>Ga0181612_149164_pt1 | contig 116008 bp, 84 predicted proteins | sample HoacroProtozoa21_FD_119630 | JGI IMG/M metagenome (GOLD analysis project Ga0181612, IMG submission 119630) | Hoatzin crop microbial communities from Cojedes, Venezuel. Combined Assembly of Gp0051906, Gp0051904, Gp0051908
AGACGGGAAAAATTTTACAAATGTGTCCTGGCGTCATGCCTTCTTCAAAGTATAACCGGATTACTTCCGAATAATACTTCTGTTGCTTTTTTGATTTCATTTTTTACTCTTTTTTGAGTCAACTTTTTCCAGGCATAGACAATCACCCCGGCTACGGCATCACGCTACATTTGTCCGCTTTTTTCATCACCTCACCCGCTTAACATAATGTCATTTATCTTGACAAACTGATTTCGTATTTCCAGACTGGTGGGGAGTCGGTCGGAAATACGCCAGAAATGAGAAGGACTGGAATGCCGCAAAACAGGACTTCCCGGAGGGCGCCTTTGCAAAACAGGCATTCTTGGTCTACAAAACTGCCGCGCTTGGTCTGTAGCGGCGGTGTGCCTGGTAAGCAAGAGTGCCGCGCTTGCAGCATGAAACTGCCGAAACGGCGGACCAAAACTGCCTGTTTTGGTTCGCTGTTACTATTGGGGTAGTTTACAAGGAAGCAGAAACGGTGTTTTTGTTCTTCTGGAACGCCTCCTTTTTCGTGTTTTCAGGGGTGAAAAATGGTAATGTTTTCTGACAAAGTTGTGATTTTAAAGTAGGATTTCGTTGCGTATTTTCAAACCACCCCGGCTACGCCACCCCTCCTCATCCAAGGAGGGGACTTGCAGTGCAACCCCGCTGGGGGTTGAAAGTATAGAGAGCCACTACCCGAGCGTGCCGCCTAAGGCGTCACACCTCGGTTACCCGGTCCTCGCTTCGCTCAGGCTGCATCTCTTCGAGATGATATTAATGTTATAAGTCATCTCGTTACACGCTCCACGCTCCACAAAACCGTCACAAGAGAGTCTTGCAAAACCGTTCTCCGATGGCGAAACCTTCCTCGTAGAGCCGTTCCAGTTTGGCGGTATCCTTCTCCATGCGCGTCACTTCCATGGGACGTTCGGGGCGGAGACAGATGATTTGGCCCGCCGCCTCCAGATCGTCTATGAGTTGGAGTTGAGCGTTGTAGCACGCGATGCGCTTGGACAACAACAGGCGCAGGCGGGGATATTTCTTGTAAATGAAGTGCGGGATTTTGTGATCTCTGCCCGTATTGCGATACCCTTTGTTGCGCGTCAGGACGACCACGTTCGTGGCATGCCCCTGTTCCATGGCCCGCATCACGGGAATGCTGTCGGCAATGCCGCCGTCGAGCATCGGAATGCCGTCGACCTCCACCATCTTGCTCACATACGGCAGACTGCTGGAGGCCTTGACGATGTCGATGGCCCTGTGGCGGTCTTTCAATTCCTGAAGATACATGGGCCGGCCGGTCAGACAGTTGGTCGTCACCATCTCAAACTCGTGCGCATGACGGAAAAACTCGTCATAATCAAAGGGGAGCAGTTCGTTGGGAAACCGGTTATAAAGCAGGTCGGGATCGAAGATACACCCTTGCGTCACCAGGTGGCGCACGCCGATATAGTCGTACTTGGCCAGCATGTCGATGTTGGAAAGACGGGCCCGACGGGGCTGCCGGCTGATGTAGGACATGCCGTTGCAGGCGCCCGCGCTCACGGCCACGACGTAATGGAAATACAACTGGTGCTTCATCAGCGCGTCCAGGACGCCTGAGGTGAAGACGCCGCGCATGCCGCCGCCTTCGAGTACCAATCCTGTATTTCTGTTAATCTTCATCGGCTTTCACTAAATTTAATGCAAAGATAAGCATTTTTTGCCGTTTTTTTTGTATCTTTGCCCGAATTTCTTTTTACAATAAGGTTAAAAAATCTGTCATGTTTTCTCAAGATACCTACATTCAAAGACGATTGGAGTTGAAAAAGCTGCTCAAGGAAGGACTTGTCCTGCTCTTCGGCAACAATGAGGCGCCGTGCAATTATCCCGCCAACGCCTACTACCCCTTCCGTCAGGATTCCACCTTCCTGTATTACTTCGGTCTGCAACGCGACGGCCTCGTGGGCGTCATCGACGTGGATAACGGCACGGAGACGCTCATCGGCGACGACATCGACATTGAGGACATCGTGTGGTACGGCAGCGTGGACAGTGTCAGCGACATGGCCGCACAGGCGGGCGTGGCGCATACGGCGCCCATGCGCGCGCTGAAGACCGTCTGCAACGAGGCGCTCCGGCAGAAGCGCCGCATCCATTTCCTGCCGCCTTACCGGCACGACACGCAAATCCAAATCTTCGACCTGCTCGGCATTCATCCCGGACTTCAACGGGAAAGTGCGTCGCTTGACCTGATTAAGGCGGTGGTGAAGATGCGCAGCGTGAAGCAGGCGGAGGAAATCGCCGAACTGGAACGGGCGGCACACATCGGATATCTGATGCACACCACGGCCATGCGGCTCACCCGTCCCGGCGTGACGGAAAAGTATGTCGGCGGTCAGGTGGACGGTATCGCCCACTCCTACGGCGCACACGTGAGTTTTGCAACCATCTATTCGCAGCACGGTGAAATCATGCACGGCAATCCTTCCACGGCCGTTCTGGAGACAGGCAGGCTCGCCCTGTGCGACGCCGGTGCCGAGACACTGGAGAATTACTGTTCGGACAACACCCGCACGATGCCCGTCAGCGGCAAGTTCACCGCAAGGCAAAGGGAGATTTACTCCATCGTAGAGGCCTGCCACGACTACGTTCTGGAAGTGGCCAAACCAGGTGTGAAATACATGGACGTCCACTTTGCCGTATGCCGGCTCATGACTGACCGGCTGAAGGAAATCGGCCTCATGCGGGGCGACACCGAAGAGGCCGTCAGGGCGGGCGCGCATGCCATGTTCCTCCCCCACGGACTGGGTCACATGATGGGCATGGACGTCCACGACATGGAAGGATTGGGTCAGATCTACGTGGGATTCGACGAGGAGACGCGCCCCAACCTGGAACAGTTCGGCACCAATTGCCTCAGAATGGGCCGCCGCCTGGAGGAAGGATTCGTGGTGACCGACGAACCGGGCATTTACTTTATTCCCGCCCTGATAGACGACTGGCGGCAGTCGGGTCATTGCGCGGAGTTCCTCAACTTTGACATGCTGGAGACTTACAAGGACTTCGGCGGCATCCGCATCGAGGACGACGTCCTCATCACCCGCGACGGCTGCCGGTTTATCGGCCGGGAGCGCATCCCTTATCATCCCGATGACGTGGAGGCGTTCATGGCGGCCAACCAAGGAAATGATTAAAACAAAATAAACAAAGACAATGAAAAAGATTTTTCTGCTTTCACTGGCCCTCCTGATGACGGGCAGTGCGATGGCGCGGCACGAGAAGGATACGGCCGCAGTCAACAACAACAAACCGGTATTCACCGTAGTGAAGGAAATTCCCATCACGAGCATCAAGGACCAGAACCGTTCCGGTACGTGCTGGGCCTACTCCACGCTGAGTTTCTTCGAGAGCGAAATCCTGAAGAAGACCGGCAAGACCTACGACCTCTGCGAGATGTTCGTGGCCAACAAGACCTACATGGACCGCGCCACGATGGCCGTGAGAATGCACGGCGACGTGAGTTTCTCGCAGGGCGGCAGCGCCTACGACGTGTGGTATTGCCTGAAGAATTACGGTATTTGTCCTGAAAACGCCATGCCGCTGCCGGGTACGCTCTACGGCGACTCGCTGGCCAACTTCAACGAGTTCTTCGAAGGCATGACGCCGTATGTGGAGGCATTGGCCAAGAGCAATTCCAAAAAGCTATCCCCCGCCTGGAAGAGCGGTCTGCAAGGCATCATCGACGCCTACCTGGGCAAGTGTCCGGAGCATTTTACCTATCAGGGAAAGAGCTACACGCCGCAGAGTTTCTGCCAGAGTCTGGGCATCGACCTCGACGACTATGTGAGCATCACGAGTTATACGCACCATCCCTTTTGGACGCAATTCGCCGTGGAGGTGCAGGACAACTGGCGCTGGCCGATGAGCTGGAACGTCCCGATGGAGGACATGATGCGCATCATCGACAATGCCCTGGAGAACGGATACACCATTGCCTGGGGCGGTGATGTGAGCGAGGACGGTTTCACCCGCAAGGGCCTGGCCATCGCCTACGACACGAAGAAGGTGCAAAGTCTGACCGGCAGCGACGCCGCCCGCTGGCTCAAACTCACCAAGAACGAGAAATCGGAGAAGTTTGACTCCTTAGGCGTCAACGCGCCCGAAATCACGCCCACCCAGAAGCAGCGCCAGGAGCGCTATGACAACTGGGAACTGACCGACGACCACGGCATGCTCATCTACGGCATCGCCAAGGATCAGAACGGAAAAGAGTATTATATGGTGAAAAACTCGTGGGGCGAGTATGGCGACTACAAAGGCATCTGGTACATGACCAAGGCCTACATCGCCGCCAACACCATGGACTATATGGTCAACAAGAACGCCATACCAAAGGATATCCGCAAGAAATTGGGTATCTGACCTGCTGTCAAACGATTAAGGAAAGGGGCTTCATAATGCATTTCAAATGGGATTACGAGGCACCCACACCAGCAGAAATGGCGACATCGGATGAATTGAGCGAAAAACTCAATATCAGTCCGGTGCTCAGTAGGTTGCTCATCCGACGGGGCATCACGACCGAATCGGCGGCCAAGCGTTTCTTCCGTCCGCAATTGGCCGACCTGATCAATCCTTTCCTGATGAAGGACATGGACGTGGCCGTGGACCGGCTCAACGACGCCATGGGGCGCAAGGAGCGCATCATGGTATATGGCGACTACGACGTGGACGGCTGTACCGCCGTGGCACTGGTGTATAAGTTTCTGCAGCAGTTCTATTCCAATATCGAATACTATATCCCCGACCGCTACGACGAGGGCTATGGCGTGAGCAAAAAAGGAATAGACTACGCCAAGGAGACGGGTGTCAAACTGATTATCATTCTCGATTGCGGTATCAAGGCAATCGACGAGATAGCCTATGCCAAGAGCATCGGCATCGACTTTATTATCTGCGACCACCATGTGCCGGACGAGATCATGCCGCCGGCCGTGGCCATACTCAACCCGAAACGGGCGGACGACACGTATCCGTTCAAGCATCTCTGCGGTTGCGGCGTGGGATTCAAGTTCATGCAGGCTTTCGCCAAGAACAACGACATTGCCTTCTCGCGCCTTATCCCGCTGCTCGACTTCTGTGCCGTGAGCATCGCCGCCGACATCGTGCCCGTGGTGGATGAAAACCGCATACTGGCGTTTCACGGACTCAAGCAACTGAACCAGAATCCGAGTATCGGACTGAAAGCCATCATCGACACGTGCGGACTGACCGGCAGGGAAATCCTCATGAGCGACATCATCTTCAAAATCGGACCGCGCATCAACGCGTCGGGACGCATGGAGAACGGGCGCGAGAGCGTGGATCTGCTCGTGGAGCGCGACTACGGCGTGGCGCTCAAGGCGGCCCGCCACATCAACGAGTATAATGAGCAGCGGAAGGACATCGACAAACAGATGACGGAAGAGGCCAACCAGATTGTGGCCAAACTGGAATCGCAACAGCACCACTCCTCCATCGTGCTCTATGACGAGAACTGGAAGAAAGGCGTCATCGGTATCGTGGCGGCGCGCCTCACGGAAATGTATTTCCGGCCCACGGTGGTGCTCACGCGCGACGGCGACTGGGCCACAGGGTCGGCCAGAAGCGTGACGGGATTCGACGTATACTCGGCGATCAAGAGTTGCCGCGACCTGCTCAAAAACTTCGGCGGACATACTTATGCGGTGGGACTGACGCTCCGTTGGGACGACATCCCGCTCTTCCGCAAGCGCTTCCAGCAATACGTCGACGAACATATCCAGGCCGAACAGACCGAACCGGTGTTGCACATCGACGGACAATTGGACTTCAAGGACATCACCAAGCGCCTGCACAACGACCTGAAGCGCTTCTCGCCCTTCGGTCCGGCCAATCCCAAACCCGTCTTCTGTACGATGGGCGTCTACGATTACGGCACGAGCAAGGTGGTGGGCCGCGAACAGGAGCACATCAAACTGGAACTGGTGGATTCCAAATCGGGTACGGTGGTCAACGGCATTGCCTTCGGACAGAGCGCGGCCGCCCGTTACATCAAGTCGAAAAGAAGTTTTGACATCGCCTATACCATAGAGAACAACGTGTACAAGAAAGGTGCCGTCCAACTGCAAATCGAAGACATCCGCCCGGAAGAAAATGAATGATTGGTCTGACATTCTGCATACTTACTGGGGATATCCTGACTTTCGGGGTATCCAGCGCGACATCATCGAGAGTATCGCGGGCGGTCACGACACGCTCGGGCTCATGCCCACGGGCGGCGGTAAGTCGCTGACGTTTCAGGTGCCTGCCCTGGCGATGGAGGGCGTCTGCCTGGTCATCACGCCTCTGGTGGCGCTGATGAAAGACCAGACCGACCACCTGCGCGAACGGGGCATCCGTGCCGATGCCATCTATGCGAGCAGAAGCCGGCAGGAAAACATTCGCGTACTCGAGGACGCCATCTTCGGGGGCATCAAAATCCTGTACGTTTCGCCCGAACGCCTGTCGTCCAGACTCTTCCAGACGAAACTGCGCCACATGAAAGTGAGTTTCATCACGGTGGATGAAGCCCACTGTATCAGTCAGTGGGGCTATGATTTCCGCCCCTCCTACCTGGAAATCAGCCGTATCCGGCAACTTTGTCCCGGCGCGCCCGTACTGGCATTGACCGCCACGGCTACGCCGCAAGTGGTGGAAGACATCCAGGACAAACTCGCCTTCCGGGAGCGCCGCGTCTTCCGCATGAGTTTCCGCCGCGAGAATCTGGCCTATGTCGTCAGGGAAGCCATGGACAAGCAGGAGGAACTCATCCATATCCTACGCACCGTCAAGGGTTCCGCCATCGTGTACGTGCGTTCCCGCCAGCACACGAAAGACGTGGCCGGCATGCTCAACGGGGCGGGCATCAACGCCACGTATTATCACGCCGGACTGGAAACGCCCGTGAAAAACGACCGCCAGGACTGTTGGCAGCGCGACGAGGTGCGCGTCATGGTGGCCACCAACGCCTTCGGCATGGGTATCGACAAACCGGATGTGCGACTGGTTGTCCACATGGATTGTCCCGATTCGCTCGAAGCCTACTTCCAGGAAGCGGGCCGGGCGGGCCGCGACGGACAGCGCGCCTATGCCGTACTGCTCTGGAACGGTGCCGATGACAGAAAACTGGACCAGCGGATAGAGAATAATTTTCCCACCAAAGAATACATTGCCGACGTCTACGAGCACCTCGCCTACTTCTTCCAACTGGCGGTAGGCGACGGTTACGGCGTCACACGCGAGTTCAACATCGACCTGTTCTGCCAGACGTACCACTATTTTCCCATTCAGGTCAACGCCGCCCTCCGCCTGCTGGAGCGCGCCGGATACATCGCCTACGACGCGGAAGCCGACAACAAGGCACGCGTGCGCTTCCTGCTGGACCGCGACGAACTCTATCGCCTGCGGGAGACTTCGCCCGGCGAGGATGCCGTCGTCACGGCGCTGTTGCGCAACTATGGCGGCATGTTCTCCGATTACGTCTATGTGGACGAGGCGCTTCTGGCCGCACACGCCCAAAGGACCACGCACGAGACGTATGTCATTCTCAAAGAACTGAGCCGCAGGCGCATCATCGACTTTATTCCGCGCAAACAGATTCCGCTGATTACTTACCTGCAACGGCGGGAAGAAGAAGAACGCGTCACGATTCCCAAAGAGGTGTATGAAGACCGCAAACGGCAGTTTAAGGGCCGCATCGAGGACGTGGTGCGCTATGCCACTAACGACAGGGTGTGCCGCAGCCGGCAACTCCTGGCTTATTTCGGTGAACGGCAAAGCCGGGATTGCGGTCTGTGCGACGTCTGTCAGGCCCACAGGCACGAGGCGGGAAAGAAAGACAGTCTGAAAAGCGCGGAGGAAAGCATCCTCACTTTCCTTTCGGACGGCGAGCCCCACCCTATCCGGCAACTGCACAACCTGGAGTTGCCCACCGGTCTCATCGACGAGGCGCTGCGCCATCTGTTGGCCGAAGAGCGCCTCCACATCGACGGTTTTTCCATCCGCAAAGCCTGAAGCAGGGCTGCCGCTGAAAGTGAAGCAATTACACCTTTATATTATTCTGCCTGATTAAAATTCAAAAAATAGAGAACAGTCTTGAAAAAATTCCGTAATTTTGGCATCGGAAAATTCATGCTATGACAAAAGAACGCGCGAAAATCTTTCCCGGAAAGGCTTTCCTGAAATGGGCCGGCGGCAAGAGGCAGTTGATTGAAGCCCTGCAAAAAGCGCTGCCTAAGGATTTCCTTCAACAAAAAGACGTCACCTACGTGGAACCTTTTGTTGGCGGAGGTGCTTTCTTCTTTTGGATGATGCAGCGGTTTCCCAACATCAAGCAGGCGGTCATCAATGACATCAATGAAGACTTGGTCAAGGCTTTCCGAACGGTCAAAGACAGTCCGCTGCCTCTGATTGACGCGTTGACGCGCTACCAAGACAGGTACCTGCCGCTGAATGAACAGGACAGAAAGGATTTTTACCTTAGCATAAGAGCGAGTTTCAATCAGAAGACGGCTGATGACATCGAGAATTCCGCCATGCTCGTTTTTCTGAACCGTACCTGTTTCAACGGACTCTATCGCGTCAATTCCAAAGGGCAGTTCAATGTGCCTCACGGCCGGTACGAACATCCGAAGATTTGCGACGCGGACACACTTCTCGCCGATTCGGAGATATTGCAAAGGACGACCATTCTGCATGGCGACTTCGCCCAAACGGCAGAATATGGTGACAGCCATACTTTCTACTATCTGGACCCGCCCTACAAACCGGTAAGCAAGACTTCGTCCTTCACCGCATACGCGAAAGAGGATTTCGACGATGACGACCAGAGACGCCTGTTCGATTTCTGTGAAAGCATATCGGAAAGAGGCGGCAAGTTCATCATGAGCAACTCTGACGTCAAAAGCTACAATGGAGACACCTTCTTTGACGACCTGTATGCCCGATACCATATCCGCAGGGTAAAGGCTACGAGAATGATAAATTCCGTGGCCTCCAGGCGCGGCCAGTTGACAGAATTAATGATTACCAATTTTGATACTTTGACCGGGGACCTTCCTTTCTGACAGGTCCTATAACCTGAATTCGCAAAATTAGCAGGGTACGGGAATACAGCAATAAAAAGGGCGTGCATCCGAAAACGCACGCCCCATTCGTATGGAAAAGTTTGCTATTGCTTAATTGTTCTCCGGACGCAACTTGCGGACAGTGACGCCGGCCTGCCACATTTCCTTGTTGCGCATGGCCTCCAACTCCTTGTTCAAGCCCTCGCGATAGTCGGGTTTGGAGTTGGCGTCGATGGAAATCTGGGCCTCATTACCCGTTTTCACGGAGTAGTACAACCATTCCATCACCGGTTTGATGGCATCACGGAAGCGGGGAGCCCAATCGAGCGCACCGCGCTGAGCCGTCGTGGAGCAGTTGGCATACATCCAATCCATACCCTTCTCGCCGAAGAGCGGGCCAAGGCTCTGTGTCAGTTCTTCCACTGTCTCATTGAAAGCCTCCGAAGGAGAGTGTCCGTTCTCGCGGAGCACCTCATACTGTGCTTCCAAAAGACCCTCGATGGCACCCATCAAAGAACCGCGCTCACCGGTCAGGTCGCTCGTGGCCTCACGCTGGAAGGTGGTCTTGAACAGATAACCGGCGCCGATACCGATACCGAAAGCGATGGTCTTCTCTTCCGCCTTGCCCGACGCGTCCTGATAGACGGCGTAAGAACAGTTGAGACCGCGGCCCTCGCAGAACATCGTACGCAGGGAAGTACCGCTTCCCTTGGGAGCCACCATGATGACATCCACGTCTTCGGGGGGCACTACGCCCGTACGGTCGCTCCAGTTGATGGCGAATCCGTGTGAATAATATAAGGTCTTGCCTGCGGAAAGATGCTTCTTGATTTCCGGCCAGACCTGAATCTGACCTGCATCAGAGAGCAACATACAGAGGATGGTACCCTTCTCGGCGGCCTCTTCGATAGAGAAGAGGGTCTTGCCCGGCACCCATCCGTCGGCCACAGCCTTCTCGTAGGTCTTGCCCTGACGCTGACCGACAATCACGTTGAAACCGTTGTCGCGCAAGTTGCAAGCCTGACCGGGACCTTGAATACCGTAACCAATCACGGCGATTGTTTCGTTTTTCAGCACTTCGCGTGCCTTTTCCAAGGAGAATTCCTTGCTGGTGACCACCGTTTCGATGACGCCACCAAAATTCATTTCTGCCATAAAAAAATGTGTTATGCGGCCCTTTGCCGCGATGATACTTGTCCCTCTGAATGTCGGTACTCCCTTTTCTAAGGGAGGGCTGAGATTCTTCACCGCCTGCGCGAGACGGCGACACGGGCTAACGAATTGCATTCCTGAAAGGAAAGCGGTGCAAAGTTACCGATTTATCACGAAACGGCAGTGCTTTCCTTACAATCTTATACAAATTTAACCTTACTTCTGACCACTTCCGTCAAGCCCTCTTCGCCCAGGGTCTCGCGCATGATGCGCACGCAATACTCCCCTTCCGGAGTCTGCTCGCGGAAGAAATGCAGGCGGTCGCCCTGGTGACTTTCGGCCACATAGGCGATTTCAAAGCGCTGAATGCGGTGCTCCTTGTACCACGCCACATCCCAAAGGTCGACGATATGTTCGATGTATTTGATGCTGTTGATGTGTCCGTTGAGGTCGACGTCACTGTAATTGGTGTCGATGGCGCGCACTTCCGGCGCGTCGGGCGTCATCGTGACGCGTGAACTCTTGGCGATGGGACACGCCTTTTCCTTGTCAATATAGGAAAGCAAAAGGCCGTCCCTGATTTTCAGGATGTCCACGGGCTGGCGCGTGTCGGTGTCGATCATCGCCCAGACGCTGCGGCCGTAGGCGAACGGCCGGCCGTCTTCGTCACCGCTGATGACGAAATTCCTGTTGGTGAAATAGCGCATCGCACTCTCCACCCACGTCTCGATGTGGAAGGGTGTAAAACAAGCGGGCATCTCATTCACCTCAATAGCCAGGCGGGAAAGTACCCACGTCAGGTGACGGGGATACAGATACGTCACGCCGAAACCTCTGTCATTGCTGTGGTATTCGGCCGCATTGAGCATGTAGTTGCCCAAATGACCCAAGAACAACCGACTGTCAAAGTCGCAATGGAAGGGTTCTGCCCGAAAAGGATAACTTCCAGCTTTTGATATTTCCATATTTTCAAACAATCACCAGTTACGTTAATACAGTAAGAATAGAATTCTCAATTCTCAACTCCCCTCTCCTGCTCATCCAGGAAATCGGTTATCGACTCTTCCTTGGAACGGGTCACCGCAATGCGGCCCGAACGGGTGTATTGCAACACGCAATCAAAGTCGTTCAGGCGGCGGAAAAGGTCGGCGATGTCTTCCGTCAGTCCGGCGATGAGCACCGTACTGTAGGTGGGATTCACCTCCATCATGCGCGCGTCGTGCTTGCGGATACAGCGTGACACCTCCGGATTGCCCAACAGGACAGGCGTGGAAATCTTGAACAAGGCCACTTCGTGGATGAACAACTGGTCGTCGGTGTAGTATTCGCACTTGACGACATCGATTTTCTTCTCGATTTGTTTACAGATTTTGATAATCTGGTCTTCGTCGCTCCACGCCGTAATGGTGTATTTATGAATGTCCTTGATGCTCGAGGCCGACACGTTCAGACTCTCGATATTCACCTGGCGACGTGTGAAAACGGCCGTCACCTGATTAAGAATACCGGCCACGTTCTCGGAATAAACCAACAAGGTATATAATTTCTTCTCCATCCGTCTATAAGTTAATCTCCAACAACATCTCGTTCACGCTCTTTCCCGGCGGCGTCATCGGCAGAACATTGTCCTCTTCCCTGACGGCGCACTCCAACAGATACGGACCGTCCTTGGACAGCATCCGGGCCACTTTCTCGTTCAAATCGGCCCTGTCGGTCACCACGTCGTAAGGAATGCCGTAGCCGCGGGCAAGCTCCTCATAGCGGGGATTCATCATGCGGGTGAACGACTTCCGGCCGCCGTAGAACATGTCTTGCCACTGGCGGACATTGCCGAGATAATTGTTGTTGAGCAGTATCATCTTCACGGGCGCCTGTTGTTCCATGACGGTACCGAGTTCCTGCAGACTCATCTGGAATCCGCCGTCACCGGAGAAGAGACAGACCGTGCGGCCGGCAGCGCCGAACGTGGCGCCCACCGCGGCAGGAAGACCGAAACCCATCGTACCCAAACCGCCGCTCGTCACGATGGAACGGTTGTGGTGATACTTGAAATAACGGGCGGAGAACATCTGGTTCTGGCCGACGTCATTGACCAAAACGGCTTCGCCGCGGGTGGCTTCCGCCACCGCGTTGACCACCTCTCCCATCAGGAGCGGTCCGTCTGCAGGATGAAGGGCCGGCCGGATGACTTTCTCCTCCTCCATTTCCTGATACCGGGCGAAGGTATCGCGCCACGGTTTGTGGTCGTTTTTCTCCACCAGGGCCGTCAGGGCGGGAAGTGATATCTTGCAATCGGCCACGACGGAAACGTCGGTCGGAATGTTCTTGTCGATTTCGGCCTTGTCGATATCCAACTGGATGATCTTGGCCTGACGGGCATACGTGGAGGGCAATCCCGTGACACGATCGCTGAAACGCATGCCGATGGCGATGAGCACGTCACACTCCTGCGTCTTGATGTTGGGCGCATAATTGCCGTGCATGCCGAGCATGCCCACATTGAGCGGATGATTCGACGGCAGGGCCGAAAGACCCAGCATGGTGCGGGCGGCAGGAATGTCGGCTTTCTCCAGGAAAGCCTTCAACTCTTCCTGCGCGCTGCCGAGTTCGACGCCCTGTCCCACGAGCGCCAACGGCCGCTTGGCGCCGTTGATAAGACGGGCGGCCGCCTCCACTTGCGCCTCGTCCAATTTCGGATAAGGGACGTAAGAGCGGACGCGACTGACCTTGACCGGATGCCATTCCGTCTTTCCGGTCTGTGCGTTTTTGGGGAAATCGAGTACGACAGGACCGGGACGGCCGCTGCGCGCGATATAAAAAGCCTGACTGACGGCCCAGGCGATGTCCTCGGGCCGGCGTATCTGGTAACTCCATTTGGATATCGGTTGGGAGACACCCACCAGGTCCACTTCCTGGAAAGCGTCCGTACCCAAGGCGCCGATGCCCACCTGACCGGCAATGACGACGATGGGCGTGGAGTCCATCATGGCGTCGGCCACGCCCGTCAACGTATTGGTGGCGCCCGGACCGCTGGTCACCAGGCACACGCCCACCTCGCCGCTCACGCGCGCATAACCTTCAGCCGCATGCGCCGCCGCCTGTTCGTGGCGGACCAACACATGGTGAAAGGCTTTCTTCTCGCCTCTGGTATAGTCGTAAAGGGCATCAAAAACGGGCATGATGGCACCGCCCGGATATCCGAACAGTGTCTTCACTCCCTCTTGTTTGAGTGCGCGCATCAGTGCTTCCGCACCCGTGATTATTTCACTCATATCTGTTTTTTCTATTCTATAATCCTGACACCGCCCTTGTCGGCACTGCTCACGCTCTGTGCATAAGCGCGAAGCGACTTGCTCACCTGGCGGTTGCGCTTGAGCGGTTGTTGCGGGCGAGCGGCCAATTCCTCGTCCGAGAGCAACACGTTGATGCTCCGGCTGGGGATATCGATTTCGATGATGTCACCGTCTTTAATCTTTCCGATGTTGCCGCCGGATGCCGCCTCGGGCGAAATATGTCCGATGCTCAGGCCCGACGTGCCGCCGGAAAAACGTCCGTCGGTAATCAGGGCACACTCTTTGCCCAAGTGCATACTCTTGATATAGGAGGTGGGATAAAGCATTTCCTGCATACCGGGACCGCCTTTCGGACCTTCATGGGTAATGACCACGCAGTCGCCGCTCTTTACCTTGCCGCCCAGGATGCCCTCACAGGCGTCTTCCTGCGAGTCGAACACCACGGCAGGACCGCGGAAATGCCACAGTTCGGGGGCCACGCCGGCCGTCTTGACCACACATCCGTCCTGGGCGATGTTGCCGAAGAGGACGGCCAGTCCGCCGTCTTTCGTGTAAGCGTGCTGCAAATCGCGGATGCAACCCTCGGCACGGTCCTTGTCGAGCGTGCCCCAACGGGTATTCTGCGAACCCATCTTCGTGGAGAATTTGCCTGCGGGCGCACTCTGATAAATGCGGTCGGCCTCCTCATCCACGCTGTCGCCGGTGATATCATACCGCCGGAGTTGCTCGCCGATGGTCTTGCCGTCCACGCGCGGGGCGTCCAAATGAATGAGACCGCCCTTGGCCAATTCGTTCATGATACCGAAAATACCGCCGGCACGACCGCATTCCTGTACGGAATACTTCTGCGTGTTGGGGGCCAACTTGCACAGGCAGGGCACTTTACGGCTCAGCATGTCAATGTCTTCCATCTTGAAATCAGCTCCTGCCTCTTGGGCAACGGCCAAGAGATGGAGCACGGTATTGGTGCTGCCGCCCATCGCAATGTCGAGGGTCATGGCGTTGAGGAAGGCTTCCCGCGTGGCGATGTTGCGTGGCAATACGCTTTCGTCGCCGGCCTCGTAATAGGCAAAGGCATTCTTGACCACCTGTCGGGCAGCGTCCTTAAACAGACGGACGCGGTTTTCGTGGGTTGCGAGGATGGTGCCGTTGCCGGGAAGCGACAATCCGATGGCTTCGGTGAGCGAATTCATCGAGTTGGCGGTGAACATGCCCGAGCATGAACCGCAACCGGGACAGGCGCACTGTTCGATTTGGTGCATCTCGTCGTCACTCACTTCCGGATCGGCGCCTTTAATCATCGCCGTAATCAAGTCGGCATTCTCGCCTCTCCATTTACCGGCCTCCATCGGACCGCCAGAGCAGAACACCGTGGGGATATTCAGGCGCATGGCGGCCATCAGCATACCCGGTGTCACCTTGTCGCAATTGGATATACAAATCATAGCGTCGGCCTTGTGGGCGTTGACCATGTATTCCACACTGTCGGCAATGATGTCGCGCGAAGGCAGACTGTACAACATACCGTCGTGGCCCATCGCGATGCCGTCGTCTACGGCGATGGTATTGAATTCGGCCGCATAGCAGCCCATACTTTCTATTTCCTGCTTGACGATTTGTCCGATTTCGTGCAAATGCGTATGACCGGGTACAAACTGGGTAAACGAGTTGACAATGGCGATAATCGGTTTACCAAACTGCTCCTGTTTCATACCTGTGGCCACCCAGAGGGCTCTAGCACCTGCCATCCTGCGTCCTTCGGTACAAACAGCACTTCTCAACCTATGCTTCATACCTATATAATTTAAATTGGGGACAAAATTACTGAAAACCGAAAGGAAAACCAAATAAAACGAAGAAAACCGAAAGCAAAAAGCAAAAAATAGACATTTTTTGCTTTTTGGCTTCGGTTAGCGCCTGCTGCAAGTTCATTTGCAAAGCAGTCGGTAAGCGAAGACAATGGAAAAGTTTACTTTTCCGCTTTGCTTTCAGGATATCACCTTTTTCACGGTTTTCCTGAGGTGCATCGTAATTTGCGCGACTGAAAATTACTGAAACGACAGATTTATTGTCGTGTCGCATCGTAATTTGCGCACAAAAAATCCCCGGCACCCTATCGGGTACCGGGGACATTCTATGGAAGGTTTTATTTAATACTTATCGTATTATTTTACGTAAACCACAGCCAGACGGTTGGAGGTGACACCCTGTACACCCTTACCGGTAGCCTCGTCAACAACTACGCCACGACCCTTCAGGTACTCAGCAACGTTGTTGGCACGAGCCTCAGACAGTTTCTGGTTCAGATCTGCAGGACCTTCGGGAGAAGCGGTACCTACGATTTCAACGTGCTTGCCTTCAGCCACATTGTCAAGAGCGGCCTTAGCCTCATTGGTCAAGTTGGACTTGCCCTGAGCGAAGGTAACGAACACGAGGTCGTCAACGCGAATCTCCTTGCCAACGGGAACTTCCTTAACCACTTCCTTGGTGATAACCTCGGGCTTGCGGTTCTCGAGTTCGTTGATGCGAGCGTTCAAAGCGTCGATTTCAGCCTGGTCGCGGAGGTCAACCAACTTGAAGTTGTGGCCACCGTAAGAGTTCTTGAACTTGTAGATGAAACCAGCGTTCAACTGAACGAAGCTGTTGTTGATGTTATAAGCCGGCTGGTCGTTGTTGGTAGCGGTCTTGTAACCGAAACCAGTCTCACCGGTGGTGTAAACGATAGCGTTGTTGTGGCTGCTGCTCTGTCCCAGGAAAGCCCAGTTGATAGAAGGCTCAATGTAGAACTGGAACTGCTTCTCGCTACCGAAGTTGAACTGGAAGTCCAAAGCGGCCTTGGAAGTCATACGGTTGGCACGTACATATTCCTCGTGCTTGCTGGTGAAGATGTGACCCCATCCGAGACCATAGAGAGCGGTAACTTCGAAGAAGCGGGGCTCGCCCTGATAACCGCCGAAGAGGTTGCTCAGGTTAACAGTACCGAGGAGCTGAGTGTTCAAACCGCGAACAACAGTACCGGTAGAAGCCCAAGGCTTGTTGGAGAAGTAAGCGTTACCCTCGATGGCGATACCGAATACCGGAGTGATGTTCTTACCGATACGGAGACCAGCGTTGGGATCCAGGTCGCTCAACCAAGAGTGACCGGTCGTCTTCGTAGCAACACCGCCATTGATACCAATGTAAATGTTGTCAAAGAACTTGCTCTGAGCGAGACCTTTCTCGGTCTGAGCAGATGCAGACACTGCCATTAAAGCAGCTGCGAACATTAAAACTAACTTTTTCATGTCTCTCTGAATTAATAGTTATAAAAAAAGTAAATGTTTATCCTTATATTCAAACTGTTTGATTTCGGGTGCAAAGTAATAAAAAAAACTTCTATCTTCCAAATATTTTTGATAAATTTTTATGTTATACAACATGTTTCTGGAAAAAACAGCGCATTTTCAACGCATTTTGGCCAATTCTGAAGTAATTTATTAACATCGGCCCTTGTGTTTATCACACACCGCGCCGCCCGAAAAATCCACGGCGGGAAACCCGTTTTCGCACGGTCACCCCTATATATTAAATAAGGTGTATGAGGCGCATGCCCTCCTCCACGGCCTGCATATTGAGCGGAATCATACCGTGATGACGCTCCGGCAGACTCTTGTAGAGGGCTTTTTCCAGACCTTCGGTACTCACCACCGGGCATACTTTGAGCAATCCGCCGAGCACAATCATGTTGAACACCTTCGGATTTTTCATCTCCGCCGCCTTGTCCATGGCGTCGATGCGGTACACTTGGATATCTTTCCGCTCAGGGGGGTTGAGGATTCCGAAACCGTCGTAGATGAGGATTCCTCCCGGTTTGACCTTGGGCAAGAACTTCTCCAGCGAGGGTTGGTTGAGAACGATGGCTACATCGAAGCGGCTCAGGATAGGCGATGAGACGCGCTCGTCGCTCACAATCACGGTCACGTTGGCCGTTCCGCCGCGCTGTTCCGGACCGTATGCCGGCATCCAGGTCACCTCCTTGTCTTCCATGAGACCCGAATAGGCCAGGATTTTACCCATCGAGAGCACGCCTTGTCCGCCGAATCCTGAGATAATGATTTCTGTTTTCATATCAAATGTCTCCCTCCTCTTTCAATGTATCTTTCAAATCACCCTTCACATACTGCGGGAACATGTTGTCGCGCATCCACTCGTTGGCCTTGACTGGCGATAGCTTCCAACCGCTGTTGCAGGTGGATACGATTTCCACGAGCGACGAACCCTTGCCGTCCATGGACGCCTGGAAGGCTTTGCGGATGGCCTGTTTGGCCTTGCGGATGGCCGCCACGTTCTCCACGCTCTGCCGGGTCACGTAGCATGTGCCCTGCAAATGGGCCGCGATTTCGGTAATGTTGAGCGGATAACCGTGGATTTCCGGGTCGCGTCCGTAAGGACAGGTGGATGTTTTCTGACCAATCAGCGTCGTGGGTGCCATCTGTCCGCCCGTCATTCCGTAGATGGCGTTGTTGATAAAGATGATGCAAATGTTCTCACCGCGGTTGAGCGCGTGTATCGTCTCGCACGTTCCGATACAGGCCAGGTCGCCGTCGCCCTGATAAGTGAATACCAGGCGGTCGGGCCAGAGCCGTTTGATGGCCGTTGCCACGGCGGGTGCGCGACCGTGTGCCGCCTCTTGCCAGTCGATATCCAGGTAGCGGTAGGCAAACACCGCACATCCCACAGGACTCACGCCCACTGTTTTCTCCGCCATGCCCATTTCCTCAATGACTTCCGCCACGAGTTTGTGGACCACGCCGTGCGAGCATCCCGGGCAATAATGCATCGGGGTCTCATTCATAAGCGCCGGTTTTTGGTATACTAAGTTTTCCGGTGCGATAATCGTATTGTTGTCCATTTCCTTATCCTAATTTTTCTTTCAGTGCTGCCACTATCTCTTCCGGTTCGGGAACGATACCGCCCAGACGGCCGAAATGGGCCACGGGAACGGCGCCGTTGACGGCCAGTCGGACGTCTTCCACCATCTGTCCGGCATTGATTTCAGCCACGAGCACGCCTTTCTTGCCCTTGGCCGCCTCACGAATCTGCCGTTCAGGGAACGGCCAAAGGGTAATCGGACGGAAGAGTCCGGCCTTCAGTCCTTCTTCGCGGGCTATCTCAATGGCTTTCTCCGCGATACGTGCGGCACTTCCGAAGGCCACAATCAGGTAGTCGGCGCCCTCCGTCTGCTGGGTCTCGAAGCGCACTTCCTCCTCTTTACACTTGCGGTATTTCTCCTGCAGGTGGATATTGCGCGCCTCCATCACCTCCGGTTTGAGTTCGAGCGACGTCATGATATTGGGTTGGCGGTCTTTCGTTCGGCCTGTCGTGGCCCACGGATAAAGCCGCAGGATCTCCTCTTCCGTCTTGCGCGGTTTCTGGGGAGGCAGCACCACCTTCTCCATCATTTGTCCGATGACGCCGTCGCTCAATATCATGGCAGGATTGCGGTACTTGAACGCCAGTTCAAAAGCCAGGTCGACGAAGTCGGCCATCTCCTGCACCGAATTGGGCGCCAGTACGATGACATTGTAATCGCCGTTGCCGCCGCCCCGTGTCGCCTGGAAATAATCGCTCTGTGAAGGTTGGATAGTACCCAGTCCGGGACCGCCGCGCTGCACGTTGACGATGACACCGGGTATCTCCGCGCCGGCCATGTAGGCAATGCCTTCCTGCATCAGAGCCACGCCGGGACTCGACGAGGTGGTCATCACCCGTTTTCCGGCACCGGCACCGCCGTAGACCATATTGATGGAAGCCACCTCACTCTCAGCCTGGAGCACGACCATACCCGTCGTTTCCCAAGGTTTCAGTAAGGAAAGTGTCTCAATGATCTCGCTTTGCGGCGTAATCGGATATCCGAAGAATGCGTCGGCGCCACAGCGAATCGCCGCGTGGGCCACGGCCTCATTGCCTTTCATCAACACCACTTCTCTTTCTGCCATTTGTCAATCCTCCACTTTCTTTTTGTACACCGTAATACAACCGTCGGGACAGACGATGCCGCACGACGCGCAACCGATACAATCGTCGGGCCGCACGGCCTCCACATAAGGATAGCCGTGTACGTTGACTCTCTTCTGCGCCATGGCGATGACGTCTTTCGGACACGCCACGATGCAAAGTCCGCATCCCTTACAGCGGTCGGTATTCACCACGATGGCACCCTTTATCTTACTCATCTTTATTGCTTTTGTCTATTCTTTTCAAGGATTGTACGCATCCTTGTTGTAAAAATTCAAGATATCCTCCAACATCCGTTTGGCATGTACGGCCGGAGAGTTCTTGTCCAGTGAGATGGCTTCCATGTAATTGTCCAGGGCATGCTGGAAATCGCCGCGACGGCGGTACTCATTTCCCTTTTGATAATAGTCTTCCGCCGTCATCCTTCCCTGTTGACTGTCATTCATCGGTCGGACTGGCTTTGGGAAATCTGCGTGCGGCCAGGAGCGTATTCTGCATCAGTGAGCAGATGGTCATCGGTCCGACGCCGCCGGGCACGGGAGTAATGGCGCTCGCCTTGGTTGCCACCTCGTCGAAACAGACATCGCCTTGCAGACGATAACCGCTCTTGCGGGAAGCGTCGGGCACGCGTGTCGTTCCGACATCTATCACCACGGCACCCTCTTTCACCATGTCGCCCGTCACGAAAGCCGGTTGACCGATGGCCGCAATGAGAATATCCGCCTCGGCACATTCCTTTTTCAAGTCTTTGGAATGGGAGTGACAGACAGTGACCGTGGCGTCGCCGAACTGCTTTTGCAGCATCAGTTGGGCCATCGGTTTACCGACAATGTTGGACCTTCCCAGGATAACGCACTTCTTTCCCGCCGTCTCAATCCGGTAACGCTTGAGCAAAGTGAGGATGCCCAAAGGCGTGGCGGAGATAAAACACGGAAGTCCGATGGCCATACGGCCCACGTTGACGGGATGGAATCCGTCCACGTCCTTGCGGTAATCAATAGCTTCGATAATCCGTTGCTCGTCGATGTGCCCGGGAAGCGGCAACTGGATGATGAATCCGTCCACGTCTCCATTGCGGTTGAGCCGGTCCACGCAAGCCAGCAATTCCTCTTCCGTCACGTCATCCTCATAGCGGATGAGGGTGGATTTGAAACCGCATTGTCCGCAAGCGATGACCTTGTTCTTGACATAAGTCTCCGAACCGCCGTCGTGTCCGACAAGTACCGCGGCCAAATGAGGCTGTTTCTTTCCCTCGGCCATCATCTGTCTCACCTCCCGGGCGATTTCTTCCTTGATGGCTGCCGCCGTCGCTTTTCCGTCTATCAATGTGTACATAACTGTAGCTGTTTTCCGTTTTATCTTCTCGGCATACCTTTCATCAGTCCCGCCATGCGGCCCATGCCGCCGTCAGTGACCATTTTCATCATCTTGCGGGTCTGGTCAAACTGCTTGATCAGGCGGTTGACCTCCTGAATGTTCTTGCCGGAACCCTTGGCGATGCGCTGCCGGCGCGACCCGTTCAGGATTTCCGGATTGGAGCGTTCCTTGGGCGTCATGCTCAAAATAATCGCCTCGATGCCCTTGAACGCGTTGTCGTCGATGTCCAAATCCTTGATTTGCTTGCCCACACCGGGTATCATGGACGCCAAATCCTTCAGGTTGCCCATCTTTTTGATTTGCTGAATCTGACCTAAGAAATCATTGAAGTCAAACTTGTTCTTCATGATTTTCTTCTGCAGTCGGCGGGCTTCCTCCTCGTCATACTGCTCCTGGGCACGCTCTACGAGCGATACGATATCGCCCATGCCCAGGATTCGGTCGGCCATACGTGAGGGATGGAACACGTCGATGGCCTCCATCTTCTCGCCAGTACCGATGAATTTAATCGGTTTGGTGACGACCGTCCTGATGGAAAGTGCCGCACCGCCGCGGGTATCGCCGTCCAATTTGGTGAGCACCACGCCGTCAAAATCCAGGCGGTCATTGAATTCCTTGGCCGTATTCACGGCGTCCTGACCCGTCATGGAGTCGACAACGAAGAGCGTCTCATCGGGTTGCAAGGCTTGTTTGAGCGTCTGAATCTCGTTCATCATCTCCTCGTCCACGGCCAGACGGCCTGCGGTATCCACAATGACGACGTCCTGACCGCCGGCCTTTGCCTGCTGAATGGCGTGGCGGGCAATCTCCACCACGTCTTTCGATTCGGGCTCGGAATAGACCGGCACGTCGATTTGGGCGCCGACCACCTTCAACTGCTCAATGGCGGCGGGACGGTAAACGTCGCATGCCACCAGAAGCGGTTTCCTGTGTTGCTTGGTTTTCAACAGGTTGGCCAGTTTTCCGGAGAACGTCGTCTTACCGGAACCTTGCAAACCGCTCATCAATATAATCGCCGGTTTTTGTTGCAAATGGAGTTCTGAGGCCTCGCCGCCCATGAGTTCGGCCAACTCGTCATGCACGATTTTCACCATGAGTTGACCGGGCTTCACCGCCGTCAGCACGTTCATACCGAGGGCTTTCTCCTTCACCGTGTCAGTAAACCGCTTGGCCACTTTATAATTGACATCCGCGTCAAGCAGCGCCCTGCGCACGTCCTTGAGGGTTTCCGCCACATTGATTTCGGTAATTTTACCCTCACCCTTCAGTATTTTAAAAGATCTTTCTAATCTGTCGCTCAGATTCTCAAACATATTCAAAAACGTTTTTGTTAACAGGGTGCAAAGATACATAAAAAAAGGCAGAGGCTGAAAACGCCTCCACCTATTTAAATATATTTAAAACTCAAACCGGGCGATAATCGGCAGGTGGTCGGAAAAGCCTCCCTGATAGCGCGGCCCCAGATATGTCCGCCAGGGAATCACGCCACCGTACCTCTCATCGGGATGAAGCAGGAATGCGGGCGCGAAGATACGACATTCCCGGCATTGCGCGGACAGGTTCTGAGAACAAAAGACATGGTCGAGACTTTGCCAGACACCGTGCCAGCGGTAAGTGCTCTTGACGCCGGAATCGCCTTCGGCGCCGGCCGATATATCCTCAAATCCTTTTTCCATCAACATGCTCAGACTCTTGCCGCCGGTCACCTCATTGAAATCGCCGGTGACGATGATGCGGGCGTGGGGTGAATGAAGGCGCAAGGAATCCACCGCCAGACCCAGTTGGCGCATCACCTGTATCCGGTGCGGGCGGGTCTGGCGCTCGCCGCCTCTCCTGCTGGGCGCGTGAACGACGAAAACGTGCAGGGTATCACCCGACATGATCCGTCCGGAGACGTACAGGATGTCTCTTGTGGGGCGCATGTCACCGACAGGCGGCACGCGGATGGCGCGCGAGGAGATTTTCGCAAACGAGAAAGGATTGTACAGCAGGGCGACGTCTATGCCCCGGACGTCGGGCGATGACGTCACCACATAGTCGTAACGCGCCTTCCGGAGCAACGACTTGCGGGTCAAGTCATACACGACGGAATCGTTTTCCACCTCGCAAAGGGCCACCAAATCGGGCAAATGCCATCCGCCGCCCCACTCTCCCGCGGCAACAATGACCTGTCCGGTCCGGTTGAGTTTCCTCCAATAGCGCGTCCGTGTCCAGTGTTTCCCACCCTCAGGCAGGAATTCGTAATCCTCTTTCAGAGAGTCATGCCGGCAGTCGAACAGATTCTCACAGTTGAGTTCCATCAGACTCAGCAGTGTGGTTAACAGTAAAGTAAGCATCTCTTGATTATTTTTCCGGTTTAACTTTCCACATTCTTCCGGATTTTCGTCAGGTATTGTTTCATCCCCGCCGCATCCTTATGGTCGATAATCTCCAGAAGTTCCTTGAGTTCGGTGCGGATTTGCGACACCTGGTCGTGCGTGTACGGATTGAACAGCACTTCCTGCAACAGGAAATCATCCTCACTGAGCACCCCTTTGGCAATGCGCATGTGCCGTTTGAAAGTGGTGCCCGGAGCGTCCTGGTGCTTCATCACGGCAGCGAACACGAAGGTGGAGACAAAGGGAATACTCAACGAATAAGCCACCGTCTTGTCGTGTTCCTCAAAACTGTACTCGTAAATGTTCAGGCCGAGTTTGGAATAAAGGTCGCGGAAAAAGATGCGTCCCATATAATCTCCCTCGGTGATGATGATGGCATTCTCCTCCGAAAGTTGATGGAGATTGGCGAAAGTGGGGCCGAACATGGGGTGCGTACTGACGTAGGGGCGTCCCTGCAGCTCATAAAACTCCTTCAGACCGGTCTTCACCGAGGCGATGTCACTGATGATACAGTCGGCCGGAAGATAAGGTATCACTTCCTCGAAGGCGGGAATGGTGTACTTCACCGTCACGGCATTGATGACCAGTTGGGGCGCGAATTCGCGGATTTCCTCCAACGTGGTGAAGCGTTGGCAGTTGTATGTGAAGCGCATGCGGCGCGCATCCTTCTCGAAGACGGCCGTCTCGTGGTCAAAACTGAGCAGGTCGAGGAAGAAACTTCCCATCTTGCCCGCTCCCATAATCAATATTTTCATGACAAGTCGGTTACTGGTTGATGATTTCTATTTGCTGGCGCACACTCTCTTCGTGGATTTGTTCGAAGACACGGGCGACGAATTCGGGCGCCATACCGCAGAGGGCACCTTGCGCGCCGCGCTTGTCGAGAATCTCATTGTAGCGTGTGGCCTGATAAACGGTCATGTTGTGCTCCTTCTTGTACTGTCCGATTTCACGGCACACACGCATTCTCTTGGCCAGAAGGTCCATGAGTTCGTTGTCCAGTTCGTCGATTTGGCCGCGAAGTTGGGCAATGCCTTCGGTCGTCACCGTCTCGCTGCGGATGACCAACAGGGAGAGAATGTAGTCGAGCACGTCCGGCGTCACCTGTTGTTTGGCATCGCTCCAGGCCTCATCGGGGGAACAATGGCTCTCCACTATCAGTCCGTCAAAACCGAGGTCCATGGCCTGTTGGCAGAGCGGCGCGATGAGTTCACGCCGGCCTCCGATATGACTGGGGTCGCAAATGATGGGCAAATTGGGGATGCGGCGATGGAGTTCCATCGGTATTTGCCACATGGGCAAATTGCGGTAAATCTTCTTGTCGTAGGAGGAAAAACCACGATGGATGGCGGCCAGACGCCTGATGCCTGCACCGTTGATGCGTTCCAGGGCCCCAATCCAGAGTTCGAGGTCAGGATTGACCGGATTTTTCACCAGTACGGGAACGTCAACTCCCTGCAAGGCATCGGCCAAAGCCTGCATCGCAAAGGGGTTGGCCGAGGTGCGTGCGCCTACCCAAAGGATGTCCATGCCATACTTCAGGGCCAACTCCACATGCTCCGGCGTGGCCACTTCCGTGGTAATCAGCATACCCGTTTCCTTCTTCACCTGCGCCATCCAGGGCAGCGCTTTCTCGCCGTTGCCTTCAAAACCGCCGGGTTTGGTGCGCGGTTTCCACACGCCGGCGCGGAAAATGTGGCAACCTTTTTCGGCCAACTGGCGGGCGGTTTTCATCACTTGTTCTTCCGTTTCTGCGGAACAGGGACCTGCAATGACGATGGGGCGTTCCATGTCGGAGGGCAGGTTGAGGGGCTGTAATTCTAATTCCATTATCTTTTGTTTTTATATGCTGCGTTGTCTGTTGAGGATTTGTCTCTTACTTGCTACCTTTTCCGGCCGTCATTTTCCTCACGCGGTCGAGCGCGGCGTGCATTTTCTCCTCATTGGCACAAAGGGAAATGCGGATGTAACGGGCACCGTTCGAACCGAAAATAAAACCAGGCGTGATGAACACGCGGGCCTCATGGAGCACCTTTTCGGTCAATTCTTCCACGTCGGCGTATGCGTCAGGGATTTTCCCCCACAGGAACATGCCCTGTTGGGAGGCGTCGAAGGTGCAACCGAGGGCGCGCATGATGTCTTCCGCAATGTCGCGGCGCCGCCGGTACACATTGATATTGTATTCCCGGTGCCATTCCTCACCGTTGGTCTCATAGGCCTTGGCGGCGGCCAACTGTATGGCGCGGAAGGTACCGCTGTCGATATTGCTCTTGATTTTGAGTATCCAGGAAATGAACGTGGCGTTGGAGGCGCACAGACCCACGCGCCATCCGGGCATGTTGTGGCTCTTCGACATGGAGTTGAACTCGATGCAACAGTCCTTCGCACCCTCCACTTGAAGCAGCGACAGCGGTTTTTCGTTGAGGATAAAGGAGTAAGGATTGTCATTGACCACCACAATGTCGTGGGCCTTGGCGAAGGCCACCAGTCGCTCATAAGTCTCCATGCGGGCCCTTCCGCCCGTAGGCATGTTGGGATAATTGGTCCACATCAGTCGGACACCGTTCAAATCCATCTGTTCCAACTCCTCGAAATCGGGTTGCCAACCGTTGTCTTCTCTAAGGTTATAATTGACAATCTCTTGTCCGAGAATCTTGCTCAAGGAGGTGTACGTGGGGTATCCCGGATTGGGCACCAGTACTTTGTCGCCCGGATTACAGAAAGCCAGCGTCACATGCAGGATGCCTTCCTTCGAACCGATAAGGGGTTGGATTTCCGTTTTCGGGTCGAGCGTCACGCCATACCATTTTTTATAGAATCCGGCCATGGCTTCCCGGAGTTCGGGAATACCCACGGTGGGCTGATATCCGTGGGCGTCTGCCCGGCGGGCCGTGGCGCAAAGTGTCTCGACGGTCTGCGGCGAGGGCGGCATGTCGGGCGAACCGATGGCCAGGGAAATGATGTCCCGGCCCTGCGCGTTGAGCGCGGCCACCTCTTTCAACTTTTTGGAGAAGTAGTATTCCTGTACTTCCTGTAATCTGTCTGCGGGTTGTATCATGATGAAAAAGTTATGCGTTGCGGTATTCTCCCAGGATTTTCAACTCCTTGGTCAGGGGCGTGATGGCGTCAATCGACTGCCGGTAGCGGGTCAGGTTGTCGTAAGTGACGTCCACGTAGAAGAGGTATTCCCACTCGTGTCCGATGATGGGGAGCGACTGTATCTTCGTCAGGTTGATGTTGTAAAAACTCAAAATGGTGAGGATTTTCGACAGACTGCCTTCCTCGTGAGGCAGAGAGAATACGAGACTTGACTTGTTGGTCTTCTCCAAGGGGCGGAGGAAGTCGGCCTTCATCGGATTGCAGACGATGAGAAAACGGGTAAAATTATGTTTGTTGTCCTCAATGCTGTTCTGCAATACCTTCAATCCATAATACTCCGCGGCACCGGCATGGCAGATGGCGGCCCATCCACGGCACTGATTGCGGGCGATATATTCGGCGGCGCCTGCGGTATCGTCGGCCTCAACGGCTTTCAACTCAGGATGACTGGCCAGGAATCCGCGGCACTGCATCAGGGCCACGGGATGGGAATGCACTTCCGCGACCGTCTGCCAGTCGTCCTCTGGCAACGCACAGATGCAATGCTCGATGTGCAGTTTGTGCTCTCCCACCACCGTCACGCCCGAAGAGCGCAACAGGTCGTAGTTGTGGAGCAGCGAACCGGCTATCGTATTCTCGATGGCCAGCATACCGATGACCGTCGGATCACGCCTGATGTTCTCGAACACCGCCTCGAACGTCTGGCAACAGATAAGTTGCACCTGTTCGCCGGCGAAGTACTCGCGGGCGGCGATGTCGTGGAACGAACCGATTTCTCCCTGTATGGCTACTCTTCTCATCTTCTTATAATTAAAAACCCCGCTGTCACCATGTGAAGCGGGGCTTGATATTTCATCTGCCATAAGTTGAATTACACGCAACTTCCCGCTTCACAGGTATCTGCAAAGTAAAAATAAAAGTAATAAAAAGCTGCGTTGAATTGCTTCATGACGTTTGCATTTTCGTTGATTCGACTGCAAAAGTAATGCTTTTTCCTTAAACAGCAAACTTTTTGACAGAAAATTTAATCAAAACGGATAAACTTTAATCTGAGGGAATTCATCAGGACACTGATACTGGAGAAGGCCATCAGGGCACTGGCCCACATAGGCGTAATGGAGAAATCCTGACCCAAAAGACGCGGGAGACCCGATGCCAAGGGGATGCAGACGGCATTGTAGGCAAACGCCCAAAACAGGTTTTGGCGCATCACGGAGCAAGTCTTGCGCGACAGGCGCACGGCCGCCGGCAAACGGTTGAGGTTGTCGCTCATCAGGGTAATGCCCGCCACGTCCATCGCCACGTCCGTTCCCTGTCCCATGGCCACACTGACGTCGGCGGCAGCCAGTGCGGCGGCGTCGTTGACACCGTCACCCATCATCGCCACCATGGCCCCCTCGTCGTGAAACCACTGCACCAACTGCAGTTTGTCATCAGGCGTCACCCCGCTTTGCCAATGTTGAATGCCCGTCTTCCGGCACCAGTACGCCACGGCATCTTCCTTGTCGCCGCTCATGAGCCACACGCTGACGCCTTCCTTTTCCAGGGCCTTGACACTCTCCGCAGCGGCAGGTTTGAGTGTCTCCCGCTCCTCAAAGGGCAAGTCGGACGCCCGCGTGAAGTCGATGTTCTTGTTGGGAACGGTGAGGGTTCCGGTCTTGTCGGTTATCCAGCGCGTCACGCGGCACAACCGTTCCATCGCCGTCACGTCCTTGACGAGTATCTGATGCCGGGCCGCCTTGCCTACAGCCACCGAAATGGCTGTAGGAACGGCCAGGCCCATGGCGCAGGGGCAGGCGATGACCAGGACGGAAACGGCGTTCATGACGGCTTGCGGCAAGGCCTGGGCACCGCCGTATATCCACCAGAAGAGGAAAGTCAACAGGGCCGTACAGGTCACCACGGGGACGAATATCGCCGCAAAACGGTCGGCCATCCGTTGCGCTGGCGTCTTCACCGCCTGCGCTTCCTCCACCCGGTGTATCATGGCGGCAAGTACGGTATCGGACGCCGGTGCCGTGGCCCGCACGCAAAGCGTCCCCTGACTGAGCATTGTTCCGGCCATCAGTCGATCGCCCGTCTGTTTCAGAACGGCCGAAGGTTCGCCGGTCATCATACTTTCGTCCACATAGGCGCCGCCCTGCGTCATAAAACTGTCGGCCAGGGTCACCGTTCCGTCTGTGGGAATCTTCTCGCCGGCCCTGACTTCCAGAACGTCACCCGGGGTAATGGATGACAGCGGAACCTCCTCATGCGAGGCGGCAAGACGGGCCGTCTTGGGATTCAGACTGATGAGGCGGCGGATACCGTCGGTGGTGGCGCGGCGGGCGCGCTCTTCCAGGAGCCGGCCTGTCAGGACAAAAGTGATGATCATTACGACGGCGTCAAAGAACGTATGGGCCGTCATTCCGTAGGAGGACCAGAAGCGCTGGCCCCAGAAAGTGTTGAACAGGCTCAACAGGAACGTAATCAGCGTGGACAGCGCCACCAGCGTGTCCATGCTCATCGTGCGGTGCGCCAGTTGACGGAAGGCCCTCACGTAGAATTGTCTGCCGGGAAACAGCATCGCACAAAGCGCCAGCAACAGACAAGTCTGGCGCGCGGCAGCCTCACTTCCGGCTGAAATCCAGCCCATGGAAAAGGCCATGACCAACAGCGCCAGGCACCAGGCCAGGACCGTCTGACGCAAAAGACTTCGGTACCCGCGCCGGTCGGCGGCCTCCACGTCGGCCCCGTCCTCGATGATAAGGTCGTAACCGATGCCCTGTACGGCACTTTTCAGGGCTTCGGGCGTAATTGTCTCCGGTCGGAAATCCACCCACGCCTGTCGGGTATTCAGCGATACCGTCACCGAATCCACGCCTTCGAGTGCGGCCAATGTCTTTTCCACATGGGCCGAACAGGCCGAACAGGCCATGCCGGTGACAGGATAACACTTCTTCATCTGGCAGACAGGCGGTCGGAAAGAATCTGCAGAATGCGTTCGGCACTGCGTCCGTCCCAACGGTCGGGCAGCGCGGACGCTTTCCAGTCGCCGCCTGCCATGCGGGCTGTTTCAGTACCCAGTGTGTCGGCATCTTCCCCGACGAGCACGTTACTGCCCACTTTGACGGTCTCGATGTGTTCCGTATAACTGTTGAGCGTAATACACGGCACCATGGAGAATGTGGCTTCCTCGGCCACGTTGCCGGAGTCGGTGATGACGCCGCGCGCCTGACGGAGCAAGGCGGAAAAGTCGATAAATCCTTGCGGCCCTATGATACGCAAGGCCGTCTCGGGCAGACCGAACGAGGAAACCACACGGAGCGCCTCATCGCGGAGCGGTGCGATGACCGGTACGCCGCCGGCATTGTCGACCAAAGCCTGCAGCATCCGGCGCAGATTCTCGGGCCGGTGGATAAGCGCCTTGCGGTTGAGCGTGAAGAGCAGATAGTCTTTCTCGGCCAGACGGAGGCGGTCCAGCACCTGCGAACGGGAGATTCTGTCATGACAATACCTGAGATTGTCCATCAGGATATTGCCGGTCATGTACACCTTGCTCAGTTCTCCGCCCTCACGGTGCACGATATTGTTGTTGCTCATGCCTGCGGTAAAGAGCAGATCCGACAGTCCGTCAATGACGAGTCGGTTGATCTCCTTGGGCATGGTGATGTCGAACGAGCGCGTTCCGGCTGCAATGTGCGCCAGGAGCAGCCCCTGTTTTTTGGTCACGATGGACACAGCCATCGTGGAGGCCAGGTCGTCCACCACAACGACGGCATCGGCCGGACGGGCCAAGAGATACTTCTCAAACTGCGACATCACCTGTCCGGTGAGTTCGTTGAGGTTGTCGCAATCCACGCCCAGGCAGATATCGGGACGCGGAATGTCCAGGTCGGAGAACAGCGAGTCTTCGAGCGACGGGTCGTCCGCACGCCCCGTGAAGACCAGTTGACAAGCGAGAGCGGACGCCCTACCCTCTTCCGTCTTCCTGACCGCCCTGATCAGGGGGGCCAACTTGATGAAATTGGGCCGGGCGCCCGCCACGAGACAAATATTATACATTATTCAATATATACTTATCCCCTCAGCGGGAGATGATTATTCCTTAAACAAGTCCTTGATGCCGCCGATAGACCCCAGGAGGTTGGTGGCCTCGTAAGGCAGATAGACGGTCTTGGCCTGTTGGTTGTTGGCCAGTTCTTCCATCATCGTGATGTACTTCTGGGCCAGGAGGTAATTGGCGGGATTGGTGGATTTGCCCACGGCCTCGGTAATCTTCTCTATGGCGACAGCCTCGGCCTCAGCCTTCTTGATGCGGGCCTGTGCCTCACCTTCGGCCTGCAGAATCTCCTGTTGCTTCTTGGCTTCGGCACGGTTGATGGTGGCTGCCTTCTCACCTTCCGACTGAAGAATCTGACTCTGCTTGTCACCTTCACTCGTCAGGATGGCCGCACGCTTGTTGCGCTCAGCCTGCATCTGCTTCTCCATGGCCTGCAACACACTGCTCGGCGGGGTGATGTCCTGCAGTTCCACGCGGTTGACCTTGATGCCCCACTTGTTGGTCGCATCGTCGAGCACGGCCCGAAGTTTCGTATTGATGGTGTCGCGCGAGGTTAACGTCTGATCCAGTTCGAGTTCACCGATGATGTTTCGCAGTGTCGTCTGCGTCAGTTTCTCAATGGCGTTGGGCAGATTGTTGATTTCATACACGGCCTTGAAGGGGTCAACGATCTGGAAATACAGCAGGGCGTTGATTTGCATCTGGATGTTGTCCTTGGTAATCACGTTCTGTTTGTCGAAATCATACACCTGTTCGCGCAAGTCGATGGTGTTGGTATAGACATAGCGTCCCCTGTTGAGCGTCACCGTTTCCTTGGCGCGGTCGATGAAGGGAATGATGACATTGATACCCGGAGACAGTGTGGAATAGTATTTTCCCAACCGCTCGATAATTTTGGTCTCACTCTGCGGAATGATGACAATCGCCATTTTGACGAAAATGATTGCCAGGAATACGAGGGCAATCAGTACGATAAGTCCTGTGGGCATGATGGTATTTTTTAGAAAATGAATAATAAACGGAATTGATTAGTCGGCCGGTTCTACGGTGAGGATGATGCTCTCCATACTGACCACGCGCACCTTGGCGCCCCGGGGCAGTCCGGTGGAGGCGGTAGAGACCGATTTCCAGTCATCACCGTCTATTTTCACGCGACCGTATCCGCCTGCGGGAATGTCCTCGCTCACCTCACCGATGCGGCCGATGAGGGCCTCCGTACCGCTCACCCGCTTGTCCTCTCCCTTGTGCAGGTAGCGCAAGGCCACGGGGCGCACGAAACAGACACTGAGTATGGAGAACACCACGAGGGTGAAAATCTGTCCCATCAGTCCCATGCCGAGGGCGGCGGCGATGGCGGAACAGACGCTGCCGATGGCGAAACAAAGCAGGAACATGTCGCCGAAACCCAGTTCGGCAATCAGGCACAACAGGCCCACGAGGAGCCAGATGAGCCAGAGGTTGTCGGAAAAGAACTGCATCATAGGACGGCGTCATTTGGATTTCTTGTAATACTGCTGGGCTTCGGGGAGCCATCCCTGGATGTTGGCGATGCGCTTCGTGTCCGACGGGTGGTCGCTCAGGAAGTCGGACGTCGACTTGTTGCCGCTGGCGGCAGCCATGCGCTTCCAAAAATCCACGGCGACAGCCGGATCATAACCGGCCATGGCGGCGAAGATAAGTCCAATATGGTCGGCCTCGTTCTCGTGGTCGCGCGAGAATTTCAGGTTGCGGATTTGCAGTCCCTGTTGGGCGATGGACGTTCCGATGCTCGTGGCGGTGCCCACACCGGCAATTTGGCCCAGGATATTGGCGGCGTTCAGACCGTATTGCTGTTTGAGTTTCTTGGAATACTGCTCCGCGGAGTGCTTGGCCACGGCGTGGGCGATTTCATGTCCCAGGACAATGGCGAGCGAGGCCTCGTCCTTGGTCACGGGCAAGAGACCTTCATAGACCACGATCTTGCCGCCGGGCATGCAGAAAGCGTTGACGCTCTGGTCCTGCACGAGATTGAATTCCCACTGATAACCGCTCAGTTCACTGGCCATACCGTTGTTTTTCAGATATGTCTCCACGGCGGTGGCGAGCCGCTGGCCCACGCGCTTCACCATTTCGGTGTTCTTCTTGTTGGTGGACGCCTTGGCGGTCTTCATGTATTTGTTGTATTCCGTCGTACTCAAGGAGAGCATTTCGGCGTCGGACACCATCAGGGACTGTTTGCGTCCCGTCACCGGGACGGTACGCGACGTGCCGCAACTGGCGGCAATCATGGCAAAAGCCAACAAAAGAATGAAATGAATCTTTTTCATGTTTCTCGGATTATGGTTTGTTTTTGCAAAAATAATAAAAAGAATGAACGCGGCAAGCAAAAAGGCGTGAAATTTCATCCGATTTTGTTTTTCCCCAGTTTTAGGTATTGCAGGGGCCGCGGGAAATTCATACCTTTGCAACCGTTTAATAAAAAGCGAGACTTTATTACATTATTATTTTATCATACACAATGAAAAGATTTTTCCTCTTCATGATGATGGCGGCCCTGACCGTCACGTCTTTTACCGCTTGTTCAAGCGATGATGATGACGTAAACACCGACGCCGAGAGAATCGCCGGCACGTACACGGGCGACACCGAGGCCAAATTCACCTACGGCACGCTGACGTATGAGGACGACGTCCTCACGCTGACGGCCAACAGCGACGGTACGGCCAACGTCTCGTATACCAACGACACGGACCACCTCGTGACGGAATCGCCCGTTGCCATGGGCTTCGGCACCTTCACCGACAGCAAGATGAAAGTGACGGCAAACAGCGACGGCAGTTATTCCATGAGCGGCAGCGGTTCGGTGGCCATCAGCATGAGCGCCTCCGCCACGGGCAAGTCGTACGCCTACACGAGCGAATACACGGTGAAAGGCAGCGTCATCACGGCCGTATATACCTTTGAGGGTCTGATGGGTACGACCGTCCTCACCTTCACGTCCTCTTCGAAGAAATGATGTGACGACGTGAGACATCCGCTGAAATGCTTTCTTATCAGTATGACGGGAGCCTTCCTGCTCCTGTCATGCGACTTTATGTACGATGACCCCGAAGAGGCGGAGACCATCGCTACCGACGGTTCCTTCCGCTACATTGACGCCACGAGTTACACCGACTGGGTGTACGTCGACCTGGCATCCCACACCGCCACGAAGGTGGCCTACGACAATGAGGATGACATTCCAGAGGAATGGCACTTCGCCTTGCACCGCTACAACTGCAAGACGCACGGCGGCGCGGTGCTGGAGACGGCATACACCTCGCTCGCGGCCTTCCGGAAAGACCTGCAAGGCGGGGCCTTCTCGCCCGCCGACGGTACGTACACCGCCGACACGGCCGGTCAAATCGCGGTGAATATGGAACAGATGATGCAGGGCATCGTGGGTTATGCCGCCAGCGACGTCAACGAAGTGCTCTCCCGATGGATGACGCTCGACACGACCGTCATGCCGCCTGCCTACGAGACGTCCGGCAAAGTGTACGTCATCCGCATGGCCGACGGCACTTACGCCGCCGTGCTTTTCACCGACTACATGAACGCCGCCGGTGCGACGGGCCACATCTCGTTCGACTATCTCTATCCCCTGACTGAAGAATGATGAGGAAATTACTGATTGCCGTCGCTCTCCTGGCGGTCATGATGACCGCGAAAGCCCTTCCGGCCGACTCTGTCTACAATGCGGTGGCGGTCGATCTGAACGCTGTGGTGGTCACCGGCACGCGCACGCCGCGTACCCTTTCCGACGCGCCCGTCATTACCCGCGTCATTCCGGAGAGCGAAATCCGGAAGTTGGACGTCTCCAGCGTGAGTGATTTGCTCACAAGCGTACTGCCGGGCGTGGAGTTTACGTATTCGATGAACCAGCAAGTGTCGTTCAACATGCAGGGATTCAGCGGCACGAGCGTGCTCTTTCTCATCGACGGCGAGCGCATGGCGGGCGAGACACTGGACAATGTGGACTATTCCCGACTCAATCTCGACAACGTGGAGCGCATCGAAATCGTGCGCGGCGCGGCCTCATCGCTCTACGGTTCCAATGCCGTAGGCGGCGTCATCAACATCATCACCCGTCAGCAGGAGAAGCCCTGGACCCTGAAAGCGGGTACGAAGTACGGCCGGCATCACGCCTGGGAGAACAGTCTGACGTGGGGACTGCACCGGGGCCGCTGGCGCAACACGCTGAGCATTCACCACCAGAACATCCACACCTTTACCGTTCCGGCGGGCGATTTCTCCACGGTCTACGGCGGACACAGCTGGAACATCAAGGACCAACTCTCCTACGATGTCAACGACCGACTCCGGTTGACGGGGCGCTACGGGTATTTCTTCCGGCAGCGCGACTATACGCAGGCCGACAAATACCGCTACCGCGACTTCGACGGGTCGGTCAAAGCCGACTGGCGACTTGGCGACAGGACGACGCTCGAGGTGTCTTACCACTACGACCAGTATGACAAGAGCGACTATTATCCGCTCAAGGACAAGGATATCCGCGATTACAGCAACGTCCAGAACACGCTGCGCGCGCTCCTCAACCATGCCTTCACGCCCGACATGACCCTGACAGTCGGTCTGGACGGCATGACCGACTACCTCATGTCGTACCAGTTTGACGGCAACGGCAGTCACACGCAGTACGACGGCGACGTCTTCGGACAGTTCGACTGGAACATCTCGCCCCGGGTCAACCTGCTCGCCGGTCTTCGGGCTGACTGGTTCTCGGGCATCGGGGCACACGTCTCACCGCGCGTATCACTCAAATACAAACCCGTCCGGGGGCTGAGTCTCAGGGCGGGCTATGCCAACGGATTCCGCGCGCCTACGCTCAAGGAGCGCTACATGCGCTTCGACATGGCCGGACTCTTCACCATCTATGGGGAAGAAAACCTCCAACCGGAAAACTCGCACAATATCAATCTCTCGGCGGAATACCTCCGTCACCGCTATTCGCTGACGGTCTCGGCCTACCACAACCGCGTGTCCGACCGTATCAGTACCCTTTGGAGTACGGCATCCGGCGGTATGCAGTATCTGAACACCGGGAAAGTGAACATCAGCGGACTGGACGCGGCGTTCGACTACAGGCTAGATTTCGGTCTGAACACCAAAATCGCCTATGCCTGGACGCATGAAAGCACCGACAAGAGCCGCACCTATATCATGTCGGCACGCCCCCACTCGGCCACGTTCTCGGCCGACTACGGCAAGCAGGCAGGCCGCTACGCCTTCAATGTGATGCTCAGCGGGCGGTGGCTCTCGTCGCTCCACACCAACGTCCTGAGCGCCTCCTCCGGTTATCAGGAGTTTACCGCGGCCGACTATCCGGCCTATTCGATGTGGAAACTCGTCTTCTCGCAGCATTGGGACCGGTGGTTGCACGTGGCGCTGACCATAGACAACCTCCTCAATTACCGCCCTGAATATTATTACAACAACTCGCCCGTCACCACGGGAACGGCCGTGGCGGTGAGCGTCAGCATGGACATCGACCGACTGCTGAAGTAAAACCCCCGCCCGCCATGAGCAAGACCTTCACCCGAAAAAGCGTTTGGACCGGCATCGCCTCGTTCCTGATCGTCCTCTTCGCCATGCCGATGGGACATGCCCTGATGATTCTCATGGAACATTTCATGTCGCCCGCGGCCCTGCATTACGCCGCTTTCCTGATGGGCGCCACAGGACTGGCCGTCACCATCCGGGGCGTGTTCGTCAAGGGCGACACTCGGCAGACCGTCTTCGGTCTTGTCGGCGGACTACTGTTCTGGACCGGATGGGTAGAGTTTCTCTTTGTCTATTACGCCGGGCGCTATGGCGTCGAGCCGCTCCGCAATGCCGCCGGCGACATCGTCACGCGCGGCGAGTATCTCATCATGCCCTCCTCCTTCGGTTTTTGGGCCATGTTCATGTTGCTTTATCTCTTCAGCGCCAAGACCGGTTGCCAGTTTTTCGAGTGGTTGCAGAAGGTTTTCTTCCGCGACGGACAAGTGCGCGCCCGCCTGCGTCCCATGGCGCACCACACGTCCATCGTCACGTTCATGGAACTCAACCTGATGATGTGGACCTGTTACCTGTTGCTGCTCTTCTGCTACGACGACCATTTCCTCGGCGACCGCCATCCGGTGACCATCATCGTTGCCCTGGGATGCCTGGTCGGTTCACTATTCATGATGCGTCATCTGCTCACCGTCAAGGCCTGGGGATACAGTATCCGCTACGCCGTGGCCACGGTTATCGTCTTCTGGAGTTTTGTGGAAATCGTCGGCCGCTGGGACTGGTTTACCGAGATATGGGTGCACCCGTTGGAGTATACCCGCGAACTCGTCGTCATCCTCGCCTCCATCCTGGGTTTTGCGCTCATCGCCTGGAAGATGAAGAAGTAGCGTCTTGTCCGCTTTTTTCAACGGTCTCAATCTGAAATACACTGTCATTTATCTTGACAAACTTCTTTCTTATTCTCGCTACACGTTCACGCCTGCACTTCACGTTTTTTCCTTATTTCTTTGGATTTCTATCCCATTTCCCTTATTTTTGCATGGAAATCAATCTTATCCTGTATGACTGTAGAATTCATCCTCCGCATTCTTGTGGCCGCCGTCCTGGGCGGACTTATCGGACTGGAACGGGAATACCGCGAGAAGGCGGCGGGATTCCGCACGCATTTTCTCGTCGCCTTGGGCAGCGCCCTGTTCATGATTCTCTCCCAATTCGGTTTTGAGACGGCCATTACCGACCTGCCCAACGTGTCGCTCGACCCGTCGCGCATTGCCTCACAAGTGGTGACGGGCATCGGTTTTATCGGTGCGGGTACGATTATGCTGACCAAAAACAGTGTGCGCGGACTGACGACGGCGGCGGGAATCTGGGTGACGGCGGCCATCGGTCTTGCCTGCGGCAGCGGATTGTATGCACTGGCCATTGTCTCCACGGCCTTCGTACTCATCGGACTGGAGGCGTTCAACTATTTTCTGCACCGCATGGACGCCAAAATCGGCAAGCAGGAAAAGCACGAAGAAGGTGATTAACGGGTAATGGTGAGCACCATATACTCGGAACGGGTGCCGATGCGGAACTTACCGCCCCAGATGCCGATACCGCTTGTCACGTAATATCGGGTGGCGCCTTTGGTCAACGGACCGTAAGCGTCTTCATACATGGCGTCTTCTATCCATGAGACAGGCCATACCTGACCGTAGTGGGTGTGGCCGCTCAACTGGAAATCGACGCCGGCGGCCTGGGCTTCTTCCAGGTGATAGGGCTGGTGGTCGAGCAAAATAGTGAACAGACTGTCGGCGGCGCCGGTCGGAAGGAGGACCGAAAGCGACTTTCTTTGCCCGTTGGTTCGGTCGTCGCGCCCCACGATGCGGATGCCGTTCACCGTCACGGCCTCATCGCGCAACAGCCGGATGCCCGCCTCGCGATAGAAAGCGACGCTCTCCTTCATGCCGGCATAGTATTCGTGATTGCCCAAACAGGCATAGACGGGGGCTTCCAACCGGCGGAATTCCGTCGCGATGTCCTGTTCCTTCAAGGCGCGGATACTGCCGTCGATGATGTCACCGCCTATCAGGACCAGGTCGGGATGCTCCTCATTGACCAGACGAATCCACCTTTGGAGTTCTCCTTTGCGGTTGGCATACCCCACGTGCAGGTCGGACATCAGGACGACGCGCAGCGGACGGGCCAGCGGTTTGTCGGTGCGGACGGTCATTTCCGTCCTCACTTTGTGCATATAATGACGGTATCCGCAGACAAACAGACCCGTCATCAGCAGGAAGACGAAAGCGCTTCCATGCCAACTGTCCACAAGAAAAGTCTTCGGCAAGACGCCCGTCAGGCGCAGGATATCCAGAACGAGAAAGAGGATGACGGCGTAAAGCAGGATGAAAATCCAGGAAAAACCGGTCTCATAGACGGTGACGGACGCCCACATCGGCATCTTGTCCACCTTGAGCAGGAAGGCGGCGAAGATGAGCAGAAAACACAGGGTCGTCAACGTGACGCCCAGGATTTTCAACAGCAGTGTGGGAAACATCTGCCACACGTGCCAAGTGACGTAGATTTGTCCTGCCAGCGGAAGCAGGATGAAAGCCAAAGCCCAGAGTCTCATCTTTTATTCTTTACGGTTATCCTTCGGCATGCCGGAACTCAAGCGGTGTACAGCCGGTCTTTTTCTTGAAGAAACGGGAGAAATGCTGGGCGTATTGGAATCCCAGGTCATAGGCAATGTCGGTCACCGGTTTGTCGGTGCCTATCAGCATTTCCTTGCCGCACTCCACAATGTGGTCGAGGATAATCTCCTGCGCGGTCTTTCCCGTGAGTTTTTTGATCAGGTCTCCGAAGTAATTGGGCGACAAACAGGCCTTGTCGGCAAAGTATTTCACCGTGGGCAGACCGTGCTGACGCACCGCGTCGCCCATCATGTACTCATTGAGCGAGGCCTCGAATTTCTCCAGAATGTCGCGGTTGGCGACGTCGCGCGTGGTAAACTGGCGGTCGTAGAAGCGCATGCAATACTCCAGGAGCAGTTCGATGTTCATCACGATGATGTCGCGACTGTGGTGATCGATGTCCTCGGAACTCTCGATTCGGATTTTCTCCATGCAGTCGATGATGGTCTGTTTTTCCTGTTCACTCATGTGAAGGGCCTCGTTGGAGGTATAACTGAAAAAGGAATAGCGGGCCATCTTCTTGCCGAGCGCCGTGCCGCGGACCAGACTCTTGTCGAAAAGCAGGGCCGTACAGCGCGGGCGCTGACCTTCGGGCGTCTCGCACCGCACCACTTGTCCGGGGCCGATACTGACGATGGTGCCTTCCTCGTAGTCGTAAGTGGTGCGGCCGTATTGCATAACGCCGCATTTCTGATGCTTCAGGAACATGGCGTAAAATCCGAAATTGCACGTTCCCCTGACGGGCGTCGTGGCCTGATCGAGTTCGACGACGCACACTTGAGGGTTGTAACTCTCCAGTCCGTACAACTCGCAATAGCGGTCGGGACAGTCAAGGGAGATAATCTTGCTCATGAGATCTACTTTGTTTACCATGGCAAAGATAATTGTTTTTGTCGGATTTCCTATAAATTCTGTCTGAAAAAGGCAACAATCCTGTCGAAAGGTATGGCGTCTTTTCCGCCGCCGTCATAGAGATCGCAATGGGAAGCGCCCGGAACAATCAGCAATTCCTTGTTGCCGGCATACTTCGAACCGTCAGTCATGTCGCGGAAAGCATCTTCCGAGAAATAGCGCGAATGGGCCTTCTCGCCGTGAATCATCAGGACGGCGGAACGGATTTCCTTGCTGTATTGCAGGATGGGCTGGTTGATGAACGACATACAACCGACGGTAGTCCAACCGTCCTTGGAGTTGCCGGAGCGCGGATGATAGCCGCGGGGCGTCTTGTAATAGGCGTGATAGTCCTTGACAAACTGCGGAGCATCGGCGGCCGGCGGGTCGACGACACCGCCTGCCTGCAGGTAATAGCCCTGAGCATAGGCCTGCGTGCGCTGTGCGGCAAGTGTCTCCTTGGCGGCATGGCGCGCCTCCTCATTGTCGGCCTGGTCGAAATATCCGTTGGCGTTGATACGGCTCATGTTGTACATCGTACTCGTCACCGTGGCTTTGATGCGCACATCGAGTGCGGCGGCGTTGAGGGCCATGCCGCCCCAACCGCAAATACCGATGATGCCGATGGCGTCGGGATTCACATTCTGCTGCACGGACAGGTAATCCACGGCCGCCATGAAGTCTTCCGTATTGATGTCGGGCGATGCCATACGGCGGGGTTCGCCGCCGCTCTCACCGGTGAATGAAGGATCGAAGGCCAAGGTCAGGAATCCTTTTTCGGCCAATGTCTGCGCATACAGGCCGGAACATTGTTCCTTGACGGCGCCGAAAGGACCGCTTACGGCAATGGCTGGCAGTTTTCCCTTGGCGCCCTTAGGGATATACATGTCGGCCGCCAGGGTGATACCGTAGCGGTTGACGAACGTTACTTTACGATGTTCCACTTGTTCTGACTGGAGAAACGTCTTGTCCCAGGCCTCCGTCAGCGCAAGTGCTGCGGGGCGAATGTCACTTCCTCTCATGTTGTCGGTGTCTTGGGCGTATGCGGCCATCGTCAAAAGAACGGCGCATGCGCAGGTGAATATTCTTTTCATTTTGTGCTCGAATTGATTTCTGCTGCAAAAGTACGACGGAACGCCCAAACTCCTGCAACCATTTTTACGGGAAGAAATACCCGATTTAAGGAAAATGACTTAAAACTTCTTTCCTGTGACAATCGACAGGAAAGTCTCTACGAGAATGCGGATGTTGGTGGCGAAAGACCGTTTCTGCAAGTATTCCAGGTCGTAGGCCAGGCGGACAAGCATCTTGTCCATCGTATCCGTATAACCGTTGCGCAGCGTGGCCTCCGATGTGACGCCCGGACGGATTTGGTAAAGACAGGCGTAACGGGCGTCGTGCCGCATGATCTGGTCGATGAAGTACTGCCGTTCGGGACGGTATCCCACAAAAGCCATGTCGCCCTTCATGACGTTCCACAGTTGGGGCAACTCGTCCAGGTGATGGTCGCGCAACCGTTTGCCGATGCGCGTGGTGCGGTCTTCCTCGTCTTGCAGGCAAAGGGCCTCGCCGTTTTTCTCGGCGTCGGTGCGCATGCTGCGAAACTTATATATATAAAAAGGTCGGCCGCCCTTCCCTATCCGTTCCTGTTTGTAGAAACCCGGACCGCCGTCTTCCTTCCGCACGGCGATGTAGCAGTAGAGAAACAAGGGGGAGAATACCACAAGACACACCCCGGCGATGATCACGTCGCAAACGCGCACGAGGAAGTCGGACAGCGGACTCATGCCGTTGCGTACATTGTCTTCGGGTGTCGTCGCCGGATTACTCATTTCTTTCGGGATTCAATACAAACGGTTGGGCACCCCGTTTCCGGATGAGGACGTTGACCGTCAACTGGAACAGGATGAAGATGACAATGTCGATGACCACCACCCAGGTGGAGGATAGAACCAGTCCCAGGGAGAAATTCAGGGCGATATAACCGACGGCCAACAGCAGAATGGCCGCCAATGCCTGGTGTTGCGACAGGCCCGCCCGCATGAGTTTGTGGTGGACATGGTTCTTGTCGGCCCCGAAAATCGGTTGACGGTGATACGAGCGGACAAAGATAAGCCGCACCACGTCAAAGACGGGGATAATCAGAAAGGTGGAGGAAAGCAGCAGTCCGTCCTTGCGGTAAGGCATGACATGAGGATTGTCCATGGCGTATTTCACAAAGAGAAAGGCCAAAATGAATCCCAGTGTCAGACTGCCGGAGTCGCCCATGAATATCTTCCGGTTGTTTTCCGTCTTGCCGAACAGGTTGAAATACAGGTAGGCCGTCAGTACGCCGATGATGCCGGCGATGAGAATGCAATACGTCAGAATGTTTTGCAGACCGAAAACGATGAAATAACCCGCCAGCGCGATGATGCAAAGACCGGCGCAAAGTCCGTCGATGCCGTCGATGAGATTGACCGCATTGACGATAAAGACTATGATGAACACCGTGAGCGGCATGGCTGCCCAGGCGGGAATCTGTTCTATTCCGAACAGTCCGTAGAGGTTGTTGACGTACAGTCCTGCCAGGGGCAGGCAACAGGCGGCCACGATTTGCGCGATAAACTTCGTGCGGGGAGAGACGCCGAGCACGTCGTCGACGATGCCCGTACAGTAGATGATGAGGATGCCTATCAGGAAATAGACGGTCCAAAGGTGAAGCGTTATCTCCCGACCGGGATTGAATCCGGCCACGAACAGGGCCGCCACGAAAGCCAGCATCATACTGGGGAGGAAGGAAACACCGCCCAGGCGGGGGACGAACGTGTGATGCATCTTCCGTTGATTGGGAATATCGTAGAGTTGGTGGAGCTTACAGTAATTGAGTATCCACGGTATGAAAATGAACCCGCAGACCATACTCAACAGGAAGGCACCGAATGTGATGAGTAGAAATGTCGTCATGCAGTCGGGTTCTAACGTCAGTTCTTATGGTCGTTTATTTATACATTAAACTTACCGCCACTTGAATTATTGTGTCCGAGTAAAAGTTTTTTAAAAAATTTGATTACTTTTGCAAACAAATCCTACTGTCGTGAACCATCCGATACCTGTATATAAAATCCTCCGGCGCTGTCTGGCCGTCCTTCTGACGCTGGTCCTGACGGGCGCCAAGGCAGAGGCTCAAGCGCCCTGTGACAGTATGCCGCCCGTGAATTTCAGACTGGCTGTGTCTGATGACAGTCTGCTGCACGCCTCTTTGCCCAAGGCCAAGTGGTACACGCCGCTCGTGGCGGTGGCCGAAATCAATGCGGTCAACTACTCCATTCACTTTCTCGACGAGCATTTCCTGAAGTCGGGATGGGCGGAAATCAAATGGGAGACCATCAAGGAAAACATGAAAATGAACCTGGAATGGGACCATGATTACTTTGTGACCAACATGGCGGCCCACCCCTATCACGGTTCGCTGTTCTACAACTCCGGCCGTTCGCTCGGTCTTTCTCCCTGGGCATCGTCCCTTTGCGCCGCGACGGGCAGTTTTCTGTGGGAAATCTACGGTGAGACTGACCGGCCTTCCATCAGTGATCTGTTTACCACCACGGCAGGCGGTATCGCCATCGGAGAGGTGACGCACCGCATGTCCGACCTGGTGCTCGATGAACGGAAACGCGGACTGAGCCGGGTGATGCACGAATTCCTTGGATTCGTGGCCAATCCCGTCAGGGGTGTCAACCGTCTGGCGACGGGAAGGGCCTGGCGCGTGAGGAGCGGCATCGGCGAAGACAGACAAGAAAGGAAGTTTCCACAGTTGGACGCCCGTGTTTCCGCCGGTTACCTGCAACAGGCAGGGTCTTCGCTTTATCTGGATTTGTCGATGGATTACGGAGACGCTTTCGATGAGAACGGCCGGGGATTCTACGACAATTTCCATGCGGAGGCCACCGTTGCCCTCTTGGGCAAAAAGGCGCCGCTGCACGACTTGCACATTACGGGACAACTCTGGAACATCCTGCAGCGCGACTACCGGCACAGTCAACTGGCGATCGGCATTTATCAGCAGTTTCAGCACTATGATTCCGATTCGCCCGAGAAAGAATATTACGACGTGCCTTACCGGATTTCCGAGGCGGCCGCCGCAGGACCGGGTCTCATTTACCGCAATTTCACGCCTTCGGGCAAGTCGTTCTTCGAGCAACGGGTATTCCTGGACGCCATTGCCATGGGCGCCACGAAGAGCGAATATTATTTTGCCGGACACCGCGACTACAATTTCGCCAGCGGCTGGAGCGTGAAATGGTTAAGCAAATGGCAGTACAAGCACAAGGTTGACCTGTCCTTGCTCACGGATTTCTATCGTTTTTATTCCTGGAAAGGCTATGAGCACGAAGTGCTGGCGCCGGCCGAAGAGAGCGTGCTCTACGGCATCAACACGCAAGGCGACGTGAGCCGGGCGGCCGTCCTGGTGCTCCGCCCCCGCTTGCGCGTCTCGCTCAGTCGGCATTTGGAGATAGACGCGGCGGCTACGGCATTCCTGCGCAACACGCATTACCGGTATTACGCCGATCACCGCGACCATTCCTACGAGGTGCGCGTCGGATTGGGGTACGTCTTCTGAGACTATCCTTCCAACTGTCCTATGATTTCCTGTACGTTCTGACAACCGTGGGCGTCGAGCCAGGCGCCGATGCCGTCACGCACTTTCATCGTCACTTGCGGGTCGATGAAATTCGCCGTGCCGATTTCCACGGCGGTGGCGCCGGCCATCAGGAATTCGATGGCGTCGGTGGCGGTCATGATTCCGCCAAGCCCCACTACGGGTATCCTGACGGCTTTGGCCACTTGCCAGACCATGCGCAAGGCAACCGGTTTGACGGCAGGACCGCTCAGTCCGCCCGTCGCGATACTCAGTACGGGGCGACGGCGCTCAATGTCCACGGCCATTCCCATGAGCGTGTTGATGAGCGAAACCGCATCGGCGCCCTCATCCTCGCAGGCGCGGGCGATGGAAACGATGTCGGTGACATTGGGCGAGAGTTTGACGATAAGCGTTTTGTGGTAAGTTTCACGCACGGCCCGCACCACGCGAGCAGCGCCCTCGGGCGTTACGCCGAAGGCCATTCCTCCCTGTTTGACATTCGGACACGAGATATTCAGTTCGATGGCCGGTATGCGTTCCAGCGCGTCGACGGCGGCGGCGCACTCGGCATAACTCTCCACGCTGTGACCGCTGACATTGACGATGACGTTGGTGTCAATGTCCTTGATTTGAGGATAGATTTTCTCGGCGAAATATTTCACGCCTTTGTTTTGCAATCCCACACAATTTAGCATGCCGGAAGCAGTTTCCACCATACGGGGATAATCGTTGCCCTGGCGGGCTTCCAGCGTCGTACCCTTGACGATGATGCCTCCCAAGGCGTCCAAAGGAACAAAATCCTGAAACTCGATGCCGTAGCCGAAGGTGCCCGACGCGGTCATCACGGGGTTTTTAAGGGCCATCCGGCCGATTTTCACATTCAGATTTGCCATAAGAGTCTCCTTACATTAAACACGGGTCCTTCGGTACATACGCAGAGATTGCCCTCGGTGGTCTTCTCCACGCAACAGAGACAGGCGCCGAGTCCACAAGCCATCCGGTTCTCAAGCGACGCCTCGCATTCCGTCTCCGCCTTGCGGGCATAACCCGCCACGGCCTTCATCATGGGCATGGGACCGCAGGTATAGATGCGCGAAAAGGCGGTATTGCGCAACAGACTGTGCTGGGTGACGTAGCCTTTCTCACCCGCACTGCCGTCTTCGGTCGTGACAAAGACGTCGCCCGTGGCACGGAAAGCGTCGAGCCGGAGAAGGTCGGCCGCGGTGCGGGCGCCCAATAAATAAACAGGTGTAATGCCGCGCTGCTTGAGACAAGTGCCCAAGAACAACAGCGGAGCCACGCCCACGCCGCCGCCGACGAGCAACGGACGCTCGGAAACAGACTCGGGAAGGGTGAAGGAATTGCCGAGCGGCAAGACGCAATTGAGCGAATCGCCCGGTCGGAGGGCCGCCAAGCGGCGGGTTCCTTTGCCCACAACAGCCACGAGCAAACGGATAAGGCCCTCGTCGGGAAGAGCCTGGTGGATGGATATCGGACGGCGCAGGAAAGTATCGCCGCCGTCGGCGCGCACTTCCACAAACTGTCCCGGCAGCATCTCGGGCAAAGCCTTGTCGGTCTGAAGGGTAAGGAGCACATATTTCTCACTGATGCGCTCCACCTCCTTGACCGTCAAATCTAAGATGGTTTTCTTCATTTGGTTCGGTTAATCTTGGGATGATGGTGCAAAAATAGGCAATTTTCCCGTCATTCCCAAGAAAAACTACTTCTTCGGTACGAAGGTTTCCCACGTCTGGTCATCATAAAAGACGCGGATTTCCGTGATTTTCCGTTGATGTTTGTCAATATTTTTCAAAATATTCTCATCGGTTTTATAAGGTGCCGGACGGACACTCTGTTGCGGGAAGGGGTGAAGAGGAACCGCAGCAGGGGCCGCTTGAAAATCAAGCGTGGGTTCCTGAGACTTTTCCGCCGATGACACGCTCATGTCAACGGGCGCGTTTTCCTCGTCATGGAACATCGGACCCTTGCCGTACATGAGCCAGTCCAGGTTGATGTTGGGGAATCTTTTCCGAATGGCGTCCACGTGATTGAGGGTAGGACGGGTGCGATCATTGAAAAGACTGCTGAGCGATGCGGATGAAATTCCGAGGTAATCCGCGAAATTCTGTTGAGTCATGTGCTGACTTTCCATGAGTTGTTTAATTCTGTCTTTCATTGCCAAAAGTGTTGAAATAGGGCATTTTTGCCCATTTTTGGGTTGATTTTACAAAGATAAACAAAAAATCGGAACGACAAAACAAACTTAAATATATTTTAGAAGAATGAATTTTAATTTTGATTGCTTTAATATTTACAATTTAAAATAGCAAAGGCGTGTTATCGCTGTTTACATTTGTGTTTGTAAATTCCAGTAAAATCGGTTGACAAAGAAAAGCGAGAACCGATTTTTGCAACTTATTGACTGGTTTTTTGTTATTTAGCAAATATAAATCGATATTGTTGGGGAATCAGGGCGATTTATGCAAAAAACAAATGAAAACGTTGTTCCGTTTTGCGGGCCGTGAACAGTATTATATTGAAATACAGTCAGTTAAATGGTGGTTAATCGGTTGGTATATTTATGTATTACGGAAAACTGAATTTTAATTTTGTGTATCAAAACCCGTATTTTACATTTTAAAATTGTTGTTCCGGGCACGGTTTTATAATTTTAAATCCCAAATTAGTGTTTGATTTATAAATATTTTGCTTTCAAAATCAACAAAACAAAACCTAAATAAACGTGAAAGAAAAATTCGACAAAGAAAAAATGACGAAAAATCGCCATTTTTAAAGTATTTTCGAACAGACGGCAAGAAACTTGAAAATACGCGAGTTTTGAGAGGGTAAAATCAGGGTTAACTCTCTGATTCAGTGTAAGAAAACGCCAAAATTTTTGCCCCGATTTTTGGCAAAATCAGGGCAAAATAGAATGAAAATATGCGGTTTTATCCTTAATGCAAAATGAAGAAAATCAACTCCCGAAGCAATTCATCTGCACCGGTATTGGGATTGTCCAATCCTTTACTTTTTGCGTCAATCTCCCGCATCTTGTGAATGATGTTCAAAGTCTTGACGGCAGTATAGTTTTTCATGCCGGTCATGTAGTCTTTCACCCCCCACTCCGATGACAATCCGAGTTCTTGGGCCACCGCCCGCTGGTTGGTCTTGTCCTTCACATAATGCGCAATCATCAGATTCTGGAAGTACGAAAAGAGCAAAGGGAGAATGCTGTAGAGCGATGCGGCCTTAGGATTTTTGTTAAAATATTTTACTATCCTGTTGGCTTTCACAATATCTTTGTTGACAATCGCGTTTTTCAATTCGAAAGGATTGTAGTCTTTGCTCACCCCTATTTCGCGTTCCACAATCTCCGGCGTCACTTTCCGGTGGTCCGCCGGAAGGGAAATCATCACCTTGTCCAACTCGGAGCACAGGCGGCTCACGTCGGCGCCGATGTGGTCGGCCACCATCTGGGCAGCTTTTGGATCAGCCTCCGCCCCATGAGACGTGAGGTACCTGTTGACAAACGGCATGATTTCATTGTCCTTCAGACGGGCGCTTTCAAACAGAACGCCGGTCTGTGCGGCCCGCGTCACGATTTTTTTCCGTCTGTCTATGGTACCGTTCTTGTAGCAAAGCACCAGGATGGTGGACGGAACCGGTTTCTCGCAATACTTCTCCAGCGGTTCCCACCCCTTCAGATTCTGGGCTTCCTTGACGATGATGACCTGATATTCGGCCATCATCGGAAAGCGTCGCGCCATGTCGGCAATCTGCACCGGCGTGGTGTCGATGCCGTAGACGACGGTCTGATTGAAGTCTTTCTCCTCGGGCGCGAGCACGCTTTCTTCTATGGCCGCCGATATGCGGTCGATAAAATAGCCTTCGGCGCCCATCAGAAGATAGACAGGGGCCAACCGGCGGGCTTTGATGTCGGCCATGACAGACTCAAAAGTGACTTTGTTTTTCTTTTCTGCCATAATTTGTGTAACTTTGCGACAAAGTTAGTAAAATGATTCGATTAAATCTCCCTTCCTGTGAAATAAAAATCGGCGGGACGCGGGAAAAACCGGCGGTTTGGGACGTCTTGCGCCGCAAATACGTGGCGCTCACGCCCGAAGAATGGGTCAGACAGCACTTCGTCAACTATCTGATTCACGACAAAGGTTACCCGCAGGCACTGATGAGCAATGAGGTCAACCTCACTTGCGCCGGCAAACGGCTTCGCGCCGACACCGTCGTCTATGACCGGGACTTGAGGGCGCGCGTCATCGTGGAGTACAAGGCGCCGTCCGTAGAACTCACGCAAAGGGTCCTGGACCAGATTGCCGTCTACCGTCTCCTGACGGGAGCCGACGTCATCATCGTCTCAAACGGAATCCGCCACTTCTGTTGTGAGACCAACGGAAATGGCGGATTTACGGAAGACATACCCGATTGGGACAGTCTTGCATTCAATCAGTAATCTGTTGCTTACGCCTTCGTTCTCTTGAATGTCTGATAACCGTAAATCATCACGACGATAAAACAAATCAGCGGAAGCACGAACGACACATTGACGGCAGGCATGGAGGCGATGGTTTTCTGATCGATAATCAGCGCCTGCACCGGAGGCAGCACGCTTCCGCCCAGAATAGCCATTATCAGACCGGCGGCGCCAAACTTGGCATCGTCGCCCAGACCCTGCAGGGCGATGCCGTAGATGGTGGGGAACATCAGTGACATACAGGCCGAAACGCCTACGAGGCAATACAGTCCCGCCCTGTCCTGCAACAGGATGACGCCTGCTGTGAGCAAGGCCGCGCAACAGGCCAGGATACCCAACAGTTTGCCGGCATTGACGTACTTCAGGAAATACGTGCAGACAAACCTCGAACAGCAGAAGATGGCCATCGCGATGATGTTGTAGCGCTGCGACAACACCTCGGCGGCCTGTTCTCCCATGCCTTCGTTCATGAACACGCGAGTACCGTATTGGATGATAAACGTCCAACACATGATTTGCGCGCCCACGTAGAAGAATTGGGCTATCACGCCGTCGCGGTAATGCGGCAGGGAGAAAATCCGCTTGAGCGTGGGCAGAAAATTGATGTCATGACTCTGGTCGCCGTTCTTCGGCATCCGGGTGAACAGGATGACAAGGAACATCGCGGTTATCACCAGTCCTATCATCAGATAAGGTGCGATAAGCACGGACAAGTCGGATTGCTTCATGGCCTCGAATTCCGCGTCGGGCAATTGGGCACGGCCTGCCGTGTCGAGCGGATTGAGCCGGGCCTGAATGAAATTCATCGCCACGAACATGCCGATGAGGGAACCCATCGGATTGAACGACTGCGCCAGGTTGAGACGGCGCGTCGCGGTCTCTTCCGTACCCATGGACAGGATGTAGGGGTTACAACTGGTCTCCAGGAACGACAGACCGCAGGTCAGGATAAAGTAGGCGATGAGGAACGGATAATAAGAACCGCTCATCTTGGCCGGGAAAAACAGGAACGCGCCCACGGCGTAAAGTCCGAGTCCCATCAGGACGCCCGACTTGTAGGAAAACTTCCTGATAAATATGGCGGCGGGGAATGCCATGGCAAAATAACCGCCGTAGAAAGCCACTTGCACGAGGGCACCGTCGGTGACACTCATGCGGAAAATCTTGGAAAAGGCCTTGACCATCGGGTTGGTGATGTCGTTGGCGAATCCCCACAGGGCGAAACATGACGTAATCAGAATGAAAGGAATCAGATAACTGACGCCGTCTTTACTCAATATGGATTGTTTTTTCATGTCATTTATCAATAAACCGGTCCGAAATTGGCACATGCGCGGTAATCGGCGCCCTCCTTGTCCATGCCGAAAGCGTTCCATGCGGCAGGACGGAAGATGTCGGTGTCGGGCACGTTGTGCATGCAAACGGGGATGCGGAGCATCGAGGCCAGCGTCAACAGGTCGGCGCCGATATGGCCGTATGCGATGGCTCCGTGGTTGGCGCCCCAGCAGTTCATCACGGAATAGACGTCCTTGAAACAGTCTTTCTTCTCGTCCAGGCGCGGGACAAACCAGGTGGTGGGCCATGTCGGGTCAGTCCGGCGGTTGAGCACGGCATGGACCTCCGGATCCAAATCGACCGTCCAACCTTCGGCCAACTGCAATACGGGGCCCAGTCCGTCCACGATGTTGACCCGCAACATGGTCATCGGCATACCACCGCGGGTGAGGAAATTGGAAGAGAATCCTCCGCCTCGGAAATAATCCCTGTCGGCCGGGAACCAGGTCGTGGCGTCAAGACAGGCCTGCACGTCGGCGCCGGTCATTTCCCAAGGACTCTTCATCACGGGCCGGCCGTCCTTATCCTGCATCGCGCCGGTGGCGTCGAGCGTCGTCGCACCCGAATTGATCAGGTGAATGAATCCGCCGGCCGCCCTGCCCTCGGGCCGTTTGCCCGTCACGCGCTCCACGGCGTCAGGACTCCAATAGGTCCGGATGTCGGAAAACATCACGCCCTTGTTGGTCAACAGGTGTCCGAAAAGCATGGACACACCGTTGAGCGAGTCGTTCTCCGTGGCCAGGACACCAGCCTCGCGGATACCGTTCCAGTCGAAAGACGTGCAAAGCATCGACTCGGGGAAGTCGAAATTCGGTTTGTAGTCCGTCCATTGGCGTTGGCCTTGCACACCGCCCAGGATGGCATTGTGGCCCAAGGCCTCTTCCTTGTAACCCATTTCCTTGAGCCGGGGATTGCCTTTCATCAGGTCGCGGATGACCATCATGCACTTCACGGTAAATGCCCAGTCCTCATCTTTCTCCTCACGCGTCTTGCCTTTTCCCTTGCCGTTGTAAGGCGTCAGACGGACACCTTCGAGCGGTGTACGGTCTTCGTTGTAGTCTTTCCCCTCATGAGGTTTGCAGTATTTCGTCGTCCACTCCATGGCCTTGCGGAATTCCTCCTTGTCGTAAATGCCGAAATCGATGCGGCGCAGGATTTCCACCAGGTCGGCATACTCCGTACGCATCCCCAAATAATGCTGCAGGAAATCGGCATTGACGATACTTCCCGCAATACCCATACAGGTATTGCCCAAGGAAAGATAACTCTTTCCGCGCATCGTGGCGACAGCCTGGGCGGCACGCGCAAAACGGAGAATCTTCTCTGCCACGTCTTGCGGGATGGTGTTGTCGTCGAGGTCTTGTACGTCATGGCCGTATATGCCGTAAGCCGGCAGTCCTTTCTGTGCGTGTGCGGCCAGGACGGCGGCCAGATAGACGGCGCCCGGACGCTCGGTGCCGTTGAATCCCCATACGGCCTTGGGATAATAAGGATTCATGTCCATCGTCTCCGAACCGTAACACCAACAGGACGTGACGGTTATCGTGGCGCCCACGCCCTCCCGCTCAAACTTCTCCTGGCAGGCTGCGCTTTCTGCCACACGTCCGATGGTGGTGTCGGCAATGACACATTCCACGGGACTTCCGTCGCCATTGCGGACATGAGCGGTTATCAACTCGGCCACGGCACGGGCCAGACACATGGTCTTCTCTTCCAGGCTCTCTCTCACACCGCCCTGACGACCGTCGATGGTGGGGCGGATTCCGATTTTAGGATACATAGTCGTTTAGGTTTTAAGCGCCATCGCTGCCACATCGGCGCGAGACGCTGTATTATATATAATGTACAGACGAAGGCGCATCGGTTTTGTACTGCCTGAGAGTTGTGGTCCTTTCATTCAAAAAGTGCATGAATGTAAATATTTTTCAAATCCAATGAAAAGCGGTTGCAGAAGCGGAAACCCAGGAAAGCCCCATCGCCAGCAATAGGATATAACTCACTGTCATACAGTGACATCCGCAAAACTCAGTTTCTTTAAAAAACTTTTCCATAGAAACAAGAAAGTAATTTAACTTAAATTACTCAGTAAAACAACTTAAATTACTCAGTAAAATAACTTAAATTACTGACAAAAACAAGTTAAATTACTACACGGAAAAATAGTGTAAATATTTTTTATCAGTTGAAAGTGCTTTCAGCCCTCACCTAAATCATATCTCGCTCCACGTTACCCGCTCCACGCTCCACGGGATATGGACAGGCGGCCCCGCTGGGGGCGGGAGGGGTATTCATGTTTTATCCGAGGGTTTGGCCTTACGGCCTCACCGCCGGTTAATGGCCGATTTCTACGTAATCGGCAGGACGCCGCTCCGCGGCTGATGATTCCAAAACTCAGTATCATATCACTTCTACTGAATGCCAGTAAGTTTGGCTGTATGAGTGATACGGAAATATCGTTGAGGGTTATTTCAGTCGCTACGCTCCTGCATATTTGCACGAGTATTCAGCACATCGTGGTCTGTCGGTATTTTTCTTCTGCTTTATTTTGCCGTCACGAGAGAAATCATTATTTTTGCGCACAGATTCTTTTCACAACATCAAAGACGGTTAGAAAGACCGGTCATGATGACGTGGAAGAACCAACTTATTGGATGAAAGGCGTTTACTAACGCTTGTCTTTGGCAATCCGAAACTTCGCAACTTTCAAGATCTGTCACAAAGCAAAGCAATAGTAGATGTCCATGATAGAGGTATGTCCGTCTTTTTGACGGGCCTGCCTTAGCGTGGGCTTCTGCGTTGCTCGTTCTTGACAGATTTGGGCAATGCGAAGGCCTCGGATTGTGGGACGAGTAACAGTCGGACTTCCCACGCTTTTCCATATATAGACTTTTAAGACTAAGCCGCAATAGGGGAAGTATCAGCGGCATGAGACTAATATGGAAAAGACTAAAAAACGGGACGCGTCACTTGATTTCGTCTGCGGTCTTCTGATTATTCACATGATTTTAGGGCATGTCAATTCACATTGCGATGGAATGATTTACCCATATCATTGGCCAAGATATGCTTTGGACTTTTTTATGGCATGGTTCTTCTATAAAGGTGGAATGATGCACAAAGACATAGCTTCTATTGAGGACTTAAAGGCGTTAATTAAAAAGAGTTTTGTACGCCTCATCATTCCTGCATTTGTTTTTGGAGCGCTAGGTTATATCATCTGGTTGCTGAATTTATACCTAAAAGGAAATGATATATCGATTTTGTGGTCATTAAAGAAGCCCATAGTTGATATAATTAAAGAAAGTATTGTCCCTGGAAATATTGTTATTTGGTATTTATTTGCTTTATTCTTTATCAGGATTTTTTTTCGTTTGTTCGATGGAAACACGTACCAAAAGCTTTCACAATTATTCTAATGTTATTCATTTCGTACTTCATTCGTAAAATTTCCTTGAATGGCATTAATTTACCAAATATTGTGTGGCAATTCTGTTTCGGTTGTACTTTCTATGCAATAGGAAATGCATTCAAGAAATATCAATATCAACTTGGAATGACAACTATGTGTGTATTGCTTGCAATCTATTTATTTAACCCCTACTACCTACACTTCCATGTAGATTTTAGAATTTATGGAAAGCTCAATTACTCAGACGCAGAATTTTTGTATTGGATTCCGTTCTCCATCGCAGGTATCATTCTTATTAATAATTTTGCAAAACATATTGCTCGTTGGAGTGGGATTTCTTGGATTAACCGTATTGGTCGAGATTCTATGACTTATCTCTGTTTGCATATTCCTGCCACATACCTCATACAATTGTTTCTCACAAAGTTTTTTGATATCGAAAACGGAACACATGAACAATCTTGCTTGGTCGTTTGCATTCTTATCGCCGTTCTTCCTACACTCAATTATCTTTTGAAAAAACAGCATTTCATTCAAGTCTGAACATTCCGCCAATCTCAACGGCCTCTTTTTTTGTTTTATCGAAATAAATCCGTATTTTTGCGCTTGCTAACGCAAAGATTATGGCTTTAGGAAGATGGATAGGCGGATTCTTGGGATTCATCACGGGCGGACCGATGGGCGCTTTGGCCGGTTTCGTCCTGGGATATCTTTTTGAGTCCGGTCTTGACGCGGTCAACACGACAGAGGATTACAACAACCGCGAATACGAAGACCGCGGGTCGTCATACGCTGATGACGCCCGCAGACAAGCGGAAGGGCAACGGAATTCGTTTCTCTTTTCGCTGCTCGTCCTGTCGGCTTACGTCATCAGGGCCGACGGGAAAATCATGCATTCCGAAATGGAGACGGTCAGAAGCTTCCTCCGTCAGAATTTCGGTGAGGCGGCCGTCTCGCAGGGAGAGGACATCTTGATGAAACTCTTTGAGCGGCAAAAGCAAATCGGCACGGCGGCCTTCCAGCAAACCATCATGCAGAGTTGTCTGCAAATCAAAGCCAACATGAGCTACAGTCAGCGCCTGCAACTGGTCCATTTTCTCATCATCATCGCCAAAGCCGACGGGAAAGTGGTGCAGGAAGAAATCTCGGCCGTCAGTTTTTTGGCCGGATATCTGGGCGTCTCCCCTACCGATTACACCTCGGAACTCAATCTGCAGGGCGACTCTTTGGAAGAGGCCTACAAGGTGTTAGGCATCACCGCCGACGCGACCGACGAGGAAGTGAAGGCCGCCTACCGCAAGATGGCGCTCAAGCATCACCCGGACAAAGTGGCGACACTTGGCGAAGACGTGAAAAAGGCCGCTGAAAAGAAGTTTCAGCAAATCAATGACGCCAAGGACAAAATCTATAAAGCAAGGGGTATTTAACCGACTTCACCATTCTGATGAGATTCAAGACATCACATATTGTCATCGCACTGACGCTCCTGTTGACGGCAGGATGCAAATGGCCGGAAAGGCACGGAGACCTGATTGGGGGCATCCGGGCCTCGGAAGAGGAGTACCGGGCGGAGATGAACGGCGGTGCCGCCGTTGAGGAGAACAGTGGAAACGGCGCCGGTCAGTCCGGATATGAATATCCGGAGACCTATTCCGGCACGCCGGAGGACGAGACGCCGGAGCCTGATTACCGCAGGATGACCACAGAGGACGATGCGAAGACGACGGATTTTGACAAAGAAGAAACGGACTGGGACGGGGAAAGCGCCGGTGCCGCCGGTCTGGAAATCCCTGCCCGACTCAAGAACCGGCCCGACCAGATACTCAAACGGAGAGGTTATACGGCGTCGTACAACCGGGAGACGCGCCTGGTCAACTGGGTGGCGTGGGCCTTGACGGCCGGTCACACGTCAGGTCCCAACAAGCGGAAAGGCGTGGAGTATCATGAGGATGAGGACGTTCCGTCGCCGCGGGCCGGCAAATTCGACTATTACAGTTCGGGCTACGACCGCGGGCACATGTGTCCGGCGGGCGACAACAAGTGGGACGCCGAGGCCATGCGCGACTGTTTCCTGTTTACCAACATGTGTCCGCAGGACCATCAACTCAACGGAGGCCCCTGGAACGACCTGGAAATCAAATGCCGCTCCTGGGCGCAAAAGTTCGGATGCGTCTACATAGTCACCGGCCCTGTCCTGGAAGACGGCGTCAGGCACAAGACCATCGGCAAGAACAAAATCACCGTTCCCGAAGCCTTCTTCAAGGTATTGCTCACCCTGCAGCCTTCGCCCAAGGCCATCGGATTCATTTACGACAATGAAAGTGGGAAGGTTTCCATGCGCGACTGCGTCCGTTCCGTGGATGAAGTAGAGGAAATCACGGGCATCGATTTCTTCCCGATGCTCGACGACGACATCGAGCGGAAGGTGGAGAAGATGGCGGACTTGGATGCATGGAAACGGTAAAAAGAGTCAGAACAATCAACCAACGAGATATGAAAAAATCATCATTACGGTTTATCGCCCTCCTGTGCGGCGGCATCATGGTCCTGTCCTCCTGTCATCAGTCGGACAAAAAGACGACTGCCGAAGACCGGCAGGACGGACAAATTGAAAACTTTTACGACACGTCCCGTTCGGGCGCGTCACCGTCGGAGACGGAGAAAACCGCAACTGCGGCAGAAGGCAAGGACAAGGGCGGCATCACCCGGTATGAGTTGCCCGCTCCGCTCAAGGACCGGCCGGAACAGATCATCCGCCGGAAAGGTTATACCGTATCGTACAACAAGGAGACCCGGACGGCCAACTGGGTGGCGTGGCACTTGACCAAAGGGCACACCTACGGCCGCAACCAGCGTTCCGCGGAACAGTTTTCGGAAGACGCGACGGTCGGACAACCCCGTGCCACGGACTGGGACTACTACAATTCCCGTTACGACCGCGGTCACATGTGTCCGGCCGGCGACAACAAGTGGGACGCCCAGGCCATGCGCGAGACGTTCCTTTTCACGAATATCTGTCCGCAAAATCACGCGCTCAACAAGTATGAGTGGAACGATGTGGAGATGATGTGCCGCGAATGGGCCCGCCAGTTGGGCGCCATCGACATCGTCTGCGGTCCGGTTTACACCAAGGGCAAGGAGGTGAAGACCATCGGCAAGAACAAAGTGCGCGTCCCCGACGGTTTCTTCAAGGTCATCCTCGACCGCGACGGGAACGGCAAGGCCATCGGATTCCTGTACGACAACAACGGAAAGAAAGTCAACATGCGCGATGCCGTCAGGACCGTTGACGACATAGAGCGGTTGACGGGCATCGACTTCTTCCCCGCCCTGGACGACAAGAAGGAGACCCGCGTGGAAGCGACGGCCGACCTGAACGCCTGGCCGCACTTCCAAATCAAGAGATAATATGATGAGAGGGTGTGTCAGAGCTGACACACCCTCTTGTATTCGGTATCACTGTCATTTGTCCAATTGCCTAAGATTTTCCTCCTCTCCTACGAGCCAGAGGATGTCGCCGGTCTGGAACACATAGTCGGGCCGCACCTGCGACAGGTTTTCCTTGCCTTCCTCAATGCCCACGACCATACAATTGTACCGGTCGCGGATACCGCTTTCCAACAAGGTCTTGCCCGTAAACTCATGGTTCTTGGTCAACACGATCTGTTTCAACCGCGTCTCGCGCTTCTCAATGTCTGGGTCTTCCTCATACTGTTCTTTCTCCAATGCGGACGTCAGTTGGGTGAGTTGGTCGTCACTTCCGATAACCTGCAGTCTGTCGCCGGGAAAAATCACCGTACTTCCGCCGGGAATGTTGATGCGCTGGCGACCGCGCAGAATACTGCTGACATGGATGCCGAAACGCTGTCCCAACCGGATGTCGCGCAACGACTTGCCCGCCCAGCGGGAATCTTCCGGGATATCGATGTCGCTGATGTGGATGTTCCGGTCCAGCAGATGCCCCTCGTATAGCGGTTTTTTCCTGCCCCTGACCTGCGCTTCGATGTCCCGCGAACGCAGATTGAGGATAAACAACCGTTCCAGGCGGATGCTCCGGTGCTTGATGCGGCGTGAGAGGATGATGCCGACAACCACCAAAACGCCGATGCAAATCATCACGGCGTTGGTAAAACGGGTCAGATAATTGCAGATGTAGAAGATGAAACCGATGGCAATCAGGAACCTGACCAGTACGGTGACGAGCAGGAACAACCGGTTGCGGTTGCTCTCCCGCCACAGGGCTTTCCACTGTTCACTGTGGTTTTTCTTCATGACCATCGCCCTGAGGAAGGGAGCGATGCAGACGACCGTCACCACGCCCGTAATGGCATTGGCATACCAGTGCAGGTTCCAACCGGGAAGGAGGTTGCGGGTAAACGGCAGGAGGAAGGTGAACATCACGGCAATCACGGCCGAAGAGAGAATGCCGTAGATGACCGTATTGGACGCCATCTGCATCAACAGTTGTTTCCACAGGTTCTGCTGTCCGGTGGCAGGATGACTCATCGTGAGGTGGTTGAGCGAACGGATCCATTTCTTGGGCAACCGCTTTTCCAGGTGATTGTAAGCGGGTGTGGCCGCCTTGATCATATAAGGTGTCAGGAACGTCGTGATGACGCTTACGGCCACGACCACCGGATAAAGGAAATCACTGATGACGCCAAGGGAAAGACCGAGCGAGGCGATGATGAAAGAGAACTCGCCGATTTGCGCCATCGAAAAACCGCAACGCATGGCCGACTTCAGCGTCTCGCCGCCGAGCATGTATCCGAAAGTGCCGAAGACCGCCTGACCGACGAGAATCGTCAGTACAAGGATGAGGATGGGAATGGCATACTGCACCAGGATGTGCGGGTCGACAAGCATACCCACGGACACGAAGAAGATGGCGCCGAAAAGATTCTTCACCGGTTCGACGAGCCGGATAATCTTGTCGGCCTCGATGGTCTCGGCCAGAATACTGCCCATGACAAACGCGCCGAAAGCGCTGCTGAAACCCACTTTCGTGGACGTCACGGCCATGGCGCAGCACAAACCCAATGAAACGATGAGCAAGGTCTCATTGTTGATGAGTTTGCGGACCGACCTGAGGAACAGCGGAATGGCGAAAATGCCCACGACAAACCACAAGACGAGGAAGAATCCGATTTTCATGACACTGCCGAGCATCTGTCCGCCGTCGGGACTGTTGCCGCCTGCGATGGCGGCCAGCATCACCATCATGATGATGGCGAAGATGTCTTCCAGTATCAGCACGCCCATCACCACGCCGGCAAACTGTTGTTGGCGGAGTCCCAGGTCGTCAAAGGCCTTGTAGATGATGGTGGTTGACGACATGGCCAGCATGCCGCCGAGGAAAATGCAGTCCATCTTGCTCCATCCGAACGCATGACCGGTCAGGATACCGAGCAGCATCATGGCGAAAATGACGGCGCAGGTGGTGATGATGGGCGACACGCCCATCTTCAGAATCTTCTTGAAAGAGAAGTCGAGACCCAGGGAGAACAACAGGAACATCACGCCGATGTCGGCCCATGTCTGGATGTTGGCCCTGTCGACGACCGACATGGTGTAAGGCATGTTGGGCGAAACCAGAAAGCCCGCCACGATATAACCCAGCACCAACGGTTGTTTGAGCCGTTTGAACACCAATGTCACCACGCCCGCCACCACGAGGATGAGGGCGAGGTCCTGGATAAGAGAGGGAAGTTCTGCCATAATCAGTCGTTGTAAGCAGCGGTAATCTCACAAATCTTGACTATGGTACGGACCGCCTTCTCCATCACCTGGATACTGACAAACTCATGCGGTCCGTGGAAATTGACGCCGCCCGCGAAGATATTGGGACAAGGCAGCCCCTTGAAAGAGAGTTGCGCTCCATCGGTTCCGCCCCGAATCGGTTCCACGCGCGGCGGGACACCACACTCCTGCATGGCCCTGAGCACGATGTCTATCACGTGCATGTTGGGATCTATCTTCTCCTTCATGTTGTAATACTGGTCCTTGATGTCGGCCGTCACGGTGCCTTCACCGTACCGGGCATTCATCTGCTCCACGCATTTCTCCATGAAATCCTTGCGGTCTTCGAATTTCTCCCTGTCGTGGTCGCGGATAATATAAGAAAGGGTGGCATTCTCGATGCCCGACTGGATACCGAGCAAATGGTAAAAACCCTGATAGCCTTCCGTGGTCTCAGGCGTCTCGTCGGCCGGCAAAAGAGAGGCAAACTCCACCGCGAGGCGGTTGGCATTGACCATTTTGTCCTTGGCATACCCCGGATGGACGCTTACGCCCTTGACATGTATCTTGGCCGAGGCGGCGTTGAAGTTCTCAAATTCCAAATCTCCCAGGTCGCCGCCGTCCATGGTGTAGGCCCATTGGCAACCGAATTTCTCCACATTGAAATGGTGGGCGCCCATGCCTATCTCCTCGTCCGGATTGAAAGCCACGCGGATATCGCCGTGGGGAATCTCGTCATGATCGCGCAAGTAGCACATGGCCTGCACGATTTCGGCGATGCCGGCCTTGTCGTCCGCACCGAGCAGCGTCGTTCCGTCAGTGACAATCAGGTCTTCCCCCACATGGAATTTCAGTTCGGGAAACTTCTCCGGCGAGGAAATTATGCCCGGAGAGAGCAGGATGTCGCCGCCGTCGTAGTTTTTGACGATGCGGGCCTTGATGTCTTTTCCGCTGCAATCGGGACTGGTATCATAGTGGGAAATAAAACCGATGACGGGCGCTTCCTTCTTCGTGTTGGCCTTGAGGGTGGCGTAAATGTAGCCCATCTCGTCCATCTCCACGTCGGAAAGTCCTTCATTCTCGAGTTCTTCCTTCAGGTATTTGGCGAAAACCAACTGTTTCGCGGTGGAGGGCACGCTCTCGCTTTCTTCGGAAGACTGCGTGTCAAACTTGGTGTAATTCAGGAATCGTTCAGTTATATTCATTTGTTTCTGTGATTATATTAATAAGGTATATATCAGTCTTCATTTCAGAACAGGTCAGTTCGCACCGTCACCGGAGATGCCGTACTTGACTTTCATCTCCTCCATTTCCCGGCAAAAATAATTGCGGATAATGAAAAAGTCATTGAGTTGCGCCTTCAGGTAATCCTTGAAGTTGGGAATTTCCTGAATGCACAAGACGGTATTGCGGGAAAACACGTTCACCTCGTTTTCCTCTTTGTCTATCTCGTAATACACCGTCACGGCCGAACGGCTGTTGGTCTCATTGACGCTTTGGCGCAAAGCCGACAGGAAATCGATGTTGTCGAGCGGCACGGAATACCATCGGGGCAGCCATATCGTCATGAACGGAGACTCCCGGGATGTCTTGAATCCGAAGTGCATACCCTGGTATTGTGCCCAGATGAATTCCTCCTCGTCCTGACTGTCCGCCTTGTCCGTACCTGCATCTTCCCCTTCCACCGTTTCGATTTCGGCGCCGATTTGTTCCAAGGCGGTCCTCAACAAGTCGGGCGCACTCGTCCGCGGAACTCCGTTGCCGGCCTGCTGCGGTGAGGCGGCTTGCGGATTCCCGTCGGATGACGCGTTCTTCTTACCGGAGAAAAATGATTTTATCTTTTTCGTCACCTCTTCCTGTCCGCCATACACGGCCAGAAGAAAGACGATGCCGACAATGACTGCGGAAATAATCTCAAACCAATTGTGCATAATTCTGTCCTGGCTCCTTTCATTAATCAGGTTGTAAAAGTACAAAATAAAACTGAAAACAAAACAAGAAAAGGGAAAAAAACGGTACATTCATTTGTTTTCCGCGAAAAATCTTGTATCTTTGCACCGCACATTTCCCTGGAAGACAAGTGAATACAAGTCTTTTCGCAGTGGAAACGGCGCATGATTTTAATTTATAATGAGGCTTTAGCGCGTGAAAATACAGGAAGTGCTGTGTGCCCTTGAGCGATTCGCGCCTCTGCCCTTGCAGGAAGACTACGATAATGCCGGCCTGCAAGTAGGACTGACAGAGACGTGGGAAGTGTCAGGGGCATTGTTGTGTCTGGACGTTACCGAACAGGTAGTGGACGAGGCGGTGGAGAAAGGGTGTAATCTCATCGTGAGCCATCATCCGCTTATCTTCCACAAGTTGGCCCGGCTGACGGATGAGAACCATGTGGAGCGCACGGTCATGAAGGCCGTGGAGCACCATATCGCCATTATTTCCATGCACACCAACCTGGACAATGCGCGGGGCGGCGTGAATTTCAGGATTGCCGAACGCCTGGGACTTGACGATGTCCGGTTTTTCGGAGAGGTCAAAACCGTCGACGGCGTGGATGGTGCGAGCGGCGTCATCGGTGTCCTGCCGGTTCCGGTAACGGCGGAAACGTTTGTCAAAACGGTCAAGATACGCATGGAGGCCGCCTGTGTGCAGGCCAATCAACTGCTGGAGCGGGACATCCGCACCGTCGCCATTTGCGGCGGAGCAGGTTCTTTCCTGCTGGAAGACGCCTGGAAAGCGGGGGCCGACGCCTTCCTTACGGGCGAGATGCACTACCACGAATATTTCGGATGGGAACAGAAAATCCAAATTGCGGTCATTGGGCATTACGAAAGTGAGCATTTCACCATTTCCCTGTTGGCCGACATCATCCGCGATGCCTGTCCGTCAGTGAGGTGCTGTCTGACCGAAACGCTGACCAACCCGATAATTTATTTGTAAAAAAGATACGAACCATTCAATTTTATTTCTATTATGGCAAAAAAAGATCCTACAGATTTGTCAGTGGAAGAGCGCCTGAAAGCGCTGTATCAGTTGCAGACCACCCTTTCCGCCATCGACGAGAAAAGGGCGCTTCGCGGTGAACTTCCCCTGGAAGTGCAAGACTTGGAAGACGAGATTGCCGGTCTGAACACCCGTATTGAGAAGATTCAGAACGAGGTCAACGACTTCAAACAGGCTGTTTCTCTGAAAGAAGGAGAAATCCAAAAGGCGCAAATCAGCGTAGAGCGCTACAAGAACCAGCTCAATGAGGTGGCCAACAACCGTGAGTACGACACGCTGAGCAAGGAGATTGAATTCCAGACTTTGGAGATTGAACTCTGCAAAAAGAAGATCAACGAGGCCACCGTGCGCATCCGCGAACGTGAGGAAGACCTGCAAAAGGCACAGGAAACCATCGCAGAGCGCCAACAGGATCTTGACGACAAGCGCAACGAACTGGATGAAATCATGCAGGAGACGCGTGAGGAAGAAGACCGCCTGAAGGAAAAGGCCAAGGAAATCGAGACGAAAATCGAGCCCCGCCTGTTGACGAGTTTCAAGCGCATCCGCAAGAATGCCCGCAACGGTCTCGGCATCGTCTACGTGCAGCGCGACGCCTGCGGCGGTTGCTTCAACAAGATTCCGCCCCAGCGTCAACTGGACATCAAGATGCACAAGAAGATTATCGTGTGCGAATATTGCGGCCGCATCCTCGTGGATCCCGAACTGGCAGGCGTCAAGACCGAAAATGTCCAGGAGGAAAAACCCAAGCGTAAGCGCGCCATCAGAAGGAGGAAGGAATAGTAAGCCTCAGGCATGCTGTTGGAATTCAAGAACGCCGGTTTGTCATTAGGCGGGAAACAACTCTTCAACGATGTGTCACTGACACTTCGGGAAGGTGAGATGCTCGGTGTCAGCGGAGCGTCCGGACAGGGCAAGACTTCGCTGCTCCGGGTTATTTTGGGTTTTCTTCCCTTGGACAAAGGCTATGTCAGTATTGACGGAGAACCTGTTACCGCTCTGTCCGCCGGGACATTCCGCCGGCAGATGGCCTACATCCCGCAGGAAGTCAGTCTGCCCGAAGAGCACGTGCGCGACATGGCGGAGATGCCTTTCCTGCTGAAAGTCAATCAGGACATCCCCTACACCAAGTCGCGGCTGATGCGGGAGTGGCACAAACTCAACCTCGAACCGGAACTTTACGACCGGCGGGTAAGCGAAATCAGCGGCGGACAACGGCAGCGTATCCTCATTGCCGTGGCCGGATTGCTGGCCAAACCCGTCCTGCTTGTCGATGAACCCACCTCGGCACTCGATGAGGACAACACGCTCGCCGTGGCGGAATACCTCAAGGAAATGGCACGGCACGGCACGATGATTGTCTGTGTGAGCCACGATGCGGGTATCATTAACCGATGTGACAAAGTATTGCACCTATGACGACGACGGACATTTCCATTTTCAGTTTGGCGGTCGGTCTGCTGCTGTTGCTTGTCCCGCTCTATTTCTTCCGCCTGTTCAAGACATCCCTGGTCAAGGCGACGCTCATCGCCACGGCACGGATGGTGGTCCAACTCTTCCTTATCGGACTCTATCTGAAGTATCTCTTCCTCTGGAACAATCCTCTTATCAACATTCTTTGGGTTCTTGTCATGGTCGTCGTGGCCGCATCCACGGCCATCCGGCGCACGGGACTCAAACCGCGGGTGCTTTTCCTGCCCGTCGCAACGGGTTTTCTTTCAGCCGCCATCCTCGTGGGCATGTATTTTCTTGTCTTCGTTCTGGGTCTGAAAAATCCTTTCGACGCGCGCTATTTCATTCCCATCATGGGCATTCTCCTGGGCAATATGCTCGGTGTCAACGTCCTTTCGCTCTCCACTTTCTATGACGGCGTGAAGCGCGAACGGCCGTTGTTCGACTATCTTCTGGGCAACGGAGCCACGCGCTTGGAGTCATTGACGCCCTTTATCCGTCAGGCCATTGAAAAGTCGTTTATGCCCTGTATTGCCAATATGGCCGTCATGGGACTGGTTTCCCTGCCCGGAACGATGATAGGACAAATCCTGGGCGGTTCTTCGCCCGACGTGGCCATCAAGTATCAAATGATGATTATTGTCATCACCTTCTCCGCCTCGATGGTTTCGCTGATGATTACCCTGTGGTTGTCCGGCCGTTACGCCTTCGACGCTTACGGCCGTCTGCGGGACATGTTCCAAAACAAGCATTAGGCGACACCTTATTATATATACAGCACACCGGCATGGACGCACGTCACACATATCCTTCGGGCAGGATGCCCGCCGAATGGGAACCCCAATGGGGCGTCCAACTCACCTGGCCGCATGGCGCGACCGACTGGGCACCGTATCTGGAAGATATTACGGAGACGTTTGTCCGGTTGGCCGACATCATCATCCGACGGGAAAATCTGCTTGTCGTCACGCCTCATCAGGAGGAAGTGAAGGCCCTGCTTCAGGCCCGTTTGCCAGAAAACTGCCTCGGCCGACTGTATCTTGTGGCCTGTCCCACCGACGACACGTGGGCCCGCGACCACGGATTCTTAAGCGTGCGCGACGCCGACGGCAGTCTCCGTCTGTTGGATTTCGGTTTCAACGGATGGGGAGGAAAGTTCGGAGCCGCCTTGGACAATGCCGTCAACCGCCATGTATTCAATGCCAGAATCTTGGACGGCGCTTACGAAGACTACCTGGATTTCATCCTGGAAGGCGGTTCGGTGGAGAGCGACGGACGGGGAACCGTACTGACCACGTCCACTTGTCTGATGGCGCCGGGGCGCAATCAACCTCTCCGACAAGCGGAAATAGAAGAACGGTTGAAGCAGTATCTCCGCGCCCATCGCGTGTTGTGGGTGGACCACGGCCGGTTGACGGGCGATGATACCGACGGACACATCGATACGATAGTCCGTATGGCACCTGAAAATACTCTCGTTTATGTCGGATGCGACGATACGGAAGACGAGCAATACCACGACTTACAGGCCCTCGGTGAGCAGTTGGCGACCTTGCGCACGACCGAAGGAAAACCCTATCGTCTGTTGCGTCTGCCCATGCCCGCGCCCGTCTGCTATGACGGAGAACGTCTTCCCGCCACTTACGCCAACTATCTTGTCATCAACAGCGCCGTGATTCTGCCCGTCTACGGACAGGAAACGGCCGACCGGCAAGCGGCGGAAATACTCGAATCGGCGTTTCCCGACAGGGAAATCATCCCCGTGGATGCCCGCGTCATCGTCAGGCAACACGGCAGTATACATTGTCTTTCCATGCAATATTACGCATTATGAAAACAGGAATCATCCAACAGCACAACACGGCCGACGTGCAAGACAACATGCGGCGTCTCGCCCGAAGCATCGGCCGACTGGCTCAAGAAGGCGCCCGCCTGATTGTTTTGCAGGAGTTGCACAACTCGCTTTACTTCTGTCAGACGGAAGATGTCGGCGCGTTCGACCTCGCGGAACCCGTCCCCGGGACGTCCACTGCATTTTATGCCGACCTGGCCCGCAAGTATGGCGTGGTCCTTGTCACCTCCCTGTTTGAGAAAAGAGCGGCAGGACTGTACCACAATACGGCCGTGGTCTTCGAAACCGACGGCAGCGTGGCGGGAAAATACCGCAAGATGCACATCCCCGACGACCCGGGTTATTATGAGAAATTCTATTTCACGCCCGGTGATTTGGGTTTTCATCCCGTTGACACTTCCGTCGGCCGCTTAGGCGTATTGGTGTGTTGGGACCAATGGTATCCCGAAGCCGCACGCCTGATGGCCCTGCAAGGAGCCGAAATACTTGTTTATCCTACGGCCATCGGTTATGATTTGCATGATACAAAAGAGGAACAGTCTCGGCAACGCGAGGCTTGGATGATTGTTCAACGGGGCCATGCCGTGGCCAACGGACTGCCCGTGGTGACGGTCAACCGCTGCGGATTTGAACCGTCGCCCGAGGGCAACGGCGCCGGCATTCCCTTCTGGGGCAACAGTTTTGTGGCCGGTCCGCAAGGTGAATTGCTTTTCCATGCTGACGAAGAGGAGACAACTGCCGTCGTAGACATAGACCTGCAGCGTTCCGAACAGGTAAGGCGCTGGTGGCCTTTCCTGCGCGACCGTCGCATCGACGCCTATCAGTCCATCCTCCGGCGATTTGCGGAATAAAACGTGGAGAGTGGAAAGAAATCTCGCTCCACGTTAAAAGAAACCGACCATGCGTACAAAAATCCTCCTTTTCCTCCTGTTGTTTGCCGTTTCCCTCCATGCACAGACGGAAACGGACATGCCCGATGCGACAAAATTCCTGCCCGCGCCGCCCGATACGGCAGACGTTCACTTCATTTCCGACAGACAATACTACGAGGAAGGCAAGGCCATCCGGCCGACGCCGCGGGGTAAACAGGCCGTCAGCGACGCGCAAAACACGACCGAGTACTTTGCCGGAATTTTCTCCGCGCCGCTTGGGCGCGTCATCAGCAAGACCGGAACACCGGCGCTTTACCGGTTGATTGACCTGACCCGGCAGGGCGTTTCCCGCTGTTTGTGGAAAACCAAGACGGCAGGATTCCGCAAACGGCCGTTTGTCGAGTTTCAGGAAGCGACGCCCCTGCCCTGGAAAGAGAAGGAATACAGTCAGTACACGTCCTACCCTTCCGGTCATGCGGCCAACGGTTGGGGCATTGCCCTCGTTCTTGCGGAATTGTGTCCCGCCTGTCAGGAAGCCCTGTTGAAGACGGCCTACGACTATGGCGAGAGCCGCGTCATCGTAGGATTCCATTACGAAAGTGACGTCATCGCCGGCCGCCTGGCCGCCAGTGCCGCCGTGGCCCGCCTGCACGCCGACAAGACTTTCCTCCGACTGCTGAAGAAAGCGAAGAAAGAATTGAGGTGATACAAAAAAAAGTGCGCCACACTTGGCGCACCCTCGCAATGTTTGTCTAATCTAACATGAAGTAGGTTGATACGTTTGTATCTTGTATTTAATCCTTTGTAGCAATTCATTTTTCTCCGCATCCGTGAGCGGTGCCAGTCCGCGGAGCAACTTATATTGTCTGTTGTATTTCTTTCTTGCCATTTCCTGCCTTTTATCTGATGACGGAAAAGGCGGAACAATGTAACTTATGCCGGCGATATTTTTTCTCAGACGGCCACGGCAGGCGCGTCCATACATTCGCGCAGACGTACGATACTGCGGTGCATCAGGTTGCGCACGCTCTGGTAATTGATGCCCATGATCTGGCAAATCTCATCATACTTGTACTGTTCCACATAATACAGACGGATGATTTCGCGCTGACGGGGCGACAGTTTGCCGATATGCTTCTCCACTGAGGCCAACAGACTGCTGGTGCGCTGCTGGCGCTCGCGCTGGTACTCTTCCATTTCCGAAACGGCGGCCAGACAACTGTCGTTGATTTCCGCGTCACAGACTTTTTTCATCTTGCGGAATTCATCTCCGATACGGTTGTGGAGCGACACGAAGAGATAACTCTCGATGCAGCCCACCGACTCCAGCGTTTCCCGTTTGGAGTACAATTTGACAAATACATCTTGAATACAGTCCTTGATCATCTCGCGGTCGGCAGTGAATTTCGACCCGTATGCGAACAGATTGTCGATGTTTTGTCGGAAGAGTTTCGTAAAATCTATCATAACGTTTTCAGATTGTCAGGTTGGTTGGTTTCTGATTTGTTTTCCGGCCAAGCCGGTTGTTAAGGTCGTTTGACGTATGCAAAATTAAGGTTTATCGTCGCTGACGACATGGAAAAATTGGTTTTTAAATAGGAAAAATTGTGTTTTCGGTCGTTTTTAACGTTTTTGCCGGTTGTTTTTTGCTCATTCCCATGAGTACACCGGCCGTTTTATTTCCCCTTTTTCAACCAATATATCCCTTTCTCAAGGGTAATCTGACCGGCGATTTTTGCCGGTTTCATCGTGACAGTCTCCATTTTTCCACCCTCCAGGCGCAAGGTCTGATAACTTCCTTGGGCCACTTTCACCGTGGTTTTGCCGCCGGGCGTATAAATCAGATACCCCTCATCACCGCCCAGCGCATATCCGCCATCGGCGTCAATGGGGCGCATGCGGGGGATGGCACGGAGCAAAGCGGCGTCCGAAAGCGTCACTTCGGGCAACGAACCGCCGGCCATCAGTACGGCCCATCCGTTGGAAGCGCCTTGCGCGGAATATATCACGGCCTTGTCAGGATAGCGCTGTCGGTACTCCCGCACGGCACGATACACCTCCTCAAAACCCGTCTTGCCGACTTTCATCTTGCGCGTCCACTGGCGGGGCGCCATGTTCTTACCCGCCTCAGCGGCCCAAAGTCCCTGGGTATTGTAGTGCCAATAACGGATATCAATAATGTCGACGGTCTTGCTGTAAGTGCCGTCGGCAAGAATACTGTCCTGCGCGTCCTTCGTACAACTCAGGGCCACGAGGGGATGGCGTCCCTTTTCGGCAGCCCAACGGGCAATGGTGCCCAACCAGAACCGCGTGAAATGGAGCGGACCGGTGTATTCGGCACTCAGGAAATGCACCACGTTGGGACGGTCTTCCAACTGGTCCAGGCACATGCGGATATAACCTTCATGGAGCGGGCGGAGCGCGGCGTCGTTCTCGTTGTAGAACTGTTCCGCCATGAAGATGCGCTTGTCACCGGCATAAGGCACCGGTTCCGGGAAGGAAGTCTGGTTCACGTTGTTGGCCGTGCGCCACGGACAGTCGGCCCAATGTGCCCCGGCCTCCAGGATGTTGTGCTGGAAATAATGCTGTTGGAAAAGCAGATAACCGGCCTGTTCACCCCCTTCGGCAAAGTCGGACAGGCGTTTCCAATACCACCGGTTGGGTCGGGTGAGGTCATATTTCGACAGTCCGTCCCAGGCTTTTCCCTCACCGCACCTTGCAAACGGTTGTTCGTAAAACGGCGCCCACACCTCGCCTGTGGCCCTGCGCACCCGTTCATGGTCGGTGCGCCGCAAGTCATACCACAGTCCGTAATGATGGTCGAGGGCCGCATAATGCCCTTTTTGCATCATCAGGACGACGGAATCGGGACGGTCGGTCCATCCCGTGCCTTCCCTGCCCGGTACAAAACGGGTCACGGCCGGGCGCGCCTCCCGCCGGGTCCAGTTGTCCTTTACCCTTCCGTTCCACCAGGGAATGGCGTAGCGCCGCCCTGTCAGCAAAGCGCCGTCCACCGTAATGACACCGTCGGTTATGGCGAATGCGCGGGAATTTTCCTGTTTGTCCGATTTATGGGGAGCGGCAATGCGCTTACAGCCCTTCTCCGAGACGGATGCCGTAAAGGGAATACTGTCGGCCCACATCTCCAACGTCAACCGGGGACGCGTGAGCGACTGGCGGGCCAAAGCCATGGCCTGGTCAGGCGTCGGTGAACTGGAGGCCTCGCCGTCTATTGGCATCAGCCAGCCTTTGACGGGCGTTTCAGGCACGCGGCGAAGCAATTGGTCATAGAAAAGACTGCGTGGCGAGACGTGGTTGTTGCTCTCCGTCCACTCGCCGTTGCCCGTGAGCGTGCCCCAACAGGCATGTCCGCTGTTGCGGTTGAGCGTATCGGGCGAATAGCACCAGACGGTCGAGGCCGTGGATTGCCAGCACATACTGGCGGCGGCGTTCCATCCCGTACCGCAGCGAAACTGGTTCAGGTCGGCCAATTTCAGGTCACCGCCATCGATATTGACCACGTCAAAGAGCAGACCGGTGGCCCATGAACCTACACTGCCGCTGAATCCGCAGGAGTTTTCCGCATCGCATTGCACGAAAGCGTTGGGCCCCGCCGCCAGGGCATCGGCCGCGAAATCGTGGATTCCCTCCCGTGAGACACACCGTTGGAAGAGCGTTTGCGTACCGCGCGTAAGGAAAACCGTCCGCCGCCACCCGCCGATTTCCGACACAGGTTCCTCTGCCAGACAGTCTTCCACGGTAATGCGGGACGTCTGTCGCTGGAGATTGACCGCACTTCCGGCCAAGTGCCGGAAACTGACACGGCGTACCCAGCAGTCGCGCACATGATTCATCCATACGCCGTCCCAGGCATGGTCCTCGTCCATGGCGTTGTCCGAACCGGTTTCCGCCACCAGGGTCAAGTTCTCGATACCGCATTCCCGCACTTCACCGTCGGCATCATTGACCTTCAAAAGATAAGCGCCGTCGGTCGGAGCGATATGGCACGACACCGGCGCGTCAAGCGTCAGGCGTCCGCCTGCGGCGGAAACGACGGTACGCATCCAACGGATATCGATGTCGCCGGCCTTCCATCCAGTATAATCCAGGCCGCCGCCGAAGTCGTTCATGCCCAACGAGGCAATCCACTCCGACGTGGACGGACGGACCAGCAGTACGCGGTCGCCCGCCTTCAGGCCCGCGGCGGAAGCGGTCATCACCTCCGTCTGTCCTACGTTTATCGCACCTTGAAGAGAGAGCGTATCCGTGGAAAACCTCAGCGGACGGCCCTCCACATAGATGATGGCGCCGCGGTCCGCACCCCGTTTGACGATGCGGGTCTTCCGCCGGTCCTTGCCCCGGATGACGATACCGGAAGCACTGACGCGCAAAGGACGGGTAATGAGGAAGTCGCCCTCGCCCAGGAGGACCGCGCCTCGGTGTCCGTTCTTGTCGGGTTTCATCCTCGCCACGGCGTCAACGGCCGCCTGCAGCGCTCCGGAACAATCGCCGGAGGACGCCGTCACATATACGGCGCAGCGCACGTCGGGGATGTTTGCCTCGGAAGTCTGATAGCCGCAGGCGGAATAGTCCATGGGAACATACACCGTCTTCTTCGGTTTAGGGGCGCCCCAGGCGCTTGTTCCCAAAAGGAATACGGCGGTCAGCATGACCGCTTGGGGACGGCGGATGACAGACTTGAAGTTCATATCGGATTAGTTTTCTGAGATGCAAATATATAAAAAGTCCCGGACTTCTGCAAAAGTCCGGGACTTTTTAACCGTTACGCGGCGGTTTTACTCGGCCAGCGGGTCGAAGGTACCGTCGGTGCCGTGGCTGTAATCATACCAACCGATGGTCTGGTAGAGCGTCGCATTGTTCTGCATGGCACTCTGTTTGAGACCGATGATGTAGTATTCCGGACGGAAATAGATGACATTGTCCTCGGAATTACCGTCGGCGGTATAGTCCTTACGCTCCAGATAATTGTTGTAGAAGTCGGCCATGGCGGCTACCTTGCTGTCGGAGGTCAGACCTTCCGTGGTCATGTTCTCTGTCAGGTCGAGCGCGCCTGTCGACGGACGGGAAGCCTTCAACGGGTCGTTGGCGGCGGCTTCCGTGGCGGTCTTGGTGGAATAGAGTATCATCTCATGACGGCGCTGACCGTTGAGTTGTTCCACACCGAGCCAAGTACAGGTGTTGCCGCCCCATCCCGTCAGTGTCCAGGATGCGGGAGCGCCTTCCACCTTACCGGTTCCGCCGTCGAAGAGCATCCAGCGCTTCGCGTCATCAAACGACTTTCCTTCATAGGCCAATTCCACCTGGCGCTCATACAGGATGGCTGCCATCAGTTTGGCCTGGTCGCCGCTGATGTCGGTCGGCAGACCGTAATTGTTCTCGGCGGTATAGCCCACGCGGGCGCGAATCTGCTGCAAAGCGGCCAGCGCCTCATCCAGATGACCGGCGCCGCAAGCGGCCTCGGCAAAGTCGAGCACCACTTCAGCGTAGCGCATCACGATGAGCGGAGCGGCACTCTGCTGGAATCCCTTCGGAGAGTTGGCGTTGATGGTGAACACATACAGCGGAGACGTGTTGAGTTTCAGGTCATCACTCTTCTTGCGGATGTAGATGGCACTGTTCTTGTTGTCCAAAGCCTCGGGCGAGAAACCGTTGGAAGCACTGGAAGTGGCGGCCGCGTCAGAAGCGCTGTCATACCAGGTATAACTCCAAAGTTGGTAACCGTTGCCGGTGGTGTACGTGGAATTGTTGAACGACGTGATGTCGAGACCGCCGTTGTCAAAGCGCCATTCCGTGCCCGGGAAGGCAAAGGTGCGATAGAAACGCGGGTCACGGTTGAGCCAGAAGAGTTTGGAATCGTAAGCGATGGAAGACTCTCCGGGTTTCAGACCGTCGGACATCGGGAAGAGGTCCACCATTTCCGATGTGGGATGCAGCGAACCGCCGCCGTTGGCATTGACCGGACGGATGCTGTGTTCCCATCCGTTCCACTTGTCATACTCCTGTCCGTCCACCTCGTCAATGTTGTTGTAGAGGGTGATGAACACGGCTTCGGTCGTCGAACCGTCAGAACCGGTGTAGTTGGAGAATATTCTTGCCCAGTTGGCACCGTTGGTCTCACCGCCGTTGTCAGCATAAGCCAGACCGTAATTGCCGGCCTGCAGGAGTTCAAGCGCACGCTTGTTGCTGGCGTATGCAGAGTCCCAGCGCTCGGAAGCGTTGGCGCGGTTGAAGATCGGACTGGCCCAGAAGAGTTGCACGCGGCCCTTGAGCGCCTCCGCACAACCTGCGGTGATGCGGCCGTAATCGGAATTTTCGTTTTCCCAACGGGTAGGCAGCATGTTGGCGGCCATCTCCAAGTCGTTGCAGATAAACTCGATACAGTCTTTGGCGGATGAGCGGGCCACAATCTTGTCTGAACCGTCGCCGTCGCCAATCACAGGGTCTTGCACGTAATCGATGATGGGCACGCCGCCGTACCACTTCACCAGGTTCCAGTAACGGAAGGCTCTCCAGAAGTAGGCCTGGCCCAGAATGTTGTTGCGCTCCTCGTCGGTAAGCACCTCCATGTCCTCCGCGTGTTCGATGATGTCGTTGCAGTCGCGGATGTTACCCCACGGACTGACCGACTTGTTCTCCACGTAGAAGTAGTCGATGACCGACGTATAGTCGAGCACCTTGTTGGGATTGACCCAGTCGGTCAGACCGGCATACTCCCAAGCCGACTTGGCTTGCGTGTCGGCATAACCCGTACTGGTGTAATTGTTGTTGGAGTTACCGCCGTTGCCGCTGCCCTGGCATGCCTGCGGGAGCATCAGATGATAGAGCGAGTTGCAGCGCTCCATGGCACTGGTATAACTGCTGTATACGTCGGTCTCTCCGAATTTGCCGTACACTTTCTTCTCCTCCAGGAAATCATCGCTGCAACCCATGAAGGTCATGGCTGCCGCCAGGAGGATTCCGCTTACAATATATGTTCTTTTCATGATGGTGTTCTGTTAGAATGAGACATTGATACCCATGGTGATTTTCCGCAAGTTGGGATAGCGGGTATAGGTGCCGCCGTAGTCGGCCCACGACTTTCCAGGATACGGATTGAGGAAGTAGAGGGCGTTCTGGCAGGTCAGGTTCAGACGGACGTTGCTCACGCCCACGTGCTTAATCCAGGCCTTCGGCATCGTCCATGCCAAGGTGATGTTGCGCAGGGAGATTTGAGCGCTGCTCACGAGCCAGAAGGAAGAAGCGTATTCATTGATGCTGGTGTACTTCATGTTGGGATATGCGGCATCGAGGTTGGCGGGAACGGTCACGTTGCCGTTGACGTCGTAGATGTCGTTGTACACGAACATGTCGCTCCAGAACGAAGGAATGTTCTGATATTCCATGTCGTCGGCCGACTTACGGAAGTTGGTCTGCACGATGTCGTAGGCGCCCCACTCTGCGGCGAGCTGTGCCGTCAGACTGAAGTCCTTGTAACTGCCGCCGAAGTTGAGCGTGAATCCGTAAGGATTGGAAGAATACTTCGACAGGCGCACGAAGTCGTTGCCGTCCACCTTACCGTCGGGACCGCCGTAATTGCCCGTACCGTCGTTGCTGCTGTGCGTGTCGGCGTAAATCAACATACCCGGATGCACGTTCTCAACCGTGTTGCCGAAGTAGGTCGTGATGTTGTTCTCGGCGAAGTATTCGTAGATTTCCTGATAACTGCGGAACATGCCCAGGCACTTCAGACCCCAGACACCGCGGTCCAGACGCTCGCCTTTCACGATACTGTCGTAGTCGGGCGTGGCGGGGAACGGACCTTCGATAATCTTGTCGTCATGCCATCCCGTGGCCAGTTTCACCCAGTAATTGATGTCCTTGCCTATCTTGTCACGCCACTGGAGAGAGAGTTCCCAACCCCAGTCGTCCACCTTACCATAGTTTTCAGGCGCTGCCTTCGTACCCACGGTGGTGGGGAACATGCTCGTTCCGGTATAAGTCATGAACAGGTCGCGGCCCTTGTTGTAGAAGTAATCGAACGTCAGGGTCAGGCGGTCACGCAGGAAGTGAGCGTCGATACCGAAGTTGGTCTTGTAGTTGTTGTCCCAATGCACGTCGGCGTTGACACCGTTGGCCGGGATAACGAGCGAATAGCCCACCTGCGAATTGGTGGAAGTGCCGAAGACGGCACCCGTACCGGCGTCGCGGTTGTAGAGTTGTGTCCACAACCAGGCCTGGATATTGTCGCGGCCCAAGAGACCCCAACTGGCACGGACTTTCAGGAAGTCGACCCATTTCACCTTCTCCTGGAACCAGTTTTCCTCACTGATTACCCAACCGGCGGAGAATGAGGGGAACGTACCCCAGTAGTTGGACGGAGCAAACTTCGTGGAGGCGTCCGAACGGATCAGGAATTCAAACAGGTACTTGCTGGCGTAGGCATAGTTGAAACGACCTACGTAAGAGAGCATACCCGACTCGGTGCGGCCGAAGTCGACCGTCTGCGTACCGGTAGCCGATGCCGACTGTCCGTCGGTATAGGAGATCGGGTCGGTGATGCTCGATTCGTTGTACTCGTATTCCGACTCGGATTTCTCGATGGAGAACAGGGCGCTTACGTCGTGCAGACCGAACTGGCGGGCATACTGCAGGGTGAAGTTAAGCTGATAACTGTCGGTACGGCCCATCGTGCGGCGAAGCAGGTTGCCGTTGTTAAGCGTATACTCGTTCAGGTTGCTGTAGGCATAGTCCACCGTCGGGTCCATGCCGTCCCATGAATAGAGGTGTCCCTGGCTTCCGCCGCGGTTGGCCAGACCGTAGACATACATCTTGGTCTTCTGCGTATTGCTCTTGGAGTTGCCGATGTTCTTGGAGTAAGACACCTTGGCGGTAAGTCCCTTCAACGGTTTGATGAATCCAAAGTCGAACGACATACTGCCGTTGAGCGTGATGTGGTTGTTCATGTTGTTCACGTAGTCGTCGCAATTCTGCACGGCCTCGAAGTTGTAGAAGCGCGTGTCGGAAGTGGGCGTACTGTTGAGCATGCCCGTATAGACGAGGGGATAACCGTTCATATAGCTCGGTACGAACGGCAGGTGGGTCATCAGGTAACTGTAGTCGCCGTCGGTACCGCCGCCGCTCACGATGATGGCGGAGTTTTTCTTGCCGTAGTCGCCGCTCACCTGCAGGGAGGTCTTCACCCATTTGCCGATTTTGGCGTCCAGTCCGGCACGGAAGTTCCAGCGGTTGTAGTCCAACTTGCCGATGTTGCCGTCCTGCGTGTAGTAACTCACGCCGCCGAAATAGTTGACCGCCTCGGTACCGCCGCTGATGTTCACACCGTGACGCTGCGTGAGCGCTGCCTTCCAGTTGTCGTCGAGCAGGTTGTAATTGGTGTTCTTCATCTGTTCCAACTCGTCTGCCTGGAAGAGTTTGGTGGCAATGTCGACATTGTCTTTGGTGGACGTGTTGGCCGCAGTCACGGCGTTCCAAATCTTGCCATACTCATAAGAACTGAGCATTTTCGGGGTATAGAGGGCGTCGGTCCAACCCAACTGACCGGTATACGACACCTTCGGGGCACCGATTTTACCGCGCTTGGTCTTCACGAGCACGACACCGTAGGCGGCACGCGAACCGTAAACGGCGGCGGAAGCGTCCTTCAATACCGTGATGCTCTCCACTTCGCTCACGTCAAGATTGTTGAACGCCGATTCCGAAGAGATGAAATCGTCGATGACATAAAGCGGCGTGCAGTCGGGATCACCGCCGTAAGTGGCGGTCGGTGTCTGACTGGTAAACGTGGACGCGTTACGGATTTGCAACGAGGGAGCAGAACCCGGACGGTATCCGTTGGATGTCAGCGCCACGCCGTTGAACTGTCCTGCGAGGGCGTCACCGAGACTTCCCACGGAAAGGTCTTTCAAATCGTCGGCGTTGATGGCCTCCACGGCGCCCGTGACGTTCTTCATCTTCTGCGTCGCATAACCCACCACGACCACTTCGTCCAGATTACTGCGGTCTTCCACGAGGGAGAGTTTGCCGCCGGTGGTGGTCTGCGGCAGGTAACCGATATAGGAAACAGTCACCTTGGAACCTTCGGGCACCTCCAGTTTGTAGTTGCCGTCCATGTCCGTAACCGTAGCATACTTCGTTCCTTTCACTTGTACGGTGGCTCCGATGACCGGTTCTCCCATCTCGTCATACACTGAGCCCTGTACCACTTTGTTCTGTGCCAATGCGGGCAATGACAAGGCCATCGCCGCCGTCATGGTTAGAATCCTTATATAATTTTTCATGTGTCTTGGTTTTGGATAACAGATTATTCAAGCCAGCGCGGGTCACCGGTGGCGTTAGCGATTTGGTCTGCGCCCTGCGGCGTGAAGTCGCCGCCTGCGGCATCTACAAAAGCGGGGTCACTTTCCAGGATGGTTCCGCTCGTGTCGTAAGAAGCCTCGTCGGACGCGGCGCCGTCAAACCAATATGTATTCTTGCTGAACGTGCGGGTGTCCTGACCGTTTACCTGACCGCCCACCAAGCGGCGCACGAACTGGTTCTGCCGACTGCAGTCCACGATGATGCTGCTGGTCAGCGTCTCCACGTTGGTGGCCTGACCCGACTGACGGTAGTTGGCAATATTGGTTCCCTTGGATATATTATATAAGGTGGAGTTGGTGATGGCCACGGTCTGCGTGATGTCGTCCACATATTTCACCATATCCTTCGGACGGCCCTGATACCTTATCATGTAATTCGTGGCGTTCTCGCCCGAATTGTAGACAGTCGACTTGTTGATGGTCAGGTTCCAGATGAATCCTTTACAGTTGAAGAGCATCTGCGAGGCGCCGATGACTTCCACCACACTGTTGTAGACTGTCACGTACTTGGTGCAATAACCCACGCCGTTGTCGTTGAAGATGTAGCCTTGCAGGCCCGTCACCTTACAGGTGTTGATGGCATACGGTTCCGTCACGATGAAGTAGGTGCCCGTCTTTTCCACGACGGCCGAGTCGCTCATCGTCAGGATGCCCTTGCCCAGCGACGCGTCCATGTTGAGATATTTCAGTTCCACACCGGCAGCACCGCCGAAGGATGCGTTCTCGCCCGTGAAGGTCACGTTGGCGAAATTGGTCTTGGCTGTGGAGCGCAAGGTCACGGTGAATTCCTCAAAGTTGAGGAAATCCGACAGCGTATAGTCGCCGCCCGCCTCCAGGTCGTAATTGAGCGTCACGCCCACCGAGTCGGCCGGAATCGGATTCTCCTGGAAATACTGATACAGGTCAGTGCCTGCGGGAATCGTGGCGTAAGTCGGTGTAAACGTGGTGAATGTGTAGACCGTCGGCGACGTGGCACCCGTGTTGTTGAGTTTGTCGTTGCCCATCGTGGTGATGTAGAAGATGTAGTTGACGTCATCCTCGCGGGGGCAGGTGATGGAACAACCGTCTATCAGACTGTCGCTCACAATCGGTTCGTCGGGATTGGCCGCGTCGACGAGCGTCACCAGATAACCGCCGGCGCCGTAGACCACAGACCAGTCGATGTCCATCTTCGTACCGTCGGTGCTTTTCGTCACCGTAATCGAATCAACCACCGGCGATTCCAACTGCGCGTTGGTCACCGATGAGCTCCATTTCTCATCGCCGTCGTAATAGTCAGCGCATGAGGCCAGGACAAACAGGCCGAGCCCCAAGAGGGCCAAACCGTTTTTCCATGGTAAAATACTCCGTTTTTTCATAAGCTTATGATTAATAAATTGTTTACTTTTTGTCTTTCAAACAAAAAGACGCACGGGGATTTGTTTCGTAATCATAATTTTACTGAAATTTTTTAACCTGCAGGATTAAACCTTTCCGCGTCCCGCTACGTCTTAAGATAAACTGAATTTATCTTAACACTTGCCATCAAATGAAAAAATCAGCACTACTTTGCCTGTTGCTCGCGGCGGCAGTATGCGTTCTCAGCGCCAAACTGGCCATGGGCAGCACCGGCAAACCAAATGAAAGAGACATGCAAGACTCCATTCTCAGCAACATCATGACGCGGACGAGCGTCCGCCAGTATCAGGACCAGCCGGTGGAACAGGAGAAAATTGAACGACTGCTCCGGGCCGGTATGGCAGCGCCTTCGGCCGTCAACAAGCAACCGTGGCACTTCATCGTGGTGACCGACAGGAACCAACTGAAACAAATCGCCGCCGTCACGCCCAACGCGCGCATGGCCGCCGACGCTCCACTGGCCATCATCGTCTGCGGCGACATGAACAAGACACTCGAGGGACAGGCCCGCGAATTCTGGGTACAAGACGCCTCGGCAGCCACCGAGAACATCCTTTTGGCCGCCCACGCCCTCGGTCTTGGCGCCGTCTGGACGGGCACTTATCCCGATTTGGAACGCTGCAAGAAAGTGGCCGCGCTGATGAAACTGCCGGACAACATGGTTCCGCTCTGCACCATCGTGGCCGGTTATCCCGCTGAGACGCCCGAGCCCAAGGACAAATGGAATCCGCGAAACATCTCCTATAATGTCTTCGGCGGCACGCAAGACGGCAAGACGGCCGTCGCCGCACCCCAGGAAGAGGACAAGACGTTCAAACCCTTTGACATCACCAAAGACTTCCGCGAGAACGGATTCAACTATTTCATGAAGAATCACGGTCTGCTCCTGGCGGCCGGCAACAGTGAGAAGAGCAACGCGATGACCATCGGATGGGGCGGTATCGGCCGGCTCTGGCAGAAGAACGTCGTCACCGTCTATGTGGCCGAAGGCCGTTACACCCACCAGTTTATGGAAGAAAGCCCCTACTTCACCGTCATGGAATTCAAAGATCCCAAGATTGGCGAATACATGGGCAGTCATAGCGGCCGCGACGGCGACAAGGCCGAGGCTCTCGGACTGCACGTGATGTATACCGAAAACGGCGCGCCCTATTACGATGAGGCCGATGTCGTCATCGAATGCCGCCTGATGTACAAGGCGCCCTTCTCGCCCGACGGCTTTACCGACGACGTTCCGCGCGAATTCTACAAGGACTTCCCCGCCGGCTACCACTCCATGTATATCGGTGAGGTGGTGAGCGCCGTCAGGAAATAACCGCTCCACACTTGTAATTATTCAGGTTCTACACACACTTATGACACCAAGCGCCCCTCCGCGCTTGGTGTTTTTGTTTGAGTACGTATGAGCGTGGAGCGGCATTTCATTCGTTGAGAGTTGAGGATGGAGAATTGAGAGTTATATGGAAAAGCCGCGGAGCGGCGCCCTGCCGTTTGCGCAGCAATCGGCCTTTAACCGGAGGTGAGACCTTACGGTCGAACCCTCGGCCGTAAATCCCCTGGATTATTGACCCCAGCGGGGTCACCCTTTCGCTTAAAGCATATAGGAATGTAAATATTTTTCAATCCCACTAAAAAGACAGAAATAAAGCCAAAACTCCCGCTTATATCTCCACCTGCCATTAAACGTAACTCGCTGTAATAAAGTATTATCCGAAAAACTCTACTCGTTCAAAAAACTTTTCCATAGAAACTGCGAAGTAATTTAACTTAAATTACTCAATAAAACAACTTAAATTACTCAGTAAAATAACTTAAATTACTCGGTAAAACAAGTTAAATTACTTTTCAGAAAAATAGTGTAAAGATTTTTCGTACTATTATTTTAGGGTATGATACAGGCGACCCCGTTGGGGTCGGGAGGTGGGGGAGTATCGCTCTCCGGGGGGTTGACGCTCCGCGTCTGCACCGCCCGGTTAATGGATCTTCGCTACACTCAGAGCAGTACACCGCTCCGCGGCTGAAATAACCATAGTGTAAATCATCTGGCAAGAGATGATAAGTGAGAGCAATTGAAACATCGAAGATGTTCTGCGGATACGCGCATCCGCCTGGTAACCGGGCGTGCTCGCCGCAGGCGGCACGCTCGGATAGTGGCTCTCTATACTTTCAACCCCAAAGGGGTTGCACTATTATAGTGAAGTGTGGAGCTGTTGAATGTATTAACTCTCAACTAAATAGGAGGGGTGCCGGAGCCGGGGTGGTTTAGCCTGTTTATTTTTCTTCTGCTTTATTTTGCTGTCACGGGAGAAATCATTATTTTTGCAGCAAAGAAACTTTAAACTTAAAACATATTCGAAAAAAGAAAATAATTAAAACATAGTATACATAGCGTTTGCTGTTATTCGATTGTCCTGAAACCTAGGAAATTTCATGAAACCGATACAAGAGTAATAAGTAAACGCCCGACGAAAGCGCGGGCGTGACTTATTTGTATCGGTGGGTTTCCTAGGACCTCAGGGCATAATAAGAATCGCCTGCGCATTCTTATTATATCTTGAAGTCCTAGACCCACCAACTTTCGTTTTAACTGGCAACGCGTTAAAACGAAAGATTATGGCCAATAAAACATTGTCGTCGGCAAAAGCTGCACGCAACGACGAGTTCTATACGCAGTATGCCGACATCGAAAAAGAGGTGAATGCTTACCTTGAGTATGACCCGAATACATTCCGTGACAAGACGGTATTACTTCCTTGCGATGACCCAGAATGGAGCAACTTCACAAAATTCTTTGCACAACGCTTTGACAGTTTGGGCCTAAAACGCCTCATTAGTACTAGTTACGCTGCTGAAAGCAGACAATATGATTTTTGTTACGAACCCACACTATGGGAACAAGACTCTCCCATTTACGATGAAAAGAAGACTCGAGCCAAGGGAAAAATCTTTATCTTAGACCATGACAAAACTGGTGACGGGCGGGTTGATATCAATGATTTGCATTTTCGTTATTTGGAAGGTGATGGTGATTTCCGCAGTAAAGAAGTCACCCGCTTGCGTGATGAAGCCGATATTATCGTTACAAACCCACCGTTTTCGTTGTTTAGGGAATTTCTATCATGGATAAGAGCTGCAGATAAAAAATTTCTCATCATTGGGAATATCAATTCCATAACATACAAAGAGGTTTTTCCGCTAATTAAAGACAATCAAATTTGGCTCGGTGTCTCTGCATTCATGACAGATTTGGTTTTCAGAGTACCAGAAGGATTCCCTATTGCTCCAAAGGACAAGGCTAAAGCAGAAAAGATGGGATATGTTGGCAACTATACACGCCAAGGGAATTCTTGTTGGTTTACCAATCTTGAACATGGACGGCGACACCATCCACTACCTCTTATGAGTATTGCAGAAAACTTAAAATATAGTCGTCATAAAGACATTCGAGGAAAATCATCTTACGAGCATTACGACAATTACGATGCAATAGAAGTGCCTTACGTGGATGCTATTCCTTGTGATTATGACGGTGTCATGGGAGTGCCCATATCCTTTTTAGACAAATATTGCCCTGAACAATTTGAAATTCTTGCCCAAATGGTTTCGACTACTATAGACCAATACAACTTTGGTTATCCTTACGTAGACGGAAAAAAGAAGTATGCCAGAATCCTTATCCGTAAAAAACAATAAAAACATATCTATGAAAACGAATCTAAGAACCGATATTACTGTAGCACAAATCTGCGAAGGATTTACATATAACACTTTGGAAGGAAAGGGACTTTTCGGTCTGTCCGGTCGACTAACCATCCAACCTGAATACCAACGCAACTTCATATACGAGAAAGAAAACAAGGAAAAGGCTGTAATAGAAAGTGTTTTGAAAGGTTATCCCTTGGGCATTATCTATTTCAATAAGGTTGGTGATGACCGATTTGAAGTATTGGACGGACAACAGCGCATCACCAGTTTAGGTCGTTTCCTTACAGGCAAGTTTCACATTATAGACGATAATGGCATGCAACAATACTTTGAAGGATTAGCTGAGGACAAAAAGGAAAAGATTCGCCAAACTCATTTGCTCATCTATGAATGTGAAGGTGGAGAAAGTGAAATCAAAGCATGGTTTAAAACCATCAATATTGTCGGTATAGCACTCAATGACCAAGAACTGAACAACGCAACATATAGCGGGCCATTTGTAACCCGACTAAGAGGAGAATTCAGTAATCCTAATGATGCACGTATATCAAAATGGAGTGCATATATCCAAGGGAGCGCTCATCGTCAGGATTATCTAAGATGTGCTCTAGACTGGGTAAGTCATGGAAATATTGAGACTTACATGAGCCTGCACCGCATGCAAGATAACATAAGCGAAGTAACAAACTATTTCAATTCCGTTATCGACTGGATTGATTCTGTATTCACGGATGTAGAATCGGAAATGCGCGGTTTACAATGGGGGCGCCTTTATGAAAAGTATCACACACAGCCATACGATGCCAATAAAGTACACGAAAAAGTCATGGAACTTTACAGTGACCCATATGTCAAAGATCGTAAAGGTGTATTTGAGTATATTCTCGGTGGATGTAAGGAAACCAGATTAATTAATATCCGTGTATTTGATGACGCCACCAAACATATCGTATATCAGCAGCAAACAAAAAAGGCAGAGGAGGAAGGTTCCTCCAACTGCCCTTATTGCGCTATAGGTCACAACAACAACCGTACTAAGATATGGCGGCTCGCGGAAATGGATGCGGATCACGTCACTGCATGGAGCAAAGGCGGTGCCACTGACATAAGTAACTGTCAAATGCTTTGCAAAACTCACAACCGAGCCAAGGGAAACAGGTAAGATGATTACAGTTTCTTCTTGCCGGCCAGGGTATCGTGGTTGTTGCGAAGGTCTTTCCAGTCGGTCTTGACCGTCGTACTGATACCGTTGATGTATTTCTCGATGTTGGTGTAACCGTCGCCGGTGCAGTCCTCATTGGCGTCGGAGGGGTCGTTGGGATTCAGACCGTGGGCCTTTTCCCAGGCGTCGGGCATGCCGTCGCCGTCGGAATCCACATACGGCTTGCCCTTATACTCAGGATAACCGCCCATCTGTACGGGGTCAGTGATGATGCCCTGTTTGTAGGAATCCACCGGCAGGCGGCGGTATTTGAAGTAGCCCTCCGCATTTTGCGACTTGGGCGAAAGACCCGTCATGTCGCCGTAAGCATGCTTCGGCAGTTTTTTGACATAGTAGGCCTTCTGTGTCTTCACCTCTTCGAGCACCCTTTCATCGACAATGTCACGGCAAGGCAGCGTGGCGCCGCAATTCTCCACCACATAATCGTAGGCCTCCTGCGCGCCCATGACGGTCACGTGCGGCATGAGGAACGGCTTGTCGCTGCGCATCTGCGCCATGATTTCCGGCGTGAGTTCATCATCCGCGGGTTGGATACCCCCGTTCCAGTTGTCGCGCGTCACACTGTCGTTGCCCTCCACGATGTTGCCGTTGGCATACACCCTGCCGTAAATCGGCGTGTCCAGGAGTTTGTAGCGCGACTCCGGACGAAGGATACGGTGGCGGATGTCACCCTGCGGCGTCAGCGGTCCGGGTTTGTAATAATTGTTGATGAAGTTGTACATCGACTCGTACTGGCCGCCGTCGGCCGTCCGGTGCACCCAGTTGTAGACCACGTTGTTGACGAAATTGAACACGCCCGCCCAACCGATACTCGGATTGCGGCCCGAATTGTCGGCCCACAGATTGCGGATGAAGGCCGTGTTCTCTCCGCCGATGGTACTGCCGAACGCGTGATTCCACGTGTCGAGCGCCTTGGCCGAGATGGTGTTCTGGATGGTGACGTTGACGGTCGGATATTTGTTGTTCACCTTACCGCCGTTGTTGGAATACATGTGGCGGTAGAACGAGATGTTCTCATCGAGTCCCCACTCACAGGAACAGTGGTCAATCATGATGTTGCCCACAGGATTTCCGCCGAAACAGTCATCGCGTCGGGCCACGTTGGTCTCGCCTCTGCGGAAACGCATGTGGCGCACCACCACGTCGTGGGTGTCCACCCAGAACGATTCACCTGCGATACAGACACCGTCACCGGGTGCCGTCTGACCGGCAATGGTGAGGTAAGGCGCACGGACGCGGATGGGCGACTTCAGGCGAATGACGCCGGCGACATTGAAAACAATGATACGCGCGCCTCCCTGTTCACAGGCCCAACGGAACGAACCGGGGCCGTCGTCGTTGAGATTGGTCACGGTCAGCACCTTTCCGCCACGGCCGCCGAAGGAATACATACCGCCTCCCTCGGCACCGGGAAAGGCAGGAATCTCAGCCTGGGGCAAGTCGCAAGGCCGCGATGCCCAAGGAATATACGGTTTTCCCTGTTTTATTTCCGCCATGACTGTAGGCAAGGCCACTTCCCAAGCTGAGTCGGAATGGGCGCTCCAGGTCTTGCTCAGGGAGTCCAAATGATGTTTGGCCTCGTCTGTCATCTGCGGATACTGTGCTCTCGCACCTGCGGCCACAGCCAACAGTGCGACGGTAAATATTATTTTCTTCATCTTATAAAGTTAGTTATTGTCTTCATTACATCACGAGCCTCATCTCATACGTACTGGTATTGCGTTGGCACAGTCACCTCCTTGGTCAAGGAGGTGACTATTCTCGTTCCACGCTCCACGCTCTCAATAATGACTTACTTTTTCCAATTTGTACCCACCGTTTTCCATTCGGGCGACAACTCGGCGGCGACCTGTGGCATGGAGCGAGAAACGGACGTTCCACTCCTTCGGCCAGGCCGGAAAAAGTATCAGTTCGCCGTCTGGCGTCTCCTGCAGGAGCATTTCCTCCAGTCCGATCATCGCCGAACCGCCCCGGTTGAAGTCGGGCGCCCAGTCGAAACCGGGTTCCCAGAAGGCGGGAAAACGATACGGACCGGCCTTGAATTTCTCCTGCAGCAGGCGGGCGGCCTCCTCGGTCAGACCCAGACAGGCGGCCTGGATGTTGTCCTGTTTCCACCCTTTGGCAGAACGCATCTCCACCGCGTGCGGGTCTTTCAGGTAGGTATTGCGCGCTGTCTGCAGTCCGTCGCGGCCCATACCGTAGATGCGCCAGGGGAAGACGGGGTACAGTTGCGGGGTCTCCACATTCTGGATGCGCTCCCACGAGAGGGCGGGCGCGATGCAGGTGTCACCGCCGATGACGCGAAGCGGTATGTCGGGGATGCGCGCCAGGAGTTCGGGCGCCCTACCCCACTTGCGCAAGACGGCCTTCAAGGCGGCAATGGTGCTCGACGCATTGCGCGCCATCTTGTAGGTCTCGCAGGCCGAACCGGGCCAAATCACCAGATGACCGGCGCTGTCCAGGGGATTTTCTCCCCGTCGGCGGGCCTCCCACTGATAATGTTCGTCAAAGAAGGTGACACACTGACGGACAAGCGGTTCGTAGCGGGAGATGTCCTCGCCCGTGTATTCGTGCAGACAAAGCGCCATCATGCAAAACTCCAAAGCGGTGTCCCACTCGTAGGCCAACCACTTGTTGTGCTCCACGCCATAGTCGGAACCGGCGGGATGCTTGCCGTATTCGGCCGGATTGGGCAGTCCGAAATTCTCAATCTGTTCGGTAAACGACGCCCCGCCGTGCCCCCAATAATACCGGGTGCGGGCCACGGCCGAAGGCAACATCCTCAGGTAAGTGTCCAGTTGGGCCTTCATCATGTCCGTATCACCGCTCTTGAGCATCGGCCAGTACACCAGACGCTGGTTTTGCGCCGTCATCGTTCCCCCGCCCCATTGGCGGAAATCCGGCGTAAAGGGTTTGGCGGCATCCGTAAAAACGGGGTCGAACGTAAACAGACCGCCGTTGAATTTGGTGGGCCACTCGCCGTAGGCATTGCATCCGAGCAGGTAGCGGAACAGTTCGTAACGGCGCAACAAGGGCTTGACCTGGGGATGGTCGGAGGTAATCCAACTGCGCTGCCAGTAGGCGTGCCACCATTTCGCACTGCGCCGGCGCGACTGCCGGGGCGTCAATGACACGTCGTCCTCTGAAAAACTGATACGGACGACGGCCCGCCTCATGTCCTCGCCGCGGTACTGCCAGGCCTTGAAGTCGGTGGCGGCATATTGTCCGGCGGCCGTTCCAGCGAAACGGAATCCGGGCAGGCGCATCTCGCCCCGCATGCAGCGTCCGCCGAGGGGATTGTACAATTCTCCCCGGATACTGTCCAAATGTTCTTTGCGGACGGTATAATCGAACACCGTCTCCTGCCGGTTGCGGTGGGAGAACACCAACCGTCCGTCCGCGGCCTGAATACTGTCGGCCCGCGTCCTGACGTCGGATGAGACGGTCCACTTCCACGACGACTGCTGGGCTTCGGCCTTGGTCATCGGCCTGTCCTTGTAGCGCCAACTCTCATACGATACCGTGGCGGAGAATTTCTCACCGTCCTTAATCTCCAGGAAAACCACCGGAGCAAACACGTCGGCCCACAACCGGATGCTGACACCGCCGCCGGAAACGTACACGGCACCGTCGTCAAGACACAGCCGTTGACGGAAATCCGGACCCCGGAACGGCGACTTGTCGAAGCGCACGCGCCACCGACCGGCCTTCAGGAGAGTGTTGTTCTCGTCAAACCAACCGCTCCGGGCGATGTAGAGCAAGAGGTCGCCGTCCTCCACCCATACGTTGACGCCCACGTCGTGACCGCCGCAGGGCATCGACTCCGACGCATTCTTGCCCGGCGTGGTCCAAACGTAATCGGCCGGCACGTAGTCTTCGGCCGCCGACGCAAGCGGCAACAGGAGCCACAAGAGGAAAACGGCAACGCGAAAGCGCATCATTATCTGTCAAAATTATCGGTACGGAAAGAGGAGACGGGCAGACCATCGTGCATCAGGTCGCCTTCGGCATAATTGCGGAAAGCATACCTCACCGCCACGGGATGCTTCACCTCGTCGCTCCGCACATAGACCCGGTTGCGCTCTATCCACGTGTCGGCGGGATGGAACACGCGATCCTCGCCGGCGATTTCAAACAAGTCGCTCGACTGGCCGTGCTCAAAATAGACCCATTCCTTGGAACGGGCGAAGGCCACGACGGCGGTGTCGCCGCGGAATTCCACGTTTTCATAACAGGCGAATTCGGGCAATCCCTCCACGCCGTAAGTATGACTGAGGGCCAGGATGGCCAGGCGCTCTCCAGCCTCGCGCTTCTTGCGGGGGTGAATGCCATACTGAAGACCGGTGTCCATCAGGACGGCCATGCGGGCGTTGGGCACCATCGTCTCCACGCGGGACTGCTGTTCGCGCAGGAACGCGCTGTTGTCGTCCCACCCGAGCACACCGCTGTAATCGTAAGGCGCTATCTGACAATAATAGAACGGAAAGTCACCTTGGCCCCACGCCTGCCGCCAACCGGTTATCATTCGGGAGAGCATGTCGGCGTAAGTGGGATAACGCTGCACGTTGTCCTCGCCCTGATACCAGATGGCGCCACGGATACCGTACCCGATTAACGGGTGAAGCATACCGTTATAGAGTACCGTCGCACAGCGGTTTTCCGACCAGATATCCTCCTTTTCTACGGGAATCTTCGTCCCGGGAAACGCCTGGAGCCAGTCGGCGCGCATCCAGGCCTCGCAGGAACTGCCGCCCCAGGAGGCGACAATCAGTCCGACGGGCACCTGAAGCGTGTGGCGGAGTTGACGACCGAAGTAGTAGGCGGTGGCGCTAAACTGCCGGACGCTGGCCGGAGCGGCCTCTTGCCAACGGCCGCTGACGGTGTCCTGGGGGGTCAACTGACTGTTGCGTCTGACCGTAAACAGACGCAACTGGGCATCACGACTGTCCATCACGTCGCGCGCGGCACCTTCCACGGGTTGGGCCTTAAAACCTTTCATCGGCATTTCCATGTTGCTCTGTCCGCTGCAAATCCATACTTCACCGAGCAGGACATTGCCCAAGACGGTGCGTTCGCCGTCGTCGAGGGTGACGGCTTGCGGCTCCTCACGCGTGTCGGCGGTCGTAATGACGGCCTGCCAACGGCCTTCCGGACCGGCCTTCGTCCTGACTTCCTTACCGCTCCAGGTGGTCTTGATTTTCACGGTCGCACCGGGACGGGCTGTTCCCCACAGGCGGACGTCGGCATTGCGCTGCAACACCATTCCGTCGCCGAAGATTCGGGGCAATACGACTTTGGCTTCCATGGCGGTCCCGGTAAGAACCGACAGTGCCATGAGCAGGAGCCGGCCTGCTGTTAAGTGTCTCTTCATCATCTTTTCAGGTTTTAGGTATATTCTGTATTATTTGTCATTGCGTTCCATTATCACCTGTACCGGTCCCGTCAGACCCGCGGGCAGGAGTGTTTTCTCCTTCCGGCGGTAGGACGCATTGGTCCAGATGCCCTCGAAGGGCGCGTGTCCCGTATCCTGTCCCGACAAGGCATTGGCCCAGGTATTGGTCACCACGACGCGCAGGGTATGCCGCTTGCCGGATTTCAAGGCGTCCGTGATGTCCGTCTGATACGGCAGGGTCCACAACGTACCGCAATCCCGGCCGTCCACATAGACGTGGGCCACGTCAAAGATGCGGGAGAAGGTCAACCAGACACGGTCTGTCGGACGCTTTTTCAACCGGAACGCGGTCTCGTAGACGGCCTGACCGGAATAGTAGCGGACAGCGTCGTCCGCGGATTCCGTCCAACTGACCAGGTCATTATAGGTCATCCCGGCGCCGTTTTCAGTAAAACTGACTTGCCAGGGGGTACAGTCGAGGGGTGCCGCCACGTCGGTCAAGGGAGCCAAGGGCGCCGTGTTCAAGTTGGCAAAGGGTTCCGACGACTGGAGGATAAAGACCGACTGGCGGGGCGCCAGACGGACAACTACGTTCATTCCCGCGTCTGTCAGTCGGTTTTCGGGCCGCGCATAGCGGTCGGTCATCGCGTCGTAGAGCGCCAGATAAGGTGATTTTTCCCTAAGTACACAGGTGAACGTCTTCTCTTCCTCCGTCTGATTGCTCAGGAAATAGATGTCTTCCTTTCCGTCCTGACGGTGAGTATAGGCGATGCCTTCGGGCAGAAGGACGTCGCGCGGCAGTCCCATACCGCTGAAATCTTCCTGCCGGTAAGGCCGGTCGATGACGATACCGCCCGCCTGGCGGAAGGCATTGACCTTGCTGATGACCTTTTCTGACGGCCGGCAGGAGGGATTCATCGCGTCATTTTCGGGCAGGACCAATACGCGGTAACGGGCACCGCCCGGCAAGACGAGACTGCCGCCGCCATCGACTTCGGCCAAATCAAGCAGCGCATCCGGATTCATCGAGTCATACTGGTAGCCCCGGAGCGCATTGACCCAGTCGGCCGCCCCGGTGATACCGGCCGCATGACGGACGCCCACCGGACTTTCCGCCATGGGTTGACCGGCATTCCGCACCCGCTCAAGTTCCTTCCGCACCCGGTTTTCTCCGAAAAGTCCGGGCAACATGGGCAGGAGCCGTTCGGGAAGAACGGCGCGCGAGGGCATTTCCTCACCCGTAAACACGGCCACGTCGACTACGGGGCGACCCCGTTGCAGGAGCCGTTGACACCTTGTGACATAATCCGTCAGGGCCTTTGCCTCCGGCATCCAGGTCTGGTCGCGCTGGAAAAAGAGTCCGATACCGTCGAGCGTCATGCCCGGTCGGCGGTCAGTCCACGGATTGTGTGCCGTGACATGGAAAAAAAGGCGGTTCATCCCCAATGCGAAATGCAGGTCGAGCAAGGTCTTGACCGTCGCCGGCGACTCGTCCCAAGTGCCCCGCACCTCGGTGAATCCTTCCGCCTGAATGATCGGTTTGCCGTAAACGTGCGCCCCGCTGATGGCGTCGAGCATGTCATTGGGTTTGTCGTGGGTGGGCGAACGCAACCAGAATTCGCCCATGGGAATATCCGTATGGCGGTAATGGGCCATGCCGTCGCTCACCATCGTGGGCGCGACACTCTCCGACGACAGCGTCACACCGCGCCCGGCGGCCAGACGGTGGAGCGTTTTAAAGAATACATCATTGATCAAATCATTGATGGTGAGACGGACGTCGCGCAACACCTTGTCCGCATTCTCCAGGGGAACACCCGCATAGACCGGCAAGAACGGCAACAAATCGTAGCCCCGCCGCTGACGGAATTCCTCGGCAAAACCCACGTTCCAGTTTTGCGAACCGCACTCCCACGAGTCGATGTGCATGTATTTCACCACCTCATGATGCGGTCTTTCCATGAATTTGTCAAACCAGTTGCTCACCTGTTTTTCGACGGCATGGGCGGAAAACTTGTCACATTCCAGTCCTTTGCCGCCGCCGGCGGTAGCATTGGTATGACCAGTGGAGGTGTGTCCCATGCGCAAGATGCGGTACCAGGCCGCCCCGTTCTTGCGGGCAGAGGCGGGCAGGCGCACGCTGCCGTCCTGCAAGAGCGGCAGGAGGATGATGTCACTTGTTTTCAAAATCCCCCGACCGGCTGATGGAGCAGACTTCAACAAGTCGTCATCGGGCGAGATGCGCCACACGCTTCCGTTCTTACCCTCATACAAGTCGGTTTGAGAATAGGTGTAAAACACCACGTCTTTCAGTTTGAGGTTGGGCCGCCACTTGGCCGCATCGAGGTCTTCCGCACCGGGTTCCGTCCCGTCGGGCGTCCAGCTCAACCGCACGTAGCGGCAGGACGTGACGGGCAAATCGTAAGTAAAGTCAAAACCGGTGTTCTGCCAACCCTGGCGGGGCGGAACCAACTGCCGGACGGTCCTGTACGAACAGGCGTCGTCGGAGACTTCCACCAGGAGGCGCTCCGACTGGATGTTGCCGCCGGAAGGGATGACGCACATACTCCGGACGGTGCGCCTGGCACCGAAGTCCAATAGGATATGGCAGGCGCTGTCGGCGCGGAAAACGCCTTTTTCATTTCTCCCGATATACGGTGCGCCGTCCTCAGCGGGGCCTTCAGGCGCGATGACGCGGTAATCCGCCGTGGCATTCCGCTCCGGAACGGGTACGGCACAGACCGCGATGTCCTGATAATAGCCCTGCTCGCCTGTGGGAGGCGCGAGGAACAGGGCATCCCGGCACGACGCGCTCACGATGGTGTCGCTCCAGACGACGCGTTGCATAGACTCCTCAGGCGTTATCCAAGGACCTCCGGCGAGTGCGAAACCGTCGCAGATGTGGATGCCCATCTCCAGATTCAGGGAGTCGGCGATGCGGAACGCCTCATCCGCCATGTCCCAGAAAACGGGCGTCAACTGTTCCGCCCGACCGCCGTAATCGGGCCGGTCGGCCGCGCCGCGGATGGGCATCAGGTAGCATCCGCCCAGTCCGGCGTCTTTCATCGACTGCAAATCGGCCCGGATGCCCGCCTTGGACACCGCGCCGTACATCCAATACCAGAATGTCCAGGGGCGCGCCATGTCGGCGGCACGTCCCGGAAGGGCCGCCAGCAGCATACCTGCCGCCAGCAGACGGAGCGCCGTGTGAGAGAAAAACCGTCGGATGCTTTGTCGCGTCATGGATTGAATAGGGTTTATTGGTCTTGTTTCGGATTAGTCGAACGTCAGGCGCACGCTGCCCCGGTAAGGCTCCTCCACCCAAACCGGTTGGGCGGACGGCCCGTTCAGGTCGGTCGTATTCACCTTGTTGCGCACGGCGGGAATGACCTGCAGAATACTGATACCCGTCTGGGGCAGTTCGTAGAGAATGTGGTCGCGGCCGTCGCGCGGTGAACAGACACCGACGTATTCCTCGGGCGAGAGTCCCGAAAGGGTGAGCCGCCCTTCGGATGTCCGGATTTCCATCCAGTCCACTTGGGCGAAATAACCCTTGAATTCAGGATATTCAAAACTCTCTCCCGGTACGGGGTCGTTGTAATCGGTCTCCCAATAACCGTATTGCGGCCCTTGCAGGCGGTTTTGCCACACGCGGTACGGGCCCTTTCCGACCCACCGCTTGCCCTGCATTTGCTGTTCGGGATAGTCGAACGTGATTCCTATCATGTCTACCACGCCGCCGAAGTCGTAGGTATAAGACATGGTGGCGCTGTGACCGGCATGGAAAACCCACTTCACCTGTTGCAGACTGCCGCAGGAATAATTGACCGTCAGGGTGTCGCCGCTGACGGAATAGCCCGCGAAGGTGCCCTGGTCGGCAAAACAGGTGTATTGTGTCTTCTTCTTTTCGGCGTCCTTGTCGTCATGATTGTAGAACTGGTCAAAACTTCTGTCGGCGCGCTTGACGGCCAGAAGGCGCGGACCGCCGGAAAGATTGAAGGTCTTTCCGCCGTACATCACTTGTTCAAGACAACCCGTCTGCCGGTCAAACACATAGTCGGTGCCGCCCGCACGGGCCGTAAACCGGTTGCCGTCCTCCTGTACGGTGACGGATGCGGCCGTCTCATGCGACAGTTTTTTCTCTTCGGTTTGAGGAAATGACCAGGTGAACACTTCCTCGCCTTGCGGACCGGTCACGGTCAACAGCAGGTTGTCGGCGGCGACGTCAGGCAATGTTATCTCCGCCGTCTGCCGCGGTTCAGCGTCAGGCAGGGAGAGTTTTCCCTCCTTGACGGTCCTGACGGTCTTGCCGCCCGCCTCCGGCATCCGTTCGAACCGGTAACTCAGGCGGCACGCGTTCAAATTGAGGAAGTCGTAATGATTCTCCACGACAAATGTCTTCTCCCCCGCCTTGCCGGTCTTGGGACGGATGACGACGGGACTCCACACCTCCTTGATGGTATAATAACTGCCCTCTTTCTCCAGATGCGGCCCGAGAATACCGTCCGCCCCGAAGTTGCCCTGGCAGTCGATGATGCCGCCCATGTCGGTACGCACGACGCCCTCATCGGCATAATCCCAGAGAAAACCGCCCGCACAACGGGGATTGCGCATCATCATTTTCCAGTAATCGGCCAGTCCGGCGCCGTGTCCGCCGTCATAAAGACCGTGCAAAAACTCGGTCGGCATGAAGATTTCCTTCTGTCGCATGTACTCCTGTGTCTCGCCGTAAGAGCGGTAATGCTTGGTTTCGAATCCGTTTCTGTTGGCCCAGGGATAGAGAACGACACGCCGCTGGGGGTCGAACTTGGCGAAATACGGTTCCAGTTCATCATTGAATCCGCCCTCATTGCCGTTGCTCCAGAAGATGACACTGGGATGATTGACGTCGCGTGTCACCATTTCCTCCACCAGTTGACTGCCAACCACCGTCTCGTGCGCCCAGTGCCAACCGCTCAGTTCGTTCTCCACATAGAGGCCCAACGAGTCGCAAGCGTCGAGGAATTCGGGGTCGGCGGGGTAATGACTCAGTCGGACGGCATTCATGTTCATGGATTTTATCATCTTCACATCCTCGATATTCTTGGCCTTCGACAGCGTCCGGCCGCTCTCGGGACGGAAACTGTGGCGGTTGACACCCTTGAAGATGACTTTTTTCCCGTTGATATAGACACCGTCCTGCAGGCGGTATTCGATGGTGCGGAATCCGAATTTCTGCCGTTCCTGGTGAAGCACGGTGCCGGAGGCGTCGCGCAGGGTAAACAAAGCCGTATAGAGATGAGGGGTCTCGGCGGTCCACAACTTCGGATTTCTCACCTTGAAATCCACGCGGGCGCGGTCGCTGCCCACGGGTTGCCGGCCGCTCTTGACGCCCGTTTCCAGGATTTCCACCTCGATACTTGCGCCCGTCACCACCCGGTTCAGGTAGCAATCGGCCCGGAAACGGCCGTCCATGCCCGCGTCAATCGCCACGCGCTGAATGTTGCGCGCGGGTTTGCTGACCACGAAAACCGGTCGGATGATACCGCCGAAATTCCAGTAATCGGCCCGGCGCTCGGCCATGTTGACCTGCGTATTGGCGCTTTCCTTGCTCACTTCCACCTCCAGACGGTTTTTCTTCTGACCGAAAAAGACGCGGTCGCTCACATTGTATTGGAACCGGTAGAATCCGCCCTGGTGGACATTACCGGCCTTCCGGCCGTTGATGGTCACCTTGGCGTCGGTCATCGCCGCCTCGAACACCAACAAGATTTCCCTTCCGTTCCAGTCGGAGGGCAACGTAAACTCATACTTATACAAGCCTTTCTCGTCGGCAATGCCCTCTGGCGTGGGTTTGCCGTAAAAGCGCATGCCGTACTGGTACGTACCGAAACCCTGCAATTCCCAACAGGAGGGCACGCCGATTCGGGTCCATTTGCCGGAGTTGTTGCCGCCGGTGCAATAGAAATCCCACTCCACCATATCGTCACAACCGTGTCCGCTCAGGTACTGGCGGTGGGTTTCGGTGTCGTTCTTGGCCTGCAGGGAAAGGCAGGCGATGGTCAAAAACCATATTACAGCGAGTCGTTTCATACCGATATTCATTCTTTTATCTCTTCAAGACTTCAATTCTTCGTTTTGTACTTTCTACCGGCCGACGGGCCAAAGGCGTAGGCGCAACGTATACGGGCGGCGGGCGATGGCGTATTTCTCCAGGACGCCCGGTCCGCAGGAACTGTTGCCTATGCCCATGACGGCACAGTCGACGTTGAGCCACACGCGGTCTTCCTCCTTCAAGTCACTGTCGTGGCGCGCCCGGTAGAGTTGGGCGACACTGTAAGGCAGGGCACTGAAACTGACCGGCGCGCCGTCTGCCTCAATCAACCAGCCCTCGCCACGGTCTCCGGTCAGGCGCAACCAACGGGTGTCTACGTGATTTCCGCCGTCTTGCGGACGGGGATAGTGGAAGTATTCCTGGTCTACAGTGCTCTGATAAACGTCGATCAGCGCCGACACCGTGCGGTCGGGATAATTGTCCCAAGGCCCGCGTCCGAAGTATTCCAACCGGCGCATGTCGCGCGGCAGACCGAAAGTGAGGCCCAGACAGGGCAGCGGCGGCAGTTCGCCTTCGGGTGTAAAGGTGGCGGTGAGCAAGTAACCGCTCCTCTTCCGGGCCGTGTCGTAAATGGAATCCAAGGTCATCCGCACCCCGATTCGGCCGTTTTCCGTCTCACAGTAAAATCCGTCCGCGAGGCGCGTCATCCGCAGACTGTCCAGGCCCTGGCGCTTCCAGTCCTTCGCCATCCAGTTGCCGAACCCCTTGTCATTGTCGGTCGGCGCGCGGAACAGGTGGGGCGTGAGGGACAACATACCAGGAAGCGGGGTGTCAAGGGACAATCTCTTCACTTGCACAACGGCGGGAAGGGTGTCCGATGCCGGCGTCAGTTCGTGTTGGGCACGCACGATGACATGCCCGGCGGGAGCCCAGGCCGTGGCCGTTTTCAGGCAAGCCTCGGCATACGCAAAACCGTTCCGGCGGGAGGTTTTCACCTCAATGTTGTTCAAATCCACATGTCCGTCTGTCTGCCGGAGGGTGAAATCCTGTCCGTTCCACGCCAACCGGACCGGCGAGTAGACCTGTTTGACTTCCTCATACTTGGGTGTCGGCCGGCGGTGGGAGTCGACGATACCCTTCACGCAAAACGCGCCCAGGTTGGGCTTGTCACCGAAATCACCGCCGTAGGCAATGGTTCCCAAGGGCAATGACGGTGCGAGCGACTGGAGTTTTCCGGTCACTTCGATGCCCTCGTCGGCCCATTCCCAGATAAATCCGCCCAACATGCGCGGATGAGAATAGATTTCTTCCCAATATTCCCGGAAGTTGCCGAGCGCGTTGCCCATGGCATGCGCGTACTCGCTGGTCAGCACCGGCCGGCTGTCGCCGCTTTTCCGGGCAATGGAAAGCAGGCGTTCCCAACGGGCGTTCTCGGGCCGTTCCATGTTGTTGTCGGCCACGCCGGGATTCAAATAAGCGTCTTGTGTGCGGGGATAAAAACGGGAAATGACGTCCACGGCCTTCGGGTCGTTGTCGTCTTCGCCTTGCGCACCTTCATAATGCACGGGCCGCGTGGGGTCGTACTCATGTATCCAGGCCGCGGACACGGCAAAGTTGGTGCCCCATCCTGCCTCATTGCCCAGACTCCAGAACACCACGGAGGGATGATTCCTGTCGCGGATGACCATCCGTTGGATACGGTCGAGCCAGGCGGCCGACCAGGAAGGGTCGGATGCCAACAGTCCCCTTAGACCGTGTTCCTCGATGTCCGCCTCATCCATCACGTAGAGACCGAGACTGTCGCAAAGCGCGTACCACCTCTCATGGTTGGGATAATGGCAGGTGCGCACGGCATTGATGTTGGCCCGTTTCATGAGCAGGATGTCGCGCAGCATACTCTCTTCCGTCATCACCTTACCCGTAAGCGGGTCCATTTCATGGCGGTTGACACCGCGCAGACGCGTCGGGACACCGTTGACCAGCAACCGGCCGTCGCGGATTTCCACCTGTCGGAAACCCACTTTCGACGTGACGCTCTGGCAGACGCGGTCCAACGAGTCTTTCAGTGTCAGGTGCAAGGTATATAAATAAGGTGTCTCGGCCGTCCACAAACGCGGTCGTTCCACCTCCGTCCGCATCCAGCCCCACTTGGGATAACCGCGCTGGGGATTCCGGTCATTCATCACGGAGGCCTTGTGGTCGAGGTTGAGCATCGTGGCGGCATCGCTCCTGAGCGGCGAGGCAAGCACTTTCCGCCCGTCGGCGTCGTAGAGCATGGCCTCCACGAAGTAACCTTCACCGCGCACGCCCTCACTGACGGCCAGGCGGGGGTCGATGATGAGCGTGGCATTCCTGTAGTCCTGGTCCAGCAAAGTGCGGACGCCGAAATCGGCAATCCTGATTTTCGGCAGAGCAAACAGACTGACACTGCGGTGTATTCCGGCCAGACGCCACTGGTCCTGATCCTCCAGATAACTGCCGTCGGAGTATTTCATCACCTGCAGGGCGATGTGGTGTCGCTTCTGTTTCTTCAGATACGGCGTGATACAAAACTCCGCCGGTTCCATGCTTCCTTGGGAATAACCGGCGCGCTGTCCGTCAATCCAGACGTAAAACGCACTGGAAACGGACCCGAACCGCACATAGATTTCCTGATCTTCCCACGACTTGGGTACCGTAAACGTGCGGCGGTAGCAACCCGTGGGGTTGCGCTCCTCGTAGGAAGTGTATGCCCGTTTCGGTTCTTTCGTCACATAAGGCGGGGCTATCTTAAAGGTATAACCGCTGCTGCAATATATCGGCGTACCGTAACCGTTGATTTCCCAATCGGCAGGAACGGGAAAACCGGCCCATTTCCTATCGTTGAAATCCTCCCGCCAGAAGTCGGCCGGCACTTCATCGGGCGTCCTGGACCAATGAAATTTCCAGATGCCGTCCAGGGATTGCCGCTGTTCGGGAAGGAAATCCGCACGGGGCGCTTCCCTTCCGATTTGCAATACCGACTCGTCTTCCCAGTCGTGGTGCTGCGCCATGAGGCCAAGCGGCATGCAACAAAGGCTGACGCCGACGGCCGTCGACCGGATTATCTTGTACATTCTCATCATTCCACCACCATTTTTTCAAACAACATCCCGTCCAGTCCCTCGCCCTGCAACGTGACGCGGTACCTTCCCGCGTTGACCATACTGCCCGTCGTGATACTCGTCATCTTGCGCTTCGTCTTCTTCTGCTGGGTCTGCAGAAAGGAAATCACGTCGTCCTTGTACACCACGCCGTTACTGTCGGTAATCCTTACCCGGAGTTTGCGGGGACCTTCCGGGTTGTAATACCTCCACCTGAGGGTATATACCTTGGCCACGCCGACGGAGAAGTCCCACTCCATCACGCGGGACGCCGTCTTGCCGCGGCCTGCGGTCAGGCGTTTTCCTTCCACTTCCATGACCGGAACGGCCTTGGGCGGCAACAGACTGTCGGGCATCGTGACCAGGATGTCACGGTTGAATGCCGCCCACATGTCTTCCCTGGCATCGCAATGACGGGTGTTCGGCAATGCCTTGCCCTCTCCGTCGCGGCACGCCACGGCGATGGCGGCAATCATCGCCTGCCCCGCCTTGACCTTCGGAAAGTCGATTTTCAGTTCATTGCCCGTCACCTCCACGTCGACCACCCGTTTGTAAGGCCGTCCGTAATGCACCTGCGCCCAGATATCCAGGTCGCGGATGACGGTACTGTCATTGACGGCGACGTCGAACAGGCGCCAACCCTCGGCGTCGGGCATCCGGAACCAGGGTTCGATGAAATAGAGTTCCACCCTGTACCGGCCCGGGGAGACGGGGAAATGATAGCGCAATTCGTGCCGGCCGAAACGGGACGACTTGAACAGCGTACTGGAAAGGGAGTCGTTCCACGTCTGGGACGCGAGGTAAGGACTGCCGAAACGGTCGCCCCAGGAGTCGGACCACGCCGCATTGTCCTGCATCCAGATCTGTCCGAAACGGTCGGTACAGGCGTCGCCGCCGCAATTGAGGCGGTAAAGATACGTGTAACCGGAAGCGCCCTGCAACGGGGATTCGTCGATGGTGACCGTCGCCTTGACCGCGTCCTCGTACCGGAAATGACGCTGATACATATAATACGCGTCCGTGGGCTGGCCCCAGACGGTCAACAGACCTTTGTGATTGAACGGGCCCACCTTGTCGATGCGGCGCAATCCCTCGTCGGCCTGGCGCCGGCCCGGGTTGTCATGACTTTGCAACAGCCACAGGAACTGGCCGCAAACACTGTCGCTCACACTTTCGGCCAAGGTGACTTTCTTTTCCAGAATCCCGGAAAAACGCTCTTCGGTATAGCCTTCTCCCGTATGATTGCCGACGGTCCGCCAGGCGCCGTACTCGCCGTTGAGCAACTGTTCCGGTTGTTGGAGTTCGTCGGCATAATTGTCTATATTCCCGCCATACGTGCCACTCCAGTTCTGCACCACGTTCCAGTCGGTCCCCTCACCGCCGTTGCAGGTGGTGACCAACCGCTGACTGCCGCACATCGGGTCCATTTCGCGGATGATGCGGGTACATTCCTCTGCGAAATCTTCGGGCAGCGTACTTTCATTCTGCAGCCCCCAGAGGATAATGGAAGGCGAATTGCGGCGCTCCTTCACCCACTGACGGAGGTGGCGCTTGAAACTCTCGCGGAATTCCGGGGTATCAAACCAGATGTGCGCGCTGAATTGGGGCCACCACAACAGACCTTCGCGGTCGATGACTTCCCCGTAATGCAGGTTGTGCGGCTGGTGGGCGTCGCGCCAGGCGTTGAATCCCGCGGCCTTGGCCGTCTTGATCCGCGCCTCGATTTGTTCTTCGGTGAAGGCGTGACTTTGTCCGAACTCATGCTCATACTCACACACGCCGTTGACAAACAGGGGTTGACCGTTGAGGAAAAACCTGTTGTCGCCGTCTTTTCGGGACAAGGGCCACGAGGAGGTGCGGACGCCGTAGGGCGTCGACACGCTCTCCACCGCCTTGCCGTCGCGCTTGATGATGGTACTGACGGTGTACAAATACGGGTGAGAGGGACTCCACAACTGGGGTGAAGTGACGGGCGACGCCTGTCGGACGGTCTTGGTCTCACCCGGAGAAAGGATTACTTCATCCGTCAACCGGAATACCTGTTTTCCGGACTTCAGGCAGAATTTGCTGACAAGACTCAGTGTTTGACTCGTCTTGCCGTAGTTTTTGATTTCCGTTTCAATATACACCGAGTCGGCCGTCGCATTGTTCCACACATGAACGCCGAACGGCTGAACGCGCACTTCATCGGTGACGGTGAGCGAGACCGGCCGGAAAATGCCGAAAGGCTGGGAACCTTCACTGAATCCCCACTCACTGCTGCAACCGCCGCAGACCCACGGCATGTCGGTGATTCCCGCCGGATGAGACACCCGCAACGCCAGTTGATTGGCCTCGCCGGCGTCCTCTTCCCGCCCTGCCTTATTTATATAGGGGGTCACGTCCAGCGTGAGCGAGGTGCGGCCGATGTCATACCGGCCCAGATCGTGCCCGTTGATCGTGATGTCCGCATAGGTTCCGACACCTTCGAAGGTCAGGAAACAGCGTTTCCCCGCCGCGACGGCGGGCGCCGGGAATGTCTTCCGGAAGACGGCCTCGCCGTGCAGATTACCGTGAATCTTCTGCATCGCACCGTAATAATCGTCCAGATTAAAAGGAATATCCTTGCGGAACGTCTTGCCTTCGTGCGTGATTTCCCAACCGTCATTCAGGGAAATCACCTGCCGGTGACCGGAAACCACGGTCGGCGGAAAGTTTGTCTCGCTCTTTCCCACGAAGCGGTTGGTCGCCACGGCGATGCCCCGCTGTCCGCTTGGATTGACCGCGCAATAGAAATGATACACCGTATCGTTCCAATTCACCACATAACTCTTGTGGGCGAAGAGTCCGTCATACGCGCGGGAGGGATATATCAGTTCCTTCCCTGTCCAGTCGGTCCAGTGAATCAGGTCGTCCGAGGCGGCGAAGGTGTTGTAAGCGGCATATTCCCGCGTGGGATTATAGGCCGAAAAATAAAACATGACAAACACGTCATCCATCCTGACCAACTGCGCATCGCCGGTAATGGTCCCGTCGGTGTCGTGGGCGAAGACGGGATTGCCCTCATACCGCGTCCAATGCTTCATGTCCTTGGACAAGGCGATGCCGATACGCTCTCCCTTCGGATGCCGGTCGTCCTTGCCGCCGGCGTTGTAGAACATGACGAACGGAGCGCCCAACCACCGTTTGTCCATGCGGTAGACCGTACTCTTATACTGTGTCAGCCGTTCCCACCATTGCGCGTCGGCGTCGTCATAACGCATCAGCGGAGCGGAAGCGGCGTCCCACGGGTGGGCATTGTCAATGCCTTTCTTCACGGGTGTGGTGGCCACGCCGATACTCAGCGGCGCGCTCACGGCCTCATATCCCGTGCCTGGACCGCCGATATAGGTCATCCAATACTTGCCTTTGTAGGGCCGCATGCGGTACTGGCCGCCCCAGTCCCAGTCGATGAGGGCCGGAAAACCGCCCCGCTGGTTGGCGTCCCACGTCTTTTCCTCGGGGAAAACCAGCACTTTTCCCAATATCCGCCAGTGCAACAGGTCGTCGCTCACAGCCATCCACGTCTCGTATCCCCGGCCGTCGGTACCGTCCTGACCGTCGTAACAGACGAAGGTCATGTACCATTTCCCGTTTTCGCGGAACACGGTGGGACAGTCAAACTTATGCTGATTGTCCTCCGGTGCGACCACCAGACCGTATTTATAGGGCGTCCTGACCTTCTCATAGATGGCTTTCATCCGTTCTTGCGAGACGGGTCCGGCCATCAGGGTCAAGACCGACAGGGAGAATATGACTGACAACAAACGGCGCATATTGACTTATTTCGTAAACAACCAATCGACGTCGTCGCCCGCTCCGTTGATGCCTACGGCGCGCGGCGCGACAGAATCTTCCGTAAATCCGGCCACCATGATGATGCCCTTGGGCAAATAGAGGCGGTGATGGCCCGGCGTTAAATGATAAGTATGGATATCGGCCACCGGCATGCCCGTCTGGGCAAGCGCTCCGGTGAGCACCGGTTCGGCCTGACCGTACTCGTTGCCCGTAGCGTCCACCTCCAGTTTGGGCGGACGGGCCCACTTGGGATCATCGTCCTTGTAGAATCCCACCAGCATACTGACGGGCCGGACGACGTCCGCCTCCACCACGGCACCCCGAATCCGCGTCGTGTCACGGTTGAGAACGAGGGCCGTCAACCCTGCCAGTTCGGGGGCCAGCGTGTCCACGCGCTCCTGGCGGGCCTCATACAGCAGAGCGCCACTCTCCAAACGGACCGTCGTCTGCGGCACAGCAAGGCGCACGGCGGGTTCCGTACCGGCCAAGGCGTCGGTCCACGGCCGGATTTTCCGGTCCTGCACCGCCGCCGGAGCGGACAATTTGGCGATGTTCGCCTTCAGGCAGGCGAGTTCTTCCTCATAGACCGGCACCATTTCACGCCAGGTCTTGTAGTGTCCGTCATTGCCTCCTATAGGGATACGGCGCTGTGCCGTCTGCATGGAATTGGCGTAGAGATACGTGCTGTCGGTCAGACCGGCCAACTGTCTCCAGGTGTTCAGACTCATCTCCAACAGCGGTACGGCGGCATGCAGGCAGGCCGTATCCTTGCTCCATTTGTAATTGAGTACCTGGGCGGCGGCCAGCACCTTGGCGCGGAAGGCGCGCGCAAAGAGTTCGTAGGCGCGGATGTCGTTCTGCAGACGCAAGAACTCCGTCGCATGGCGGTTGACGCGCGCCTGACTGACGGCCAACAAGGCGCGCTGACCGTGGGCCACACACTCGTCGACGATGTCGAGGGGCAATTCGCCTTCGTGCTTCTCGCCCTTCCACTCCTTTTCCACATATTCGATGAGTTTTTCTCCTTTCGGTCCGCAACTCTCATAGAATCCCGGATAGACCGTATACTTGTAGGGATTGACCAACTGACTGATTCTCATACCCAAGAGCAACGTCTGCCGGTTGCCCTCCGTAATACCGAAACGACGCAGGAGTTTGGGGGCGATTTCGCCGCTTTCGTCATAGGCTTCCAGTATTTTGGCGGCCGACAGCGTGTCCGTACCGTAATACAGAGACAGGCGGCGCACCCAATACGCCCTGTCGTCGCCCCGGTCTTCGTTCCAGGCATACCGGCCCCAGGCCGCATACCACAACCGGTCGCGGTCGATTTGCAATAGGCGCCGGCCGTCACTGAGGCGGTCGGCCGTGTAAGGCCAGTCCCAATAAGAGGCCTGCGGATAGAGATGCAGACCGGATGCATGGTGCACGCGGTGCATGGCGCCGACCGCTTTCTGCGTGAAGGCGGGCGAAGACCACCGGAACGGTTCGAGATTGGCCAGGATATGCACGTTGTCAATGTGGACGGGAGCGGCCGCGGCCAACTGCCGGTGGGTCTCGCCCCACGGTCCGCCGGGCTGGTAAGTGGTGAGCGACTCGCCCGTATACTTCGACATCGTGTAGATATTGGGATAAAGCGGCAGGGACTCCTTGAGCACCCGCGGGCCGTCGGTGTCGTGGGCACGCAGGATAATGGGCGGCATGTCGGTGCGGCCAGACGCTTTCAGACCGTCCTTCACACCGGGAATGATGACTTCCTTCATCCACTGCACGTCGTCATCGATGGTAGCCATGGCCTCACCGAGGCAGACCAGAAAACCCACATTGGGATATTCGCGGACAAAGGCGGCGATCGACTTGCGCGTGTAGTCGGCTATCAGCGGTGTGACGGGCCGGTTGCGGTCTTGCGTCTTGAGTCCGTAATGGTCGGCAAACGGTTTGCTCAGGATGATGTTGTAAAACATCTGGATGACCTTGATGCCGCGCCGGGAGGCCTCCGTGGTCAGAAAAGTGAACATCTCGCGGTTGAGCGCCATCGTGGCCTCATCCACTTCGGGCGCGAAAGGATAGTCGTCGAGTTTGACCAACGAGGCAAACGGGTGACCGTTCCACAGATACACCGTATTCATGTTGTCGGCAGCCAGCATGTCCAGATAGCGCGTCCAGAGCGACTTGTCGTAAAACCAGGGAAAATTCTCGGGCGTATAAGGATACTCATACACCGTATGACCGGGCAGGTACTCCGTCTTCTGCAGACCGAGACAGGCACCGCGCAATTTCATCCTCGGCGCTTCAGTGATGACGGGCAGGTCGCGGAAACTGCCGTGCATCATGTAATACTCCTTCAGTCGGTTGGCGCCGTAGATGGCGCCCGGCGCGTCGTTGGCCGAAAGCAGGATGTCCCGCCCGTCGGCCGACAGGGTGAATCCATCGGCCGCGCCTTGTCCGCTGACCGAAATCACGACCCTGCCTCGGGCGGTCAGAGGTTTGAGCAGCGACGCGGCATACTCCGTCTGCGGCGTCACCGTCTTGAGGCTGACCTTCATGGCCTGCGCCTGCAGACTGAAAACCGTCATGATCAACAGTATTGTCTTTCTCATCCTTAGTCGATTAGTATCCGCCAGGGGCGGAAGATTAGCGTTCTACACCGGCGGCCGCCTTGACGCGCCCGCTCACTTGCGGTCCGTTGTTTTCCCAGACATTGCCCGGACCGTTGGCATTCTTCAAGTATTTGTCGGTCGGCGTCCAGTTGTCGCGCACCGTAATCTCCGAGGACCCCTCGTCGGTGTACAACCAGAACCACCATTCCGGATTGTGGACGTAACCGGGACAGTAGATGTCGCTGATGACATTCTCGCTGATGACGGTCCCGGGTTGGGCACCAAGCGTATAGATGCCGGCCGTATCGTACATGTGACGGGCATAATGCCAGATGCGGTTGGCCGTCACGCGGTTGTCGCGCATGCCGCTCTTCTGGCGGGTCCAGCCCCAACCGAGACTGATGCCCGAATAAGACACTTCCGAGATTTCATTGTGGGCAATCTGAATACCGCGCACGATACCGGCCGCAATACCCAGGCATCCCCAGTCTTCATTGGCCGCGTCGGTGATGCGGTTGTTGGTGATGCGGAAACCGGTACACAGGATTCTGTCGTCTTCGGGCAGATAAGGCAGGTGGGCCTCAAAACCTTCGGGGGAGAACTCGCCCGCCAGGACGGCCGTGCCGCCGATGTCACGGAAGTCGCAACGGTCGGCGCCGCCGCCGGAAATGTAGCGACAGGCGTCCAGTCCCGTAGAGGCCAGGTGCTCAAAGGTACAGTCTTGGAACACGACATCCGTCGCGGCGTTCATCCTGACGGCCGCCGCCGGCCGGCCGACCCACCCCTGATTGTCCAGTTTGTGGTCGCCTCCGGCCCGTTCCATCTTGGGTTTGATTTTATAAGCCTCTGTCATATACATACCGGCCTGCAAAGGCGCGTGCCCCATCAGCGACGGGCGCAGCCACGTGGTATAGGCAAATGTCACGCCTTCCACGGTCACATCCTTGACCGGACGGTCTGGCGTACCTTCCACTTGCCATAAGGTTTCCAGTGCGGGCACCTCCACGTCGGCCGTCGAAAGGTCCTCGCCGGGCAACGGCAGGTAATAGATTTTCTTCCCGTCCGTGTCGAGCCACCACTCGCCCGGCGTGTCCAACAGGGCCTTGGCACCCGTCAGATAAAAGGCGGAATTGTGTCCGTCGTCCGTCACCATGGGCGACGGCCACGGATGCATGAAGTGAATATGACTCTCCGGTTGGTGGAATGTCACCGCCGCACTGTCGCCTTCCACCTGAATCGCCTTGACACGCAGGTTGGCCACGCACCACATTTCGTGCAAGACCATCTCCAGGCCCTTCGCGTCCGTGACGTTTTTCACCGCCTCGGCCGGCACATAGATGATTTCCCGGTCCTTGTCGACACTGCGGATGCGGTACATCCGTTCAAAATCCTGCACGTCGCGCGCCCGCACGGCCTTGCGACCGTTGACCCACATCTGCCGGAAAACCAGCGGAAGACCGTTGAACTCGGGCATCGGGGCCACGTAATACGGACCCTCCTTGCGCCACGATTCCACGCGGACGCCGCCCGAAATGACCACCTTACCGTCGGCCACGATGCGTGTCCCGTTGTCTTCCGGCCGGACAATCACCGGTTGACAGAGCCGGTAAACGCCCTCGCCGAGGTGAACCGTCGCCTCCGTCACACCTTCCTGAATCCGCGCCAGGCGCGTCTCCTGCAAGGCTTTTTCGATACTGAACGTTCCCGGACTGACATAAACGTCCTTGGCCTGAACCTGCCAAAGCGATGCCAAAGAGAACAATCCTGTCAGAATGCCGCGCCTATCCATACGCTCATCTCGCTTTTACCGCGGTTGCCCCAGGCATAATAGGGTATCAACCGCACCTTCACCTGTTGTTTGTCACGGGCCGCCTCACGATAGAGCGTCCCGTTCCAGTCCTTTTCCTGACGGACATTGACCGTCGTTTCCAACGCCATCATCCTGCTGCCGCCGATGGTTTCCTCCACTGGCGTGAAGGCGGCGTCCAACGGAATGAGGATATCGTCGGGCGAAACGCCGCCGAGGTCCTGACTTTCCACACAGTAAATCACCGGTCCCCGCTGTACGGCCACCTGTCCGCGGGCTTCCTCCACCAATGGATGCGCCTCAAGGAGCCGGGTCTTCATCTCCATGTTGAGCCCCACGCTGTCGCCCTTCTTCCACGTGCGGCGCAAGGTAACGTAACCTTTCTCCGCCTCGGCGCTGACCGGCCGGCCGTTGACCGTCACCTCATAATCCCGGCACCAGGACGGAATCCGAAGACGGATGGCCAGTTCGGCTTTGCCTTTCGCGGGCAGGACGCTAAGCGTCACCTTGCCGTCCCAGGGATAATCCGTGTGCTGTTCCAACCGGACCTTGCCCGCGCCCGGCACATCGGCGGTGAAAACATTCTCTCCGTAGAGGTTGACGAAGATGCTCTTCTCCCCTATTCCGTACGCGTAGTCCTGCGCCTCGCAAAGCGTGCGGAGCGTGTTGGGCGGACAACAGAAACAACTGATATACTCTTTTCTTTCCTTGGGCCAGCGCAATTTGTAAGGCAAATCGTCGCTCATGCGCAAGGGATTGGTGTAAAAATACTTCGTACCGTCCAGACTGATGCCCGGCAGGATACTGTTGTAGAAGCAGTTTTCCATGATGTCGGCATAGCGGCCGTCGCCCTCGGCCAGCAGCATGCGCCAGTTGAACAGCATGTTGCCGATGTTGGCACAGGTCTCGTTGTGGGCCGTGGACTGCGGCAACTGGTACGGACGGCCGTAGCTCTGATGAACTTTCTGAATACTGTCGGGCGTGTAATTCGTACCGTCGGGCGACGTACCGTCGTAGAGGGCGCCGCAGGCGCCGTTGACATACATCTTGCGTGTCACGATGTCCTGCCAGATACTGCTCAGGTTGTTCTTGAGCTGGCCTTCGCCCGATTCGAGGAACAAGTCGGCGACGCCCGCATAAAGATAATTGGCCCGGACGGCATGGCCCATGGCCTGATACTGGTTGCGGAACGGAATGCGGTCCTGGTTGTCGTCGGTGCCGTTCTTGACCATGCCACGGATATCGATGAATTTCTCCAGCAGGTCCAGGTATTTCCTGTTGCCCGTCTCCCGGTAGAGTTCGGCCACGGCCATGTAATGCGACGGACAAATGGCATTGCCCGCCAGTTGTTCGGGTGCCGTAAGGCAGAAATCATACAGGAAATCGGCCGCCTTGACGCCCGCGTCAAACAGGGTCCGCTTGCCGGTGGCCCGCTTGTGGATGATGCCGGCGGTAATCAGATGCCCCAGGTTATAGGTCTCGAAATTGAGCCGGTTGCCGAACGCGCCGTCCTTACCCGTTCCGACGGCCGTTCCCACCACCGTATTGTCCTTCTCGGCATCCTTCGCCGCCAGGCGCGCATTGAGTTGTTCGATGACCACGGGCGTGTGGATGTAACCGTCGGCGCGCTGCGACTTGACGACCAGTCGGATGAATTCGTCCATCGTGGCATCCAGTTCCTTGTCGTGCGTCACGGCATAGACGGCCGCCACGGCCTCCAACCACTTGTACATGTCACCGTCGTGGAACGGCGGTCCGTGGTGTTTTCCCTGTTTTTCACCCGCGGCCACGAGGAAATTGTGCAGACCGTGGGAGCGGTCCGACTGCCAGGTGGTCCACATACTCCGGACGGATGTCTTGCTGAACACGTCGAAACGCTCACCCCAAAAACCGCCCGTCCACTGCACGGCATCCAGCGGCGCCGCCGTCATCACGGCCTCCTTACTGTCACGGGTATAGGTCAGACCGGTGCCGTCGGCCATTGCCGAAAGCGCCATCGTCAGACAACCCGTCAATATCATCATTCTTTTCATCATTCTCTTCCTCATTTAACATTCGTCTGTCATTCAACTCTCAACTCTTCTCGCTACACGCTCCACGCTCACAATCTTCCTCCCGCGGCCTTCACTCGTTTCTCCCACGCCTCGCGCTCCTTTTGGATGTCATAGCCGCGCGCCGTGAGGTAATTGTTGATGCGGCCCTTGTACTTCTTGAACATCGCGTGTTTCTTGTTGCTGCTCTCCTCGTCGATGGCATACTCGCGGGCCTCGCGGAGCCAGATGGCAATCTGTCCGATTTCCTCCGGTTTCAGGGAGGGAATCATGTCCTGATACGCCTTGAGCGTCACGTCATACACATGGTAGGTCATCACGTCCTTCACCGTCGTGACGGACTGCGGGGGAAGATATTTCTCCAGCCGGGCCACGAAATCGCCGTGCGTCCGGTACAGGCGCGCGTCCTTGCGGGCGTCGGCATACTTGCCGTCCGTCTTCTTGAGCGAGTCTCTCTCGGAATAAATGTCATTGAGTTCGAAATACCGGTTGGCCACAATGTTCTGCACGTTCACTCCCGCGGGCGTGTAGGTGATGCCCAATTCGTCGGTCACCTTCCGCGCTCTGTCGGAAATGGTCTGCACATAAGCCGCGTCGCGACCGTCACTGTTGAGTTTGACTTCCGCTTCCGGCACCTGATTGAAGATGCTCTTCAGGTAATTCACATTGTCACCGTAGTTGGCTGTCACCTGTCTGACGCGCGTGGTGTCCCGACTGCGCTCCACGAAGAGCCAACCGCTCCACCCCATCTTGTCCAGAGCCGCCTTCACCGCGGGCACGTCCACCCGGGTGTCATGGCGGAGCGTCACGCCGTCAGACACACTCGCGTGCATGGCGCAAATGTTCTTGGCGCCCAGGCGGCGCAAGTCCTCTACGAGGTCGCGGCCGTTTTCCACGGCGGTTTGCCACTTGTAGAATATCCGGATGCCGTCGCTGCCGATTTCCCGGAGCAGGCGGAGGTTGCCTTTCGCGTCGAGCGGCGTGTCGATACCGACGGTTTTGCCCTGCGCCCTGGCCCGTTCACCGATGGCGTGCAAGCGGCGGACGATTTCTTTCCGCTTGGCCTTGTCGGTCGGCCAGTCATTCCCGCAACCGCCCAGCGGCAGGAAGGCGACGCTGACACCGCCCATACGGTCCATCGTGGCCAGGCAATCATCCACAAGCGCCATGTAATTATCGCGCGCCGTCAGGTCCTGACCGTAAAAACCGCTCATGGCCATCGCACCGATTACGATGCCGCAACTGTCGGCCAGATGCCGGAAGAAGGCGGCCTGACGGTCGTCGCGCAACTGGTTGTCGAACATTTCACGCTTGCCCAGACCGCCCATGTCCAGTTCGATGCCGTCGGCACCGATTTTCCGGGCCGTCGCAAAGGCCGTCATTTTCTGCCGTTTCAGTATCATCCAGTCGCAAACACCCACACGATACCGGTCGACGGCCATGCCTTCCAACGGCAGGAGGGTCAGCGACAGACAGACCAACAAGAAGAATTTTCTCATAAACATCACGCGTTTTTATTATATAAAGACGCGCGCGCAGGAGATTTGTAACTATTCAAACGTCAATACCACTGAATGGTACTGCTGTAACTGCTCCGCTTGTCGTATTTCAGGGCGTCGGTCAGCGTACTGGCGTTGCAGCGGAACGTAAAATTGTAGGAGGTGTACGGGGCCAGCACCACGCTGCACGACATACTGAAACAGTGGAGGTCGCGCTGCACGGAGGCCGTCGTCATACTCATGTCGTGCTCCACGAAGTCGTAACCGGAGGAGAAACTGATGTTCCAACCGTCGCTGATGCGGACGTTTCCGCTCACGTTGAGGGTCTGGGTAAACTTATACGGATAGCGCATGCGGTGAGTGTTGAATTTCCCGCTCGTGTTCTCGCGCATGGTGATGCCGTAACCGATGGTCAGCGACCAGGGAATGCTGTAGCGCATGTATCCGTCCTCGTCGGTCTCGGCCTTGCCGTTCTTCCGCTTGGCGGCGTGCTTGCCCCTCTCCAGGTCATCGTCCACGTTCGACTCGATGTCCGTGTCGATTTCGTCCTCGTCGCGCTCGCCGCGGTATTCCTCGTCGTCATCCTCGTCGCTGTCCTTCTTGCCGAACCACTTCTTGAGCTGTTCGGGATTGATGGTGAACGAGATGTTCTGCGACGTACCCTGGAAACGGCCGAAACGGCCCTGGCTCCATTCGGTGTGCGTACCGACATACGGTTTGCCGTTGGCGTCCAACTCATAAGCGTAGGTGGCGAACACCGCATTCATGTTGAACGTGTAATGCTTCCACCATTTCAGACGGATGTTGGTGGAAAGATTACTCCACGGCCGCGTCTTGGCCGCCATGTTGTACGACATCGACATACCGAAATTGTCGATGAGCGAAATCTTCTTGAAACCGGTGGAGTCCTTGTCGGAACGCACCTTCATCTCCAGGTTGTTCTCCACCGAGAAAGACACGCTTCCCGTCTTGCCCGTACCGGGAACACCGAAGAGACCGTTGCTGTAGGGCGAATACTGCACGATGGACACGTTGCCGTCGGCGTCGGTCTTCTGGTAAGTGTCCCAATAACCGTAGCGCGAGGCGCCGAAATCGGGGGCGTAAGAGAACGACACCGTCGGCGTGATGACATGACGGATGGCCTGAATCTTGTCGCCGAAGATTTTCCGCGAGGGCACCCAGAAACCGTAAAGTTTGGTACTCGCGCCCACGCTCATACTCCAGTTGTAGACATTATGGAAACCGTAGGTCGTGTCGCAGAGTTCCACCTGGTTGGCCTCGTCCCAGGAACGCATGATCTTGCTGGAATACATCCGGTCCTGGAAGTTGAACGACGGATTGATATTGATGTAGTTGAATACCGTAAACGACGCACTGACGGGAATACTGTGGTTCATGCCGTTGCGCCATTCCTTGACGAGATTGGCCTTGAGCAAGTGGTCCTCGGTGGTATTGATGGAATTACTGATTTGTCCCGTATAGCTCACCGCGATTTTCTCGTACCAGCGCTCCTTGCCGGCGGCATACTTGCGCTTGAACGGATAGAACCGGCTGATGGAGATGTTCAGGTCGGGCAGGGTCAGGGCGATGGTCGAGTCGCGCATGTTCTGGGCCAGGTTGGCCGTCGCACTGAGCGAGAGACCGATACTGGAGAAACCCGTCGACCAGCTCACCGACGACGTGCGCGTGCTCTGCGAAAGCGTCTGCGGGTTGTACAGACTGCTCAGGTTGTTGCGCTCATAAGACGATGTGGCGAAGTTGACGCTCGCCGACAGCGTACTGAACGGATTGGCCTTGGCGTCCTGCCGGTGATTCCACTGGATTTTGAAACTCTCGGAACGGGTGTAGTCGGGCATGCCCTTGTCGCCCGTCTTCGTGTCCTGATAGGAGAAATAGAAACTGCCGCTGTAGCGGTAGCGCTTGCGGTAGTTGCTCGCCACCGAAAGACCCCAGGAACCCTTGGTGTAAATCTCGCCCAGGAGTTTCAGGTCCCACCGGTCGCTGAGGGCAAAGTAATAACCGCCGTCGCGCAAATAGAATCCGCGGTCGTTCTCGTCACCGTAGGTGGGCATGATAAAACCGCTGGAATAACTCTTCGTGAAGGGGAAGAATCCGTAGGGAATGGCCAGCGGCAGGGGGACGTCGGCCACCACGAGATAAGCCGGACCGAACACGACATCCTTGCCCGGGCGCACCTTGGCGCGCGAAAGCGCGATGTAGAAGTCGGGATGCTCGGCGTCGCAGGTGGTATACCGGCCGTGCTCCAGGTAGATGGTGCCGTCGGCGTTGCGCTTGGAATGCTCACTGGAGAGGAAACCCTCCTCCTGCGCGGTATAAACATTGTTGATAAAACCCTTCTTCGTCTTGAAGTTGAACGACATGGTGTCCGTCTCGTACGTGTCCTGCGCCATGGTGAACACCGGTTTGCCCTTGATGCCGCCGTCGGCCGTACTGTCGGCCGTACCCGTGGCGTGCACCAGACTGCTGTCGAGACTCATGTGAATCTTGTCGCTTTCCAGGCGCATGTTCTCGTAGTCGACCTTCGACGCACCGTAAAGGTAGGCCGTCTTGCTCGTGGCGTCGTACACCATGGAGTCTTGCGCCACGTAATGCACGGGCGCGTCGATGCCGCTCGACTTGGCCCTATTGAGCGAATCCAGCCTGATGGAATCGTCCACCTGCCGGTTGTGCCGCCAGATGGCCCGTTCCAAAGAGTCCATGCTCAGCGTATCGACGATGACACGGCCCAACGAGTCGCGCGCCACACTGTCGGCCTGTTCGGTCGGAGTCAGGGTCCTGGACCGCTTTTTCTTGAAAAGCGGCATGTTGGGGCTGGCCGTCACGCACATGACGGCAAACAGCAACAGGATGACCACGGCCTTTCTTTTCATGCTTCTTGTATCAGTTCGGGTTCAAACAACTTCACCCAGCGGCGGAATTTCAACAGGCCTTCCTCGCCGAATTTCAGAATACTCTTCTCGGCCTGGGCGACGGTCTTCTCCTCATCCAGGCGGCTCTTGGAGTAAAACTTGTCCGCATAGCACACCAACTGTTCCTCCAGGGTCTCGGGAACAAAGTCGTCAGGGGGCAGCGGCAACTCGCGGGCGATGATTTCCTGCCGGGTCAGACCCGTACCCGTATGGCGCTCGCACACACGCGCATGGCGGGGAAAACCCTCCTGGCGCATGATCATGCCGCCGATGAGTCCGTGCCTGAGGTAATGTTCCGTTCCGTAGCAATGTATCGAAGGGGCGTCGCACCTGAAGATGCCTATGTCGTGGAGCATGGCGGCCTCTTCCACAAACCGCCGGTCGACGGACAGGCCGGCACGCGCGCCGGCAATGCGCAAGGCGCGCTCCGTCACCGCCCTACTGTGGCGCAGCAACGTGTCGCGCAAGGCGTTGTCCTCGGGGTAGTATTTGTCGATGATGGCCTGGTAGTCCACTGCCCTTGAATATTGTCCGGAAATAACGGGTGTCAGCCTTCGGATCTTTCGATGTAGGCGATGACGTCACCCTTGGCCACCTTACTGCCCTGACGGGCGGCGATTTCGACCAGTTTGCCGCCCAATGCGGCCGGAACGGAGACGAATTCGCCCCACGGGGCCTGTATGTAGCAGAAGGCGTCACCCTCCTTGTATTCCTTGCCGATATACGGTTCGACGGCGGCCACGGCCTCACCGTCACCGCAAAACTCCCAGAACACCTGTCCCTTGACGGGCGCTACGATGGCGTCGGCCTTGGCGTGCTTGAAGGCCGCCAACTCCTCGGGCGAGAGCTTGCCGCCCAACTTGGCATCCTTTGCCGCCTGCAGGTCGGCCAGAAAGTTCTTCTTGGCCTGTCCGCTCTTGTAGTTGCGGTACTGCTCCGGATGCATCGCCAGTTCGAAGAGCTCCTCGTCGTCCTGTCCGTACTCCCATCCGTTGTCGTCCATCTCCTTGCGGAAGTCGTCCAGGGCGTCGGACAACAGCGTGTGCGGGTCGGCGTCCGTAAACTCGCGGCCCTGTTTCCTGGCAATCTCCACGAGTTCGTCATCAATCTTGCCGGGTATCTTGCCACTCTTGCCGAGAATCATGCCCCACATGGCGTCGTCCATCATGACGAAACGGCCCTTGCCCTGCTCCATCGTGAGCAGGTTCATCAGCGCGATGTTCTTGACATATTGCGAGAACGGCGTCACGAGCGGAGGATAACCCACGCGCGGCCAGACATATTCCACCTCGCTGAACAAGCGCACCAGCATGTCGTCGGTGGAGAATTCCGGTTCGCCCTTCTTCTTGCGCAGGTTGTTGATGGTGCCCATGATACCGCTCAAGTCGGCCATCATCGAACCCATCATACCGCCGGGCAGGCCGCAACCCAGCAGGAGCGACGACATCACCTTGTTGCCGGGATTGATGAAATAACCGAGCCAGTCGTCGATAAACTCCTGGGTGAGCGACCTCGCCTTCATGTAAGCATTCATGTTGATTTCGGGCACGTCGAATCCTTCGTTCTTCAACATGCTCTGCACCGAGATGACATCGGGGTGCACCTTGCCCCACGACAACGGTTCGATGGCCGTATCGATGATGTCGGCACCGTTGTTGCACACTTCCAGGATGGAAGCCATGGACAGGCCCGGACCGCTGTGACCGTGGTATTCGATAATGATGTCGGGATGATTCTCCTTGATACGGCGGGTCAACTGGCCCAGGAATGCCGGTTGACCGATGCCGGCCATGTCTTTCAGACAGATTTCCTCGGCGCCGGCCGCGATTTCCTGTTCTGCGATTTGCAGGTAATAGTCGATGGTGTGCACCGGCGACGTCGTGATGCAGAGGGTACCCTGCGGCGTCATGCCGGCCTCCTTGGCCCAACGGATACTCGGAATGATGTTGCGCACGTCGTTCAGACCGTCGAAGATGCGGGGGATGTCCACGCCCTGCGCGTGCTTCACGCGGTACATCAGCGCCCTGACGTCGTCGGGCACGGGATACATGCGGAGCGCGTTCAGACCGCGGTCGAGCATGTGGGTCTTGATACCGGCCTCATTGAAAGGCTTGCAGAACGCGCGCACCGCGTCGTTCGGATTCTCTCCCGCCAGAAGGTTTACCTGTTCGAAGGCACCGCCGTTGGTCTCCACGCGGGAGAAACAGCCCATCTCGATGATGACGGGCGCGATGCGCTCCAACTGATCCTTGCGGGGCTGGAACTTGCCGGAACTTTGCCACATGTCCCGATACACCAGACTGAATTGAATTTTCTTCTTCATATACTGTACAGTTGCTTTTACTTTGTAAAAAGAAAGACGTCCCCGAGGGCCGTCCCTACGGGCCACGCCCGAATACGGGTGCAAAATTAGGTAAAAAAAAACAAATTCGGGAGAGGCCCTCTCTTTTTTTTCAAATATATCAGTATATTTGCAGAAATTTTAGAAAACATGAACGCAAGATACCTCATCCTCCCGGCCGCATTATGCCTCCTGGCCGCCTGCGGGGGAAGCACGAAAGACAAAGGTCCGCTGCCCGTCAGTTATTCAAAGCCCGCCGAAGGCGACCGCACCATTTACGGTCTGGCCTGCGACGGCAGCAACGACTCCGTGGTGGTGTTGCTGCCCAATGCCGGCGGCGACCCTGTCACCTTCAACATCCTCAAGGCCATGCGGGCACACCGGCTTTACGGCAAGCCCCAAATCGGCGACTGGCTCGGCGTATTGCCCATGGAGACCGACTCCACCGAGGCTTATTCCGTGGTGGACCTGGACGAGGTGAAAGGCACCTGGACCTACCAGGTGATGCCTGAGATGAAGAAACGGCCCGTGGGCGGCAAGGCGCCCGCTCCCGTCAGGATGACGGCCGAGCAGGACAGCATGCGCCAGGAGATGATGAACCTCTACATGGTGCCCCGCGAATACGGTTTTACGCTCAAGCGCCACAGCAAGGCCACGGCCGTGGGCCACATTCAACAGTCGAGTACGCTGAGCGACGACAGTCCGGTGGAATATCCCGAAGTGAAGAACTATACCGGATGGCGGCCCTACAACGGCAAGCTCATCCTGGTGCGCACTGAGAACGGCAGCGGCAAGAAACCCAAGGAGGTCAACGACACCGCCGAGTTTCTGCTGATGATGAAAGACACGCTCGTCCTGAAGTTCCAGGACGGCACCACCATCGGTTACCACCGCAAGGGAAGCGCCGCGGAAGCCAACGCCGCCGCCACTGCGGCCGCCGCCAAACAGGCCGAGAAACAGACCGAGGAACTCAAATAATTCCGGCCGGAAATCCATAAGTCAAAGAACGCTTTTCCTATCTTGTCCGCTCACCGCTTGGGGAGGGGTTGTCTTGTCGTATGCAAAGATACAACATCCGAGGACCCTTTTGCCCATGTTTTGCCCTCGAAGAGTTGCACAAAGTGTGATTTCTTTGCAAAGATACTCAATCCAACAGGCCTTTTGCAAGAATTCCGGCCGCGGAAAGTTAGCCTAAATGAATGAAGTGGAGGGTTTCGAACCACCCCGGCTCCGCCACCCCTCCTCATCCAAAGCTCGTACAAACCGAGAGCAATGTAAAGCTTGTTTTGCATTGCCGAGGTGTAGCCGAGCTTGCGGCAGCAAAGCTGGCGAAGGAGGGGACTATTTCGGCAAGACAGGCACTCTTGATCACCAAGCGCGGCAGTCTTCCATACCAAGCA
>Ga0181612_102642_pt1 | contig 108721 bp, 77 predicted proteins | sample HoacroProtozoa21_FD_119630 | JGI IMG/M metagenome (GOLD analysis project Ga0181612, IMG submission 119630) | Hoatzin crop microbial communities from Cojedes, Venezuel. Combined Assembly of Gp0051906, Gp0051904, Gp0051908
CTCAATCAACACTACCTACGGAAACTTCGACCTTACCGATGACACCGGCACCGTATACGTATACGGACTCACTGCCACCGACCTTGGATATGGCACCAGCAATGACAAGTCGTATTCATCACTCGGACTGAAGGAAGGCGACACAGTTACCCTGATAGGATACCGTGGCTCCTACAACGGAAAGGACGAGGTCCTATATGCCTACTATGTAAGCCACACATCCGGCTCCAGCAGTGGTGGCGGCGATGATTCCGATGCAACCACTGTCACCATTACGCTGAATTCAAGTGCGGAGGAATGGTCGGAGGCTACCCATGCCAAATACGGATCAGGCTATACTGCTACTTCTAAAGGTTTCACAATCTCATACTACAAGTACGATAGTACAAACAACCTTGTTGCACCTAAGGATAATCACATTCGCGTATACAAGGACGCCGTACTTGTTGTTGATGCTCCCTCGGGAAAGACCATAAGCAAAATTGTATTTACCTGTACGTATGCAGACAAGTGCTGTAATATGACTGATACCTCCTCCGGCAGCACGATTGCAACTGCGGATACCAGTGCAAAGACCATAACCTATACCGGCAGCACCTCAAGCTTTAAGGGTGTTGCGTCAAATGGTCAGGTTCAGATAAAGTCAATGGAGGTTACATACAAATAGCCTTCTTTCCAGCATAGGGGTGGCGTCCTTTTTCCGGGCGCCAGTTCCTTTTGATATTTATAGCAGACGAAAAAAGTAATGGCATGAGAGTACTATTTTCAAGATTCCCATTGCTGGCCGTTGCCATCCTGGCAATGGCCGCCAACGCCTGCGGTTCCAAGGACAGCACTACTCCGACCCCTTCAAAAGGAGCTATCGTCACAATAAGGGAGCCCGAGGTCTCGAATTCCGCTGGTGAGCAGTTCGTTACCGTTACCGCATCAGGACAGTGGACGCTTTCCATCTCCTATACTGGCGGAGGCAGCGGATGGGCCAGTGTCACCCCATCTTCGGGTGAAGGGAATTCGTCGAGCGTCATTCTTCAATATGAGGAGAATACGGAATCCACTTCAAGGAGCCTTGTGCTCACTCTCATAAGCGGATCCCAGTCTTCGCAAGCAAATCTTACCCAGAAGGGAAAGTCTTCCGGAGGCAGCTCTGGCGGCACCACTACCGACCCTGACAAACCCTATGGGGAGTCCTACACCACAAGGGGCTGGCTGGAACTTCCCGAGACTAGCGGCGACGACCTCTACGAGTTCTTCACCTACGACATGACAATCAGCGGAAGGACGCAGAGAAACTACTCCATGGAGTACAGCTACGACGACATGGTGGCCCTTTGGGTCGCATACCCCCTCTGCTCGAGTCATCTTGGAAGCTCCGGTCGTTCGAATTCCTGGGCTACGAATCCAAAGATTCCAGCATCCCTGCAGCCTAATTTGAGCTCTGCATGGAAAGAGAGCAGCACCTATGCCAGGGGGCATCAGATTCCTTCCGCGGACAGGACTGTCTCCACGGATGTGAATGCGACCACCTTCTACTTTACGAACATGACTCCGCAGAACCATACCCTCAACTCTGGCGTCTGGGCGACTTTGGAAACGCAGGTCCGCGGGTATACATCCAGCTCTGACACAGTGTATGTCGTAACCGGATGTGTTGTCAAGGGCAGCACCCAGAAAGCCCATGATAACGCATCCAAAGCGGTAACAATACCCGTAGGATACTACAAGGCTCTTCTGCGCTACCGTAAGTCAGGTTACAAGAAAGGCACGTCGTCATACCAGTACATATCCGCAGGGGTGTATTTCAACCACGCCTCGAATGCGCAGGCCCAGTACATGACCGTAGAGGAGCTTGGGAAGAAGGTTGGAGTGAATTTCTTTGTGAACCTCCCGGACGTAGTCGGGGAGAGCCAGGCAAAGGAGATCCTGTCCCAGGACCCCACCAGCAGTGATTTCGGATTCTGGGGATTTAGTTGATCAAGAAAAAGCATTGTTTTAAAATGAGAAAAGGCCTATATGCAATTCTGTCGCTTGTGGCTTTCAGCTTCATGGTCCTTTCGTGCGGCACCACAAAAACTGCCAGCACGACTGCTTCCACCGACTGGGGCAAGCGCTATGTAATCGGGTTTTACAATCTGGAGAACCTTTTTGATACATTCCACGACGAGGGCAAGAACGACTATCAGTTCCTCCCTGACGGTTCATACAACTGGACCGAGGCAAAGTATCAGAAGAAGCTTCACAACATGGCTTCCGTCATAAAGGCCATGGCAGAGGACAACAAGAGCTTCCATGCCATACTGGGCGTGGCCGAGGTCGAGAACAGGCACTGCCTCGAGGATCTGGTGTCACAGCCGGAGATTTCCGCGGCCAGATATCAGATCGTCCATCGCGACAGCCCCGACTCCCGTGGCATAGACTGCGCGATCCTCTACCGTCCCGACCTGTTCACCCTCCAGGCTTCGGAGTTCATACCCTTTGACTTCAATAGCCAGAAGATCACCTTCAAGTACACGGAGGAGGAGCAGAAGAACTTCCGCACCAGGGATATCGTCATGGCCAGGGGCCTGATGAACGGAGAGATGTTCGCATTTTTCGTATGCCACTTCCCCTCGCGTCTTGGCGGAAAGGGACACGATGCCAGGAACAGGGCGGCTGAGATCGTATACCAGAGGGCCGAAAAGCTCATGGAAGAGTTCCCCGGTATCAAGATTGTCGTAATGGGCGATATGAATGACAACCCCTCCGATGAGAGCATGACGCAGTTCATGCACTGCAAGGGCGATATCGCAGAGGTAGGAAGCAAGGATTTCTTCTCACCGTTCCTTCCCATGCAGAAGGCCGGCTACGGATCCCTCGCCTATCAGGGCGGATGGAACATATACGACATAATCGTTGTGAACCAGGCCCTGACTTCCGCTCCCGAAGGAAAGCTCCGCATCAAGCCCATCGTAAAGGACAAGTACTACGGCAGGATATTTTCGGCTCCCTTCATGACAACCCAGGACGGACAGTACAAGGGACAGCCCTTCAGGACTTTCTCTAACAACGCTTTTGCCGGAGGATACTCCGACCACTACCCGACATACATTATCGTGTCGACCAAATAAGGAAAAACTTAAGAACCCTATATTTTTATGACTAAAAGACTTTTTGCAGTTCTGCTTTCACTCTTTGCGGCCCTGTGCCTTTTCGCGCAGGAAGACCCGACCGGGGGAGTGAAGGGAACCATAGTGAATAGGGACGACCTCTCTCCGGTCAAGGGAGCCAAGATTGTGCTCCAGTCCGGTTTGAACGAGTTGCAGGAGATTCAGACCGACGCCAATGGAAACTTCTCCATACAGCATCTTCCCGACGGCATATACGACCTCGTGATCAATGCCGACGGATACCTGCAGAATACGGTCAGCTTCACCGTCAACGGAGGATATGTAAAGGACATGTTCTCCCTCGGACTTACCCAGGAGGGCAGCATCCAGGATGTCGATGCGACTTCGTTCGCCGAGTTCGAGAAGGAGGCTGACGAGTCCGGCTACAACGACAACCCTACGATCCTGTACAACCAGAATGACGTATTCAACAGACAGGTTGGCTACAACTTCTCATCCGTACGCTTCCGTATCCGCGGATACGCCAGTGAGACCCAGGACGTGTACCTTGCCGGCATAAAGATGAATGACGCCATTACCGGATATACTCCATTCTCCCTTTGGAGCGGGCTTAACGAGGCCACAAGGTCGACCGACGTGACCAACGGCCTTGAGGTATCCGACTATGGATTCGGAGGAATAAACGGTGTGACCAACATCAAGGGCATGGCCAGCGACGTCCGCAAGGGCCTTCGCGGAAGCGTTCTCACAAACAGCGCCCTGTACCGACTTCGTCTCATGCTCACCTATTCGTCCGGCGTCCTTGACAACGGATGGTCCTATGCCGTGAGCGCCTCCGCCAGGCTAGGTGGAAACGACTGGATCCGTGGCGTATACTATCGCTCGTTCGCATACTACGCTTCGGTGGAGAAACGCTTCAACGATGTCCACAAGATCGGCGCGACCATAATGGCCGCTCCTGGAACCAGGGGTGCGCAGAATGCATCCACCCAGGAAGTCTACGACCTCTTGGGAGATAACTACTACAACTCCAACTGGGGCTATCAGAACGGCAAGGTCCGCAACGCCCGCAACCGAATTACCCACGAGCCTATCGCAATCCTCAAGTACGACTACACTCCTTCCCCGAAGTTCAAGGGATCGGCTACGATACTCTATCGTTTCGGAAAGAACGGCTATACGGCTCTCGACTGGTACGACGCTCAGGACCCCCGTCCGGACTACTACCGCAACCTCCCGAGCTACTACTATATGGATATTGATGACTACAACAGGTCCAACTACTCCAAGGCCCTTTGGGCAGCGGAGTCATGGCAGAATTACAATCCTGACATAATCCATATAAACTGGGACAAGCTCTACGACATAAACCAGAACAACTACTACGTTCTCAAGACCGTGTACGGAAACACGGCCAAGAGCGGCAACCGTTCAAAGTACGTTCTCGAGGAGAGAAGGACCGACCAGAGGGACTTCAATCTTGGTACAAACTTCAAGTACCTCGTAAACAATGAGATCGCACTTTCAGGAGGAGCCAGCCTCAAGATCAATCGCACTGAGTACTACAAGATCATAAACGACCTGCTTGGAGGTGACTACTATGTCAATGTGGACCAGTTCGCGGAAAGGGACTATCCCTCTAATGCAGCCGTGATCCAGAACGACCTCAACTTCTATTACAATCACGGCTATCCCCAGTTCCTTTACGAAGGTGACAAGTACGGATACGACTACTATGCCCATGTAAACAAGGCCCAGGGCTGGGTTAGCGGGAAGTACAGCCACGGTGGAATAGATGCCACGGTTGCCGGGCGCATTGGATACACATCGTTCTGGAGGGAAGGTCTCATGAGAAAGGGACTGTTCCCCGGATGGGAGGAAGGAAGCGAGACTTCATACGGAAAGAGCGAAACCCAGAGATTCTTCACATGGGGAATCAAGACAAACCTCAGCTACTCCATGGCTGGAGGCCACAGGATATTCGGGAACCTCGCCCTGCTTCGTGACGCGCCTAACTTCAACCAGGCCTTCATGTCCCCAAGGACGCGCAATACCGTAATTCCCAACCTTGAGACCATAAAGACATTCTCGGTAGATGCCAACTACAGCTACATGAACAACGGCTACTCGGCACGCGTGACCGGTTATTTTACCGCGATCAACGACCAGTCGAAGGTCATAAGCTTCTACGACGACTCCCAGAGCTCGTTCACGAACTTCGCGATGACAGGAATCGACGAATGGCACTATGGAGTTGAATTTGGCGGAAAGGCTCCTCTGCCTGTTCCGAACCTGTCGCTTAACGCCCTTCTAAGCTGGGGAAAGTACATCTACACTTCCAACCCCGTAATGTACCAGACGGTGGACAATAGCGCAGAGCATGTCGAGGGTACCTGGGGAGTGAAGATCCCATACTGGATGAGCCACCCCACCGCGGACGGCAAGATCGTAAGGCATTACGTTCCTTCGACCCCCATGCTTGCAAGCAGCCTCGGCCTGGCATGGAACAAGAACTACTGGTTTGTCGACGCCGACCTGCAGTACTTCGCAAATTCCTACCTTGACATGAGCCCTCTTTACCGCACGGATATGGCAACCGCCGGTCCTGACGGAATCGTAACCGCCGATGAGATCGAGTACATGTGCGCACAGGAGAAGTTCGATCCTGCATTCCTCGTAAACTTCAGCGTGGGCAAATCCTGGTATGTCAAGTACAAATACCAGATAGGATTCTCCCTAAACGTGAAGAACCTCCTCAACAACACCAATGTGAAGACCGGAGGATACGAGCAGACACGTCTTGTGAAGAGCACTGCGGCCAATGAGCGTTACTACCGCTTCGACCCCAAGTACTTCTACATGACGGGCATCAATTACATGTTGAACGTTTACTTCAGATTCTAGGCTATGAAAAAGATATATGGCATTGCAGCAGTAGCCCTTGCAGCTTTCAGCCTCGCTTCTTGCAGCGAGTGGGAGCCGGTATTTGCAAACTACGACACACCGGAACCGTCATCGGGCATGGTACTCGATGTGACTCACACCATCAAGGAGCTGAAGGCTATGTATTCAGGCTCTCCGCTCAAGATAGATGACGACAATATGGTAATAGCCGGACAGGTGATATCCTCCGACCAGTCAGGGAACTTCTACCGCACCATGTACATCCAGGACGAAACCGGCGGAATCGAGATAAAGATGGGTCTTACCGGTCTTTACAACGAGTACAAGATGGGCCAGTGGGTATATGTGAAGTGCGAGGGGCTCACCCTTGGAAGCTACGGAGGAATGCTCCAGCTCGGATATAGCGACCCTACCGGCAAGTATGAGACCGCCTACCTCGATGTCAAGTACATAATATCGAACCATGTATTCAAAGGTGAGGAGGATGATGTCCCCGAGCCGGTTGAACTTGACGAGGAAGGCATAAAGGACGAGGACAACTATGGTAGGCTCTGCAGGGTGAACGGTCTCAAGTACGCCAACAAGATATTCTGCATCCTCTATGGCGAGGATGACGACCAGAAGACCTATCTCAGCAAAGGTACCTACGGCGTCAACACCTGGGCCATGAGCGAGAACGGCTTCAAGAAATATCTTGCCAAGGACCGCTTCAATGGCGCTGTATCCTCCTCGGACAGCCTCTCATACGCCAAGGCGGCATCTGCGGTTTCAGTGAGCCAGTATTTCAGAAAAGGAAGCGCAGACCTTCAGGTCCGCACCAGCGGATATTCCGATTTCGCCGATATCGAAATCCCTGAAGACGTACTGACCGGCACGGTGGACCTTGTCGGCATCCTTACCTACTACAACGGCAACAACCAGTTTGTCCTGATTGACGACTCGGACGAATATGTCATAGTTGAGTAAACAAAGACGATTTTCAAATATGCGAAAGGTATTTTTTTCGATTGCATTGCTTATGAGTGTAATGGCATGTACGCAGAAAAATCCGTTCCTTAAAGAGTGGGACACCCCATACGGGGTGCCCCCCTTTGATGAAATAAAGGTTACGGATTATCTCCCGGCCGTAAAGGCTGGAATAGAGGAACAGAAGGAGGAGATAGAGGCCATTGTCTCGAACACGGAGGCTCCTACGTTTGAAAATACGATTGCATCGTATGAGCTTAGCGGGAAGCTCCTTTCCAAGGTTGTCGGAGTCCTGTACAACCTCAGCGAGACGGATAACTCTCCCGAAATGGAGAAGGTGATGGACGAGGTCATGCCGCTTCTGACCGAGCATGACGACAACATCTTCATGGACCCTGCGTTCTTCAAAAGAGTGAAGGCTGTATATGAAGCAGACCAGACGCACCTGACAAGGGAGCAGCAGATGGTCCTCAAGAAACTCTACAAGACTTTCACCAGAAACGGTGTGGACCTTCCCCAGGACAAGCAGGCGACACTTCGTGAAATCAACCAGAAACTCGCTGCCGCATCGCAGAAGTTCGGAAACAATCTCCTGGCAGAGAACAACGACTTCAAGGCCAAGATGAACATTCCCGTGTCATCATACACTACCGAGATGACCACGTGCGAGGACCGCTCCAGGAGGAAGGAGCTGTTCATGGCGTACTCTTCCCGCGGAAACCATGACAACCAGTATGACAACAAGGCCCTCTGCCTTGAGATACTGCGTCTGCGCGCCCAGAAGGCTAACCTGCTTGGATTCGAGAACTACGCCGCATTCCAGCTCGACAACCTCATGGCAAAGAACCCTGAGACCGTAGATTCTTTCCTCGACAGGATAATGGAGGCATCGCTGAAGAAGGCAAAGGAGGAGAGGGATGACATGCAAAAGGTAATGGACGAGGACGTCGCCTCAGGCAAGCTCCCCGCAGGATCGAAGATAGAGCCATGGGACTGGTTCTACTATGCGGAGAAGGTGCGCCTTAGGAAGTATGCCCTGGACGAGAACCTTACAAAGCCATATTTCAAGCTTGAGAACGTGCGTGACGGAGTGTTCAAGGCCGCCCATATTCTCTACGGAATAAACGTTGAGCCAGCCAATGATGTTCCCGTATACAACAAGGAAGTGAAGGCCTTCAAGGTGACGGACACCGATGGTTCGCTCCTTGGAATATTCCTGTGCGACTATCTTCCACGCGAGAGCAAGAGGGGAGGCGCCTGGATGAACAACTTCCGCGACCAGTACATAGACTCCGATGGCAAGGATGTGCGTCCCATCATCGTCAACGTAGGCAACATGACTCCTCCTACGGAGGATGCCCCTTCGCTTCTTACGATAGACGAGGTGCAGACTGTATTCCACGAGTTCGGACACGCCCTGCACGGACTCCTTACCAAGTGCACATATCCCGATGTCAGCGGAACCTCTGTAAAGAGGGATTTCGTGGAGACGTTCTCACAGTTCAATGAGAACTGGGCATTCCAGAAGGAGATTCTTGAGCAGTACGCCTTCCACTACAAGACCGGCGAGGTCATTCCCGACTCTCTCGTGGCCAAGATCAACAATTCCCTCAAATTCAACCAGGGATTCATGACAGCCGAGCTCTGCGCCGCATCAATCCTTGACATGCAGTGGCACGAAATGACGCTCGAGGACCTCAAGGACGTGAACATAAAGGGATTCGAGGACAGGATCTGCGATGACATGAACCTTATTAAGGAGATCATCCCGCGCTATCGTACAACGTACTTCAACCATATATTCAATAGCGGGTATGCTGCGGGATACTACAGCTATCTCTGGTCGGAAGTGCTTGACAAGGACGCCTTCGAGTATTTCCAGCAGCAGGGTATCTTCAATCCCGAGATAGCCCTCAAGTTCAGGAAGACCTTCCTTGAAAGGGGCGGAAGCGAGGAGCCCATGGTCCTTTATGAAATGTTCCGCGGGCACCAGCCCGATCCAGATGCCCTTGTAAGGGCCAGAGGCCTTGACCAGTAGAAAATCATTGTATTAAAACCTAGACCTTATTTTTAGTTGTTATGAAGAATAGAGCAATCTACGTTCTGCTTGCCGTACTTTCTATTGCCGGGTGTAAGCAGAAGGGCTCCAAGACAGCTGCGACTGATGTCGACTACACACAGTATGTAAACACCAAGATTGGCTCGGGCGGACACGGCCACGTGTTTGTCGGTGCCAACGTGCCTTTCGGAATGGTTCAGGTAGGCCCTACCAGCATTCCACAGGAGTGGGACTGGACGAGTGGTTACCACAATAGTGACAACACCGTCATAGGTTTCTCCCATACCCATCTGGAGGGTACCGGAATCGGTGACCTTTTCGATGTTACGGTAATGCCCGTGACCGGTGACGTGGTTTATGCAAGGGGAACCAAGGATGATCCCAAGTCAGGCCTGTGGTCTCCTGCGGACAGGTCCAAGGAAGTATCCCGTCCAGGATACTATAGCGTCGCGCTTACTCGTTACGATATAAATGCGGAGATGACAGCAACCGAAAGGGTCGGCTTCCACAGGTACACCTTCCCTACGACTTCCAGTGCGGCCCTGGTATTCGACCTTGAGAATGGCGGATGCTGGGACAAGGCTACCGAAACCCGGATGGAGGCGGTCAAGGATGCGGAAGGAAAGGTTACCGCAATCCAGGGATACCGCTACTCCACCGGATGGGCCAAGGACCAGAGGGTGTTCTTCTATGCCGAGTTCTCTCCTGCTGCCTCTTCTGTCGAGTTCATAGGTGACAAGTACGCGAGAGTGCAGTTCGGGCAGCTCGCCCAGGGAGACAAGATAATGACCAAGGTCGCCCTTTCCCCTGTCGGCGTAGACGGAGCCAAGGCCAATATGAAGGCTGAGCTCCCAGAATGGGATTTCGAGGCTACGCAGGAAGCTGCCACGGCAAAGTGGAACAAGGCCCTTTCCAAGATCAGGATCACGACAAATGATGCCGATGACCGTACCATATTCTATACGGCGATGTACCATTTCATGATCCATCCGGCTCTTTTCTGCGATGCCGACCTGTCTTACAGGGGCTCGGAAAAGGAGCACAACGTGCATCCTTCGGAAGGATTCAGGAACTATACGATCTTCTCCCTTTGGGATACCTACAGGGCGGCAGTTCCCCTTATGAACATAATCCTCCCCGAGATGGTTCCCGATGTGGTCAACACCATGCTTAAGATTTACGAACAGCAGGGCAGGCTCCCGGTATGGCACCTCTGGGGCAACGAGACCGACTGCATGGTCGGCAATCCCGGCATAATCGCAGTCGGCGATGCCATTGTATGCGGGTTCAAGGGCTTTGACACCCAGAAGGCTTACGAGGCCATGAAGAATACCGCCATGCAGGACGACAGGGGACAGGATCTCAGGAAGCAGTATGGGTTCATCCCTTCTGACAAGTACAACGAGTCCATAGGAAACGACATGGAGTATGCTATTGCAGACGGTGCCATAGCAAATACCGCAGCCTACCTTGGAAACAAGGAAGACGAGGCATTCTTCCGTGAAAGGAGCCACTCGTACCGTCATTACATGGATCCCGAGACACTCCTGGCAAGGGGCAGGTTTGCAGACGGAAGCTGGAGGCAGGACTTCAAGCCTTTCGAATCCAACCACCGCAACCAGGATTATACGGAAGGAACTGCCTGGCAGTACACCTGGCTTGCTCCCCAGGACTTTGACGGCCTTGTAACGTTCTACGGCTCAAAGGAGAAACTTGTTTCGCGTCTGGACTCGCTCTTTGCCCAGAGCACCGAAGTGACAGGAGAGAACGCTTCTCCCGATATCGCCGGAATGATAGGACAGTATGCTCACGGTAACGAGCCTTCCCATCACATACTGTATTTCTATACGATGGCGGATGCCCCATACAAGGCGGCAGAAAGGATAAGGGAGGTATACGACACCCAGTACTTCAACAATGTGGACGGACTCTCCGGAAACGAGGATGAAGGCCAGATGAGTGCATGGTACATCCTTTCATCGCTTGGATTCTACCAGGTTGAACCCGCTTCGACACGCTTCTGGTTCGGTCTTCCCAACTTCCCCAAGGCCGAGGTAAGCGTATCCGGCGGAACCCTCGAAGTGACTGCCGAGGGGCTTTCCGACGAGAACAAATATATACAGGGCGTAATGCTGAATGGCAAACCTTACGAAAAGGGGTACATTGACTACTCCGACATCGTCAAGGGCGGCACCCTCGTATTCAAGATGGGAAAGGAACCTAAACTATGGTACTAGAGATGCTTTATCCACTTAAGTTCAAACCCTACCTCAAGACAGTTGTCTGGGGCGGGGACAAGATAGCCCCTTTCAAGGAAGTTAAGACAGACCAGCAGAACATAGGCGAGAGTTGGGAGCTTTCTGGAGTGAAGGGACATGAGAGCGTGGTAGCCAACGGCTCCCTCGCAGGAAAGACAATAGCGGAACTTGTACATGAGTACAAGGGCGAACTCGTGGGAGAGCATGTATATAGGAATACAGGTGACGAGTTTCCCCTGCTCATAAAGTTCATCGACGCAAAGAGCGACCTTTCAATCCAGGTGCATCCCGATGACGACCTTGCAGCAAAAAGACACAATGGTTCAAAAGGCAAGACCGAAATGTGGTATGTGGTCGGAGCTGAGAAAGGAGCCCATCTCCTTGCAGGACTCTCGGAGGAGATCACTCCCCAGGAGTATGAGAAAAGGGTTGGGGACAATACGATAGTGGATGTCCTTGCAAGGCATGAAGTGCATCCCGGAGACGTATTCTTTCTTCCCGCCGGCAGGATTCACGCAATATGCGGCGGATGCTTCATCGCGGAAATCCAGCAGACTTCCGATATCACCTACAGGATATATGACTACGGACGTCTCGGCCTTGACGGAAAGCCGCGCGAACTCCATACTTCCCTTGCAAAGGACGCAATTGACTACAAGGTCTATCCTTCCTACAGGACGGAGTATGAGAAAAGAAGGAACGCCGAGGTGGAGGTCGTATCATGCAGGTATTTCACGACATCCGTGTACGACATTGACAGGCCTCTGAAAAAGGATCTTTCTGCTGTGGATTCTTTCCTTGTCATAATGTGTGTCGAAGGAAAGGGAAGGATTGTTGACAACGACCCTCTTTCAAAGGACGGAGCATCCAAGGGGCATGTTGTCGAAGTACATCAGGGAGAGACAGTGCTGATTCCTGCATCGTCGCGCGGTGTCGTGTTCGAGCCCCAGGAAGGTCATTCCATGAAGCTTGTGACAAGCCTTGTTCCTTAGACACAATGTGTAGTTAACTACATTTTTGTAGAACTTTTATTTTGCCGCCAACCATTGATACAGAATGGATTGGCGGCTTTAAAACGTTTTAAAACCGTCAAGGTCATTTTAAGCAGTAGAGGTTAGTGGTTTTATGTCATTTTAAGCAGGATGCTTTTGTCGGAGAGAATCTGGGGTGGAGACTTGAGACTATGGTATATATAGAATTGCTCCGAAGGAACCGTCCTATGGGAAGAGGCATATTCTACTATGAAGAAAGGTCTGGTGAGGCGGATTTCCTGGTATGCGATGGGAATACTGTAAAGGAAATCTACCAGGTGTGCTATGACATGAGAGACCCAAAGACGCGAAAAAGAGAGATTGGCGGATTGCTGCTTGCACACAAGGCGACCAAGTGCGACAAGCTGTACGTAGTGACGCATTACGACTGGGAGGATGTCGAGAAAGATGGTTTGACCATACATGTGGTTCCAGCAGCGGAATGGTTTGCCGGAAATGTATGATGAAGAAGAATCAGGAAGAGAATTTAACTACATTTTTAGCAAGGAACTTTCTGTTTTCTATTGCTTGATTTACAGGAAGTTGGTCCTCTTTGGGGAATCTTTTGCTGTCAAGGGTTTTCGTTATCTTTTCCACCTATCGTCCTAAAGTATTTTCGGATCATTGGAACCGCCATGAAAAATGAAAGCACATCTGCTATGGGCTGGCTGATTTCTACACCTGTGAGGCCTGTAAAAACAGGAAGGATAAGAATAAGAGGAATGAAGAATATTCCGTTTCTTGCAGCGGATAGGACCGTGGCGGGTACCGACCATCCGCATGTCTGGAGCGTCATGTTGGAGAAGGTCACTACTGCGGCCAGCGGAAGCGCTACAATCTGCCATCTAAGGGCTATGGCTCCTACCTTCACAACATCCGGGTCTTTTCTGATGAAGGAGATCACTTCTTCCGAGAATCCAAGTCCGAAAAGGAAGACTATCGCAAGGAATGCGAAGCAGGCCTTGAGCCCGAACCAGTATCCTTTTCTGATCCGCTCGTACAGTCCCGCACCATAGCAGAACCCGCATAGCGGCTGGTATCCCTGTCCAAGTCCGAGTATGACCGCATATATCATGAAGGAAATCCTTCCTACGATGGACATTCCGGCTATGGCGGCATCCCCGTACTTCGCGGCAGCGATGTTAAGAAGAAGGGTTGATATGCTCCCCAGGGCCTGTCTCGTAAATGACGGCGATCCACCCTTCAGTATGTCCTTCTGAAGGGAGCTTCTGAAGGAGAAATCCCTAGGATTGATTCCAAGTGTGTCCTTCTTGAATGTCATTGCGACAAGGACGCAGAAGCTTGCGACCTCACCAAGGACGGTTCCTATGGCGGCACCCCTTATCCCCATCTTTAGGACGAATGCGAATATCGGTACGAGCACTACGTTTAGGATCGCTCCTGAAAGCACTCCTACCATTGCGTACGAGGCGTTTCCCTGGAACCGCATCTGGTTGTTCAGTGTCATCTGGGAAGTGACAAACGGAGTGCCCAACAGGAGTATTCCGATGAATTTTCTGGCGTAGGGGAGCACTGTGGGTGTGGAACCGAGAGCCTTTACCAGCGGATCTAGGAAAACCAGTCCAAGGATTCCCAGTATCACGCCGAATGCGAAGGAGCAGTAGAAGCTGGTCGAGGCCATCTGTCTGGCCTCCTTTGCCTTCCTGGCTCCGAGAGCACGGGAGATGAACGTGCCGCTACCCTGGCCGAAGTAGAATCCTACGGCCTGGAATACGGCCATGATGGGGAATGCGATTCCTACCGCAGCCACGGCCTGGGTGCTGATGCGGCCTACATAGTAGGTGTCCACCATGTTGTAAAGGCTCGTCGTGAGCATGCTTATTATGGTGGGCACCGACATCGTCAGGATTACCTTTCCGATGGGTGCGCTGGTAAGGAATGTGAAATTGTCCCCCTTGTGCATCTATTTGGTCCTGTACCAGTCCTTCATGACGAAGAAGGCGCTTTTCCTGACTCCCTTTTCCGAGATGAGCCCCTTGCGGTTGTAGTCGTCCTGGATTCCGGTCAGATGGCGCCGGTTGCTTCTGAAGTCCTTGAGCACCCATGGAGCGGTGCCGCACAGGCCTTGTACCCTGTTCTCAAGCATCTCAATGTTTTTCCTGTAGAGATATTCCATGCACTCTTCAGTGAACCTTTCCTTCCTGTCGCCGTGATGCCCTGCAAGGGCGCCGCCACCGAACTCGGTTATTACCACGGGCTTTCTTGTCTTGAAGGTGAAGGATACGCTGTCGCATATGTCGGGAGTGCCCCAGTACCAGCCGGTGTATTCATTGAAGCTGATAAGGTCGGTCTTTTCTATGAGGGGGTCATCGACAGTTGCATCCCTGAGCCCGTTCTCCCGCATGGTGACCTTTATCTCCATGGCGCAGGATACGAGCCTTGTGGGGTCCATTTCATGGGCCCTGTCAATGAGCCCTGAAAGGAATGTGGTCCTTTCCTCTGAGATGGGGGTCTCGTTCGCCACAGACCATATTATTATGTTGCATCTGTTCTTGTCCCTTGTTATGTTGTCCTCCAGCTGGGTGAGTGCGTTCCTGTAGGTCTCCTCGCTGGTCCAGTCGATTGTCCAGTATACGGGGACTTCGCTCCATACCATTATGCCCATCTCCTCGGCAAGCCTTACCATATCCTCGTTGTGGGGATAGTGGGCAAGCCTTACAAAGTTGCATCCCAGGAAGGCCGCCTCGTCAAGAAGCGCCTTGTCCTGCTCCTTTGACACGATCCTTCCGCCGCTGCCAATCTGCTCTTCGTGTATGCAGACTCCCTTGCAGAAGATCTCCTTGCCGTTAAGAAGTATCCTGTCCCCCTTTGTCTCGATAAAGCGGAACCCCACCTTGTCGCGGATAACATCCTTTCCATAGGATATGGCGATGTCATAGAGCTTGGGATTCTCAGGACACCATAGGACGGGACTGGCAGCGAAGCTGAACTCCATCCTGCCTCCTTCGGTCCTTCCTTTCTTTGACAGGCCGAGCTCCGGAATCGAAAGGCTGACATCCCCGTCTCCGCCATCTGTCTCAACCCATCCGTAGATGGTGCAGCCGTTCCCACTCTTTTCAATCTGTATGCTGTAGTCGCGCACGAATACCTCATCGACTTCGACTATGCCCACACTCCTTGTGATGCCTCCGTAGTTCCACCAGTCAGAGATGTCGGTAGGAACCTCGGGCTTCTTCCTTGTGTTGTCGACAAGCACTACAAGGGAATTGACGCCGTCTTTCACCTTGTCCGTAATCTCTATGTCAAAAGGAGTGAACCCTCCCTTGTGATGTCCTATTATCTGTCCGTTCAAACCGACTGTAGCCTCGTAGTTCACGGCACCGAAATAGAGGAAGTACCGTTTCCCGTTCTCTGGGTGGAATGAGAATTTCTTTCTGTACCATACGGCCCCTTCATAGTAGTAGAGCCTCTCCTTCTGTGTGTTCCAGTCCCCAGGGACGGCAATCGAATCGCAAAGGTCGAAATCGTACTCCAGCAGCACGGTAGGGTCCGTCTTTGTGGAGCGGTCCATGAAATAGGTCCTTTCAATTGGCATCGGCTTGTTGCGGTAGTCAAGGTATCCTATCTTCTGCAGGTCCACTATGTATTTCCACATTCCGTCAAGGGAATGGACCTTTCTGCCCTGGATGTTCGTTATCTGGGCGTACGTGTCGTTGAACCTTTCCTGGGCTGCGGCCTGACCTGATGAAAAGATTGTGGAAAGCAAAGCCACAACCATAAGGAGACGTCTCGGTGCTTTCATTGCGTTAGGGGGTTGAATGGGTTGACTTAAGCACAAATATACTCATTCCCCGAAGGAAATCCTACACACCCTGCTGGTAAAAATTCCACCTCGGAAGCGCTTGTTCCCTTAATTGGAAAAAGGCAGATATCATTAACCGGCAAAGGAAGGAAAAATCGACACTGTTTTAGGTTGTACCCTCAATTTGGGCCAAGTGGAGCCTACCTTTGCCATCAAACCTGAAAAAAACATGTCAAGGAAACATCTAAAGAAAAAGAGAAGACCGCCCGGAAAGCAATCCGCCTGGGCAAGGAACATCCGCCGGATGAGTGTCAAGGCGGTCCGCGTGGAGAATGCGGGTGGGCGCATGCCCCTGCAGGATGAAAGGATGGCGGTGCCTGCCATTTCCGACGGTGTCGAGCGCGCAGTCATATTCGGGAGCGAGCTTGACTTCATCCACTCCTGCATGGTGGAGTATCCCCGCAGCGAAACCGGAGGGCAGATGTTCGGGCTATGGACAGACAGGGGAGTACCGGTGGTATTATATGTGATAGGGCCGGGGCCATCCGCAGGCCATGATACGACATTCTTCTCCCAGGATATCGGCTATCTGCGCAGGGTTTCTTCTGTGATCATGAAGGAATGGGGGTTGCAGCATGTAGGGGAATGGCATTCCCATCATGTCCTGGGCCTCAGCCGTCCTAGCGGACACGATGCCGCCAACATAGCTGGTAACATGAGAAAGGCCGGATACCGGAAGCTCCTTCTCTGCATAGGGACGATACCCGATGAAGGGCCAAGGCTTGATGCGTACACTTTCCGCTCGGACAGGGAAGGATACTTCCGCTCCTGCTGGGATGTGCTTCCGCTTGAAAGCCCTTTCAGAAGGTCTATTGACCGCTCCCTTGGCGCCCGTATTGGAAATGGGTGGAAGTCCTCACCACTTGAGCCTGAGGAGGCCAGGGGAGGGGAAACACCTTCCTATGGGGACCGTTACTGGCTATCCGACAGGAGCAACAACAAGGAGCTAAAGGTCATGGCAGACTATCTTGCATCTACGCACAAGGGATGGGAATGCGTGCCGACGGTGGATTCGGAAAACCATGTGCACATAATCCTTCGCAGCCCATCTTCTTCAAGGGATGTGTATTTCCCTCACGGGTTTCCATACAGGGCTCCTGTCGTGACGGAGACATCGGAAGGGTTCTCAAGGGATTTCGGGACATGGCCATGGTCCTTTGACGGGAGCATCTCGGATTCGTTTATAAGGTATTGCAAAAACTTGGGAATATGATGACACAAAATAGGCTGCAGGCGGAGACAGAAGTCCTGCTGCGCCACATTCCACAGCAGGCATTCCGGTTTGAAGGCATAGGCGGCCCCAATCCCTACCTCATTGCGGCTGCGGTTACAAAGAGCGGCACTGTCTACAACATAGTGATAATGCTGAAGGATTTCCCCTCCAGCGTTCCCAAGGCATTTGTCACGAAGCTGCTCCGCACGAAAAGGGGAAGACCGCTGGATAGCGCCAGCGCTGAGATGCACACGCTTCCATCCGAGAACAACTGCACAAGGATATGCCACTACGGCACCGATTCATGGAACCCTAAGGTCTCGCTTAGCAAGGTGTACCTGAAGTGCCTGCTTTGGCTTAACATCTACGAAATCCACCTCCGCACAGGGGAGGACATTGACAAATATCTAGGACATCAACTCTAAAAACTTTTTATTGCTATGGAAAATCAGCAGCAGATTAGGACAGCCCTCAGGCAGATCAAGGACGGATTGACACAGAGAAGGCTTGAGTACAACCCCAGCACCGGAGAGTTCGAAGTGCGCCGTGAAAGTGAGCCTGCGCACGAAGGCAACATGGACATAACGGTCTTCGCATCCGAAGGATTCGCCCTTAGGTAGGACGCATCGCATATGAATCCGGTCGTTTACATTGACTACGGGGAGATGGTATCGCTGTGCAGGGAGCCTGACGGCTCCCGCACCGGCTGGTGCTACTCCCACAGGGGAGAGGATGTGCATCATCTTCATACTTCGAGGCTCGAAAAGCCCTTCGGAGAAGAGGCTCCCTGCCATTTCCATTTAGGGGATGGAGAAGTGAAGATGGAAGGAGACGATCTGTCCTTTCACGTTCTTGTAAGAAGGAATCCTTCCCGGAATGCTGAATTCGACATACGCCTGTTACGTATGGAGGATGGCGACCTGAGGGAGATTCCCTTCGAATTCATTCCATCCAGGGAAGACCTTTTCTCCCGTAGCAGGGGGATCCTCGAGACGGAGGTCCTTTCCTCTAAAAGCGTTGCGATAATCGGACTTGGAAGCTTTGGAGGACAGATATCCGCAGAACTTGCAAAAGCCGGAGTGGGGGAGTTCTTCCTTTGCGACTTTGACAGGGTGGAGCTTCACAACCTTTCAAGGCATATATGCTATCTGAAGGACCTTGGAAGGCTGAAGACGGATGCTCTCGAGGAAGCCATCCTCGGAAAGAATCCGTATGCCAAGGTGCACAAGTATCCTATAGATATCAACTCCGACAGGACTTCCCTTGAGGACATTGTCGAAAGGTCCGATATCGTAATCTGTGCCACCGACAACAACCACAGTCGCTTTACCCTTTCGGAAGTACTCTTCGAAAAGGGCAGGAAAGGCATATTCGGCAGGGCTTTTACAAGGGCGTCCGGAGGCGACGTGTTCAGGTATTCCCCCGGTGGCCCTTGCTACGGATGCCTGGTCGGCATGGGGCAGGTCAGCGAGGAGATATCGGACGAGGCTTCAGCCAGGCGCGATGGGCGAATACCGGCGTATGTTTCCGCCAGAGATGCTTCTGCAATGGTACAGGTCGGCCTTTCTTCTGACATAGAGCCGATATGCAACATGATGGTAAAGCTTGCGCTCCTGGAACTGTCCGATGGGAGCTCATCCGGAATCGAATCCCTCCGGGAAGACCTGATATATGACTACTACATCTGGGCAAACAGGAGGGAGTACAATTTCAGGCAGTGGGGTGCGTTGCCTTCGCCAGGAAACCTTCCAACCATCCTGAGGTGGTACGGGGTGAAGGTCCCCAGGGATGAAGGGTGTGCAATATGTTCCGAGAGTGTGACCCTTGACGAAGGAGACGCCTTTCTGGGTCCCATTTCTTCGGATGTGACAAAGAACATGGACCTGTCCCTATAGGAAGGCAGCATCAAATATGTAAAAACAGAAATGACCGGTGAGTATTCCATAACCGGTCATTTTCTTTTTCTTCCTCAGGGATCTATTTTCTGTATACGTTGTCGAGCCAATATTTTAGTATGGGGTCGAGGAGCTCAACCTTCCCCGGAAGGCAGTCGATAATCTCCAACCTCTCCAGCTTTTCCTTTATGTTTTTTACGTTTGCGGCGGTTCCGTAGTTGTATTTTCTCAGGGCGTCCACAGAGGAGAAGTTTTCCACTCCGTCTGATACGGCGCAAAGGAAGGCGACCTGTTTGACGGTGAGGTTTTGCATTATCATGGAAAAAGTCATGTCAAGCTGGTTTACAAGGCTCCCGAGCGCATCCTTGACGATTGCCGTGGTGCATTTGTCCTCTGTCCTGAACCATGACAGCTGGGAGAGTTGCTGCACATAATAAGGGTGTTCGTCGGTCAGGTCTACAATGAGAGAGGAAGCGTCCCTGCAGATGCTTTTACCTGTATCCATGAACCGTTTTTCGATGAAAGGCACCCAGTCTTTCTTTGATATTTTCTCAAGGAACATGATGTTTCCGAATTTGTAGAAGGGATTCTCCGGATTTGAGAAGATATCGTTCATCATCCTCCTTTTGCTTCCATATAGGCAATATGCTACATCCTTGTGCCTCTGCCAGTGGGCTCGAAGCGCCTTTTGAAATGATAGTGAATCCCCATAGTCGCATATGGACTGGAACTCGTCTATGCAGACTATGACCTTTTTCTTCCTGTCTTCGGCTATTTTCTGCGGGAGGTCGAGGATTTCGTCGAAGGATCTTTCAGTATCCCTTATCTCAAGCCTGAAACTAAGTTCCCTGCTCCCGAGAGGGTCGGATAACTGTAAAGTCGGAGCATACCTTGAAAGGTACTTTGTTACCGCTGAAGCGAGTTCTTCAAATCGTGTGGTTGCGCAGGAAAGTATGCCCGATGCGTATTTATGGTAGAAGTCTGATTCGCTCCGGCAATTGAAGAGGTCAATTCGCGCGACCAGGAAGTCTTTTCTCTCTTTTTCGATAGTGGATGTGACCCTCTCTACAAGTGATGATTTTCCCCATCTCCTTGGGGAGATAAGTGTTGTATTTGTCAATGCAAGAAGATTGTCTGTCAGGAATTTGGAATCCTTCTCCCTGTCAGCAAAATCAGTGAAGGCTACCTGCTTTCCAAAAGTGAATGGCGCATCCATATGAGTTTGTTTTTTTGCAAATTTAATAAAATAATTTTAACGATAAGGTTATAAATAAAATATATTAAAGTGTTCTATTTATAATAAATATTATTAAAGTATTTTATTTAATGTATGTGGTTGAGAACATATGCTCCTGCCCTTTCACTTTTTGATGGATTTTCACTAAGTTTGTATCTGCTAAAGGGATGGCACTGCCGCCCTTGCGCAATCCACTTTTCCTGTAATCGCAATGGAGGCTACACTTTCTTGGAATTACATACTCTATTCAGCTCTCGCAATCCCTGGCGTCAAGGTTGACAGGGATGAGTACCTTGATGATGTCTATGCCCAGTACAGGGGAGAGGAAGGCATGTCGCAGCGCAATCCGGTCGAAGCCTTCGGAATAGAGGTGGCCGATGTCGTCGCGCGCAAGGCAATTCGCAACCAGACATTTGCAGTTACCGCAATTTCTGCGGTGGCTGGACTTCCGGGAGGCATAGCCGTTCTTGGAACCATTCCTGCGGACATATCACAGTACTGCATGAACCTGCTGATGATGGCCCAGAAGTTAGGATATATCTATGGCTGGCCGGCCCTCTATGATGAAAGCGGCAAGTTCGATGACCAGACAATCAACATTCTCACCCTTTTTGTCGGTGTGATGTTCGGAAGCGAAGCTGCGACAAAGACTTACCGCGAAGCTTTCAGGAGAGTGTCCCAGCAGGTAACCGGACGTTTCGGGCCGAAGATTGTTGCGGCCAGCCTGTCGGCTCCTGTTGTGAAGCAGCTTGCCAAGTGGATTGGAATAAAGATTACCAAGGATGTCGTTGCGAAACAACCGGGCAGGTTCGTGCCCCTTTTCGGAGGGCTCATGTCCGGAAAGATCACCTATTCCAATTTCAAGCCCTGCGCCGAGAGGCTTAGGGAAGTACTGCACGACCAGAGGAGCAACCTTTCCTCTGAATCCACATCTATATTCGAAAGCGTAGACGAGTCGCTTCAGGACGATTCTCTTGAGCTCGAGTACATAAGGATTGCGGCGTGCATAAACATGGCCCTAATTGACGGGGTGCTGTCTCCCGAGGAAAAGAATACCCTCGATACGATGATAGAGGAAGCCGACCTTACTGACGACAGAAAAACATTTCTGAGGGCCCAGGTCGAAGTCAGAAAGGTTGTTCCGCTTGGACTGTCCAGGATAAGGGACAACGAACTTTACCGGACAATGACGCTCGAACACCTTGCCCTTGTCGTGCAGTCTGATGGCAAGGTCGCTCCAATGGAGAAGATATACATCTACAAGATCGCGGACGAGCTGGGAGTGAAACGCTCGGACGCCCGTCGCTACATAAAGAAAGCGAAGAAGAAGGTATGAGCGTAGGGTGCTTGTGCCTTGGCAGAGTCTGCTATCTGCCCTGGGTGCACCTGAACTCTATGGTGCCGGCACCCGTAAGCATGTAGTGCGTTATCCTGTAGAGATTGTTTTCCTTGCCGGCTATCTTCATTGAGCTTATCTTTGACCAGCCGCCTTCCTTCTTTGCTCCACCCTTCCTTGTTATGGTAAGCCTGTCCCTGCCAGAGCAGAGGGATGGATCCAGCTTTATCTCCACCTTGTCAAAGACCGGAGATGTTAGGGTATAGAACGCTTCCCCTGGACAGTCCGGGTAGAATCCCATCATAGAGAATACCGCCCATGCGCTCATGGTTCCCGTATCATCGTTTCCGGGGATGCCGTCAGGCTGGGTTGTGAAGTATTTCTCAAGGATGCCCGCCACTTCCTTCTGAGTCCTCCACTCTTCACCGGGGAACCTGCTGAAAAGGTATGGATAGGAGATGTCTGGCTCGTTCGCAGGATCGAACAGACCTTCGTCGAACACCTTCTGAAGCTTGTCTACGTAATTCTGCCTTCCTCCCATGAGACTGGCAAGCCCTTCGACATCGTGGGGTACGTAGAAGGTGTAGTTCCATGCACTTCCTTCATGGAACCCGGGAGCGTTCGAAAAATCCGCCCCGTCCTTGGGGTTGAAGGGGGACAGGAAGGAGCCGTCCTTGTTTATGGGGCGCAGGGTGCCAGACTCTTTGGAGTAGTAGTTCCTGTATCCAAGGGACCTCTGGCGGAAAAGCTCCGCCTCGCTGTCGTGTCCCAGGGCCTCGCAGAAGGATGCGAGGGCGGCGTCAGCCACATAGTATTCAAGGGCGTGCGATACGGAGTTGTCCCCGGAGAAGTCCTGCGCAAAGTAGTTGAGCGGAATATATCCCTTCTCTATATAGGGGTCGATGTCCGGTCGCATCCTGTTCTGCGCACCCGGGGTGGTGGCTGATTTGATGAAAGCCTGGTATGCGGTCTGTACGTCGAAGTTGAAAAGCCCCTTCATGAAGGAGTCTACGATCATCGGAATGGACGGGTCGCCCTCCATCGTGAATGTCTCCCTTCCGAAGAGCTCCCACTTGGGCATCCATCCCCATTCCCTGTACATGTCCACCATGGAGCGAATCATGTCAATCTGCCTTTCAGGATAGACGAGGGTGAGGAGCTGGTGTACGTTGCGGTAGGTGTCCCATAGGGAGAATATGCTGTAGCGGTGGTGTCCTTCTTCCACTTTCCCTATGCCTGGGTTTTCCATCAGAGGGTAGCGTCCGTCGCAGTCGCTTAGTATGCTTGGGTGTATGAGGGCATGGTACAGGGCCGTATAGAAGACTTGCTTCTGTGCAAGTGTCCCGCCTTCCACCTTTATCCTTGAAAGGTCGGCCTCCCATCTGTCGCGGGCCGCACTGTGGACGGCCTCGAAGTCGAATCCGCTCTGCTCCTCCTCAAGGTTCTTCCATGCCCCTTCGGTGCTTACCGCGGACACTCCGACCTGCACAAGAATCTCCTCTCCCTCTTCGACACTGTCGAAGGTGAACCAGTATCCGATGTCGTCACCGGCCATCTCGCGGCCGTATTTCGTGTAGATCTTGTATTTCCCGGCATCGGAGTCCCACTGGGCTTCGGCTGTCATGGGGCGCTGCTTCTTGTAGTATCCGCTGCTCGAGGGAGTCTTGCTCACCCTCATTACAAAATACAGTGGGAACACGGCCTGGGAGTTGTAGCAGAAGGTGCCGCACAGTCTCATTCCCTCTATCTCGGTGTCGTTCACCTTCCTTATCCAGGCTCCGGTCTCGTTGGTGAGTCCCTCGCCTAGGTTGATCAGGATGTTGGCCTTGCCTTTCCGGAACGTATACCTTTCAATCGAGGTCCTTGTTGTTGTCGACACCTCTGTCTTTATCCCGTAGGCAGTGAGATAGTTGGAGTAGTATCCAGGATGTGCGGTTTCGTCCCTGTACTCCGACCCGTACATGTGGTAGTCGACGTTGAGATCCCCGCTTGTCGGCATCGTTAGCATGACTCCCACATCGGGGCACCCCACTCCGCTTAGGTTGACATGCGAGAATCCCGTGAAGTACTTGTTCTCGTATACATATGGAGTGCTCCACCACCTGGAATCCTTGTCCCACGTGTTCATGTCCGAGCCCATCACGTTGAATGGCGATACGCTCATGAGTCCGTTGGGACATACGGCTCCGGGGTTGCAGGCTCCGAAGTTCGTGGTCCCGACAAAGCTCTGCACGTAATCCGTCAGTGACAGAGCTGCTGCCAGTACAAGGGAAAGGATTCTCATGCCAGGAAGTGTTTTATCTAGAGTATGTTTGTCTTCTTTGTAAATTCAACAATCTCGGGGATGTACCCGAAGGCGAGTCCGGTGACGGTGTCGGCGCATCCGTAGTATATTGCGACCCTGCCGGATTCGGGATCATGCAGCGCAGCGCAGGGGAATGTCACGTTGGGAACGTCACCTGCAAGCTCATAGGGCATCTGTGGCGTAATGAGGTACTGTCCGCTTCTGGCGAGGACCTTCCAGGGCTTGTCAATGTCCAGGAGTGCGCTGCCGAAGGCGTAGACGTAGCCGTTGCAGGAGCGAAGCACCCCGTGGTAGAAGAGCAGCCATCCTTCGGAAGTCTCGATGGGGACAGGCCCGGCTCCTATCTTCATGCACTGCCAGGCGCTGACTTCGAAAGCTGCGGGAGCCATTACATGGCGATGATGCCCCCAGTACTCGAGGTCCTTGGACTCGGAGTAGAAGATGTCTCCGAATGCGGTATGTCCGGTATCGCTTGGACGGCTAAGAAGGGCGTAGCTCCCGCCTATCTTGCGTGGGAACAGCACGCCGTTCCTGTTGTAGGGAAGGAAGGTGTTTTCGCCCTGGTGGAAGGTCTTGAAGTCGTCTGTCCAGGCAAGCCCTATGGTAGGGCCATGGTAGCCGTTGCACCAGGTTACATAGTATTTCCCTTCAATATAGGCGACTCTTGGGTCATAGCCGTAAACCCACTGTCCGATCTCTGGGTCGTCACACTGGAATTTTATTGTCTCGGGGTTGATGTCCCATTTGAGGCCGTCCTTGGAGAATCCTGCGTGGAGGGTCATGCGACGGTTCTTGTCATCGCAGCGGAACACTCCTGCGAATCCATCCTTGAAGGGGACGACTGCGGAATTGAAGATGCTGTTCGAGTCCTCGAGCAGGTCTCTTGGAATGACGGGATTCTTGGAATATCTCCATAGCGGAGTCTTGCACCCTTCGGGACGATCCTCCCAAGGCATGTTGGGAAGAGGGCTTCCCATGATTTTCAGATTGGACATGTTCGAATGTGTTATTTGGTATGCAAATATACGTATTCTTGCGCATACGCAAAGGATGAAAATATGCCCTAGGTGGCCATTTATTGGAGGGAAAGTTGTAATTTTGGAAGAATCAGACTATCCTATCACAAGTAATTTCCAAAACCATGGACAAAAAAGTAAAGACAGTTTTCATTACAGGAGCCACCAGCGGAATCGGTGAGGCTTGCGCCCGTCGCTTTGCAAAGGGCGGATACCGCCTTATCCTTAACGGACGCAATGAGCGCAAACTTCTGTCCCTCAGTGAGGAACTTTCGAATGTTTCCGTCCGCATCCTTCCGTTCGACGTAAGGGAGCTATGGAAGGCCAAGGATGCATTCGATTCCCTCGAGGATGACTGGAAGGATATCGACGTCCTTGTGAACAATGCAGGATTGGCGCTTGACCTTTCCCCGGTGCACGACGGAAACCCCGAGGACTGGGACACTATGATAGACACTAACGTAAAGGGACTTCTCTACATGCTCAGGATAGTTCTTCCCGGGATGCGTGCCCGCGGAAAGGGGCATGTCGTCAACATAGGCTCTGTCGCAGGCGAGGCCGCATACTCAGGCGGAAGCGTATACTGCGCTACCAAGGCGGCGGTGAAGACCATATCTGACGGTCTTAGGATAGAGCTATCCGACACTCCGATAAGGGTGACGGACATAAAGCCGGGCCTTGTGGAGACTAATTTCTCCGTGACACGTTTCGGAGGGGATACCAAGAGAGCCGACAAGGTCTACAAGGGCATAAAGCCGCTTTCGGGAGAGGACATAGCCGAGTGCGTGTTCTTTGCCTGCGAGGCTCCCGCTCATGTACAGATAGCGGAGATGCTGGTCCTGGCAACCCACCAGGCTAACGGTTCGCATATCCATAGGGAGGAATAGGGGATAGTGCGGCAGGTGCAATATACCATTGGACTATACGGAAAACATCTTTCAAAAATGAGCAATGTCCCGAAGGAGGGGACGTAAAAAGAAATGAAAATCAGAAGAATGCTATCCATGGCGCTTGTGCTCGCAATAGCGTGCGGCTGCACAAACGGCCCAAAGAAGACACTGAAAGTGCTGAAGAACGACAGTACGGCGACATCGGTCAAGGATGACGCCCTTGGGGCTGAATTCTCAATCCAGAAAGGATGGGACGGGGATGCCAGCATAAATGTCCCTGTCCTGAAGGTGGATCCCGGCAAGGTGGATGATTTCTGCAAAAAGTATGGAATCAAGGAGTCGTCCCTTCCAATGAAGATCCCGACAAACAACAAGAGCGCTTCAAGCCTGCTTCTGACAAAGGTGGGAACTACCGATGTTCCGTTCCTCGTGATACTCATGGAAGATGGCAGCGTGCGTACCGTAAGGCTTGACCAGTTCGTAAGCGGACAGGTGCCCGAGTCCGTACCGCTTCTGGGGTTTGACAATGTGGCCGATTTCCGCAAGGCCACAAGAAAAGTCATCTCCAAGGGCGACACCCTTGCATACCAGTATGTGGTTGCGATAGGGAAGAATGGCTCCAACAAGGAAATTCCCATCAACCAGGGTGACCGCAAGATCTACTACAAGGACGGAGGCAACCTCATAACCATCCATCTGGACCCATCGTGGAAGATGACATATTCAGTAGCTTCCTTTGACGGAACCCTTTCATCGGACAGTGCCGAGGGAATCTACATAACGGAGACTCTGAATCCAGAGAAGGTCACCTACCAGCTGAGCGACGGAAGAAAGGGAGAGTTCCTTCTGAAATGGAAGGGGATATCCACCGATGGCAGCCATGCCATGAACTACGAGGTCGTACCCAAGGAAGGACTCCTTCTTGGATCCAAGCAGTTCGGCCAGGGTGTGATGTATTCGGATACCAAATAGGATCCTTAGGGCAGCCTAAAAGGGCACTCCTATTGCAGGAGTGACGAAATTTTAGCAAATTTGCGAAACAAGCAAGAACTATTAACCCTTCAAAATCCTTTACCAAAATGAAGAAGTACGTTTGCAACGTATGTGGCTACGAGTATGATCCCGAGGTAGGAGATCCTGATAGCGGAATAGCTCCCGGTACGCCTTTCGATGCGATTCCCGATGACTGGGCATGCCCTCTTTGCGGAGTCGGAAAGAGCGATTTCAGCTCTGTAGAAGAGTAGCCCCCTAGAATTTCAATTCTTCCTTTTTCAGGATGGTGACACGTTTGCCATCCACTTTTATCACACCCTCTTCGGTCCAGTCGCCAAGGGCCCTTATGACCGATATCTTCTGAATCCCGAGGGAATCCGCCATTTCCTGTCGGGATTCTTCCAGTGTGACTATGTCAGATCCCTGCTTTTCAGATAGGGACAGAAGGACCTGCGCTATCTTCTCCTTTGCCGAGAGAAGGGCTACGGACCTCATCTTACGGGTAAGGAAGGCGTTGGTGTTGGAAAGAAGTCGGATGAAGTTCCACCTTGCCTTTTCGCTGCCATCGAGCAGCCTTGTGAAATCATCAGTCGAGAATCTAAGGATGGTGGTATCCTCTTCGGCATCTGCGCTGACAGGCATGCTCCTGTCCTTTGAGTATATGAAGGCAGGGGCTATCACATTGCCTGGCCTAAGGTGCGTCACCTCCACGAACTTTCCGCTTTCACCCCCATCCATCCTTGTGGATATAAGGCCATCCAGGATTATGTCTGCATGCCTTAGCGGATAGCCGGCAAGGCAGTAGACTTCACCTTTTGCGTAGCAGACGACCTTGTGGGGATACTCTTCAACTATGGCTGAAATTTCATCGGGGTCCATCCCAGCAAACAAGGGACAGAGCGAAAGGGATTTGATAAGTGTGGATTCTGACATGTGGCAAAGGTAGGAAAAAAACAGCCATCCTCAGAATCAAGCTGGACATGTCAAGGGACTCCCGGTAGGGGCCTTACCCACCTGGTCCGGAAGTCCCGTTCCCTATTTTTTCCTTGCAACCATTACCATGCCTCCAAGGGAATCGCTGTATTTCCTGAGGGTATTTCTCATTTTCCTTACTGAAGATCTCGCCTTTGGATTCAGAAGCGCCTTTGATGCAATCTTCAGGAATCCGAAGAATCCTTCGTCGGCGATCATCCTTGAAGGCTCGAGGAGTTTCATTCCATTGTGAAAGGTCGACACCACTTCTAGTCCCGCTTCCTCCATCAGTGATGCCCACTCCTTCTCAGTAAGGGGACTCACTGTGGAGTTTATCGAGTCCTGCAGGCTATGGTAGATTTCATTTCTCCTGTCGTCCGCAATATCTTCGGGAATAAGCTCTATTTCGTGGATTCCGTAGAGCCCTCCTGGTCGCAGGAGCCTAGCCGCCTCTGCTATGATCTGCCTTTTTACGGCTTTCCCTTGCATGGTCAGCATCGCCTCGCCGTATACTTTGGTGGCGCATCCCGAAGGAAGTCCTGTCATCTGTGCCGGAGCGTTTACAATGCGGACAATGGTATCGCTCTTCTTTTTCCGGCAATCTCCCGAAGATGCAGCTGCGCAGAATGTGCAGTCGCTCTGCAGGATGGATGTGGAAGGGGCCACCTTCTCCCTTACTATCTCCGCCGCCTGCTCGTTTCTTTCAACGGCGGTATAGCTGTGCGGATGCTTTCCCTTTGTTATTTCGGCGGTGAGTCCAAGCCCTGGAGCGAACTCTATGACATCATCGCCTTCTCCGATCTGTAGTTTTTCCAGTAGTATCCGGGTCGCTTCCCTGCCTCCGGGACGGAGAACCTTTTTTCCAAGGTTGGCCAGGATCCAGTGCCCCTGGCGGTTGTCAATCTTCTTTTCAGTGTTCATGGCTTTTACTTTTTGCGACCCTTTTTCCTTGTTGTTGGACGGCCTCCCTAGCCTCTTATCATTGTGAGAATCATCTTGAACCTCTGCTTCGCGCTTACTGCATGCAGGGCGTTCTGTGGGATGATTATCATCTGTCCTGCGACGGGATGGTAGATGCTCTCTTCGATCTTGATCTCGGCTTCTCCGTCAATAATCTGAAGGATGGCGTCAAAAGGTGCGATGTGGTCGCTTAGCCCCTGTCCCTTGTCAAAGGCGAAAAGTGTTACGCTTCCTTTTTCAGAGTGTTCGAATTCCTTGCTCACGATTCCGCCTTCTGCGTAATCGACAAGTTCGTTGACCGTGAGAACGGTCTGCTTTTCAATCTTTCTGTCCATGGTCTTGTGGTTTTTCATGGTGCAAAGATACTATGGCGGATTCCCTGGAATCGGTATCATTTGTTACTCTTCCTCCGTTTTTCGAAAGAAAGTCCTCCAATAGGGCATTTTTGAGTATCTTTGTCATAGTGAGAACCCTGCGTAAAATATCAGGACCCCTTCTGACGGGGATTGTCATCTGCATGATGGCAGCCGGCCTTCTTCACAGGCACGGCCCAGCCCTTGATGCCCAGGATGTCATCTGCACCGAGTGCGAGGCCGGGGTGGCGGGACATTCCCACATATCGCTTCTTCTCTCCGATGAGGGAGTGTGCCTTGTGTGCCAGGTCCTTTTCTCAGCCTTCGTTGCTGCTGCCGTTCTCACCCTTTCTTCCATTTGGAAAGTCCGCCTTAAGGACTCGTTCTTTCTTTGCGAGAGCCTTCCGGGCGGAGCCATCTTCGCCTATCCATCACGCGGGCCCCCTTCAGTTTCCTAGAATATCAATTCAGAAAGCATGCGGCTTCTGCCGTGTGCCAGAGTCAGGTATTTTATCGAAACTTCAGAACAGAATGAAAAAAGCAATTCTTGTGCTTTTGCCACTGGCGTGCCTGCCTGCGGCTGCCCAGCACGTAAAGACAGATACTCTTCAGATAAGTGAGGCCGTAGTAACCGGAGTGTCCGGTCCTACAAGGCTAAGGGAGTCGCCCATCCCTTTTACATATGTTTCATCGGACATGCTCGCAAAGGAGGCTTCCGCGAATATCGTGGATGCGATAGCGCGGTTCCCCGGAGTGTCCCAGGTTACAACGGGCGGAAGCATTTCCAAACCGGTCATACGCGGACTTGGCTACAACAGGGTGGTAGTGGTGAAGGACGGAGTGCGCCAGGAGGGCAGCCAGTGGGGTGACGAGCATGGATTGGAGGTGGACTCCTGGGATGTCGGGAGCGTGGAGGTGCTGAAAGGCCCCGCAAGCCTTCTCTACGGCTCCGATGCCATAGGCGGTGTCCTCATACTTGGGCGTCAGCCCTCAGCCCCGAAGGATGAAATCCATGGGACGCTCTCCTCTGAGTACCAGTCCAACAATGGTCTAATAGGGGCATCCCTTGCCGTCAAGGGAAACAATGGTGGCGTCATCTGGTCGGCAAGGTATTCCCAGATGGGAGCCCATTCGTACAGGAATGCCATTGACGGCTATGTGCTGGGGTCGCAGTATGGAAGCAGGAGTGCTAGCGCCTCAGTTGGAGTCAGCAGGGAATGGGGATCCTCATTTGTCGACCTGTCCTATTACAACCTCAATCCTTCCCTGCCGGAGTTAGGCCTCGAGGGAAGCGGTACGTCCTATGGGAGGTCGTCCCCTTATCAGGACATATCCCACTACAAGGTCGTGTGGGACAATTCAATTTCGGCAGGTGACGGCCTTGTGAAACTCATCCTTGGCTATCAGCAGAACAGGAGAAAGGAGTATGAAGATGAAGGCCTCGAGCTAGATATGAAGCTTGGCTCCTTCACCTATGACCTCCGCTATACGGTTCCTCTTCCGTCAGGATGGAAGGTGGCCTCCGGCATAGGTGGAATGTATCAGGGACTGGATAACCTGGCCGAGGAGCAGCTGGTTCCCGAATACACCCTTTTTGACATTGGTGCCTATGCTACGGCATCCAGGTCGTTTTCCAGGTGGGACCTTAGCGGAGGATTGAGGGCGGATAGGAGAGGACTCTCCTTCGACTCCTTTTCAGGGGAGCATGAGAAGCTTCACTATGAGGCTCTTACGGGAAGCCTCGGGGCGGTGTTCCATCCGGTGGACGGGCTTGACCTGAGGGTCAATGCCGCCAGGGGATTCCGGTCGCCGAACATAAGCGAAGTGGCATCCGACGGAGTGCACGAGGGGACGTTCCGCTATGAGAAGGGAGATCCGCTTCTGAAGGCTGAAAAGAGCATCGAGGTGGATGCCGGTGCTTCCTATTCGAGGAAATGGATGAGTTTTGATGTGTCATTTTTCGCAAACAGGATCTCGAACTACATATATTTGAGGGGTCTTGGATATTCTACTGATGACACTCCCACATACGGATATGTGGGCGGCGATGCCCTTCTGACGGGAGGGGAGGCTGTCCTTGACATCCACCCGGTGGAGCCCCTCCATATAGGAAACTCCTTCTCTTTTGTAGAGGGAAGGCTCCTTGGAGATGTGGACGAAGACTCCCGTTATCTTCCATTCATCCCTTCTCCCAGGTGGACGAGTGAAGTATCCTATTCGGTCGGGACCCTGCCACGGTTCATTTCTGATCTTACGGGCTCCGTCCGCTTCACCCATTCCTTTGCGAAGGACCATTTCTATGCTGCTGGCGGAACGGAGACAGCGACAGATGCCTACTCTCTTGTGGATATCACCCTGAGTGCTGATTTTCTTGTAAAAGGAAGGACTGTCACCCTTTCCCTTATGTGCAACAACCTTTTTGACAAGGCCTACCAGGACCATCTGTCTAGGCTCAAATATGCGGGATTCAATGAGAAGACGCACATGCAGGGACTCTTCAACATGGGAAGGAACTTTGCAGTGAAACTTGTCGCCGACCTGTTCTAGAGAGGATGCGGGACAAAAGAAAACCAGGAACCGTACAGCCGCCCGTAGGGCAGGAGCATGGTTCCTGGAATATTGCGGATTTCTCCTAGATGAGAGGTTCAGCCGTCATCTTTTCAGGAGCGGGTATTCCCATTATCTTCAGGATGGTAGGGGCTACGTTGCAGAGGGCTCCGTCCTTTACGGCCTTTACATCGTCACCAGCGTTGATGACAATGAACTGCACCTCGTTCAGGGAATGCTGGGTATTGGGGGTTCCGTCAGGGTTGACCTCCATGTCGGCGTTTCCGTGGTCTGCGGTCAGAAGGACTGCATAGTCGTGTTCCACAGCTGCAGTTACGACCTTTTCAACCAGGTGGTCGATGCACTCGACGGCCTTTGTAACCGCACTGTACACTCCGGTATGTCCAACCATGTCGCCGTTTGCGAAGTTGAGGATTATCATGTCCTCTTTTTCGGAGTTGATCTGCTCGATAAGCTTTTCTGCGACTTCGGGTGCGCTCATCTGGGGTAGCATGTCGTATGTGGGAACCTTCGGAGATGCCACGAGGATCCTGTCCTCCCTCTCATATGGCTCCTCCCTTCCTCCGTTGAAGAAGAATGTGACGTGGGCGTATTTCTCGGTTTCGGCAATCCTTAGCTGGCGCTTGCCTGCCTTTGAGACAGTCTCTCCGAGAGTCTGGTCCACGAGCTCCTTGTCAAAGAGGATGTGGACACCCTTGAAGTCTGCATCGTAGGGGGTGAGGCAGCAGTAGTACAGGGGGATTGTCTTCATACCCTCCTCGGGCATATCCTTCTGCGTAAGGACAGTGGTGAGCTCCCTTGCGCGGTCGTTGCGGAAGTTGTAGAATATGATGGCGTCGCCTTCCTCGATTTTGGCCAGAGGCTCTCCCTTCTCGTCAACAACTACGATAGGCTTTACGAACTCGTCGGTAACGTCGGCGTCATATGATGCCTGGATGCCTTCTATCGCGGAAGTGAACTTTGCTCCGACTCCCTCGGTCAGAAGGTCGTATGCCTCCTTTATCCTGTTCCATCTCTTGTCGCGGTCCATTGCATAGAACCTTCCGCAGACAGAGGCGATCTTTCCCGTAGTCTCGTTCATCTTCTGCACTACCTCCTCGAGGAACCCCTTTCCGCTGTGGGGATCGGTGTCACGGCCGTCCATGAATGCGTGGAGGTATACCTTGTCAAGGCCCTTCTCCTTTGCTACGCGCAGGAACTCGTATACGTGGTCAAGTGACGAGTGCACTCCTCCGTGGGAGGTCAGTCCCATCAGGTGGAGCTTCTTCCCGCTTTTTGCGACGTAGTCGAATACGTCGGCGATTTCCTTGTTCTGCAGAAGTTTGTGGTCACGGCAGGCCATGTTGATCTTTACTAGGTCCTGGTATATGACCCTTCCGGCACCGAGGTTCATGTGCCCTACTTCGGAGTTTCCCATCTGTCCCTCGGGGAGGCCTACATACTCGCCGCAGGCCTTCAGGTGCGAGAACGGATACTTCTTCCTAAGGGAGTCAATGTAAGGTGTGCCCTGGCTCCATATGGCGTTTGAATAGTCGTGGCGGCCTTCTCCCCAGCCGTCAAGAATCATTAAAAGTACTTTTTTTGCCATTGAAATCTAGATTGTTTTGGAAGGGCAAAGTTACTATATTTTCACAAATGGGACAATAACCAAAATCCTTGGCAAATGGGCCTCAGGTATCGAAATGCCATCTGTTTTGGTGGGATTTTCGGGAAAAATGCCTACCTTTTACAGACAAAAACCAGTGAGACCTTTTGCCATGGCAGACAACTACCTAGGAAAGAAGTTCGAGGATATGGGGAAAAACCGTCCCAGGACGGTAGTGAAAAGGACGAATCCTTCCCTTGACACGCTACTCAAGCGCAACAGGAGCACCCGTGGCTACGATCCTTCCAGGAGCGTTTCAAGGGATGAGCTCGAGAGCATAGTGTCCGTCAACACCATGATAGCATCTTCGGGCAATCGCCAGCTGCTTCGTTTTCGGATCGTATCGGATGAAAAGGAGTGCGCAGATGTCCTTTCAAATGTGAAGATGGGGGCTTCCCTTGAGGAAATGCACCTTCCTTTAACCGGACAGGAGCCGCCCGCTTATATCGTCGTGTGCTCTCCCCATGAAGACAGGCTCGTTGACATAGACCTTGGAATATCCCTTCAGAGCATGGCCCTTCGCAGTGTCGAGATGGGGCTGAGAACACTTATTATATGCTCATTCAATACTGACGGGATACGGAATGCGCTCTCCCTGGAAATGGATCCGCTTGCGGTGCTTGCGGTAGGGAAGGGATGCGAGAGGACGTTCCTGCTGCCGGTGCACCAGGGGGATTCCCTCAAATACTATAGGAAGGACGGGGTACATTTCGTCCCGAAGCTTTCCCTGGAGGACCTTCTTCTTTGACGGCAGGAAGGATTATTGTGCAAAAACCGCCTTTGGGCTTCTTTGCGGAATGTTATTTGCGGGAGTCCTTCCCCGGGAAATTCTTCCCCTGCAGACGGGCGGAGGCCCTCTTCGAAAAAAGATTGACTGAATAGAAAACACGAATTTTACATATGAGTAACAAGAAGAAAAGTGGAAAGGGAGGATGGAAGGACTCTTACAGGGCCTCATCCTCGAAGGGAAAGAAAAAGAGCGCATCTTCGGTGCTTGTGAACTTCAGGGGCGTCTGCCAGATGACCCGTGACGGAAATATCTACATAAAGAGCGACGAGCGTCCGAACGAAGAAGTCTATGTGCGCGCATCAAAGACGCATGGAGCCCTCAACGGCGATACCGTAGAGGCGGTTATCAAGGCCCCGTGGGATAGTGACAGGAGAGGTGACAGGACCGTTTTCAACGGGGAAGTCTCCCGCATAGTGGAACGCTCGAAGCGCCCCTTCGTCGGAATACTCCATATCGTTGGCGACCGCGCCTGGGTGCTCATGCAAAGCAGGGTGATGCCATATGATATCGCGGTTGACATCGTAGACGCCGAAGGAAAGCTCATAATCCCTTTCAAGAAAAATCCAAAGAAAGTCGAGGAGGACAACTCTCCCCATATCGGAGCCCTTAGGAAGGGAAATGATGGCTATAGCGTTGTCGGCGTATATGAGACAGTCGACGGAAAGAGCGTAGAGCTCAAGGCGAGAAAGGGACTCAAGGTAGCTGTCCTTGTGGATGGGTGGCCGAAGTGGGAGAACAACCCCCATGGACACATTACCGACGTGCTTGGAGTGGACGGGGAGAATGACACCGAGATGCATGCCATCCTTGCCGAATACGGCCTTCCATACAGGTTCGAACCTGATGTCGAGAATGCCGCTGACAGCATATCGGACAAGATAACAAAGAAGGATCTTCAGGGCAGGAAGGACTTCAGGGAGACTCTAACCTTCACCATCGACCCTATCGATGCCAAGGACTTTGACGATGCCCTTTCTTTCAAAAAGCTTGAAAACGGCAACTACGAGGTGGGCGTCCATATCGCAGATGTGTCCTATTACGTAAAGCCTGGAGATGTCGTAGACAAGGAGGCCCAGCAGAGGGGAACGTCCGTGTATCTTGTCGACAGGACCGTTCCTATGCTTCCCGAAAAGCTCTCCAACAAACTCTGTTCGCTTCGTCCGGCAGAGGACAAGCTTACGTTCTCCGCGGTGTTCGAGATGACTCCGAAGGCCGAGGTCGTATCCCGCTGGTTCGGGAGGACCATAATCGATTCCAACTACAGGTTTGCCTACGAGACGGCTCAGCAGATAATAGATAACGGGGACGCTTCTCTTGAGATGGAACTTCGCGGAGGTACCGACGGAAAGGGTCCCAATGCCGATGCCCACAAGGACTCCGCAATGGGAACCGGCGTTACCGAAGGCTGCCTCATTCCAAGGGATGTGAAGGAAGCTGTGCTTACCCTCTGGAGCCTTGCCGAGCAGATGAGAAAGAAGAGGTACTCCCGTGGCGCCATACAGTTCGACCGCCCCGAGATGAAGGTGGAAGTGGACGACAAGGGAAAACCCATCGCAGTTCACCAGGCCGTATCCAAGGAGGCCAACTGGCTTATTGAGGAGTTCATGCTGCTGGCCAACCGTTCCGTAGCCGAGTTCATAGCAACCGGCGGTGCAATGGACGGAAAGGCAAGAAAGGATGCAAAGACTTTCGTGTACCGTATCCACGATGAGCCCAACATGGAGAAGCTTTCCTCCCTTGGAAGGTTCGTATCCACATTCGGATACAGACCTGACTTTTCCTCAAATGCCGCCAAGGGCCTCAACAGCCTTCTCAGCGATGCGCACGACAAGCCTGAGTTCAAGGCGATCGAGCTGCTTGCGCTGCGTTCGATGGCCAAGGCCCGCTATTCTACGGACAACATCGGGCACTACGGCCTTGCATTCAAGTTCTACACCCACTTCACTTCCCCTATCAGGCGCTATCCCGATACCATGGTGCACAGGCTTCTGGCAATGTATCTTGACAATGCAAAGAGCCAGGACAAGGACTACTACGAGTCCCAGTGCGTACACTGCTCGGAGCGTGAGGTGATAGCCGCCAATGCCGAAAGGGACAGTATCAAGTACAAGCTTGTCGAGTTCATGCAGGACAAGATCGGACAGACCTTCAAGGGAACCATCTCCGGCCTTACCGAATGGGGAATGTACGTTGAGATAGAGCCTACCAAGATAGAGGGGATGGTGCCTCTACGGGACCTAAGGAGCGACTACTATTACTTTGACGAGGAGACATACCGTCTTGTCGGAAGGCATTCGGGCAATGTCTACAAGCTAGGCGACGAGGTGACCGTAAGGGTGAAGAGCACATCCCTCGAGCAGAGGCTCCTTGACTATGAGCTGGTGGAGGAGAACCTGAGGGACCACCCCCGTGGAAGGAACGACCGCTATGAAGGTGCCGATGAAGATGCCATCGACGGCATAGTAGAGGACTACGAGCGCTACGAAGAGCATTCAAGACGCTCTTCAAAGAAGAAAGGATTCTCTTCGAAGAAGAAGGCAAAATCTTCCACCAGAAAATCGAAATAGGACACCTGACAGGTGGCGTTGATGGCCCTTCCGTGAGAAAAAACGGGAGGGCTTTTCGTTTCCTGCCTAGCTGAAAAGCTCCCTCAGGACGGCAAGCGAGCGGACGTTTATCCTGGATTCTGTATGGTACTCGAGGTATTTGAGGATATCCTCGGCGATTTCGTTTCTTCTCTGCCCGTCGAGCTCCACAGCCATGGCGCTTTCAAGGGGATTTTCAAGAATCTCCCTCACCCTCGGGGAGTCCCTTCTTATGAAAGGCTCGATATTCTCGAATGAAGGAAGGAACCCGAGTTCTCCGCAAAGGTCCAGAAGAAACTTGATGTGGAAGTTCGCGCATGAAGCTCCCATCCCTTCAAGGGAGAGGATCTCTTCCTTGCACCAGGAGAACATCTTCTCGTCGCATATCCCTTCCCTTATTGTCCTGTAAAGGACCTCGCTAAGGAACATTGTCATAGAGTTCTTGGCAATGTTGCCCCTTATGGAAGAAAGGGGAGTGACAGTCCTCAGCTTTCCGGCCCACCACAGGTCCGACTTCCCGTTTGTCGCAACGGATGCTTCCAGGATGTTTAGCGGAAGGAAGAGGGCCATCGACACCTTCTTTCCTACCTTTACAAGAAAGCTCCGCCTGCCCCACTCCCTTGAAAGGGTGTGAAGGACGATGGAGTTTTCTCCGTATTTTGTGTAGCTGAGTACTATCAGCTCGCTAACTACGCTCATTGTGAAGGAATTCCGCCATCTGTCCCAGAGCCTTTCCGCGATGTGATATGGCGTTCTTCCCTTCTTCGCTGATCTGTGCGAGAGTGAGCCGGAATATGTTGCGGACCAGTCCGTTCCCATCTGCCTCAAGGGTGAAGGAAGATCCTTCGGGAAGGGTTATCTCTCCCTTGGGGACAAGGTCGGGGATGAAGACGGGGTCGTATCCGAATCCTCCGTCGCCTTTTTTGCCAAGGCCTATCTTTCCTTCGAGAACACCCTCGAAGTAGTGTGCCTCACCGCCTAGGAAGAGTGTCACAACTGTGCGGAACCTTGCCTTTCTGGTGGCATGGACCGTGTCAACTCCGAATTCCCTTGCCATGGATGCTTCCATAAGGCGCATGTCCATGCTCCCAAGGAGCTTTGCCATGTTATCCTCGGGGTCGTGCTGGGGACCTGCGTAACGCGCGGTGTTCACCCCTGGCTCTCCAGAAAGGACCTCGACCTCGAGTCCGGTATCGTCTGCGAAACAATCGCATGAAAGTCTGTCGTATATGTATCTGGCTTTCTGGAGGGAGTTTGCCGATATGGTTGAACCGGTCTCGGGAATCTCTTCTTCCAGGCCCATGCTGGCGGGGGTAACGAGCTCAAATCCCTCGCCAAGAATCTCTGACGCTTCACGCAGTTTACCGCTATTGCCCGTTGCAAATACTAGTTTCATTACTGCAATCCTTTTCTTTGTTTTCGGCGCAAAGGTACTCACTTAGTCCGAAATTGCAAGAGATACTCCACCGCTTAAACGTTAAAAATTGGCCTTGAAAGTTTTAGTGTAACGTCTTATTGTGTGGAATTTGGGCTATCTTTGCCAGATGGAGCCGGACCTGCGTCCGTGGCTCAATTTGTGCAGTTCGCATCCAGGGCTCCATTGCCCGCACAATATATAATTAGGAATATGAAAAGGACACTTATATCTATCGCAGCGCTTTTTGCCACGCTGGCTGCTTTCTCCCAGAGCAAGGACTTCAAGATGGGACAGTGGGTCGAGGTCAACAACGCCATCCTCAAGGAGCTCAACCGCTCCTATGTGGACAGCCTTCCGCTTGGAAGGATCGAGAGGACCGGTATCAATGCGATGCTGGAGAACCTGGACCCTTATACGGTATACATTCCGGAGGAGGAGAACGAGGACCTCGAATATATGATAAACAAGTCCTACGGCGGAATAGGTGCGGTAATATACAAGCCGGACAAGAACGGCAACGTGATTATCAATGAACCATACATGAACTCTCCCGCCTACAAGAACGGTCTTAAGTGCGGAGACGAGATAATGGAGATTGACGGCGTCAGCGTGCACGGCCTCGAGGCAGGACAGTGCAGCGACCGAATGAAGGGAAAGCCCGGAACAAAGGTAAACTTCAAGATAAAGAGGGTGCATACTGGCAATGTGGAGGATGTCACCATAGAGCGTGAAAGGATCCACCTTCCCGATGTGGAGTATGCCGGAATGCTTGACGACACCACCGGATACATCCTTCAGACCGGATTCACGGACAGGGTGTCCTCCGATATGAGGGCGGCGGTAACGTCCCTGAAGAACCAGGGAATGAAGAGGCTCGTGTACGACCTTCGCGGAAACGGCGGCGGCCTTCTCACCGAGGCTGTCAACATTGTGTCCCTGTTCGTCCCTAAGGGATCTCTCGTAGTGACCCAGAAGGGCAAGGATGCATCCCAGTACGAGGAGCTGCGCACAAAGCTTGACCCCATCGACACATCCATGCCCATAATCGTGCTGGTGGACGGAGGTACGGCCTCATCTTCCGAGATTGTCTCCGGAGCCCTGCAGGACCTTGACCGTGCGACAATAATGGGAAAGAGGACATACGGAAAGGGACTTGTACAGTCGATAAGGCCCCTGCCCTACAACGGACAGCTGAAGGTCACCGTGGCCAAGTACTACACTCCTTCCGGAAGATGCGTCCAGGCTATCGACTATGCAAAGAGAAGCGATGACGGAAGCGTGACCCACATTCCTGATTCGCTTACCCATGAGTTCAAGACCCTTCATGGAAGGACGGTGCGTGACGGCGGAGGAATAACTCCCGATGTCGAGGTAAGCACCCCTTCGTACAGTCGCCTTGTATATTCCATTGTCCTTAACGGAATCATCGAGCAGTATGTGCTTCACTATGTCGCAAACCACGAGAGCATAGCTCCGCTTGACGAATTCCATTTCACAGAGTACGACGATTTCGTGGAATTTGCAAAGGGCAAGGAGTTCGACTACCGCTCATCCGCCAAGACCTATTACGACCAGATGAAAAAGGAGCTTGCAAAGGATGGAATGACAGATGCGGTAAAGGACCAGCTGACAGCCCTGGATGCTGCATTCAACATGGACAAGGAACAGGTCCTCAGGATGAAAAAGGATGAGATAGTTCCTTTCATCGAGGAGGAGCTGGCGGTCCGCTACTACTACCAGGAGGCAGGCATAAAGACCCGCCTGAGGTACGACAGGCAGCTGAAGGAGGCCCTTACGAAGCCCCTTATAAAAGTTTGATTCCCTATCTATTCTGATATGACCGCCTGGAGACAGGCGGTTTTTTTAGTTGTATGGGAGCCTACTGATGGGGAGAATCTGTCTCCACCCATATGTAGACCTTGTCTCCCCTGTGAACCTTTTCTCCGGGAGCGAGAGAGCATTTCTGCCCCTTTTGCGTCACATCAACTTTCTCGAAGTCCACCCTCATGTCGTCAACCTTCGTCTCAACGACTCCTGTCGTGGCGCCTATAATGAGGATGTCGTCACCCTTGTGAAGCAGCGTGGCCTCGACCGATATCTCGGCTACGCCAATCTGCGAGAACCAGTTTGTGACTTTTCCGCAGTAGACCTTCTTCCTTTTCGCCTGGCTTCCGTAGACTTTGCTCCACTGCCCAAGGTATGCTCCCTGGTAGTATCCGTCCCAGAAACCGCGGTTGAATACGTCGGAAAGCTCCTTTTTCAGGGATGCTGCCAGTTCCTCGGTGTAGGTCCCATCGCATACCGCGTCGGCCGCCCTTCTGTAGCAGGATGCGCACCTTTTGACGTATTCCGCGCTGCGAGCCCTGCCTTCTATCTTGAATACCCTAACTCCAGCCTCCACTATCTTGTCCATGAAGTCTATGGTGCACAGGTCCTTTGGGGACATTATGTACTTGTTGTCTATGTTAAGGGTGTTGCCTGTTTCCAGGTCCCTTACTTCGTAGCCCCTGCGGCATATCTGCATGCAGGCGCCCCTGTTTGCCGAGGCTCCGTATGTCTGGAGACTTAGGTAGCATTTCCCGGATACCGCCATGCACAGGGCTCCGTGGGCGAACATCTCTATCCTTACAAGATTGCCTGAGGGCCCCTTTATCCCTTCCCTTTCAATGGTGTCGTGAATCTCCCTTACCTGGTGAAGGTTAAGCTCCCTTGCCAGGACGATTACGTCTGCGAACTGGCTGTAGAACCTCAGGGATTCGACGTTGGATATGCTGAGCTGGGTGGATATGTGCACCTCGAGGCCTATGCTGCGGCAGAAGGATATTGCTGCCATATCTGATGCTATGACGGCGTCCACACCGGCCTCCTTTGCCGATAGGAGAGCCTCCCTCATCGGGGCGAGGTCCTCCTGGTAGAGGGTTATGTTGAGCGTGAGGTAGGCTTTCACCCCTGCCTCGCGACATATCCTTACAACCTCCTTCAGGTCGTCGGGGGTGAAATTGTTCGCCGAACGGCTTCTCATGTTGAGGTTGCCTACGCCGAAATAGACGGAGTCGGCTCCGCCCTGGATGGCAGCCTCGAGGCATTCGAAATTCCCCGCAGGGCACATTATCTCCAGATCCTTTCTTTCCATGGGTGCAAAGGTAGGCAAAAACAGACAAAAAATCCGCCCCAGGCGTTATACCAGGGGCGGTAGGGGATAGATGATTGTTGTTCTAGTCCATGTTGTCCAGAATTGTTAGAGCAAGGCGATTATAAAGAAGGATAACAATGGCAATATCCACCCCGTATGCTGACAGTCGCTCCAAAGTAAGAGCTCCTGGAATCTTGCTTCATTCTCTTAGACGCAAAAAACATGTCGAGGTTAAGTGGATGTGCCTGATATTTCAGAAAAAGCGACTTTTTGCTATACGAAAGCCATGATTTCTTCATCAGAGTCACTTTTTGTCCTTGGATGCCTTCTTTCCAGAACTTCCTAGAAGCTCCCGGTAGCGTCTTAGCGTATGCCGGACGGCCTCTTTGGGAGATGATGCCTTTCTGTCAGCCCTGCCGTCTTCAAGATACCTTGGAAATGTGGACAGGGACGGAAGTACCTTTTTCCATTCCCTCTGGACTGAATCCTTCTCCATCTGTCTGGAATGCAAAACCCTCTCCCCGCCAAATGATATTGCGAGGAGAAGGAATGCAAGATACCTTGTCTTCACAGCAGCCTACTGTTTCTGGAAGACTCTCACGTAGTCGATCTCGAAGGTGGCCGGCAGGCAGCTCTCGTCAACACCCTGGGCTCCGCCCCAGTCGCCTCCCCAAGCGAGGTTCAGCTTGAGGTAGAACGGAGTGTAGAATGGCCATGCGTCGTAGCCGGTTCCATCGTTCTTGTAGGTAAGGATGGCTGCGCCGTCGACGAAGAACTTCATGTAGTCGGCAGTCCACTCCAGTGCGTAGGTATGGAACTCGGTCTGGGCCGTGGACACCTTCTTCCTTGCGGACTCGATGCTTGTCCCGCTATTGTTGTACTTGTTGCAGTGGATGGTGCTGTGCACGTTGTTGGGGTCGTATCCGACCTCCTCCATTATGTCGATTTCACCGTCTCCGGGCCATGTTGAGAAGTTCTTTGGCATCATCCAGAATGCCGGCCATGTACCCTTCCCGGAGGGAAGCTTCATCCTGGCTTCGAAGTATCCGTATGTCCAGGATTCGGTCGTGTTCATCCTTATGCTGTAGACCGTGCCACCCTCCTTCATGCAGGTTATGGTGAGAATGCCGTTTGCGATTGATGCGCAGTCGAATCCTTCAGGAGTAGATGGATTTACGTAATACTGCAGCTCGTTGTTCCCCCATCCGTTCGAGCCGTTTCCGGTCTCGTAGTACCAGTTGCTTTTGTTTGGAACGGTTCCGCTCTCGAATTCGTCATGCCATACAAGGGTGTATCCTTCGGGAGCCTCTATGTCTGCGTCTGTAATGATTCCGGCTTGTGTCACTGGAATGCTCTTCCTTGTGGAGCCGCATTTCACTACGACACTTCCGCTGCGGGATGCAGATTTGGAATTCTCGGCAATTACAACCGTTACGGTCCCCGATGAGGACTTGCTGTAGGATGGGTCTACCGATATCCAATCGTCATTGCTGTATGACTCCCAGGAGTCGGAGGCGTTTACGGAGATGTACGTGGTGGTTTCTGCCGATGTACAGGAGATGGACTCCTCGGATACGGTCACAGTGCCGGCGGCCGGAACTCCGCCACCTCCGGTCTCCTTGCCTCCGCAGGCGCAGACCATAAGGCCTGCACCCAGGAGAAAGGCTGATAACATTTTACTGTTCATCTTTTTACATCTCTGCTAATACAATGGAGCCAACGCTTATTTCGGTGTTGTCCGGGTTGCCTCCGAAGTCAAATACCATCTTTACGGCGGTGGCATCGATTCCGGTTAGGCCAGAATAGGTGAATGTCTTGTCCTCGTAAGTCTCATCGATGGTCACCCTGTCGTATACCAGGAAGTTCCCGTCGTCTGATGAGTCGGTGAGCTTGATGGTAACACCTGTGAATGCAGCCGAAGAGTTTACTGTCACCTTGAAGAAATAGGTCTTCTCGGAAGATAGGGAGATGTCGCTTGCAGGTATGATGAAGAACTGCGCCTGCCACTGGTCGGTAGTAGCGGAAGGAAGTGAAAGCGTATATACGCCATTGCTCTCCGTAGTCTCTGGATCGGCTATCTGGCTCCAGCCCGGAGCATACCAGTATGTGAACGAATGGGCTCCGTCAGAATCGACGGGTTTCCAGATATTATCGGAGGATGAGTAGTCTACATCGAAGGATTCGCTTCCGCCCTCTCCGCTCTCCTGCAGGATTATCTCCTTGATGGTTACATCGGTGTTCTCGGGATTGCCACCGAAGTCGAATACCATCTTCACGGCGGCGGCATCGATTCCTGCAAGGCCGGTATATTTAATCTCGGTCTCCTCGTAGGCGGTGAGATCCACCTGATTTGCAAACAGGAAGTTCCCGTCATTAGTTGTGTCCGTAAGCTTCAGGGTTACTCCCTTGACATCAGTGGATGTCTGGAGTGTCACCTTGAAGTCGTAGGTGGTCTCGCTGCTAAGGGTGAGGTTGTCTACCGGAGTGATGTGCAGCTGCGCCTGCCACTGGCCTGCAGTGGCCGTAGGAAGCGAGAATGTGTAAGTGCTTCCGCTAAGGGTGATTTCGGGTTTGTCGATTTCCGCCCAGTTAGGAGCATAGTACTGGAATATCGTGTGGGCTGCGTCATCTCCCTTGGCCGCATACCAGAGGTTGTCGGAGGATGAGTAGTCGACGAAGGTGACGGAAGAGGGGTCGTCAGTCTCTTCGGAAGGAAGGACGGTTCCGTCATCGACAGAGTGGTCCTTCAGGGTTATCTTCTTCACGGAAACCTCAGTGTCTGCAGCATTGCCGCCAAAGTCGAGCACCATCTTCACTGCGGATGCGTCGATACCGGCAAGGTCGGTGAGATAGAATACGTATTCTTCTCCTGCCTTGAGGGATATCCTTTCTGTGAAGAGGTAGTTCCCGTCATTTGTAGTGTCGGTGAGCTTGATTGTAACTCCCGGATGGTCCGTGGATGAGTACAGGATGCAGGAGAAGTCGTAGTTCACCGCCGAAGACAGGGAAATGTCCGTTACAGGGATGATGAAGAACTGTGCCTGCCACTGGTCGGTCGTAGCCTCGGGAAGCTGAAGCACGTATTCTCCGATGGAATTGTCCTCGGTAGTCTCGGGGTCCGAAATCTGGCTCCATCCCGGAGCGTACCAGTATGTGAGAGTGTGGGCGCCTTCAAGGTCTGCGGGTCTCCAGATGTTGCTGTCGGCCGTGTAGTTGAATCCCTCGAATACCTCTTCCTTCTCCTCTTCCTCGCTGGTGAGGGTGAAGTGCCATGCGATGGAACCGTCGTCGGTTACAAGCTCAAGGGTCTTTGCATTGGCGTTCTCCACCTTGAAGCGTGTGTCGGATACGAATCCGTCGTTAGGTATGTACATGAAGAGGGTTCCCGAAGGAAGGACAAGGTAGAGGTCGTCTCCTTCCACTTCAAAGGAGTAGGTGGTTGTCTGGGCGTCTACCGCGAAAGTGTAGTCCTCGCTCTGACCGCTAATGTAAGGGGAAGCTGTCACATTGAGGTTTACGAATGTGTTGCCGTCCTCACCCGGATCGTAGGTGTAGCCATAGTCCGATGTGAAGGTCACGCGGTCCTCGTAGATTCCGGTGGACTCTTTCTCGTAAGCCTTTGCGGCCCACCACTCCAGTCCGGTAGTTCCGCTGGGACCGCATCCGAAGTGATTGTCAATTTCACCCTTGAGCCTCCACTGCTTGCTTGAGGAGGAGGTTCCTCCGGCAAGGAAGGTTACATACTTGTCGTAGTTTACAAGGGTGTTCTTGATTGTGAAGGTAACATCGACATAGTCGGGTGAAAGGCCTGCATTGTTCATGATCTGGAGCCTTACGGTGTAGGTTCCGGCACTAGCGAAGATCTTCTGGAAGTCGTCCCTTGCGGAATATACGGTATAGTCGCCGTTCTTGTCCTGGAACTCCCATACGGGTATGACACCTGTGACTCCGTCAGGCAGCGAGAATGTGACCTGGTTGGTCGCATCATCCACTGTGACGACGGGAGTGATCCCTTCTGCCGAGGGGACTTCGCTCTCGCTGGGGTGGTGGATATCCTGGGGGGAGCATGCCACCATCAGCGCAGCCAATCCTAGTATGGATATGAATTTTTTCATCTCTTTGTATGTTCTAATAGTTGTTCTGTACTAAGTTCTCATCGGCATCCAGCTCGGACTGGGGGATGGGGATGTATTTCTTGGAAGATGTCCAGGAGTTTGTCCTGTATCCGTAGGTGTCTGGAACGAGGGTGGTGGCGGCGTCGCCCCATCTTACGAGGTCCCAGTAGCGCTTGCCTTCGCCTACGAACTCGAGTCTTCTCTCCTGTTTGATGTTCTCAAGCGAGAGGGCTACGGTCTCACCCGGAACTGCCCTCTGGTGAACCTGGTTCAGCCATCCTTCGGCGTCACCGCTTCCATATCCCTCGACCACGAGCTCTGCTGCGTTGAGGAGGGTCTCTGCGTAGCGGTATATCCTCCAGTTGTTGTTGAAGTTGAGGTCGGAGTCAGCCAGCTGGTCGGCTACGTTTGCGGCATAGGCTATGTACTTCTCAAGGAAGAGGCCGGTGTCCTGGTAGCGGGCGTTGTAGGAGCCGTCTGCGGCGGCGTTCCATACGGTGGCGTCACGGCGGGTGTCATTGTCCGCAAACATGTCGTAGGTCTCCTGCCTTACCGGGCAGAATCCCCAGCCGTTGTCATGCTCGGAGTCTCCGGTCCATCCGTTGGGGCTGATCAGGCGAGGCAGACATGTTCCGCCTGCTCCCTTTGGCCAGCTCCATGAGCGTACCGCATTGTCATCCTTGTAGTTTATCTCGAAGATTGACTCGTCGTTCCATTCTCCGCTCTCTTTGAAGATGTCTTCATAGTTTGCAGTGAGGGAGTAGAGTCCGGAGTTTATGATCTCCTTCATGTAGGAGAGCGCCTGGGGAAGCCTGCTCTCGTCTTTCTGGTACATCGCGAGTTCAGCGTAGAGCATGTAGGCCATGGCGGTTGTAACCACGCCCTGGTTCTCGGGATTGTGGTCCATGTCAAGCTGTCCCAGTGCGATTGCGCCTTCAAGGTCTGTCATCATGTTCTCATAGACCGTGTCGTGGTCCAGCTGATCGGCCCTGAAAGGCTCCTCGAGATTCTCCTCGAAGTAGGGGATGTTGCCCCAGAACTTCCACAGCCAGCTGTAGTAGTATACCCTCAGGACCCTGGCGTGCGCCTCGAACATCTTGGGGTCGTCGTCATTGTCGAAGTCGGTCGTCCATCCGATGTACTCAAGTACGTCATTGCACCTCTTCACTCCCGAGTATGCGGTGCTCCAGAGGTTTGTGATGGTGTAGTTCGAGGTGGCCTCGAAGTTCATAAGCATGTGCCAGTGCTGGTTGTCGGTCTTGTCGGAGCCTCCAACCCAGATCTGGTCTGCCATGATGTCGCTCATTATCGTGAGCGGAGAGTACTGGCTTCCGTCCCAGTCGGTCCATTCCAGGGGGTCGTATGCCGCTATGGCAGCCTCCTCGAGGTGCTCGACGGTAGTGAAGTATTCCTCGATGGGAGCCGCAGTGGGGTTCTCCACCTCAAGGAACTTGTTGCCGCATCCTGCTGCGCATGTGCAGAGGGCTGCGAGTGAAAGTATGGATTTAATGTATGTTTTCATCGTCTTGTCCTCCATGGTTTAGAATGCGACATTTACACCGAATATGAATGTGCGTGCCTGGGGATAGACTCCGTAGTCTATGCCGAGGGATGTCCCTGATGATGAGATTTCAGGATCGTATCCGTGATACTTGGTGAAGGTGAGAAGGTTCTCGGCGGCGACATACAGCCTCAGGCTCTCGACGAATACCTTTCTGGTGAGATTCTGCGGAAGGGTGTAGCCTAGCTGGATGTTCTTGAGCCTTGCGTAGGAACCGTCATATATGTAGAGGTCTGAGGAAACCCAGTTGACAGAGTCTCCCAGGACGAAGCGGGGATACTTGTTGGATGTTCCTTCTCCGGTCCAGCGGTTGAGCATGTAGGCGGGGAGGTTCGACTTTGAGATGTCGATTCGGCGAGTGGCGTCGAATACGTCGTTGCCGATGGTTCCCTGCCAAAGCATGGAGAAGTCGAAGCCCTTCCATGCTACGTTGAATGTCCATCCCCATGTCCAGTCGGGGGTGCCGTTTCCGATGTTGGTGCGGTCGTCCTCGCTGATCTTTCCGTCGCCGTTTACGTCCACGAACCTTACGTCACCGGGTGATGCATTGGGCTGGAGAAGCTCTCCGTCGGAGTTGGTGTAGGCGTCGATTTCGGCCTGGTTCTGGAATATTCCGTCGGTCTTGTATCCGTAGAAGAAGGGGAAAGGCTGCCCGTTCTCGGCACGTGATATTGTGCCGACACCCTGGAAGGAGTCGAGGTTCGCCCAGCCTGTCTCGTTACCGTACTCGATAAGCTCGTTCTTGAGGTAGGTGAGGTTTCCTCCGGTGCGGAACTTCCAGTCGCCGAGGTTGAACTTGTAGGAAGCCTCCATCTCGATACCGGAGTTCTTCATCTTTCCTACGTTGCCCATAGGCTTGTTCTCACCTACATATGAAGGTATGTTCATGTACATGAGCATTCCGTCAGTGATTTTCCTGTAGTAGTCGATGGAGAATGTAAGTGCGCTTGAAAGGAATCCGAAGTCAAGGCCTATGTCGGTCTGCCTGGATGTCTCCCATTTGAGAGAAGGATTGGCGAGTCCGCTGGCCTTTACACCGGTGGCTACCGACTCTCCGGCTCCAAGGATGTAGTTGTTTCCGGATGACGTGAGCACAGTGTACATGAAGTCTCCGATGTTCTCGTTACCGTTCTCACCCCATGAGAAGCGTGCCTTGAGGACGTTCCACCATGAAGGAAGTCCTATGAAATCCTCTTTGTGGATGTTCCATCCCAATGAGAATGAAGGGAATGTGGCCCAGTGGTTGTTGCTTCCGAAACGGGACGAACCGTCACGGCGTACAGTGAACTCGGCCATGTATTTCTCGGCGTAGTTGTAGCTGGCCCTGAAGAAGTAGGATGCAAGCCTTGCCGATACGTAGGGTGCTCCGTAGACGCTCATTTCACCGTCTTCCTGGAGTCCGTCCGCATAGTCGATGTAGGGCTTGTTGTAGTCCTTGAGGTTGTAGCGGGCTCCTCCGAGGTACTGTCCTTCGGAAGCCTTTGCAGACTGTCCGAGCAGAAGGGCTATGCTGTGGTTGCCCCAGCTATGGTCCCACATGAGGGTGTTCTCGATCTGCCATACGCGGCTGTTGTCGCTTTCGGCGTATGCTGTTGAGTGGTCCGCCTTGTTGTTGCTTCCAAGGTAGAACAGGGGGGTGTAGCCGTTGTTGCCCCAGAACGAGAGGTCGACTCCATAGCTGGTCTTGAACCTCAGACGGTCCCAGATGTTCAGCTCTGCGTTGAATCCTCCTACGAACTTGTGTGTCCAGTACTCGGTGCCGGGCAGTGAAAGGGAAGCGACCGGGTTCACCATCTCATTGTAGTCGGTACCGGGAACCATATACATGCTGCCATTGGCGTCGTAGAGCATCTGGTATCCTGAATAGAGGGAAGACTGGGCCTGCGCCTCTGCGTCCGTGCACAGGACGTTGAGGATAGGCGAGAGGGCGAGGGCGGATCCAAGGGGAGATCCCCACTGGGAGTTCTCGCTTACACCGGCGCTCTTCATCTTGGCATATGAGAGGTTTGCCGTCAGGGTGAGCTTGTTCAGGTAGTTCCTGTCCTGGGTGTTGTCAAATACGGTGTAGGTGGTGTTGCTCCTTAGCGAAAGGCGCTTGTAGAAGGAACGGTCCACGTTTCCGCCGACGATACCTTTCTGATTGGTGTATCCCATTGAAAGGTAGTAGTTGACCTTGTCGGATGCTCCGCTGATGCTGACCTCGTGGTTCTGCTGTGGTGCGTTGTTGTAGAATACCTCCTTCTGCCAGTCGGTCCCTTCGCCATAGCTCCATGGATCGTTGTAGATAGGGGCCATTCCAGCGTTGATCCTGCCTTCGTTCATCATCACGGCGTACTCGCTGGCGTTAAGCACGGACCTTTGCCTCCAGGCACTTGACATTCCGAAGGAGTAGTCGTATGTCACACGGGTCCTGCCTTTGGTTCCCTTCTTCGTGGTCACCAGGACAACACCGTTGGCCGCCCTTGCACCGTAGACTGCTCCCGATGCGGCATCCTTGAGGACCTCGATTGATTCGATGTCGTTAGGATTGAGGTAGTCGATTCCTCCTTCGATAGGCATGCCATCTACTATATATAGAGGATCGGAGTTGTTGATGGTACCTGTACCGCGGATGCGGATTCTGGGGGATGCACCAGGCTGTCCGGATGAAGATGTCACGTTGACACCGGCAGCCAGTCCCTTGAGGGCCTGGTCGACCCTGACCGGTCTGGCGGATTCTATGTCATCCGATGACACTTTTGCGATAGATGCGGTGACGACGCTCTTTTTCTGTACGCCGTAACCGACTACCACTGTCTCCTGGATCATCTGGGAGTCCACATCCAGTGAGACTACCATTCCGGGTGAGGCTGCAACCTCTTTTGTCAGGTATCCTACAGAGGAGATCTCCAGGGTCGCCCCTTGCGGAACATTGAGCGTGAAGTGTCCGTCCACGTCGGTCACCGTACCGTTCGAGGTGCCTTTCTGGACAACACCGGCTCCAATGAAACCGGCTCCCGTCTCATCGAGGACGGTGCCACTGATCTGGGTCTGGGCCCAAATGGAGGACCCTCCAAATCCGAGCAGACAGGCAGCTATGCAAAGCAGCCTGCCAAGATTTCTGGCTTTCATGAGTGTGATTAGTGTTGATATGGTTTTAAGTTTTTCCAAGTTTCGCAGGAACTGGCGTGGTCATCTCCCTTTCCCAAAGCAAAATTAGAAAGTAAAATCCTTTTTTGCTATCGCAGTGGCTCAATAAGTGGAAAAATACGGTGTGTTCTTAAATTTAACTTATTGATAATCAATAAGAGTTTTTGGATTAAAAGGATTTAAAAAAGTGGATAAAAAAGATACGATAATGAGATATTTCAAAGGTCAGAAACTATGGATGTATCAGTAAGAAATCCATCGGTGGGATCCTCTCATAAAATCTTCTTTTTTTTTCATTGTATTAAGAAGCAAACCATGTAAATTTGTCTGACCGTATAGAAAAAGACATGTTCTACCGCAGAAAAATAATTCTGAATCTGCTAGACACCTTTGGCGGCAGTCTTTCTGCAAAGAGATTTCAGAAGCTATTGTTCCTGGTTACCCGTGGCCAGGAGAAAAAGACTTTTGACTTCCTTCCATACAGGTATGGGTGCTATTCGTTCCAGGCCAGTTTCGATCTCCATGTAATGGAGAACCAGGGGTTGGTGGCAATTCTTGAGGGAAGTGGCGGAAACGAGATTTCTCTAAGGTCCCTACCTCAGGAGGCTGAATCTTTGACTTTGTTTGATTCTTCGCTTATTGACAAGGTAAAAGCTAAGTTTGGCGATTTGTCGCAGGATGATCTCATCCGCTACACATACCGAAACTATCCGTTCTACGCCATAAGGAGCATTCTGGCGGAGCACCTCCTCACCCCTGAAGAACTGCATAAGGTCCGTGCCCAGGACAGACACTTTGAAGAACCGGCTCTTTTCACTATCGGATACGAAGGAATATCCCTGGAAAGATATATAAACCAGCTTCTGCTTAAGGATGTCCATGTTCTTTGTGACGTGAGAAAGAATGCCTACAGCCAGAAATACGGTTTTAGCAAAGGCGTCCTCCAGAAAGCCTGCGAAGGTGTAGGAATCATTTATGTACATGTTCCTCAGCTTGGGATTGAATCAGATGAAAGGCAGGATCTGAACACCCAGGAAGACTATGACCGTCTGTTCGAAACCTATGAAAGGACTACACTAAAGGCTAACTGGGATTACCTTCTGAGCGTACGTGATATCATAGACAAGAAAAAGAGAGTCGCGCTGACATGCTTTGAAGCGAATCCCAAGCAATGCCACAGATCGCGTGTTGCAAAGGCTTTGATGGAACTGCCTGACAAATATTACCAATTGACACATATAACCAATGTCGCAAACTAAAGTTCTAATCGCTGTTAAAACTTATCCTTCACTATCATCCAAATATGACGAGCTAGTCTGTACTGCAGGTTTTCTGGAGGACGGATCATGGATACGCATTTATCCAGTTCCTTTCCGAAAACTTGATTTCGAAAATCAGTATAGGAAATGGCAATGGATAGAGATGAACCTTGTCAAAAATGAGAAGGACTTCCGGCCGGAAAGTTTCCGTCCATATGATATAGATGAAGATATCAGAATCCTTGACACAATTGGGACAAAGAATGCATGGAGCGATAGGAGAAAGATTGTCCTAAAGAATGTCCGGTATGATATGGGGAATCTAATAAGCGACGCAAAAGACCCATCCAAGCATACTTCTTTGGCAGTATTTAAACCAAAAGAAATACTTGACTTCAGATGGGAGCCTACAGATAGGGAATGGGATCAGAAAAAGCTGGAAGAAGTATACGCACACCAAAGGGAAATGAACCTGTTTGACCAGACACGAAGAATATTCAAAGTAGCAAGAAAACTCCCTTACAAGTTCAAGTATGTCTTCAGGACGGAAGATGGCAGACAATGCGATATGATGATTGAAGATTGGGAGATTGGCATGCTTTACTGGAAATCTTTATCTAGGTCGGGAGGAGACGAAAAGATTGCGTGCGAGAATGTAAAGAAGAAATACTTCGATAATTTTGCCAGGACAAAGGACCTGTATTTATTCTTAGGAACAAGCCTGAAATACCATTCAGTTGGTATTAATCCATTTATGATTATAGGCGTGTTTTATCCACCTTTCGAAGAACAGAATGAGCCTACATTGTTTGATATTGACTGATTATTAGATATTTCCGCCTATCTCCCTTACCCTGTCTTCAAAAGTCTCCCTGTCCCCGATGGCTGCATTCTTGACCTGCGCCCTATAGTTATATATGGTATTGGTGGAATATCTGAGAAATGACGCTATGTTTGACGACTGCGTTATCCCAAGGCGTATGAGGGCGAATATTCTGAGTTCCACGTTCAGCAACTCTCCATCTTTCAGGACTATCCTCTTGTCTGGCTGCAGCAGGCGGTTGAAGTCTTCCACGAATGAAGGGTATAGCTTCAGGAACGACTGGTCGAACACCTTGTAGAATTCCTTCAGTTCAGAGTCTATCATTTTCTGGGAAGACATCTGGGCTATGAGTTCATCGTACTCTTCTGCGAGCAGTTTCTTCCTTACCGATGACTGCAGGCCCTTCATCTTTCCTATGTAGTTGGAGCACATCGACAGGAACAGTCCCAGGTACTGGTCCTTTGCGGTGTTGGCTTTTGCAAGGGCGCTGTTGATGTTCTCGATCTGCTCCTGGGCCTTCTTCCTTTTGTGCAGAAGGACCAGTGACATTGAAAAGGCCGCAAGGGTGGCGAGTCCGAGCAGGGTGACGACTATCAGCAGGTTGCGGTCTTTCCGGTGGTGCTCCTTGAGTGTCTCAGTGTAGCTTTCCTGTATGCTCGGTATTATTGCCGCAATCTGCCACTGCCTCAGGTGGGCATCGTAGAAGTTGGCGTCCTGAAGAGAGAACGAAGAGTAGCGGAATGCCCTTTCTGTGTCACCGTCCCTGAAAAGCAGCCTTGCCAGGTTTATTGCGGATGCGTTGTCCTTTGTCGCGGTGCGCACGTCTGTTGCGGCCGACCTGGCCAGCCAAATCCTTCTGTCGGTCTCCCTTCCGAGGGCTTCGCAGATAAGCGACTGGTAGTATGCATGTACCGCAAAATCATGATCGTTCTCGGCGGTATGGGAAAGGATTATGGAATTAAGGGAGTCTGCCTTCCGGAAGTTTTCTGGATCTGTAGTGTGGATGAGCCTCTGGAGAAGTATCTTTCGGTATTCCATCGAGGAAGGGTCCATCCTTGCCATTAGGGAATCCTGGTATGAGGCTGCGATGGATATCCTGTTTTTCCTCTCGTCTGCACCATTGTCTACGAAGTCTCCGTAGTCGGTCCAGAATCTCTGGCTTACATACATGTAGGTAAGAAGGTCCCTGCCGGTAAGGGACGTTGAGTCAATCTGGTCCAGGGTCTCCTTCGCCTCGAGATAGTCTCCGCCGACAGTGTTCAGGAGCGCTTTCTTCAGCTTTACGTCATATGCCTTTTCTCTGTCATGAAGAGATGTGGCGATGGAGTCCATCTTCGTGAGCGTACCTTCAGCCAGGACATACATGTAGGAGAAATATTCATCATAAAGACGGGAAAGGATTGAATACTTCTCTTCGGGAGTCTCCGCACTGTCAAGCTTCCCCTGCAGGGATGAAATCCTGTCCTCCTTCTGTGAAGTGTAGATCCCAGCCTTGTCCATTTCGGAGTCCAGGATCTCCAGGAACCCCTTCAGGTCCTGTCCCCTGGCTGAAAGGAAAGTGGCGAGGAGTATCCCCGCCGCTAGAATTGCCCTATGAAGGATGCGTCTCACCTGGTCCTTCCTACAAGGCGGTCTGCAAAACGCCTAAGGCTTTCATACCTGACTCCGCTGCATACCTTTCTTGCGTGCTGCAGGGCCTCGTTGTTAAGGCGCAGGATCTCCTCCTTTGCGTCCTTGTCCACTTCGAGGGCTGTGTATATGCCCTTGACCTTCTCTATCTTGGCATCCTTCTGCTCCTTTGTGTCAACAGGCATGTGAAGGGCGTCTAAAAGTTCGCTTCTTGTCTTGTCGTCGGCCTTTTCAAGGGCACGGGTCGTAAGCCAGCACATCTTGTTGTTGACGATGTCGCCGCCGATGGGTTTGCCAAATACCTTTTCATCCCCGAAAGCGTCAAGGTAGTCGTCTGCAACCTGGAAGGCTAATCCCAGGGAATATCCGTAGTCGTAGAGGCTGTCGCAGTCCTTCTCGGGAGCTCCTCCCAGCATGGCACCCATCTTTGCCGAGCAGGCTATGAGCACACCGGTTTTCAGGCCAATCATTTCCATGTAGGCGTCCATGGAAACACCTTCCTCCTTCTCGAAGTCCATATCCAGCTGCTGGCCTTCGCATACCTGGGCTGCGGTCCTTGCGAAAAGGTCTATCATCTGGGGAAGTATCTTTACCGGAGCGAGCGAAATCCTCCTGTAGCTGTCTATGCACATTACGTCACCGGAGAGAATCGCACAGTCATCGCCCCACTTGCTCCATACGGTCTCCTGCCCGCGTCTAAGGCGGGACTTGTCCATGATGTCGTCATGGATGAGGGTGAAAGTGTGGAACACTTCGATTCCCACGGCAGGCTCTGTGACGCTCCTGTCTGAGAGGTCGTCCCTGTAGAGGGCGTAGGTGGTAAGGCACAGTCTTGGCCTTATCCTTTTCCCTCCAATGGAGATCATGTATCTAAGGGGATCGTAAAGCCCTTTGGGGGCGTCTTTGAAAGTGATGTCGTCGAATAGCTCTTTGATTCTGGAATCGATCTGTTTTTCGTTCAGCATGTGAAAAATGTGGTTATCCGAAAACAAATATAGTTTATCTTTGCGAAAAATACAAAAGAGAAATGATAGGTCAGGCCACTGTCGTAAAGAACGCTGGAAGCCATTTCCTGCTGTCCGTCCTTCCGGACTGGGAGCCGTTCCCTGCCGTGCTGAAGGGCAAGGTCCGCCTCGAGGGTGGTTCATCCACCAATCCCGTTGCGGTAGGGGACCATGTTGTGTTCCAGATAAAGGATGGAGAGAGCGCCAGCATAGGGAATCCAGCCCAGATAAGCGAAGTCCTTCCGCGGAAGAACTACCTCATCCGCAAGAGCACCAACCTCTCAAGGCAGAGCCACGTCATAGCGTCGAACATTGACATGGCCTACATCGTGGTGTCCCTGTACTTTCCCCAGATAAAGCTGCCATTCCTTGACAGGATACTTGTGACGTGCGAAGTCTATGACGTACCTTGCACCATAGTGCTTAACAAGGTTGACATCTACAGGGAAGAGGCCAGGGAATGGGTGGAGGATTTCCACAGGATATATGAAGGAGCCGGATACAGGGTACTTGAGACATCCGTTGTCGACGGAACTGGCATTGACGCCCTCAGGGAAGATTGCAAGGGAAGGGTGTGCCTGTTTTCCGGAGAGTCCGGAGTCGGGAAGTCATCTCTTGTGAAGGCCATAGACCCAACCCTTGATCCGAAGATTGCGGAAATATCCACGGCTCATCTGCAGGGGCGTCACACCACATCCCTCTATGAGATGTACCGCATTTCCTCAGGCGGATTCATAATTGACACTCCCGGCATAAGGGGCTTCGGGCTTGTCAGCCTTCAGAAGGAGGAGATCGCCCTTTACTTCCCCGAGATGCTGAAAGCCTCGAGGAACTGCCGTTTCACTCCGTGCACCCATACCCATGAGCCGGGATGTGCGGTAAAGCAGGCTGTCGAGGATGGTACCATCAGTCCGGAAAGGTATTCTTCATACCTTGGCATGCTTGAGGAGGACGGTAAGTTCAGATAGATGAAGAGCCGTTCTCTGGATTCCGACATACTGAGGATCGCCGCACCAAGCATCCTTGCTAACCTTACCGTTCCGCTTGTAGGATTGGTCGACATATCGGTGGCGGGCCATCTTGGAGGGGGTGACGCGGTATCCCTTATCGCGGGAATCTCCCTCGGTACGATGCTCTTCGACCTGCTGTACTGGAATTTCTCTTTCCTGAGAATCGGGACAGGAGGTCTTGCATCCCAGGCCTACGGGGCATCTGACATGGGTGAATGCGCCAGAATCCTTCTAAGGGGACTGTTCCTGTCTCTTGCAGTATCCGTTATGGTCCTTCTGATACAGTGGCCTTTCCAGAAGCTGGTATTCCTGTTTGTGAAGTCTTCTTCCCAGGCAAGGTCTCTCGCCCTGGAGTATTTCTTCATAAGGATATGGGCCGCTCCGGCGACACTATGCCTGTACTCTCTCAAGGGCTGGTTCATAGGAATGCAGGACGGAGTCAGCTCCATGATAACGGACCTTGTGGTGAACGTCCTTAACATGGGGCTCAGCGTAGCTCTGGCGTTCGGCTACCTGTTTCTGCCTGCGCTGGGATATGCTGGAATAGCATACGGGACGGTGATAGCCCAGTATTCGGGACTTGCGACAGCCCTTCTCATCGTTCTTCTGAAATACCGCAGGGTCTTTGATGGGGTATCTCTCAAGGGTGTGCTGTCAAAGGAAAGGATAGGGCCATTCATGAAGATGAACGGAGACTATTTCCTGCGCTCTGTCGGAATGATAGCCATATATGTAGGGTTCACGGCAATATCCTCTTCCTTTGGCGACATGCTCCTTTCCTGTTCAACCATAATGATGAAGCTCCTGATGTTCTTCTCCTATTTCACAGACGGGTTTGCATACTCTGCCCAGGCCCTTTGTGGAAAAGCTATCGGAGAGGGTGATCCGGAAAGGCTTGGGAAAGTCGTCGGCAGGGTGTTCCTGTGGAGCGGAGGTGTCGCCCTGGCGTTCATAGCCGTGTACTACTTTGGAGGGAAGCCGCTGCTGGGCCTAATGACAAACGACCCTTCTGTAGTTGATAGATGCTCTTCGTTCCTTGTGTGGCTTCTTCTGATGCCTGTAGCTGGTGTCGCCGCCTTTACATGGGACGGAGTCTATTCTGGTGCCACTGCATCAAGGGAGATGAGAAACTCCCAGCTTGTCAGTGTCGCAGCTTTCTTCGCGATATGGATTCCTGTGGCCATGATATGGAGAGAACCTCTTTCACTTGGAAGCGCCGACGCATCCGACGCCGCTCTGCATATACTGCTCGGAGCCTATTTCGTGCATCTGCTGTCGAGGGGAGCGTACCAGGGTACGCTATATCGGAAGAGCGTCCTTTCAAAATGCAGTTCGAAGGCTGGCACCGCGGGCAGATAAGGTCATACGTTATTTTCGTAATAACCATTTTGTCAACCTTCAAGCGTTTGACTTTTATAAAAAATTGGAAAAATTGTAAAAATTTCCAACTTTTCTTATTGTTTTCGCTGTTGACGCTTATCTTTGCGTTCAAAAGTAATACTTTATGGTGCAAGATAAATCGTTGATAGATATTATAAGCAGTCAGTCTGAGGGCTCCATCATTTTCCGAACGGATTTTCCGCAATATCATCCGGAATTCGTTGGCAATGTGTTGTCTGCAATGGTAGAGGAGAATACTCTGATAAAGATAGCTCAGGGTATGTACTTGAAACCCCAAAAGAGCCGGTTCGGGGCGGTAAATCCTTCTGTATACCAAGTGGCTGAGAGCATTGCAAGACGCGATAGTGCGGAAATTCTTCCCACTGGAGAGACAGCCATGAATGAATTGGGGCTTTCCACACAAGTTCCAGTAAATTATACCTTCCTGACAACTGGGAGCGCCAGAAACATCAAATTGGGCAATCGAAACATTGTCTTCAAACGCAGTGTTCCTAGAAATTTCGCTTATAAAACGAAGTTGATGGCCTATATTGTGCAGGCTCTTCGTTCTATGGGAGAAAAGAATGTGGACGATTCCATATTGAGCCAGTTGGCTGCACTGATAGACAAAGAACCCGACCATGCGGCTCTAATCGAAGATTTAAGGCACACTCCTGTATGGATGCGTAAAATATTAAAGCCCCTTATTTACAGTAAAGATGGAAAAGCTATGGATAAACAATAGTCTTAACGACAGGATTTTTATGCTTGACAAAGCGGATGAAACGCATTACGACTTGCTCTCTCCAGATGTGATAAACATTATTCCTCCAGGTAATGTCATTGATGATTGGCGCAGCGATTATGAAAACATGCAGCAATCTTTCATTTATGGGCAATCTAAATCATTTGATGAACTCATAAATCGTATTTTAGAACTTCAAAATCGTTTACAAGAAATTGACGGTAATTGAGACTTTTTGGGCATAAACATCTTTATGGGGTAATCGCTCTTTAGTGAGTTATGCAGAACCTGCTCATTCTATAGATATGGAGCAGGTTAGCCCCCTCCACTATCTTCCCTTGAGGGCGCCTACACCCCCCTTATTTTTTACTTTCTTCAAGGAAATTGCGCTCGTGAGAAGAGCATATAGCTCGTTTTGGAGTTGATTGAAAAAGTCGTAAATTGCATTGTCTTTAGAAGAAAGACTGTTCTTTTGCAATGTCACATGATGGAAATCATATTTGAAAAATGAGTTTCTATTCCTATTTCAGAGTTTCCAAGCCAAGTGCCGAAAAGGTCTCTTCGGATAAGGTTGAACCTACCTACAGGAAATACCGTTCCAGGACATTCTGGACAGTTACCATAGCATACGCCCTCTTCTACATGTGTCGCATGGCGTTCAGCATCGTCAAGCAGCCGATAATTGACGGGGGCATAATGGATGCCCGGCATCTTGGTGTCATCGGCTCATCCATGCTTTTTGTCTATGCCATTGGAAAGTTCGTTAACGGCTTCATTTCGGACTACTGCAATGTACGCCGCTTCATGGCAGCCGGCCTTGGCGTATCAGCCCTCGTGAATCTCACAATAGGAATACTAGGACTCTGCTTCGGGTGGTTTTCCATCCCTGTAGCCGTCCTTTTCGGAGCGATGGCCGTCCTGTGGGGCATCAACGGATGGGTCCAGTCCATGGGCTCGCCGATGGGTGTGATAAGCCTTTCACGATGGTATCCAAAGTCCATAAGGGGCACATACTATAGCATATTTTCAGCGACTCCCAATCTTGGAAAGATGCTTTCCATGATAATAATAGGAGGCATAGTTGGTTGGGCCGGATGGCAGTGGGGATTCATAGCGGCTGCCATTGCAGGTTTCATAGGCATGGTGCTTATCCTGCTACTGGTAAACGACACTCCCGAGAGCATTGGTTTGCCTTCTGTGCAGGAGATTTCAGGGGAAGGCGTTACCAAGGCGGACAAGATGCCGACAAAGGAACTGCAGAAATTTGTCATAAGGCATCCGGGAGTGTGGATAATAGCCCTTTCAACCGCCTTGATGAATGTGACCCAGTATGCATTTACCGACTGGGGCGTACTTTTCCTTCAGAAGCACAAGGATTTCACACTTAATAGCGCCACCCAGGTAATTGCCATAGCCGGTTTCTTCGGAATAGCCGGAACCGTAGTATCCGGCTGGCTTTCCGACAAGGTCTTCAAGGGTGACAGGATAAAGCCCGTACTCCTTTCAGGAATCATCTGCTCCCTTTCGTTTGGCCTCTTCCTTTTTGGTGGCGGAAGCTATCTTTTCAACATTGCCTGTGCCGCGACTTTCTTCCTCTGCATTGGGATACTGTTCTGCATCGTGGCAGGGCTCATGGCACTTGACATAGTGCCTAGAAAGGCGACGGGGGCTGCTACTGGCATTATCGGGATATCCAGCTATGTGGCGGCAGGAATCCAGGATGTGGCCAGCGGTTTCATAATCCAAAGTGGCGTAAAGGGTGACGTATATGACTTCAAAGCCGTCTCCATATTCTGGCTGTGCGTCTGCCTACTGTCGTTCATTATTCCTATTCTGGGCTGGAGCTTTATGAAAAAGAAGGTGGTCGAATAGGATGTTCACTAGTATTCGACTTATTCCAATCTGATTTTGGCATTTTATCTTCGATTTTCTGCCAGAAATATTAATTCACGTATTGTTTTGGCAGATTATCTCGCATTCTCAGCCATAATTATGTAATTTAGCGATATGAACACAGATATGAGCAGATGTAAAATCATTGGCAGAAAGGATGGCTTGGATTCTCTTCAGAAGGCTATGAATTCTGACCGCTCATCTTTCATAGCTTTATATGGCAGGATGGGTGTTGGCAAGACATTTCTTGTCAAAGAGTTCTTCAACAATGATTTCACTTTCTATTGTACTGGAGTTGCAAACTCTACCAAGGCGGGGCAGCTAAAGGCATTCCGCTCTGCCGTGGAAAGATACTCGGGAAGAAGCTGTCCGAGGCTTGCCGGCTGGATGGATGCTTTTTCTGAACTGGGGAAGATTCTGTCAGCGAGCACTCGTCAGCGCAAGGTGGTTTTTCTAGATGAGTTGCCATGGATGGATACTCCGAAATCCGGATTCATTTCGGCGCTCGAGTATTTCTGGAACTCCGATATCAGCTCCAGGGGCGATGTCGTACTTATCGTCTGCGGATCGGCTACATCGTGGATGGTAAACAATCTCATAGATAGCAAGGGCGGCCTGCATAACAGATTGACAGATTGGCTTCAGATCTATCCATTTACTCTTAATGAGTGCGAAGAATACTTCACTAAAAGGGGAATGAATCTCTCCAGGAATCAGGTCGCGGAGTACTATATGATCATGGGAGGCGTCCCTTTCTATCTTGACTTCCTGGATTCTTCCATGACGGTAAATGAGAATATTGACAACCTGTTTTTCAGAAGGACAGGGAAGATGAGGTCTGAGTTCAGTCACCTGTACTCGTCCCTTTTCAAGAATAGCGGAGAGTATGTAAAAGTCCTGAAGGCCATATCTTCCACTCGAAGCGGCATTTCGAGAAAAGACATTACATCGCGCTCACACATCGAAAGCGGAGCGCTTCTTACAAAGATCCTGAAGGAGCTTGAGTATTGCGACTTCATCCGATCCTACCTAAAGCCTCAAGGCAAGAGCAAGAAAATCTATCAGCTGATAGACCCGTACACCATTTTTTACCTGGACTTTATTGATTCTGAAGAATATACAGATGAAACCTTCTGGACTGACTCGCAGAACTCCTCACAGCGTGATTCCTGGTCTGGCTATGCCTTTGAGATACTCTGTCTCAACCATCAGCGTCAGATACTGTCGGCCCTTGGCATAAGCGGAGTGCCGTACAGGGTGTCCTCATGGAGAACAGACCAGAAAAGAGACCGCCTTCTGCAGAGGAAAGGCGCCCAGATAGACCTCCTCATAATCAGAAAGGATGGCTTTGTGAACCTTTGTGAGATGAAATACAGCCATGGCATGTTTGAAGTGAGCGCCGACTATGAGGATAATCTCCGCAACAAGTTGAAATGCTTCAGGGAGGATTCAAAAAAGCCTTACTCTGTGATAATGACACTCGTGACGACAGAAGGATTAAAAAAGAATATGCATTCAGGAGTATTTCAAAGGTGCATTGTCCTGGATGACCTCTTCAAAGGCTAGGAAAATGAGCAGAAAAACATTCCCCATTTCCTGAAATATCACTATATTTGAAAACGATTTAAGCCTTTTTGGGCTGAAAAGACACTAGACACTAGACCGAATGACTCCCAATGGCGTTTTCCCCATATCAGCCGTCCCGTCTCTCGTGCGGGAGGGAGAAATTGAAATATACAAATCATCACATAAATGAAAATTCAAATTTCTGTAGACTACGTAACAGTCCCCGGTGAAAGCCTTTTCCTCAAAGTAGGAGAAAAACTCCTGCCTATGCAGTACATGTACGCAGGTGTGTGGCAGTATGAAGGGGAATACCCTGCATCGGCGGGAGATGAGTATACCTTTGAGGTCAGAAAGGACGGCCATATTACAAACAAGGAATGGAGGGGCCACCGCCTTTCACCCTGTGGCGATCCTGACATGATCATAGTCAGGGACAGGTGGAATGAAAGACCTTCAAACAGTCCCTTCTATTCATCTCTTTTCACAGACGTCGTATTCCGTCGTCCACAGAGAAAGATAAGGACCGAACCTTCTAAGGGAAACCTCACTTTCAGGTTCTTCAGTCCCGAGGTACGCTCCGACCAGGCTGTCGCAATAACCGGCAGCGGCAGGATATTCGGAGAGTGGAAGAAGATGGTTGTCATGGACGATTCCGCATTCCCCCTATGGAAGGTGTCTCTCAATGTCCGTGAACCTTTCGAATACAAGTTCCTCATAGTTGACCGCAAGACCCACGAGCCGGTTATGTGGGAGAAGGGTGGGAACCATTTCTTCGCGGAGCTTCCTCCCAAGGGATGGGAGGTCGTGATCGGGGATGTCGTTCCGGAATTCCCAACGCTTCCATGGAGAGGTGCCGGCGTAGCCGTGCCAGTATTCTCGCTGCGTAGCGAAGACAGCTTCGGAGTAGGCGAGTTCCAGGACATAAAGAAGCTTGTCGACTGGGCCGTAGCCACAGGGCAGAACGTGATACAGCTTCTTCCGATAAACGATACCACGATGACGGGCACATGGCAGGATTCCTATCCTTACAATGCCAATACCACCTTCGCCCTCCATCCCCAGTTTGTCAACCTTGGTGCGGCCGGAGTGAAGGCTGACAAGGCCTTAAAGGCTCTCAAGGATGAACTTAACGCACTTCCATCTGTCGATTATGAGAGGGTGAATGGTGAGAAGGATCGCCTCATGAGAAAGGCGTTCGCTTCCTTCAAGCCTTCTTCGTGCCCGGAATTCGGAGAATTTGTGCAGGCCAACTCTTCTTGGCTCCTTCCTTATGCTGCTTTCCGCTGCCTGACAAAGGAGTTCGGCACCCCTGACTTCCACAAATGGGGCAAGATGGCAAAGTATTCCGCAAAGAAGGTGAGTGAGTATATCGAGGCGAACCGCCCTGAGATTGACTACCAGTGCTTTGTCCAGTATCATCTGGACGCTCAGCTGAAAGATGCGGTTTCATATGCCCATGCCCATGGCGTTGCACTGAAGGGAGACCTTCCCATCGGCATAAGCCGCACAAGTGTTGACGCGTGGCAGTATCCCGAACTCTATCACCTGGATTCCCAGGCGGGGGCACCGCCCGATGTCTTTGCCGTCAAGGGACAGAACTGGGGCTTTCCCACATACAACTGGGAGAAGATGAGCGAGGACGGATTCGCATGGTGGAAGTCTCGCATGAAGAAGATGAGCGAGTACTTTGACGCATTCAGGATCGACCACATCCTCGGGTTCTTCCGCATATGGGAGATTCCCATGGATGCCGTGCATGGCCTTCTGGGATACTTCAACCCTGCAATGCCGTACTCTGGACAGGAGCTAGCCGCAAGGGGCTTCGACCTTGAAGGTGGCCGTTACACCACTCCATTCACCGAGGAATGGGCTGTAAGGGAGATTTTCGGGGACAAGGCTGACCTTGTCATGGACAAGTACCTCAAGGACGGCTTCCTGGTACCTTCTGTAAATACGCAGAGGAAGGTGCTTGAGAAATTCCCCGGCGAGGACAATGCGGCTTTCCGCGAGAGCATGTTGGACCTTATCGACGATGTGCTCTTCATTGAGGATCCAAGGAAGAAGGGATACTACCATCCGAGGATTTCCGCGCAGTATACCTATACCTACAAGTCCCTGGAACAGTGGCAGAAGGATGCCTTCAACGAGCTCTACAACGACTTCTTCTACCATCGTCACAACGATTTCTGGAGAGATTCCGCAATGGCGAAGCTTCCTTCGCTTCTGGACTCCACCTCGATGCTGACGTGCGGTGAAGACCTGGGAATGATTCCGGCATGCGTGCCTGATGTGATGAGCGACCTGAGGATACTTTCCCTCGAGGTGCAGAGGATGCCAAAGGATCCGGACAAGCTCTTCGGTGACCCCTCGCAATATCCTTACCTTTGCGTATGCGCAACCGGTTCTCACGATACCTCCAACATACGCGCATGGTGGGAGGAGGACAGGGAACTTTCCGCAAAATTCTACCACGAGTGCCTGCATGGCGCGGGCGATGCTCCATACTACTGCGAGCCATGGGTCTGCGACAAGATAGTCCTACAGCATGTGAAGTCTCCAGCGATGCTTTGCATACTCCCTCTGCAGGACTGGATTTCCATAGATGCTTCGGTGCGCTACCAGGGCAATCCTGCGGATGAAAGGATAAACGTCCCCGCAATCCCGAGGTATTACTGGCGCTACAGGATGCACCTTACCCTTGAGGACCTAATATCACAGGCCCGTCTTAACGACAGGCTGAAAGGTATGATCCGCGATTCCGGCAGAAACATCTAAAATGTAGGGGCATGTCAAGGAAAATCAGCAATCTGGTGCTAATCACCATATTCGCCCTTTTGCATGCGGCATCCACTCTTTTGTGCCGCTCCCTGGGGGTGGATGACTCGATTGTGCTGACACTCCTTACCATGACCCTTACCGTCATGATATGCGTGCGGCAGTCTCTCACGCTGGAGTTCACTGCCATAAGCATCATCCTTGTAAACATAATAGGCTATGTGGCTGGGCTTGCGATAGCGGGCATACTGGATGGCTTCATTTCGTCACCAATGCTGCTGCACTCCCTGTCCACATTCATAACCACCTGCCTGATAGGATGGGGAATGGTGGGGTTCTGCCGCTTGTTCTCCGCCGATGACGAGTCTGAGTCCATAAGCGATGTGCAGATTCGCTGGATTGTCGCGGCAGTAGCCCTGGTGCTCCTGGTGAGAATCCTTACCGGCGCCCTTCTTAAGACGCAGATGTTCAGCGGCGGAAGCCTCATGGACGTTGTCGCCTCGTTCCTCTCGAACACTGTCGTGGTATTTACTATGGTAGCCCTTACGGTACTTTTCGTCCAGTACATCAAGAGCTCGGAGAGGAACTTCACGATGGGGGAGACGATAGTCGCTTCCGTAGTCTTCTTTGTGATAGTCTGCACTATTGCGTCTCTAATGGTGGGATACGGGATACCTTTCAAGATAGAGGGAGAGTTTACCATAGGAAGGTTCCTCGAACTTCTCATAGTGGCGGTGCTCTGCGAGCTTACCATATATTCTGTGGTGTACATGATAGACTATGCGATAAGGGCAAGGCGTAACATGGAACTTGAAAGGGAGAGGGCGAACCTGGCCCAGTCCCGCTACCAGAATCTCAAGCAGCAGGTGAATCCACATTTCCTTTTCAACTCCCTGAACATCCTGGACTGCCTTGTGGCTGAGAAGAAGGACGACCAGGCCCGATCCTATATCCGCAAGCTTGCCGGAATATACCGCTACATGCTTCGAAACGAGAGTGAACCCATGGTGAAGCTCTCTGATGAGATGGAATACTCCTCCATGTACGGAGATTTGCTTTTGGTGAGGTTCCCTTCGGGGCTCAAGATTGAAAAGGAAGTCCGCCAGGAGGACCTCTCCAGGTATGTCATCACCTATTCTGTGCAGATGCTCCTGGAGAACGCCGTAAAGCATAACGCCGTATCCCCGCAGACACCGCTTGTCATAAGGATGTGGAGCGACGGGGAGTACATCCACGTCGAGAACAACAGGATTCCGAGAATCGCCGAGGCTACCTCTACAGGAGTAGGCCTCAAGTACATAGTCCGCAACTATCGCGACACCGGAGGAAGGGAGGTCAGGATCCAGTCCTCCGATACGTCCTACAGAGTTTCATTACCACTTCTCTGAGTAAGATATGAGAACGATGATCATTGAAGACGAGCCCATGGCTCGCGCCACTCTAGCCAGAACCCTTGGAGAGAATTTTCCGGACATTGAAGTCGTCGCCGAGGCTGGCTCCGTCGTGGACGCCGTCGCCTATCTTCGCGACCACGATGTCGATGTGATATTCATGGATGTGGAACTGTCCGATGGAAAGTGCTTCGAGATATTCCGCCAGGTGGACGTAAAGGCCCATGTCATAATGACTACCGCATATGACAACTATGCCATCAAGGCCTTCGAAGTGAACTCGATAGACTACCTTCTGAAGCCGATAGAGATTTCGGCCCTGAAAAGGGCAGTCGATAGATGCCGTCAGGCTGAGAGCAAGGCTGACATAGGGAAGATCGTGAGCGCCCTTTCCGGAAAGGATGCGAAGATCTGGAAAGAGAGATACCTTGTGCATCTCAATGACAGGATCGTTCCTGTCAAGACTTCGGATGTGGCGTATTTCTATTCCGAGGCCAAGGACAATCACCTGGTTACAAGGGACGGGAGCGTGTACATACTGGATGCATCGATGGACAGCATCTCATCCGAGGTCAATCCCGATGTTTTCTTCAGGATATCAAGGGGATGCATAATAGCAAAGGAATCCGTCGAGAGCGTCACCAAGCTTCTGGGCGGAAGGCTGCGCATAACGCTCCCCTCATCCATTCCGTCGAAGGACGAACTCATTGTCGCAAGGGCCCGTGTGGATGACTTCCTTGCCTGGCTGGAGAAATGATGTTTCCGTGAGGGGCAGTCCCTACTCTCCCTTTTCCCGCGATACCTTCCTTGCGTCCTTTCTGTACTGAAGGGGGGACTGGCCGGTCAGCCTCTTGAAATACTTGCTGAATAGGGCTTCCGAAGAGAATCCCAATTCTTCCGAAATCGCCCAGATACTGTCCTGGGTGGATGCAAGCATGGACTTGGCGTCTATGAGCACCAGGCGCTCTATCCATTCCGTGGCGGTCCTTCCGCTTGCAGACTTTATGGATGCGGAAAGGTATTTGGGGCTAAGGCACATCTGGGAGGCATAGTATTCCAGGTCCCGGTGGCTCCTGTACTGCTACTGCGCTATCTCCAGAAAGGATGAGGTTATCCTCGAGGCCCTGTCGCCAGATGGGTATCCATCACTTCTTATGACAGATGATCCAAGTCCGAGGAAGAGGGCCTTGGATATCAGCCTTAGCGATTCCATCCTTCGTGCCGTATCCTCCACTCCCATCATTTTGGAACACAGGTCCATGTAGGCCTTTATCGTGTCTATGGCCTCCTTCGGGAAGATGAAGTATGGATGCCTCTCTACGGCGCTAGTGAGACTGAAGCTTCCTATGATGTCCAGGCTGTCGGTGAACCTTTGCGACATCATTAGCACCTTTCCCTCGAAATCCTCACTCAGGGATGCCGACTCTACGATCTGTCCAGGCAGGATCAGAATGAATCCGTCCTGGCTTACTTCGTATTTGCGGAGGTTTATCTCTCCCGTCGCGCTTCCTTTCAGGCAGAGGGTGGCGATAAGGTGCCGTGTCCTGTAGGGAAAGAGGGAAAATGGGTATTGCCTCGGGTTCTCCAGGAATATGAAATCTTGGTCCAGATTCAGCATTTTGGGTAAAGATTTTTGTCAAATATACTCTATTTCGGTATTATTTCAGGTGAAATAGGTGAAATGTTCAAAAAGAAACGGATTGGGGATAAGAATTCTTCCGTCTATTGCGCTTACTTTGCATCCATGAGAAAGATCATTCTATCAGCCGTTCTGTTGGCGGCATCTTCCCTCGCATTCGCCCAGGGCGGTGCGGTAGGGCTATCCAGCGACATATTCTCCTTCGGCCTTCGGGCCGGATACCAGCAGACCTTCTACACCTCCAATGGCTCCACGCAGAATATGTACGGATTCTGGGGAGGGGCGTTTGCTGACTTCTACCTCTTTCCGGGAGCACTTGCCCTTGAGAGCGGAATCCTCTATCAGTACGGCTCGAATCAGAAGATTACGGGAACCGATTCGCAGGGGAATCCAATAAAGAACATCAGTGATGAAGAGAAGATTTCAGAGCATGCGATACAGGTTCCGCTTTACTTAAGGTTCTCCCTTCCGATAGGGATGAATACTTCATTCACGGTATTCGGCGGACCGTCCCTTGTAAAGCCTCTTTCCACGGCGTCATATTACAGCACTTCCGCCGATGTCACCATCGGTGGGGGAGCGGGATTCACATTCTCAATGTGCACCCTTCAGGTTGGATACGAAATCGGCCTTACAAACAGATACGCCTCATCCGATGCGTCCTGCCACAGGAATGCCCTGTCAGTGGGTGTATCTTTCGTGTTCTAGGACACTTGTCTTTTTTCTTACAACTTTCGCCCTGGTGCCCATGATGGTGCCGGGGCCTTTTATATATAAATAGGTGTGTCATGAAAAATGGATGAATTTACTAACTATAATCATAGTCACTCAATTTATAGTCACTATAAAAAGAATCACTAAATTTGCCAAAAAGACACACCATGATATCGGAAAACCCTTTTGTGATTCACGGATTCGTTTCTGACGACCTCTTTTGCGGAAGAGACAAAGAGACGAAAATGATAATAGACGAAATTGCCAGCGGAAACAACATATCCCTGTCATCCAGGCGCCAGATGGGTAAGACAGGACTCATACTCCATATTTTTGCGCAGAGACAGATCAAAGAGAAATACAACACTTTCTTCATCGACATATTCGATACGAAGAATCCTCAGGACCTGGTGCTCAGGCTCAGCGAAAGCATCCTTGGTGAATTGGTTCCAAAGGGGAGGAAAGCCATTGAGTTTTTTCTCGGCTGCCTGAAGACGCTCTCGCCTTATGTGAAATTCGACATAACGGGTGAACCGTCGTTTGGAATCAGCATAAATGACATTACCTCACCCATGGCATCTCTCAAGGAAATTTTCCAATATCTGGAGAATTCTCCGAGGCCGAACATAGTGGCTATTGATGAGTTCCAGGTCATAGGCAGGTACAAGGATTGCGACATGGCGGCATCTTTGCGCACATACATTCAGCATTGCCATAACGCAGGGTTCATATTCACCGGTTCTGACAAGGGTATGATGGACCAGATGTTCCATGCTGAAAACCAGCCTTTTTTCAACAGTACAACTCCTATGACACTTTCCCCTCTGCCCGTATCCCAATACAGGCTATTCGCCCAGGAGCTGTTCTCAAAAGGCGGGAAAAACCTTTCCGCAGATGCTTTCGACTGGATTTACGCCAAGTTCGACGGTTTCACAGGCTACATCCAGAAAATCCTCAACAAGCTGTATTTCATGTGTCCTGCCGGAGGGGAGACGGGAGTAAAGGATGCCATATGCGCGCTGAACATTCATCTGGACGGGATGAGCACATATGCGCAGGATCTATTGGCGGATATCACCCTAAAGCAAAAGATGGTGCTTCTTGCCATTGCTCAGGAAAAGAGCGTGAAGGAACTGGGAGCCGGAGGCTTCCTGTCAAAGTACGGCCTTGGCACTCCCAGCTCCGCCAAGGCTGCGGTAAAGGGTCTTTCCGAGAGAAGGATACTGATTCTGGACAATGGGCGCTGGTGCATATCTGACAAAATGCTTCAGGCGTGGCTCGGGAGATATCTCGGGATGGAGGATGATCTTCAATCCCCGGGTCGCTTGGCATAGGTAGGCCTCACAAGAACCCATGCATACATATTCCATACACCTTGTCCTGGCATCCAAAACATGCCGGGACTTTTCTATATTGCTGATTATTATAGATATAAAGGAGAGGGCGATTTTATCTAAAACGATTTTCGATTCATCCGGATTTTCTTACCATTCGTCCGAAAATTCGCTCATTTCGTCATTAAATCGTTTTATTTTAAATGTGTTCACCATATATTTGTACGCTCAAAAGTGTGAAACCACATATTTGGATTAAAACGATTCAACTAGCGTAGAATCAATATACTAACTATCATAATGAAGCAAAAACCAAAGCTATCATTCTGGCAGATCTGGAACCTGAGTTTCGGTTTTCTTGGTGTGCAGATTGGATATTCACTCCAGAATTCCAACACATCAAGCATATTCAAATCCCTGGGTGCAGATACAAGCCAGCTGAGTCTGTTCTGGCTTGCCGCCCCTATTGCAGGAATGGTGATCCAGCCTATTATCGGAATGCTTTCCGATGACTCATGGACGAAGCTTGGAAGACGCAAACCCTACATCCTCCTCGGGGCGGTTATTTCGACCATAGCTCTGATGCTGATGCCGAACTGTCCCAAGCTGCTAGCCTTCGCCCCTCTGCTGATGGGGGCTCTCATCCTCCTGTTCATGGACCTTTCGTTCAATGTCACCATGCAGCCTTTCCGATCGCTGGTATCCGACATGCTTGACGACAGCCAGAAGACAGAAGGTTATGTCATCCAGACGCTCCTGATTAACCTTGGAGCGGTAATCGGCGGAATCCTTCCCTGGCTCATAACGAAGGTCCTCACCAAGATGAACGTAGACCTTACTCCTCAGCCGGGACACGTTCCCATTGCTATCTCATGGGCCTATTACATAGGAGGAATCCTTCTGCTTCTATCTGTGCTTGTCACCGTATTCAAGGTCAAGGAGTATCCTCCAAAGGAGTTCGCTGAGTACAACGGAATAACCGAAGAGGAGCAGAAGCAGCCGAAGGAGAGCTTCCTGAAGCTTCTGGGAAAGACTCCCAAGGTAATGCTCCAGCTTGGCGTGACGCAGTTCTTCTCATGGGGAGCCCTGTTCATAATGTGGACATTCCTTTTCCCGTCCATTGACGGAGTGGTTACGAATAATGCCGGACAGCTCCTATCCTCGACGGATGCCTCCAACTGGGTGGGCATCCTCAATGCCGTATATCCCGTTCCCGCCTGCATTGCCGCCCTCTTCATGACAAAACTTGCGGAGCGTTTCGGGAACAAGGCCGTCTACGGAGTCTGCCTGCTTTTCGGAGCGGCCGGATTCCTCACGCTTCCTCTGCTTCGCAATCAGTATGCGCTCATGATCCCGATGGTGGGAATCGGAATCGCATATGCCGCCATACTTTCCATGCCATATTCCATCCTTTCAAAGGCTCTGGACGCCCGCCGTACGGGTGTATTCATGGGAATCTTCAACTTCACGATAACGATACCCCAGATAGTAATCGGCGCGCTTGGCGGAATCATCCTCAAGTACTGCTTCGGTATGAATACCCCCAAGATGCTCGTTCTTGCAGGAGTGTTCATGCTGCTGGCTGCGGTTTCAGTATACTTTGTGAAGGAGACGACTCACGAGAACGTTGAGACAAAATAAACTATATAGAACTATTAAATCAAACACTAACTACACTCTAATGAAAAGGATTCTAACCCTCGTGGCAATCGCTCTTGCGTTTACCACATCGGTGTTCGCCCAAGGCGGATACCAGGTTAAGGGAGTTGTAGTCGACGCCCAGGGACCCGTAATAGGGGCCACCGTCATGGAGATGGGTACCAGCAACGGTACCTCCACAGGACTGGACGGAGACTTCACTCTCAATGTATCTTCGGCGGATGCAAATGTGGAAATCAGCTGCATCGGCTATTCAACCCAAACCTTCAAGGCTTCTGCGGTTCCCGGCAGGATCACTCTCGTCGAGGACTCCGAGTTCCTCGATGACGTTGTGGTCATCGGTTACGGTACCGTAAAGAAAAACGATATGACGGGTTCGGTCGCGGCCTTAAAGGCTGATGATATCAACCGTGGTGCAATTAGCTCCCCTAGCCAAGCATTGCTTGGTAAGGTTTCCGGATTGAACGTCATTCCTGCATCAGGGCAGCCAGGATCATCTGCAACAATCCGTATTCGTGGCGGTTCTTCATTGACTGCCAGCAATGATCCTTTGATAGTTATTGATGGTGTTCCTGTTACCAGCGATGGTGGAGCAGGAATGGGTGATCCTCTTGCAACGGTAAATCCTAATGACATTGAGAGTTTCTCCGTATTGAAGGATGCTTCTGCAACAGCTATTTACGGATCTCGCGCTTCTAATGGTGTGATTATCATTACTACCAAGAAAGGTTCTAGTGGTAGGGTTAAGGTCACGTATAATGGAAGTGTCAGCGTAAAGCAGAATATCGCCACCATAGATATGATGACTGGTGACCAGTTCCGTGAATACTTAAACACTAATCATTCTGATGATGCTACAAAACTTTCTCTTTTGGGTTCGGAAAATACCAATTGGCAGAAAGAAATTTACCGTTTGGCGCTTGCTACAGACCATAACGTTTCAGCATATGGTGGACGAGTAATTCCTTTTAGGGTGAGCTTAGGCTATAATTTAGACCAGGCTACGCTTAAAACTGGCGATAACAACAGGTTCAATGCTGACCTTAGCCTATCTCCGAAATTCCTTGATAACCACCTTTCGTTGAATGCCAACGGAAAAATAGTTTATCAGAAAACAAATTGGGCAAATACTGGTGCCATAGGAGATGCAATTGCATTTGATCCTACGAAACCCGTCTTGGATTCAGACGGAAGCTATTGGAACTGGTATTCGAATGGCTTGCCTAACTCCCTGTCTTCAGTGAATCCTCTGTCCGATTTGTATGACTACACTAATGTTGGAAAAACTTTCCGTTCTATCGGAAATATCCAATTGGATTATAAAGTACATGGATTTGAAGATTTGAGATTCAATGTGAATGCTGGATACGATGTGGCTACTACAAACGGAGAGCAGTACAATATTATTGGTTCATACTTGTCCCAGAAATCATCACCAGATTTGGCCTACAAGTATAAGAACTACAATCTGAATACTTTACTAGAGGCTTATGCTGACTATAACCATGATTTTGGCACATCAGTCCTTGATGTTATGGGCGGATATTCCTGGCAGCATAACTATGTAAAATATGACTCTTCTCAGTACTATAATGTAGAAGATAGATGGAATGAGAATAGCCTGTACTACACAGCTCCTACTGACGCAAAAGAGTATTATCTAGTATCTTTCTTCGGTAGAGCGAACTATTCCATCCTATCCAAGTATTTGTTCACATTCACTCTAAGGGCAGATGCGTCTTCCCGCTTTGCAAAAGGTAACCGTTGGGGCATCTTCCCTTCTGCCGCATTTGCTTGGAACATGGCACAAGAGGATTTCATAAAGAATTTAGGATACATCTCACAGATGAAACTGCGTTTGGGCTGGGGTCAGACAGGTCAGCAGGACATAGGTTCCGATTATTATCCTTATCTTGCCAGGTATATTGAAAGTGATGCTTTGACAATGAGGTATAATATGGGTAATGCAACCTATACGACATTGGCACCTCAAGCTTATAACCCTAACATAAAGTGGGAGACGACTGAAACGTGGAACATCGGTTTGGATTTCGGTTTCCTCAATGACAGGTTGACAGGTACCATAGAGGGATATCTCAGAAAAACAAAGGATTTGTTGAATTCAATTAGCACTCCATTGGGATCTAACTTTAGTAACGTGTTGATTTCCAATATCGGAAATATGGAAAACAAGGGAATAGAGTTGAGCCTGAATGCTGTTCCTGTCGAAACTAGCGACTGGCATTGGAGCGTAGGTGCCAACATGACTTTCCAAAAGACTAAGATTACGAAACTTACCGAAATGGATGGTGACGGCTATTTGGGTGTAACTGTCGGAGAAGGAATGGGAGGAACTGGAGGATACACATCTCTTCACAGGGTCGGTTGGGCTCCTTATACATTCTACATGTTTGAGCAACTTTATGATTCCAATGGTGACCCTATAGAAAACGGCCTTGTTGATAGGGACGGAGATGGAAAGATTACAGATTCTGACCGTTATGTGACAGGCTACAGCCCTACTCCTTCAATGTTCATGGGATTCAACACTCATGTAAATTATAAGAATTGGGATTTCTCAATTAACGGTCATGGTTCATTTGGCAACTATGCTATCAACAAGGTAAGAATGGGGTATGCAACTTCTTACAGTGATGATGCTACTAAAGGCTACATCAATAATCTGTCCAACCAGTTCCTTATTCATGGATGGATTGATCCTATGAGTACTAATCAGAAATATTCAGATCTTTGGATAGAAAATGCATCATTCTTTAAGATTGATGATATAAATTTGGGATATACGTTTAGACTCAAGAAGTTCATCCAAACTATCCGTGTGGCTGGTTCAATCCAGAATGTATGTACCTTTACGAAGTATACAGGACTTGATCCGGAACTTACCTCTTTGACTGGTGTCGATAACAATATCGTACCTCGTCCGCGTCTTTACACAATTCGTGTGAATGTAAACTTTTAAAATTATGAGGGATATGAAAAAGATTAATCTATTTTTCACTATAATCGCATCGGCGTTTTTATTGACTTCTTGTGTAAAGGACCTTGATACTATGCCTTTAAACGAGACGGATGAGACGTCAGAGACTGCATATGATGATGAGGATAGTTATCTCAAAGGACTTGCATATATTAATGCATATTACTCATTCGTGAGCCAAAATGACCCTGGTTCATCAGATATTGCGGTAGATGATGCTGGGCAGAGTGAACTTATACGTGAGTATATAAATATGAATGAGCTGTCTTGCGACTCTTTCAAATGTACTTGGGGTGATCCTTATGTTACTGATATTCAGTCTGATAAGTGGACATCTGCTGATAATGCAGCCACTATAGCAGTTTATACGAGATGTATGAAAGGAATCGCTCTGGCAAATGAGTACCTTATTCAAACAGAATCCGATAAGTTATCATCAAGGGGACATTCCTCATTTCAGACAACTGTTAATGGTTATCGTGCGGAAGCTCGATTCCATAGGGCCATGTTCTATTGGATGATGATGGATTTGTTCGGCAATCCTCCTTTTGCAATGCCTGAAAACATCGGAGGTGATATGCCAACTCAGATTTCTAGAGCAGATCTTTATCAATGGCTTGACACAGAGCTGAATGACCTTTTGAATGGAGACGATATGCCAGATTATGGAGAGGTTCCTTATCCTAGGCCCACGAAAGGCTCTGTTGCGGGGCTCCTTGCTAGGATGTATCTCAATGCTGAGGTTTATACAGGAACTGCCCAATGGCAGAAAGCGAAGGATATGGCTCAGAAGGTAATAGGAATGGGGTATAAGCTCCATGACAATTACCAGGAACTCTTTATGCAGGATAATACCGAAACTGGCGCAGCAGCGGAAGAGTTCATATTTGCTGTTGAATACGATAAAGACCATGCACAGAGTTGGGGGGGTACTACCACATTGTCAAGTGCTACTCTAAACGAGGGCCTTAATTCAGCACTCGGTACATATTTTGGAACGGGTGGTAACATAATGCCGGAAAATTGGAATGGATATCATGTTCCTAATGATTATGTGGCCAGATTTGATTTGAAGGACGTTGATTGGAGCGGTACCGGGTTCGGATATAATAGGGAAACTTCGGACAAGAGGGCTTTCTTCATCAATGAAGGAATAAAAGAATTCGACATATCCGATGCATCTACCGGCTGGAGGTGCTGGAAGTTCTCAGGGTTATATTCTGATGGGCATGTGAATTCTAGTAGCGTAGATAATTACAAGTTCTCTTCATGCGATTTCCCTTTAATGCGTTTGCCAGAGATGTTTCTAATATATGCTGAGGCTGATGCACGTCTGAATGGTGGCGAGGTTTCAGATTCTCAAGCCATATCTTACATTAAGCAACTGCGTGATAGGGCTGGCGTTGATATGCCCGATGCGATTGATTTGGACTGGATACTTGACGAAAGGGCCCGTGAGCTAATGTGGGAAGGACACCGGCGTGTCGATCTCATAAGGTATGGGTATTTTACTTCAGCGCAGTATCCTTGGACTTACAAGGGCGGTATACTTGATGGTAGGGTTTCCATACCGTCATACCGTACGATCTTCCCGATAATACTTTCAGATTTGAATTCAAATCCTAACCTCGTTCAAAATCCGGGGTATTGATAAAGTGTCTTGCTAACATATAAATATGTGAATTATGAGACTTTGCAATAAAATATTTGCGGTTGGCCTTATGGTGATGGGAATGATGTCTTGTGCAAAAGATGTGAACAAGACGCAGCTTTCAGATTCTTCACAATATGAGGCGCCGGTTCTTGAATCAATTTCCGATGTTATAATTGATTCTAACAACAATAAGGTTGAAGCTGTGACATTCAATTGGTCTCCAGCATACTTTGGTGCTCCTGTGCAGATTGAATACGATCTCTATATGGCCAGTGGTGAAAATACAATCCTTATAGGGACAAGCTATGAAAATTCAGTGACAGTTCAGAAGACAGACCTGAATTCTTTTGCCACATCAATAGGAATTGAGAAAAATTCTACTGCCAACGTAAGTGCGTACTTAGTCGCTTACGTTTATGAATTGATTGAGGAAGGAACTGTTCAGTCTAATACGATATCGTTCAATATCCAGACATTTGATGCTCCTAAGAGTTGGATTTATCTTCCCGGATTTTATCAGGGATGGAACAATGTAGGAACTCCTTTCTATGAAACTGAAGGCGGCAATAAGAAGTATAGAATTCTTGCTGAGTTCACGGAAGATGTCACCAATACTCCCGGATACTGTCCTTTCAAATTATATGACGGTACTAACTGGTTAGGTTATAATGACGGATACGAACCTGCATGGGGAAGAATTTTTGAGAATAGTGATGGAAACTTTGCCGTACCTGCTGATGAGCCAATAAATATCATCACAGTAGATATGAATAAGAAAACCGTATCAAGAGAAGTTGTGACTTCTGTTGGCATAATAGGCTCTTTTGCTGCCAGCAACTCTTGGGCTAACGATGTCCTTTTCAGCTATGATGCAGGAAACAATGTCTGGCAGACCGAAGCTCTTGATTTTGTTGATGGGGATGAGTTCCTCATCAGATTCAATGCAAGTTGGGATGGTTCGAACAAGTATGGCGATGCCACGTCTAAGAGTTCTGAGGTTGAAGGCGGATATGAACTTGTTCAGGGTTCTGAAGCTGCAAATATCAAGATCCCTTCGGCGGGAACGTACGTAATGAAACTCTACGGTAACCATACACCGTTTGTTCTTGTGATGGAAAAACAATAATCCATAGCGAAAATTATTATGAAAAAGATATTTAACCTTTTTGCGGGTGCAATCCTTCTGGTGGGAATAGCTTCGTGCCAGAAGGTGGAGACTGAGGACATTTCTACCAGTCCTGTGGCTCCTGAACTTTTCGCCCATAATGACATCCTTATGACATCCAATACGATGGATGAGGATGTGAACTTCTCTTGGAAGGAGTATAGAAATCTCCCCGAAGGTCTTCAGTACACCTTGTATGCAACATATGGTGGGGCTACCGTTGCTCTAGCTCAAACATATGATACGCGCTATAAGACAGATAAGACCACATTCCAGGCCTTACTCTACAATGCATTCAGCAATCTTCCTGAGAATAACACGTTCTCAATGACTTTTTATGTTTCGGTTACATCTGATGGAGTTGTTTATGAATCAAATGAGGTTACCATAAACATTTATGCAAATGGAGACGCTATCGCTCCCGTAATCACCACCCTTTATGATGAGTTGGTGCTTGATCCATCTACACCTACAGAAGAAATAACCATTATAGAATGGACTGCAGCCAGGCTTGTCTATGGAGAAGAGATTTCTTATAACGTCTATGTAGCTGTTAATGTTGAAGGTTCTACCGAAATAGTCAAATATCAGATTGCCGAAGGTATTTCCGGAAACTCCCTTACCATTACGATTGATGAACTTAACGAAGCCATTGTTGCTGCTGGTGGCGCTGAGGCGGAGGCATCTGAGGTTACATTCTATGTAGAGGCTGTATGTTCATCGCAATCTATCACTACTGAGTCCGATTCTATTACAATAACCACATATGTATCAACATTCCCCGATACAATGTATCTGCCAGGAAGCTATCAGGGATGGGATCCTGCAAAAGCCTCGACACTCTCTCAGAGTACGGTTAGCAAAGGCCTCTATGAAGGATTTGTCAATCTGACTACTGAGGACGGTTCGGACTGTCAATTCAAGTTCAGCCCTAATCCGGAATGGAAGGATGATTTCGGCGGTGTTGTAACTGTCGATCAGAGTGCAGGCGGATATAATTATGCGACTGGCTCTGTAGGTGTTTCGGATAATATTGTTGTTCCTAGTGGCTTCTACTTCATATCACTCAACAAGAAACTCAATACTGTTACCCTCATACAGGTTAATACACTTTCTATGATAGGTAGCTCTGTTGGAGATTTCGGTTGGGGATCTGATGTTGATATGGTTTACGACGCCGAGACTCAGACGTTTGTCGTAGAATCTACTGAAATGAAAGAAGGTGAATTTAAACTTAGATTCAATCATGATTGGACTTATTCAATGGGTGGTACTGTTGATGCTGTATCTTACACAACCGGAGACAATATAGCATTCAGTAAAGATGCTGCTACATATAAGGTTGTGCTTGATGTGTCTTCTTGTCCTTTCACCTTTAAGTTCATAAATACTGACTATCCTGAGAATATATATATCCCTGGTGGACATAATGGATGGTCTTTCAGTACAATGATTGCAGGAGACGGAGAAGGCCACTATGAAGGTTTTGCAACCTTGGGCTCTGAATTCAAATTTACACCTGAGGCTTCGTGGGACAATGATTGGGGTGGAACTAACACGGATGGAACAATAACTCTTGTAGAAAAAGACAAAAACATCACTTGTGATGGCGGTTACTATAAGATTTATGTAGACCTAACCGAACTCACTTCAACTATAACAAAGATTGAGACTGTGGGTATCATTGGCGCTTTTGCTGATAATAATTGGGCAAGTGATTTCGTATCCTTGACTTATGACTCAAACTCTGATAGTTGGAAAGCTTCCTCAATAGAGATTCCTAAAAATACTCAGTGGAAGTTTAGGATGAATGAGGCTTGGGCTATAAATTTGGGTGGAGAACTTGCGGATCTTACTCAGGATGGTGGCAATATCGTAGAATCTGATGGTGGCATATATGATGTTGAACTATTCCTTTCCACTACACCTTATCGTGCCGTTCTTACAAAAGTTGGAAATCTTGACTTTGAGTACGCAGAGAATATTACAATTGCCGGGGATTATTCCGGGAACAATTGGTCTGCAGATGAGGATGCTAAATTGTTTAGCACAGGTAGCGGTGTATATCAAGGTGCTATAACAATGTACAATGCGACATATGGATTTAAGGTGGTTCACCAGGGTGCTTGGATGGGATCTTCTGCACAAGATGGCCTGGAATACACTCTTGACAGTAGCGGTGATAATATGACCATTGATAACGGGACTTATTGGTGGACTGTTGATTTAGCAAAGAATAAGGCTACGGCAATAGCTATTGAAGCAGTTTCTCTTTCCGGCTCTTTCAATAACTGGGGCGATACAGAAATGACATTCGATTCCGATAATCTTGTATACACATTGACACAGGACTTGAGCGCTGGCGATAAAATCAAAGTCAAGTTCAATAATGGTTGGGATTATAACTTGGGAGGAGATACTAGTGCTTTGACTATGGGAGGAGGCGACATCGCTGTGACAGATGCGGGTACATACACTATAACCTTAAATCTCTGCAAAACGGCTACGCTTACTTTATCCAAATAATGATACAATGGTGGTGAATACCCTTTACGTGGGGAGCCCACCATTGTATTTGTGAAAGTATTTGATTAATAGCTCTGCAAGTGGTGAAACCTTGCAGGGCTGCAAAGTAACAGAAATGCCATCCCCTGTTCTTGCATGAAAGGTGGGGACTCGGCTCATACAACAACTTTTAATTTGGAATTAATATGAAACGGTATGCCATATTGTTGGCCTTGTTGGCCTCAGTTTCATCTTTTTTATCATGCGATAATTCCGGTAGCGAGATGAAACCATCGACCGGTAGCATTACCATTACCGTATCTCCCGGTTCACTATCATTTTCAGGGAAGGGAGGAAATGAGGACATAACTTTGTCGCTGTCTTCTACAGCCGCATGGAGTTCTTCATCCGACTCATGGATCAGCGTATCCCCATCATCCGGAAAAGGAAATGCTACAGTTACCGTGTCTGTTAAGGAAAATACAGGGATATCATCAAGGAATGGATCAGTTACTTTTACACTTGTGTCTAACAATAGTGTAAAGAAAACTGTTGCTGTGAACCAAGATGCGGCCGAAGAGTCAAAGTCTTTTGATGTTGTGGCCAATCCAGATAAATTCGAAGGGAAAAAGCTATCTTCCACAACATATCAGCTTTTAGTTTATTCCTTTGCCGACTCGGATGGGGATGGGATAGGCGACTTCAATGGAATAACATCTAAACTTGACTACTTGGATGATATGGGTGTTACTGCCCTTTGGCTTTCTCCAATACATCCGTCAATGTCCTATCACGGTTATGATGTCACTGATTACTATTCGGTAAATCCATCTTACGGTACTCTTGATGATTTTGAGAATTTGCTTTCTAAGGCTGCTGAAAAAGACATTGACATATATTTGGATTTTGTTCTTAACCATTCTGGAAAGGATCATCCTTGGTTCCAAAGTGCATCTGATTCTGAAACAAGTAAGTATAGGGATTATTATATTTTCTCAAAAACCCCAAAATCAGATATTGAGAACGGAAAGATACCGATGATTTCTAGCGAAGGCTCTAATGGGTACATTTCTAACCAATGGATATCTATAGGGGGAGGATCAAATGGACGATACAAGTTTGTCCTCAACACTTCTTCTTCTAATCCTACGGTGACAGTAACCGAGACTGCCGAATCTACATCTTCGGGAACGTCAAGTGTGGGTTGGAATCTCTACTATGGAAACGACAAGACCGTATATTTCAAGCCTACAGGGGCTAACACTTACGAATGCGTGGTAGATTTTGAGTCAGACTGGGGATTCCTAATCAGGAAGGCCGCTAATTGGGATACTGGTAGTAAATATGGCGCGAAGCAGGGAAATGTTATAACCCTTGGATCTGCCTTTACGTTGTATCCTTCTACAAGTTCCTTTGATCCTAAAGATATCTTATTTACCGAACCATATTATTATCATTCTCATTTTGAAACGGCGTGGTTCGCAGATTTCAATTATGGGGATGTGTCCACGTGTGAAACATCGGCGGCTTTTTTGGATTTGGCAAATGCCGCTGACAAGTGGATAAAGTTAGGCGTTAAAGGATTGAGACTAGACGCCGTAAAACACATATATCATAATGCGACATCAAATGAAAACCCTACATTCTTAAAGAAATGGTATGATCACTGCAATGCGACCTACAAGGCAGCAGGCGGTATCGGAGAAATGTTTATGGTGGGCGAGGCATTGGATGATCACTCTGTAGAAGGTCCTTACTATGCGGGTCTTCCTTCCATGTTTGAGTTCAGCTACTGGTGGAAACTGAGAGATGCACTCAATAATTCGTCTGCGATTTCCTTTCCTGCTACAGTAATGGGATATATAAAGGCGCATAAGGCTACGAATCCTGAAGCGATAACATCCATAAAACTGTCCAATCATGATGAAGCAAGAGCGGCCAGTGAACTTGGTAAAAGCCTTGCCAAGGAAAAACAGGCTGCAGCATTCCTTCTTACTTCAGAAGGTAAACCTTTCATATATCAGGGTGAGGAGTTGGGCTACTATGGCACTCAGGATAGTGGTGACGAGTATGTCAGGACTCCTATTAAATGGACAAAGAACGGAAGTGTCGCGTCTAATGGCGTCAATGGGAAGGTGGATGAGAGTATGCTCACATCATCAATTTCCGTAGAGGCTCAACTTGAGAATAAAAACTCTCTCCTAAATGTCTATAGCGCTTTCTCTGAAGTGCGTAATACGTATCCTGCTCTTGCAGAGGGGACGATGAGTTCGTTCTCGGGGAATAAGGAAACAGCTATAGCCGCGTGGTACATGACATCGACAGACGGAACATCCAAAATGCTTGTGGTACATAACACATCATCATCATCAAAGAGCTTAACTGTAAGCGACGATATGAGTCATGCTGTTGCCTTGCTTGGTTCAGCTCATGTTGAAGAAGATACGCTTACATTAGGCGGCAATTCTTCGGTAGTTTTCAAATTGAAATAAAGCATTGGAATATGAGAAAAATTGTCGCAATCCTGTGCTGTGTCCTTCTTCTTTTCGGATGCAAGGGAAAGACAAAGAAGGCTTCGGATACTTCACCAGTGGCTCTTCATCATCCGGAGTGGTCATACAACTCCGTAGTCTATGAAGTGAACACCCGCCAGTTCTCTCCCGAGGGGACTTTCGAAGGTGTCAGGAAGCAGCTTCCCCGCCTTAAGGAGCTTGGAGTCGACGTCCTGTGGCTCATGCCCATTTATGAAATAGGCAAGGAAGGCAGAAAGGGTACCCTCGGCTCATACTATGCCGTGGCCGACTATAAGAAGACCAATCCCGATTTCGGTACGATGGATGATTTCCAGCGCCTACTTGACGAAGCCCACTCTCAGGGGTTCAAGGTCATCCTTGACTGGGTTCCCAACCATACGTCCCCGGACAACGTATGGATGAAGGAGAAGCCGGCGGACTTCTACGAAAGGGACTCCCTTGGCAATGCCAAGTTCGATTATGACTGGGACGACACCAGGAGCCTCAACTACGAGAACAGGGAAGTGTGGAAGGCCCAGGACGAGTGCATGAGGTTCTGGCTCAAGAAAGGGGTTGACGGATTCAGGTGCGATGTTGCAGGCGAGGTCCCTTCCATATTTTGGAACACGATTCTTCCGGCAATGAAGAAGGACTATCCTCAGATGTATCTTCTGGCCGAGGCTGAGAAACCCGACATAGCCAATCCTGACAGTGCATTTGACGCCACATACGCCTGGGATCTGCATCACATACTTAACGACGTAGCCCAGGGCAAGAAGGCTCCAAGGGATATCAAGGAATATGTCGTGGAGGACTCCAGGAAATTCTCCTCCACCGCATTCCGTCTCATGTTCACATCCAACCATGACGAGAACTCATGGAACGGAACCGAGTTCGAGAGGATGGGGGACGCCGCCGAGGCCATGCAGGTCCTCTGCTTCACCCTTCCAAAGGGACAGCCCCTTGTCTATACAGGGCAGGAGATAGGCCTTGACCGACGCCTCAAGTTCTTTGAGAAGGACCCCATCTCAGACTGGACATCCAACGCCCATACCGAGTTTTTCAAGAAGCTCATCGCCTTCCGCCATGCCAATGCAAAGGCCCTTTCTGCAGGAGAGATGGGAGCTGATGCAAAATTCCTTTCCATCAGCAGTTTCCAAGGTGTCCTGTGCTACTCGAGGGAGAAGGATGGCAACGGGGTCATTGTAATAGCGAACCTCTCCAAGGAACCCACCGAGGCCACCATCAACCTTGACGGTAAATACAAGGAGGCGTTCTCCGGAAAGACCTACTCCGATGTACAGTCCCTAAAGCTCAAGCCGTGGGAATACCTGCTACTTTCGAAACAATAATTTTTATGAAAAGATCCATAATGGCACTTGCTGCCGCAACTATCGCCCTGACTGGATGCCAGGGCGGTTTTGATGGAGACAGTGTGGCGGATGCCACCTCCTCCGAAATCGCAAGAGTGGAACCCCTTTCATGGTGGGTGGGGATGAAGACCCCGCTGCAGCTCCTTGTGGGAGGCCATGACATCTCTTCGTTTGAAGCCAGGATCGAAGGCGGAAGCGGAGTCAAGGTTACGGGAACCCACAAGGGTGACAGCCCCAACTACCTTTTCGTAGATGTCGAGGTGTCCTCTTCCGCAAAGCCTGGGACATACTACCTCGTATTCAGGAAAGGGGACAGGCAGTTCAAGTATCCCTACCAGATTGACGCGCGAAGGGATGGCTCCGCATCAAGGGAAAGCTTCACGACCAAGGATATGATATACCTAGTGTTCCCCGACCGCTTTGCAAACGGAGACCCTTCCAACGACAGCACTCCGGATACTGCGGAGAAGGCCGACAGGAATGTCAACCTCGGACGCCATGGAGGCGACATAAAGGGAATGATCGACCACCTGGACTATATCTCCGAGCTGGGTGCTACGGCGATATGGGCCACTCCCGTGCTGCTTGACGACCAGCCCCAGGAATCGTATCACGGCTATGCCTGCGCAGACTACTACCGTGTGGATCCCAGGATGGGAAGCAACGAACTGTACAAGGAGTTCGTGGAGAAGGCCCACGCCAAGGGACTCAAGGTCATAATGGATATGGTGACCAACCACTGCGGTACATCCCATTGGTGGATGAGGGACATGCCCTTCAAGGACTGGGTGCACGTGTTCCCCGAATATACCGGAACTAACGTATGCTTCTCGACGAACATGGACCCCAACGCCTCAAGGTACGACCTTAATCTGCAGGAAAGCGGATGGTTCGTTCCCAGCATGCCCGACATCAACCTTGACAACCCGTATGTGCTGAGGTATTTCCAGCAGTGGGCCGTATGGTGGATAGAGTATGCCGACCTTGACGGGCTAAGGGTGGACACATATCCTTACAATGAGAAGGTGCCCATGAGCCAGTGGTGCCAGAGCGTTAGGAACGAATACCCTTCCATCAACATCGTAGGAGAGGTATGGACCCCTTCCTATGCCCAGCTTGCATACTGGCAGGGCGGAAACGCCAACAAGGACGGGTTCGACTCACATCTTCCTTCCATAATGGACTTCCCTCTGCATGACGCCATGATTACGGCTATCTGCGAGGGAGGCAACAACCCTGAGTGGGGGCATGGAATGATAAGGGTGTACGACTGCCTTTCGGAGGATTTCCTGTACCACGACCTCTCGAAGATGATGATATTCTTCTCCAACCACGACTTCTCCCGCATGGGCGACACGTTCGACCACGATCCTGCGAAGATGAAGCTCGCCATCTCCATGCTTGCTACCATGAGGGGAATCCCCCAGATGTACAACGGAGATGAGATGATGTTCTCCTGCAAAAAGGGAGACTGGAGCGACGGGGCGAAGAGGATAGACTTCCCCGGAGGATGGGAAGGAGACGAGGTTAACCTCTTCACAAAGGAAGGAAGGGCCATGGCAGGAGCCACTGAGGCGGCTGACTACTCCAGTGCTGAAGAGCTTCACGACTACACTGCCAGACTTTTCAACTGGAGAAAGGGAAAGGAAGTCATCCACTCCGGAAAGACCATGCATTTCATGACAAGGGACAATACCTATGCATATTTCCGCTACAATGACTCCGATGCTGTGTTCGTATTCGTCAACAACTCGGATTCTCCCGTCCAGGTTCCCTGGAACCACTACAGCGAACTGGTGCCCGACAGCGTAGAGGGTACCGATGTGGCAAAGGGTACGGCCATCACCCTGTCAAAGCAGACCGTGGTCGAACCACGCACTTCACTTATAGTTGAATTCTCGAGAAAATAGATATTGCAATGAGAAGGTTTTTGATAGCGCTTGCATGCGTCCTTGCCCTTGCATCCTGCGGCAATGGAGGAAAGAAGTCCGCATCGAGAGGTGATGCCGAGCTGCCCGGTGAGAGCATAAAGAGTCCTGACGGGACCCTGGAGGTGTCGTTCTTCCTTTTGGATGACGGCTCTCCCATGTACTGCCTCAAAAGAAACGGAGAGACTGTGGTGCGCCCCTCCCTCATGGGATTCGTGTTCCGCGGGAAGAAGAAGACCGAGGGCTATGACAACATAGCGGGCAAGGCCTACAAGGATCCAGTCGATTTCACCAGGGGGTTCACCCAGACGGATGTCCAAAAGGGGACTTTTGACGAGACGTGGGACCCTGTCCTTGGCGAGGAGGCGCACATCCGCAACCATTACAACTCGATGGATGTCACCCTTGAGAAGAAAGTCCCGCTGGACAGGTGGAACGATAACGAGGTCACCGCGCAGATGAAGGTGTCCTTCCGCCTGTATGACGACGGCCTTGCCTTCCGCTACGAGTTCCCCGAGAACAAGGGAGGACTGACGTACTTTGTCGTATCTGACGAGGCCACGCAGTTCAGGATGACAGGCGACCATACCGCATGGTGGATTCCCGGGGACTATGACACCCAGGAGTACAACTATACCAAGAGCCGTCTTTCCGAGATAAAGTCAGTGTATGAGAGTACGCTTCTCGGGAATTCCTCCCAGATGGTGTTCTCAAAGGGAGGGGTTCAGACCGCTCTCCAGATGAAGACGGATGGCGGACTGTACATCAACATCCACGAAGCGGCCGTGCTGGACTATCCTACGGCGAACCTTGACTATGATGACTCGGACAAGGCATTCAAGATCCATCTCACACCTGATGCCGAAGGCTGGGGAGCCAGGCTCCAGACGCCATGCAAGACCCCCTGGAGGACTGTAATGGTCGTAGGGTCAGGTCCGGAGGTGCTCGCATCCAGGCTGATTCTCAACCTGAACGAGCCATGCGCAATAGAGGATGTCTCCTGGATACACCCTACAAAGTACATGGGAGTATGGTGGGAGATGATAACAGGACATTCCCAGTGGTCCTATACCAATGACTTCCCTTCAATACAGCTCGGGGTGAGCGACTATACCAAGGCAAAGCCACACGGCAACCATGGAGCCAGCAACGAGAATGTGAAAAAATACATAGATTTCGCTTCCGAAAACGGCTTTGACGGTCTGTTGATTGAGGGCTGGAACGAGGGCTGGGAGGACTGGTATGGATGCCAGAAGGACTACGTCTTCGACTTTGTGACTCCATATCCAGACTTTGACATCGCGGAGCTTAACCGCTATGCCCATTCAAAGGGAATACGCCTTATCATGCACCATGAGACAAGTTCATCCGTGGACAACTATGAAAGGCACATGGATGCGGCTTACGACCTTATGAACAAGTACGGCTACGATGCAGTGAAGAGCGGCTATGTCGGAGATATCATCCCCTACGGCGAACATCACTACAGCCAGTCCATGATAAACCATTATCACAGGGCAGTAGTGAAGGCCGCCGCCCATCACATAATGGTCAACGCCCACGAGGCGGTGCGTCCTACCGGATTGTGCCGTACATGGCCCAACATGATAGGAAACGAATCTGCGATGGGAGGGGAGTACAGGAGCAACATCATGGCGCACCACGTAACAATCCTTCCCTTCACGCGTCTGCAGGGAGGTCCTATGGACTATACCCCCGGAATCTTCGAGCCTGACATGTCAAGGCTTAACCCTTCCGACAATCAGAAGATGATAACCACCCTGTGCAAGCAGCTGGCGCTTTACGTCACCCTCTATTCGCCCCTTCAGATGGCTGCCGATGTTCCGGAGCACTACAAGGAGCACATGGATGCGTTCCAGTTCATAAAGGACGTAGCGGTTGACTGGCAGAGGAGCGAGTACCTGGTTGCGGAACCGGGAGACTGCATTGTCATTGCCCGCCAGGCTAAGAAATCCACCCTTGATATCGCATCCAAGGGTACGGCTGCCTTGCCCGATGCCAGAAAGGGCTACGTGAACGGTGCCATCGCCTTCTGCGCAGGTGACAAGGACGTATGGTTCGTAGGCGGAGTGACAGGAGAGGATGCAAGGGAAGTGGATGTTCCGCTAAAGTTCCTCTCGGGGGGGAAGAGCTACGAGGCTACCATCTACGAGGATGCTCCCGATGCCGACTGGGAGAAGAACCCCAAGGCGTATGTGATAAGGAAGGAGAATGTGAACAGTTCCACCGTCCTTAAGATGAAGATGGCCAGAAGCGGAGGCTTTGCCATTTCGCTGAAGGAGATCTAGGACACATGTTCCATAATAAGCAGTGCGGGCCGGCGAAAGCCGGCCCGTAAGCGTTTTCAGATGTTTATTTGAACCACTCAGTAATGTGGTCCTTTGCCCATAGGTAGTACACCAGAAGTCCTACCCAGCTTGTTACGAGCACTACGATGCTGCAGACGATCTTTCCAACCAGCGAGATGGGCTTCTTGCAAATGTCAAGGACGGCTACTATTGTAAGTATGACGCCGATCCAGTAAATAAGATTTGCCATGATATTGTTTTTTAGTTGTTGTTCTTATGCACTCCAAGGATGGGGCTAACCTCCTAAATCCAAACAAATTTACTGATAATCTTTCAGAAATCATCCCTTTGGGGGAAGTTTATTTGTAAAGCACGGATTGCTCGGTATTGTCTAGAACATCCTGAGCCCTTCATCAAAGTCGAGGGCGACAACTGTGATGGACGGGTCGAGAGCCTCTTCGGGAATATCTATCTCCATTATGCCGGGGGCCTCCTTCCATGAGAGCTTGTTGTATATCTTCTCTTTCAGGATGGTTCCGTTCCCTACCACTCTCGCCTTTTTGACATCGTTCATTATGCCTTTCACTTCTACGGGGCCGGCGGGCTTTCCCGGAATGTAGAGGTAAAGAGTTGTGGAATCCTTGCTAAGGGAAGTATATCCTCCCTGGAAATACTTTGCGTCCACTCCGGCCCTTGTCCCATATACGGCCTCGGAATGCTTTGAAGTCCACCTTCCCAGTTCACGGAGGATTTCAACCTCCTCATCGGGAATGGTTCCGTCTTCCCTGGGACCTATGTCAAGCAGCATGTTGCCTCCCTTCGAGATGCAGTCGACAAAGGTCCTCAGTATCATGAAGGGAGTCTTGAAGTTCGTATCCTTGTGCTGGAATCCCCACGAGTCGTTCATCGTATAGCACAGCTCCCAGTAGCGGTCTTCGGGACGGGAGATTGGAATGCCTATCTCCGGGGTGGAGTAGTCTCCGTAGCCCTGTATCCTGGAGTTTATGACGATGGATGGGTTGCGCCTCCTGAGAAGGGAGACTATCTGGGGGGCCTTCCAGTCTTCTGCGCTCTGCTCCCAGTCACCGTCAAACCACAGAAGGTCGGGATTGTACGCTGAAGAGATCTCCTCTATCTGGGCGAAGTTGAACCTGAGGAAACTCTCCCATCTTTCGGGGTCTTCCTTTATGGAGTACCTTGTCACAGACTTTGTGAAGTTGGGGTAGTCGTCCCTGGACCAGTCCAGAAGGGAGTAGTATATGCCTATCCTGAGGCCTTCACTCCTTGCCGCATTTACAAACGGGGTGAGAAGGTCTCTTGCCGCAGGAGTATTCTTTACCGTGGAGAGATTGCCTGCCCTGGTGTTCCAAAGGGCCACTCCGTCATGGTGCTTGGATGTTATTACGGTGTATCTGGCCCCGCTCTCCCGGATAAGTTTCGCCCAGTCCGCAGGGTCGTACTTTGAAGCTGTGAATCTGCCGCACTGGTCCATGTAGTCCTTGTAGGAAACCCTCTCGTTATGGAAGGACCAGCTTTCGGAAACCCCGTCCACGGCGTAGATGCCCCAGTGGATGAATATCCCTAGCTTCGCATCGTCAAACCACTGCATGTAGTCCTTCTCGGCCTTTGGGTCGTATTTCACCTGCGAAGACAGTGTGCTGCACAGGAGGGTAAGGCAGGCAAGTGCGAGGGCTAGCCTTCTCATAACCCTGTGTGTGAAAGGGTCTGTCCTCCTATGAACTCCCTCATTATTGACGTAGGGGGTATGGCGTCTATCTCCGAAGGCTGCAGGGGAGTCATGTAGCCCAGGAACTTTATCAGCCTTACCGCCTCTGTGTAGGCGGGGCTGCTAGGCAGGATCCTTAGCAGCAGGGGCATTGCGAAGTACTTAAGCATCGGCAGCTCGAAAAGCAGCGCGGAGTTGAATATGGCGTCCGCATTTTCTTGGAACGGGAAGATGTTCCTTACTTCGCCCATCCTTACGTTATGCCAGCGGAGTATCGTTTCCTCGGGGGTGATGCCGCGTACCCTGTTGTCGCGTATGATACGCCGAAGGAGCCTGTTGTCCGATGTGGAGATGTTGTTGTTTTCGTCCAGGTTGAGGCTTGTAAGGGCCGATGCATATACCCTGAATATCCTGGAATCGTCAACTGCGCTTGTCATCTCGGGGTTGAGTGCGTGGATTCCCTCCATCATGAGGATGTCATTTTCCTTAAGGCTCATCCTGATCCCGGAAGGAAGGCTCTTGCCTTCCTTGAAATCAAACTTCGGGAGCTCGACTTCCTTTCCTGCCAGCATGTCGTTTATCTGCTGATTCAGCAGGTCAAGGTTCATGGCATGGAGATGCTCGAAGTCATAGTCTCCGTTCTCCAGTTTCGGTGTCAGCTCCCTGTCCACGAAATAGTTGTCAAGCTCGATCACCTTGGGGTTCATTCCCAGCACCTTGAGCTGCAGGGCGAGCCTGAGCGAGGATGATGTCTTTCCGGAGGATGACGGTCCTGCGATCAGGACGACCTTCACATCATGCCTTTTCTTGTAGATTTCATCGGCTATCCTGGCATATTCCTTTTCATGGAGTGCCTCGGAGATGTTTATCAGGTCTATTGCCTTTCCTTCCTGGATTATCTTGTTAAGGGTGCCGACCCCGTTTATGCCTATGGTCTCGCACCACCTGGAGTACGTCTTAAGCGTAGATGCTATCTTGTCCTGGTTGATGGGGGCGGATACTGTCTCCGGGTCGTTTATCTTTGGCGACTGCAGGCAGAATCCGTCCGCATAGCGCATTATGGAGAACACCTTGAGGTATCCGGTCGATGGTACGAGCGGACCGTAGAAGGTGTCGGTTATGCCGCCAAGGGAATATACGCTGGCCGAGAACTTTCCCAGGGATGCGAGCAGCTCTGCCTTCAGAGGCTGATGGTTCGACTTGAATATCTCGATGGCGTCCTCGCTTAGCATCTTTTCCTTTGTGAAGGGAAGGTCGCGGTCTATTATCTTCAGCATCTCCTCCTTGATCCTTTCAAGGTCGGAATCCTTTATTGAGTGCACGTCCTGCTTTCCGTCCTCGTCCACGGACAGTTCGTGGATTTCGTAGTAGGCTCCGTTGGGAAGGTTGTGGTCAAGGATGAGCACATTGTCGGGATACAGGTCCCTTACCACTTTCTGCAGAACGAATCCAAGGGAGCGGATGTAGCACCTCCTTCCGTCTGCGTCTGTTATTCCGATGAACTCCACCTTGCTGGGGTTTACCAGCTTGTAGGAGAGCTCCTTCAGCTTGTTGTCAACGAGGGCGGCAAGTACCGGATAGGTCTTTCCTGTCTTCTGGTCGCGGACCTTGCTGCACCACTGGGTGGAGATTTCTCCGAGCGTAGCCCCAAGTGGGACGGTATGCTGCTTCCCGTCGTTTACGCACCAGAATTTCACTTCTGCAATCTTGTTTTCCATATGATATATGTCATTTCTTGTTTTTCAAAACTTCCCTTAGGAATGGCCCTGTGACGGAAGATGGGTTTTCGGATAGTTCCTCGGGCGTACCCTGGGCTACCACCATTCCTCCTCTTCGGCCTCCCTCGGGGCCCATGTCGAATATGTAGTCGACGCTCTTGAGCACGTCCAGGTTGTGTTCGATTATTATTACGGTGTTCCCTTGGTCAACCAGCTTCTGAAGGACGTCCAGCAGGACCTTTATGTCCTCGAAATGAAGTCCTGTTGTCGGCTCGTCAAGAATGTAGAGGGTGTTGCCGGTAGCTTTTCTGAAAAGTTCGGAAGCCAGTTTCATCCTCTGGCTCTCGCCTCCGGATAGTGTCACCGCACTCTGTCCGAGATGGACATATCCAAGTCCCACATCGACAAGTGCCTTTAGCTTCTGGGCGATCTTCGGTACGCTCTTGAAGAACTCGTAGGCCTCGCTAATAGGCATCTCAAGGACATCGTTTATGTTCTTTCCCTTGAATCTTACTGCAAGGGTGTCATCCTTGTAGCGGCGTCCCCTGCATTCCTCGCAGACTACGTTCACGCTTGGAAGGAACTTCATCTCGATAACCTTTATGCCGGCTCCCTTGCACTCTTCGCACCTTCCGCCTGGGACGTTGAAGGAGAATCGTCCCGCCTCGAACCCTCTCACCTTTGCGTCTGTTGTCTCGGCAAAGAGGTTCCTTATGTCGGAGAACACACCCGTAAAAGTGGCGGGATTGCTCCTTGGGGTCCTTCCGATGGGGCTCTGGTCTATCTCGATGAGCTTGTCTATGTTCTTTATCCCTACGATGGTGTCGTGTGGCAGGGGCCTTATCTTGGCATTGTAGAACTTGTTCTTGAGAACCGGCATCAGGGTCTCGTTTATAAGGGACGACTTGCCGCTTCCCGATACTCCGGCAACTCCGATGAAGCACCCGAGAGGAATGTCTATGGATATGTTCTTCAGGTTGTTTCCACGGGCTCCCCTTATTCCGATGGTCTCTCCGTTACCCCTTCTTCGTACCGAAGGGACTTCAATCTCGCTGTTCTCTTTCAGGTAGTCAAGGGTAAGGGAGTGCCCGTCCTTTGGAAGAATGCAGTGGGAAAGCGTGTCCTTGTCGGGTACCTTTCCGTCAAGTATGTACGATGTGGGTGCGCTAAGGCAGATCTTCCCTCCCTGCTCTCCCGCTCCGGGCCCTACGTCCACTATCCAGTCCGAACTGTACATGGTCTCGGCGTCGTGCTCCACGACCATCACGGAGTTCCCCTCGTCACGGAGCTCCTTGAGCGAGGATATGAGTTTCCGGTTGTCCCTTTGGTGGAGTCCTATGGAAGGTTCGTCAAGAATGTAGAGCACATTCACAAGGCGTGAGCCTATCTGGGTTGCAAGGCGTATCCTCTGGCTTTCTCCTCCGGAAAGCGATGAGGTGGCCCTTGACAGGGTAAGATACTCCAGGCCGACGTCTATCATGAACTTGACCCTTTCCTGGAGCTCTTTCAGGATGTCGTGCGCAATCCTGTTCTCCCTGTCGGTAAACTTTCCGGGTAGGGATGCAAGCCATTCCTGGAGATAGGTCATCTCCATGTCGGATACTTCGGATATGGTCTTCCCGTCAATCCTGAAGCAGGAAGCGTTGGGGTTCAGGCGGGTGCCTCCGCACACCGGGCATGTCACCTTTTCCTCTATGTCGTCTATGATTCCGGGGAAGGACTCCATTTCACTCTGGGCTCCGTCCCCTACGCGGAACAGCTCGTCCGAGCCGTATACTATAAGTGAAACCGCTTCGTCTGGAACGGCCGCTATTGGGTCGTAAAGAGAGAAGTTGTATTTCCTTGCTATCGAGCGTATGATGTCGAACTTGCGGTTCTCCCTGACCTTTCCGAGCGGGACGATCCCTCCTTCGGCGATGGAAAGGCTCCTGTCTGGAATAACATTGTCTATGTTTACGTCGACTATCTGCCCGAGCCCCTTGCAGTGGGGGCAGTATCCTTCGGGAGAATTGAAAGAGAAGGTGTGGGGCTGGGGCTCCTGGAGGCTCATTCCGGTATCCGGATCCACCAGGTGCTTTGAGAAGTGCTGGATCTCTCCGGTCTCCACGTCCAGGATGGCGACGGAGCCTTTTCCGCGGCTGAGCGCTGTCATGACAGACTCTTTCACTCTCTTCTCATCGCCCTGGGCGGGCTTTAGCTTGTCGACCACAAGCTCTATGAAATGCACCTTGTAGCGGTCCAGGGCGTCCACTTCGCTTAGTTCCGTTATCTGCCCGTCGATCCTTACCTGCGTGTACCCCCTTTTTCTCATCTGCTCGAAGAGGTCCTTGTAGTGACCCTTCCTTCCCCTTACAAGCGGGGACAGGAGGATGCACTTCCTTCCCTTGTACTTTTCCATGATAAGGGATACGATCTGCTCGTCGTGGTAGCGGACCATCTCCTTTCCCGTAGTGGGGGAGTATGCCCTTGATGCCTTGGCCCAGAGCAGGCGGAGGAAGTCGTAGATCTCGGTTATGGTGCCGACGGTGGAGCGGGGATTGCTGCCGGTTGTCTTCTGCTCTATTGCGATGATGGGGCTGAGCCCCTTTATCTCTTCCACTTCGGGCTTTTCCAGTATGCCCATGAAGTGCTTTGCATAGGGGCTGAGGGTGTCCATGTAACGTCTCTGCCCCTCGGCGTATATGGTGTCGAAGGCAAGTGAAGACTTTCCGCTTCCGCTTAGACCGGTTACAACCACGAACTCTCCGCGTGGAATGCTTACGTCTATGTTTTTGAGGTTATGGGCTTTCGCTCCCTGGATTTCTATGTAGTCCTTTCCCTGCATCCTAAACTGGATTTGATATGTAGTGGTGCGTAACGTGCGCAGACAAACACAAATTTACCAAAAATCACTCAACTAGGCAACCGTTCCAAGGGCAAGGCCGGCAATGAGAAGGAAGGCGAGGAGGACAATTATCAGGCACCCGCATCCGCATCCCAGGGTTGCGCCTCCCTTGGCCCCTTCAAAGAAGTCCCTGCTCGAGTCTCCCGTCCTTGAGAATAGTAGGCCGAGTATTCCGCCTATGAGGGCGAGTGTAAGAATCATCTTAAGCATGGCTACCTGGTATTTAACGTAAAAAAAGACGCACCGTATGGCACGTCTTTTCAAATTGCAAAAATAATACCTTAGGAAGGGCTACTTTTCCCTTGTGGTGGTGTCTGCGGGAGGAACCTGCGTAGCCGGGGTCCTTCTAGCTACCATCAGGCTCGATACGGTGTTGTATCCAAGACGGAAGGGAAGAGGCTTCACCCCTTCTCCCTTGTATGCCTGGAGAAGGTCCAGCTGGTAGCAGTGCTCCGCAAAGAGCCTAAGGGGATGGACGTATCCTCCGTAGAGGGTGACGTCCCACGCCTCGGCAATGAAGTTGCGGTAGGGGACTCCGGTGTCGTCCTGGATAACTGCGAAGGTGTTGTCCAGAAGGATGTTGCGGATCTCGTCATATTCCTTCTGATGCATGCAGTAGGAGGAAGACTTCACGAATGCCGCTGTCGTCTCCTTGTCAAGGTGCTTCTTAAGCAGGGCGGATATTCCGGGGGTGTAGAGGTTGCTCCTTACGTTGCAGGATACATAGTAGAGGGTGCGAAGGCGTGTGGGCTGTCCGTCCTTGAAGAACTTTATCTCGGCGATAGGGCCGCTCTCAGCCTTTGTCATGGAACCATCCTCGCCAAGGGCGTAGTGGTTCACCTCCACGATGTTGAATCCTTTCCTTACCATGAAGAACTCCAGGATGGGAACCGCTCCGTCAATTGTGGAGTTGGAGAGGTCGTTCTCCATGTCAAGTGTGCGGAAGAATGTCGCAGCGAGGAGCACTCTCAGGGTCTTGCGGTACATTCCGAAGGCATTGTTGTTCACGTCCTGCTCGCTTATTGCGCTACCGGAGCCTTCCATTGCGAGAAGCCAGTAAGTGTCGACATCCGGGAGGAATGCGTCAACGTATGCGAAATCGGGTCCGCTGAAAGGGTAGAAGGCAATCTTTGCCTTTGCAGTTATGTCTGCGAAATCCTTCTTTACGAGGGTGTCCACCTGGTTCAGGGTGGCCTTGCCCTTGTTCCAGTCGGCGTCTATGCCGGTCTTGTAGTTCTGCCATACTGGATTGTTCATCCATGAAGCGAGGGAGCTGGATGTGTCTACCGGCAGACCTGCCATGACCCTTGCTGGATCGTTTAGCGCAGTGCTGGCCCTGTAGGTTATTACAGGTGCTTCCTTAGGAGCGGCGAGGGTGTCTACCTGTTTGGCTTTTACCTTGCTGGAGCCTCCCTTGCAGGAGGGGGCTGCGATTACGGCGAGAACACACAGTGTCGCCGAAAGGAATTTGAAAGTATTGTTCATCTGTTTGGAATTAATAATCACCGTTTAGTTCGATAGGGTTGATGTCTTCGCCATCGGTGGCGTCGCTTCCCCCAAGGAGCGGCTCCAGCATGGGGTTGTGGGAAATCTCGTAGCCGATGTCGCTTGATGGACCATGTCCCGGATAGACTGTCGTGTCCGAAGGAAGGGAGATGAGCTTTTCGTCAATTCCCTTCAGAAGGGCTTCAAGATTTCCTCCCGGAAGGTCGCTTCTTCCTATCGTTCCCCTGAAGAGGGTGTCTCCGCTGAAGAGGATCTGCTCTTTTTCGCAGTAGAAGCATACTCCGCCCGGAGTGTGACCCGGAGTGGCGAGAACAGTAAAATTCACATCGCCAAGAGAGAGGGTGTCCCCATCAGCGATAGCCTCTGTCTCGAAGTCTGTCCTTGGAGGCTCTATGAAATGGTAGCTGCCGAGAATCTCGCTGTTGTGACGAATGGTCTCCTTTTCAAGCGGGTTCATATAGGCTTTGGCCGGATAGGTGTCCATAATGCCCCTGACACCGTAGATGTGGTCGAAATGCCCGTGGGTCAGCCATATCCCTTCAATGGAAATTCCTTTCTCCTTAAGAAATGACAGGAGTATGCTCCTTTCAGAGGAAACGCAGGCTCCAGGGTCTACGACAACTCCTTGAAGGCTGTCATCCCACAGTACGTAGGTGTTCTCTTCAAAGAAGTTGAAAACGAAGGTCTTTATATGGAGCATTACGGAAAAATTTCGACAAAAATACCCTTTTACGTCCTAAAATGCAAACAAGGTTGCATTACGGAATGGGCGCACCCTTTCCATTGTACGGATGAAACTGTAAAGATTCTTGATAAAAGGCGGTCCATCGTGTAAAGAAATTTTACATGGAAAGGGTGGATGATTTTAGGTAATGCTTTGATATGTTGACATTTGACCTTGGTGGCACGCTAATGGTTGCTTTCCCTGCAAGAGTCGCACCCCACCTAGCGAATGCGACCATGTAGAAAGAAGTCCATATGACAAACAGCTACCTCAAGTTTCTTTCCAGAAACAAGTTCTACACAGCCGTCGAGGCCGTGGGGCTTGTCATTTCCATCGCATTTGTAATTCTTATCGGTAACTATGTGGTGGGACAGTACAGGGTTGCGTATGAGAATCCGGACCATGACAGGATCTATACGGCTTGCATAGGCGATGGCCTGTCCGGCGGATGGTGGGACAAGCAGGCCTTTGAAAAGATTCCCGAGGTGGAGTGCGCTGCCAGATACAACTACAATGACATGGGTGCGGTGAAGGTTTTCTCAGGGGAAGACGTCCTATCCCCAACCCTGTCGAGCCTAGATGTCGAGCTGTTTGACTTGTTCCCGTACCTTGAACTTTCACAGGGTAGCCTCGAAGGGTTCTCCTCCAAGGACAAATGCCTTGTGAGCGAATCTTTTGCCCAAAGGATTGCAAAAGATGGGGAAAGCGTTGTCGGCAAGGTGCTGGAAGGTAACGTCTCCTTTATTGGGAAAGAGAAGAGACGCTATGAGATCGCTGGTATTGTCAAGGATTTCAGCGGCACTCTCCTTCGTCCGGCTGACATGTACATCAATGCGGCCTTTGATGTGGATTACACGCAGTCGTCTCCGTACACATCCGTAGGCTCGTTCGTGGTGTTTGCAAAGGTGATCGAGGGCGTTTCAAGGGAAGACTTCCACAAAAAGATCGAGGCGCTCTGGAAGGAGAACTATTCATCATGGAATATTGACAAGGTGAACCTCTACTCTCTGGATGAGTGCTATTTTGTCCAGGGAAGCTACCTTCTCTCCTCTTCCGACAGGAAAATGCTCAATGTGCTTCTCTCGGTCGTCCTGCTGCTTCTTGCCTGCGCCATATTCAACTACATCAATCTCAATACGGCCCTGTCGGTAAAAAGGGCCCATGAGATGGCGACAAGACGCCTTCTGGGTGCTTCGAGAAAAGACATCGTCCTTGGATGCATCGATGAGAGCGTAGCATTCACACTTGTATGCTTTCTTTTAGCCCTTCTGCTGGCGGTAGCGCTTGTTCCGTCTTTCAACAGGGTCCTGTCCGGCATGTCTGGAGAGTGGACATACGCTATACCAGCGAGCGTGGGGCTGAGCCCTGGGCATCTGCTGTCATATCTTCTTTCCGCTGTCGCAATAGGCGCCATGGCGGGAGCGATTCCTTCGATGTTCGCTTCAAGATACGCTCCTGTCGATATCGTAAGTGGAGCATTCCGCCGTTCAGGCAAAATGATTTTCAGCAAGGTTTTCATCGTACTGCAGAATACTCTTGCTGTATTCCTGCTAAGCATGTCGCTTGTCATGAGCGCCCAGATGAGGCATCTCTCTGAAAGGCCTTTGCATGCAAGAAGCGACGGACTCTTCTACCTCAGGTCCTTTTTCAAGGACAGAGCCGAGGCCATTCCACTCATTGACAGGCTGGAGGTAATACCATCCGTAGGAAGGGTAGGCCGTGGCCATGGGCTTCCAGGAAGATTCCAGATGGGGACGGTCTTGGAAACTCAGGGCGGCGAGAAGGTCGAGGTAAGGGCAATCCTTTGTGATTCAACGTTCTTTTCACTCCTTGATGTGGAGAAGGTAGAGGACATGCACCATCCTTCAGAGGGAAGCGTATGGCTGAGCGAATCGCTTTCGAAAGTGTTGCAGCTGGGTGACTCCACAGAGTCCTATTACGCAAGGGCCTTCAACTTCAACCTGGCCCAGGGCAGGTACATAGGCGGAATATACAGGGACATGCCGGTCACCATGGGCAACAGCCCGTTCGAAGGGACGGAGTCGGCGATTCTCATATCCGAGAACTTTGTCTATGCCCAGGGGCTTCTGATAGAAGTCCTTGGGGATGAAAAGGATGCCAGGGAACAGATCCTGTCTGCCTATAGGGACTACTGCATGTCAGAAAAGGGAACGGCTGAGGAACCAAAGGGCGACTACCTTCACAAATTCCTTGAAAAGGACCTTTCGGATTTGGATAGCGCCATGAGGCTGGTGCGCCTGTTCACTTTTCTTTCGCTGCTCATATCAATTCTCGGACTTGTCGCCATGGGAACCTACTTTAGCGGGGAGAGCACAAGGCAGATAGCCATACGAAAGGTGTTCGGGAGCGATGTGGAAAAGGAAACTGCAAGGAGCGTGAAATCCTATGCGACAATGGTGCTGGTATCATGCGTGGTAGCAATTCCTGTAGCGGTATTCGTTTCGGGGCAGTATCTTCGGAAATTCTCCTACAGGATAGAAGGATACTGGTGGATGTTTGTCCTGTCATCAGCCGTCATGATGGCTGTTGCGATACTATCCGTAATCGTGCAGGTCCTGAAGGCCGCCAGGAGCAATCCTTCCATTGAACTGAAAAAGGACTGACCATTGAAAAACAATTGAATAGGCGAGGGCGCCCTGCCGTGAGGCATGATACGCTATCATGAAAAGCCGGCAGCCATTTTTTTCCATGACCGCCGGCTTCATCTTTCTCGAAATTGTCCCGTCTTTCCGCCTAGTTTTTCAGGGCGTATACAATGGTGCTTACGACCCTTACTTTCACTTGGCTGGGGTTCTCCTCCGTACTGGTTATGGAGAACTGTCCCTGGTCCGCGGTTATGATTTTCCCAAGACGGCTACCCGAGTTCCTTGCAAACTGCTCTGCCGTTGACTGGGCGTTTGCGATGGATTCCTCGATCATTTTAGGCTTTACTTCCTTGAACCCTGTGTAGTCGTAGTGGATGGAGTTCCTGTCTCCAAGGGCTATCCCTTCCTTAAGGAGCTCGCCCTGCTTGTCCACAAGCGCCCTTACAACTTCGATGTTCGAGGAGATGACTGATATGGGTGTAGTGATCTTGTAGTTGAAGGGAATCTTTTCCGTTCCCCAGCGATTCGATATCCTGTCATCGACAGAGGGAGGGTTGACTGAAATCTCTTCATCCTTTATGCCGTTGGCCTTCAGGAATGAGATGACCTTCTGCGTGGTTGCGGTCATCCTTTCATAGAGGGGGGACAGTTCGTTACCCGTAACATACACGCTTAGGTTCCATGTCACCTTGTCCGCTGGTACCTCCACTTCGGAAAGACCCTTCACGGTAACCTTGCGGTCCCTGTTTGCAAAATTGTCAATTCCACTCTTCAGGCACAGCCCGAATATCACTATGGCTACGCCGAGAATGATTGAAGGAAGCAGATTTTTCATAACTTTTTCAGATTGGTTGGTTTTTGTTTTGCTCTAAAATTACATAGGCAATAACCGGACCATGGACGGCCCTAGTTGTGGTTTCCCATGTCAAAGTGTATCTTCTTAAGGGAATCCAGCGGAACCGAGGGCTGCTCGATCTCGGATGGGAACGGTAGGTGGGAGAACTCCTGGAAGTACTGCAGGCATGCGTCTCTCCACCACCTGGCATCGTGGACGCTCCGGGAGAGTGTCTCCTGAACCTGGGCAAACCTTTCGCTATCTACGTATTTCCTTAGCGAATCCCAGGTCTTCTGATACTCAAGAGTCTTCTTTACGCCCCTGTCATAGTGAAGGCAGAGCTCATCCCACAGTGTCCTTCCGCTTTTCATCCTGTGGTCCCATGGAACATGGTGGAACCAAAGCAGGTATTCCTCGGGACACCTGTCAATGTCATTGAATGTGGATGACAGCGGTTCGTTGTACTGGTCCACGCCGCCGGATCCTTCCCTTGTCCTGTCAAACCCGATTCCAGCGGAGTCGGCCTTGTGATAGTATGAAGGAAGCCAGTCCGGTCGCGCGCCTTCTATCGTGCACCAGGGCTCGGGGCCGTAATGGTGGTCCCATGCGAACAGGTGATGCAGCCCAAGAGGCATCATGTAGTCTACGCATGCCTCCCTTGAAGATACCATCATGTCGCATACCTTGGAGACGAACTCACTCTGGAACTTCTTTTCACTCATGAGGGTCGGCTTCGGGAACGTCAGGGTAACCCACTCCCTTGCAATCTGCTCGCTGGAGAGGGACGGGTCCCAGGACAGGCGCCCGAATGCGTACCAGTTGGCCTGGGCGAATATGCTGCCGCACCATGAGGGGTCCTGCCCTATGTTGGCGACTCCGGCTATGGCCTTTATCTCCTTTGCCACTTCGTGGCCGGGACCGCCCTTGTAGGTATCCGCCTGGAGGCATTCACTCCACATTGGGGCGAGGTACACAAGGTTCCTGGACTGCCCGGTATATTCCTGGGTTATCTGGACTTCGAGTGCCATGGAGGTCTTGTCCATCGCTCCGAACAGGGGACTGAATGGCTCCCTTGGCTGGAAGTCTATGGGACCGTTCTTCACCTGGAGTATGACATTGTCCCTGAACTCTCCGTCAAGAGGTTTGAATTCGTCATAGGCCTGCATTGCCCGATCCGGGCTCTTTGCCGAATATACGAACGACCTCCAAAGGACTATTCCGCCGTATGGCCCAAGGGCGTCCGCCAGCATGTTCGCTCCGTCTGCATGGGTCCTTCCGAAGTCCTGGGGACCAGGCTGCCCTTCGCTGCTTGCCTTTACCAGGAATCCGCCGAAGTCGGGGATGGCTGTGTAGATTTCCTCGGCCTTGAACTTCCACCAGGCCTGCACGCGTTCGTCAAGGGGATCCGAAGTGGGGAGTCCTCCAAGTAGCGCAGGGGTTGAGAAGTTTATCGAGAGGTATACCTTTATGCCGTAGTCCCTTAGGATGTCGGCGATGGCCTTCACTCTCTTCAGATGTCCTGCGTCAAGGATGAGAGGGGACGCGTTCACGTTGTTCAGGACGACGCCGTTGATGCCGATCTTTCTGTTCAGCTCGCCGTAAAGGCGTATCCTGGATTCGTTTATATCCGCACTAGTCCACTCCCATATCGAGTGACCGGCATATCCTCTTTCTACGCTGTCGTCAAGGTTGTCCCAGTGGTTGAGTATCCTTATCTGGTAGGCTGGCTCCCCCTCAAGGGGCACATCCCCCTTGAGCCATAGGGAATCGTTTCCCCTGGCGCAGGAGGATGCTACCAGAATGACTGCGGCCAGCAGGCTACTCGTCCAGGCCTTCGATTGTCTGAATCGTCCCATCATCGTTGTATTTCAGTTCGCAGACCTTCAGGCTACGAAGCCAGGTGCGGCCTCCCGAAGGGACACTGTCATGATGGAAGAGATACCATTTGCCCCTGAACTCCACGATGCAGTGGTGGGTGGTCCAGCCGACAACAGGGGTGAGAAGCTCTCCCTTGTAGGTGAAGGGACCATAGGGGTTGTCGCCGATTGCGTAGCAAAGATGGTGGGTGTCTCCGGTAGAGTAGCTGAAATAGTATTTTCCACGGTACTTGTGCATCCAGGATGCCTCGAAGAAACGCCTGTGGTTGTCTCCGGCCGTGAGCGGCTTGCCGTCCTCGTCAAGGATCACGATGGGCTTCGGCTCCTCGGCGAACTGCAGCATGTCCTTTGACATGCGCGCCACGCGAGCGGGAATGGCCGGTTCGTCATCCTTGGGGAATGTGGAGCCGGTGTCAAGGGCCTTGTTGTCGCGGTACCTCTGGAGCTGTCCTCCCCATATTCCGCCGAAGTACATGTAGTACTCCCCGTCCTCTTCGAAGCAGCAGTAATCTATTGAATAGCTGCCTCTGACCGGATCAGGCTGGGGAATGAACGGACCGGTGGGCGAATCGCTTACGGCCACTCCCATCCTGAATATGTCGTTCTTGTCCTTCATGGGGAAGTACATGTAGAACTTTCCGCCCTTTCTGGCGACATCGCAGTCCCACATCTGCCTTCCGCCCCAGGGAATGTCCTCCTGTGCGAGCACCACCCCGTGGTCCTTTATTGGCGATGTCATGGGGTCGTCTCCCTCGAGGGACAGGACGTGGTAGTCCTTCATCGCGAAGTGGCTGCCGAAGTCATCCTCGGGGATGCCCGACTCCCAGTCGTGGGATGGGTAGATGTAGAGCTTGCCGTCAAAGACGTGTACTGAAGGGTCTGCCATGTAGTCTGATGGCAGGAGATATCTTTTAGGTGTTTTCATTTTGTGAAGGTTTTAGCGTTTTCAATTATCCATTTCGTGGCTGGCTTTTCATTGTATCCGGTGTCGAAAAGGACGGGTTCGTCAAGGCGCGTCTGGACCGGCCAGCCTCTTTTCCAGCTGTCAGCGTCTGTCAGTCCCCATATGTTTATCCTCCGTATTCTGTCGCTATGTCTTAGATACATCTTCCAGAAGTCGATGCAGCGGTTGTTCCACTGGTCCCTTACATCCTGCGGTATCCCGTCGGGGTAGGGGTCGAGAAGAGCCTTTGCCTTCTTCGCTGCGTCCTTGTCACCTTCCTTTCCCATACGTGACATTTCGGCTAAGTCTGCGGAGCTGGTGATGGTGGGAAGTATCGACATGTCCCATTCGGTGATGCATATGTCAACTCCCAGGGCCGATACGTCCTCGATGCTCTTTTCAAATGTCGCGATGTCGGGGTAGTCCATGCCTATATGTCCCTGGAATCCTACGGCATCGATCCTCAGGCCTCTTTCCTTCAGGTCCTTGACAATCTGGATGACCCTGTCGACCCTGCCCCTGTGGTGCATGCCGTAGTCGTTGTAGTAGAGTTCGGCGTCAGGATCCGCCTCATGAGCGTACTGGAACGCCAGGGGGATGTACTCCTCGCCAAGAATCCTGTAGAATGGGCTTTCCCTGTAGGATCCGTCGTCCATGACTGCTTCGTTGACGACATCCCATCCCTTGATACGGCCTTTGTAGCGTCCCATGACGGTGTAGATGTGCTCTTTCATCCTAGCCTTCAGCTCCTCGGGAGAGACGTCCTTGCCAGTCTCGTCTACGGGGAACCACGGTGCCAGCTGCGAATGCCAGATGAGGCAGTGGCCGAACACTGCAATGCCGTTCTTCGTTCCGTAGTCCACATACTTGTCGGAGAGTTCGAAGTCATAGGTGTCCTTCGCAGGGTGGATGACTTCGCTCTTCATGCAGTTCTCCGGCTCGATGGCGTTGAAATGCAGATATATAAGGGAGTCCGCCTTTGGATCCTGGTGGCGTATCTGCTTTTCGTTGATGGCGACTCCGATGAGGAACTTCCCGTCAAGGGACTCCTTTAGCGAAGGTGCCGGGGCCGCTTTCTTCGGGGCGCATCCTGCTGCAATCAGCAATAGCGCAAAAGCCATTGTCCTTCTCATAATCGTCTTACTTATCATAGTTTTGCTTTGCTCTCTGTTCAATCTCGCGGTTTATCTGGTCCATGTACTCGTCGCTCAGTTCGTACTTGCTTATTATCCACATTGCTACGAACAGAAGGATTGCGGGTATCACGCATACGAGCCAGAGGATTCCCTGCTCCGCCAAGGGAGTCTGGGTAGGGCTTTCAGCGTCGAATTTCACCCATGCAAGGATAAGTCCGGGGACGACTCCTCCAAGGGCCATTCCGGCCTTGTAGAATATTCCGGTGAGGGCGTTCACGATACCGGCTATCCTCCTTCCGGTCTTGTACTCTCCATAGGCGACAACTTCCGGTACCAGGGCCCACATGTATCCTGTGGCGACGATGACTCCGGTTGACTTTACGAACTGGGCGACGTATACCAGCCAAAGCTTTTTCATCGAAGGAATTACCGAGCATGCGTAAAGTAGCGCCATTCCGAAGATCGCGATGCCGAGGAATATGTAGAACATGCCCTTCTTTCCCACCTTTCTCTTTATTGCGGGTACAAGGGGCATGAATATGAATGCAGGGATGGATCCCAGGGCCATGAAGTAGGGAAGCGAGTCCTCCGCATTCATGTTATATACCATATAGTAGGATCCGGCGGCGTTTCCGACGGCCATCATCGCAAATGCCGTGATGAAGAAGAATGCCAGCACCCTCAGGGGACGGTTCCTTACGAACTCCTGCCAGAGGTCCGATACCTTCACATTGGCGGTTTCCTTCTCATCCATGACAACCCTTTCCTTGGTCTGGGAGAAACAGAACACCAGCAGTGCGAGTCCTATTATCGCATATATGGTCATCGTGATGAACCATCCGTTGGCGGCATCGGCGGTCGAGTAGCTTCCGCCGGAGAGTTTCTTCACGACGATAGGTACTCCGTACGCCACTGCAAGACCTCCGAGGTTCGCCATGAACATTCGGGTGCTGGTCAGCACCGTAATCTCGTCAGTGTCCCTTGTAAGGGATGAGTTCAGCGCTCCGTAGGGTACGTTCACAAGCGTGTAGCACATCGACAGTCCCACGTAAGTCACGTAGGCGTAGAGCAGTGAGCCGCTGAATCCGTTCCAGAAGCATAGGATTGCAAATCCGGTCAGGGGGATGCCTCCGAGAACCAGGTATGCGCGGTACTTGCCGAGCTTGGGGTTGTGCTTGTCGACGAAGGTCCCCACGATGGGGTCCCATATTACGTCGACTATCCTTACGATGAGGAACATTACCGCTGCCACCGCCGGCTTGAGCCCGAAGATGTTGGTGTAGAAGAACAGCAGGTACATGCAGATGGTCTGGTAGATGAGGTTCTGGGCGAGGTCTCCTGCTCCGAAACCTATCCTCTGCAGCCATGAAAGTTTGTAGAAGCCACTGGCTTCGCTGTTTTTATTTGCCATATCGGTCTAGGGTTTATTTTTTTCTTAGGATTTCATCTGCCGTCCTCTTTCCGACGGTCTTCTTGTCCTGGGGATGTATGTCGTTCCACTCTCCTATGTCTGAGTTCTTGACAAGGTACACTCCGGTCATCTCCTGCGCGGTCTTTCTCTGCTCCTTCTGCACGCGGTTCCAGCCGAAGTCGTTGTCGGTCTGCTCTGAGTGCTGGAATGCCGCTAGCTCTATGATGTAGAAAGGCAGTGCTGGACTTCCCATGTCTTTGCGCCAGGACTCGATGAGGGTCCTTAGGAGGGTCCCGTATGATGCCGCGTCATCGCAGTTGCTTTCTCCCTGATACCAGATGACTCCGCTCGTGGCGAAATCCTTTATCGGGGATACCATTGCATTCCAAAGTCCTGAAGGCTTGTATACGAGGAAGTCCTCTGAAGGCCTGGCCTCCATCCTCTTTCCTCCCTTGTGCTCCCATCCCTGGAGAAGGGATACGGTGCCGTCCTCCGTCTGGAGCGAGTATTCCTTGTCCTTCACGAATCCGGCGGGATTGCCTCCGCATGCGTAAAGATGTATTTCGATGGTGTTCTCGCCTTCCTTGAGAACTCCCTTTGGCACGGCATAGTTCCTAGGCGGATACATGTAGGTGGTGTTCCCGACGCAGGTTCCGTTCACGAAGACAGAGTCCGCGTCAACGAGGGCTCCAAGGTGGAGGGTGGCCTGTCCGCCCGCCTGGCTTGCGGTAAGGGAGACAGTGTTCCTCAGAAGATGGCTTCCGTATATGTTCTTTCCCTGGGCGTCAACGGCCCAGTCCTTTGAGAACGGGTCTATCCTCTTCCATGTGGCATTGGGGTTCGAAGGCTTTGCGTTATGCTCGTTCTGCCATACCGAGTAGAGGTTCTTGTTGAAGGATATAACGCTGTCAAGATAGTGTTTGTCTTTGTATGGGGCGAGTATCTTTGCGGCCTTTTCCTGGAGAGAGCCCTCTTCGGTCCATGCTTCTATGGGTGATCCGCCTACGGCTGCGCAGACTATCCCGATGGGTATCTTTGTCCTTTCCTGGATCTCCCTTGCCGTGAAGTAGCACACAGCGCTCCATCCAAGGGCGGTGGAGTCGCTATCAAGAATCTGCCACGAAGTCTTTCCTATATCCTCGGCGGGAGCCCCGAAGGCGTAATCCTTTGGAACGGAAAGATAGCGGACCATGCTGTTAGAGTATCCTTTCACATCTTCGGCGACCTTGTCCATGCATCTTCTGACGGGAAGTTCCATGTTGGACTGTCCGCTGGCAAGATACACGTCACCTACCATTATGTCATTTATGACCTTACTGTTGACCTTCATCTGGAACGGGCCTCCGGCGGGAGTGGATTCAACCTCGACCATCCATTTTCCTTCGGGGGAAGCCTCGCTCCTGTAGGTCTTTCCCCTCCACTTTACGGCAACCTTGGCTCCAGGGTCGCTCTTCCCCCAGACCTTGACAGGGCAGTCCCTCTGAAGGACCATGTGGTCGGAGAAGATGCCTGCCATCTGGACGGGAGCCTTCTTCTGACAGGCTCCCAGGCACAGGGAAAGCGACAGCGCAAATATGATCTTTGCAGTTCTCATTGTATGACAGTTGGTTTAATATCCCTGTCAGGCATCTGCCACGAGGTGTATCCGATATGCGGCTGGTCCATGAAATGGTTCCATTTCCCGCCTGACAGAATCTTGTTATAGTAGTGCATGAGGTCCCTGTCCCTTTGGAAGAAGCGGTCGACACCGTCCTGGTCTCCAAGGAAAAGGGCGTAGTACATTTCATGAAGGTTGCGGAAGGCCTCTATCTCAAAGCCGACAATCTGTTCGTATGCCTCGGAAAGTCCTCTGTCAATCTGTGAAAGGGATGACTTTATGCTTGCGTTGCGCCTGTCTAGATCCCTCCACTGGGAAAGAACCTCCTGCCAGCCTTTCGCATCGTAGGAGTCGCTGTAGAGCATCTCAGGAGTTATCCTGTGGGCCAAGGTACCGTAGCGCAGGATTACATCCGAAACTGAAGGCCCCATCTGCTCCCCGAAAATTCTAGTCGCGAAATCCATTGCGTGCCCTTCCACCGAAACGCTTTCCGGGTTCCAGGCCATGTCGAGGAAGAAATCTATGGGGTACTCCATGGGCTTGAGGTCGCCTACGTTCACAATCCAGATTTTCCTTATCCCTGAATCCAGACAACGTTCCATCTGCTCCTTTACGATGTGTGTATCGACCGTGCTTATCCATCTGTAGCACCTGGGGCCTCCTACGTAGTCGAAATGATAGTACATGCCGCATCCGCCTTTCCTTGCCGCGTCCTCTGCTGTCGGGAGCCACCTGCAGGTTCCCCAGTTGTCGTCACAGAAAAGAAGCGTGACATCATCCGGAACCCTCATACCTTTGTCGTAGTACGCCTGCACTTCCTTGTACAGGGCCCATACCTGGGGGACATCCTCGGCTTTTCTTCCCGTGGATCTGTCAATAAGGTCCCTCTGTTTTTTGACGATTTCCTCGAGCAGGGCTATGTTCTCTCCCTCTGTCATCGGCTCGTCACCGTCTCCGCGCATGCCAATAGTCACGATATCTTCGGTTGAAGCCATCCTTGAAAGGCCGGCGCTCCAGAATTCGTCAAGGGCCTCCCTGTTCCTTGAATAGTCCCATGGGCCGCTTCCGTACCGGTGCCATTCTTTCTGAGCTCTTGCGCATGGCTCGTGGTGCGATGTCCCCATCACTATCCCCATCATGTCGGCGCAGTATGAGTTCAGCGGATCGTCGTCATAGAAGGCGGCATCCCACATCGCCGGCCACAGGAAATTGGCTTTCAGGCGCAGAAGCAGCTCGAACACCTTCATGTAGAACTCGTGGTTGTAGCTCCCGTACTTCTCTTTCACCCATTCGGTGAGTGCGGGCCATTCGTCGTTCAGGAATATTCCCCTGTACTCTACGGCAGGCTCGCCTTCGGTGTAGGTGCCCTTCTCTATTGAGATTGTAAGATTGGATGGATTTTCCCTTCCTTCTGAGGTCAAGCGGGATGCTACCGGGACATCGGCCCACCAGTACCATGGGGATACGCCAATCATTTCGGAAAGTGTGTATATTCCGTAGGTCGTTCCTCTCTTGTCGCTGCCGGCTATGACGGTAAGTCCGTCTTCAAGCGCCTTGATGAGATATTTCTCCCTTCTGCCTTCAAGTGATGCCTTGTCTTCGGGAGTCAGGAAATCTTCGATGATCCGGCTTTTCCCGATAGTCCCTACGACAATCCTTCGTAAAGACGGACGGGCGCTCTGGGAGAGGGACGGGCGTACCGAGCACACCCTTTCAAAATCGAGGGCGAGATTTCCTGCGGCCATTACGACACCCTTCCACTCATTGCTGAAGTCTACGACAATGACGGGCTCTTCCCCGGGTGAGCGAAGCACGTGCGAATCCGACCGGCCTTCAAGCGGCAGGAGTATCAGGATTAGCAATATTAGGTGCATTCTACGCATACGGACGCATCATCATATTACAAAGTTACTCCGTTTGAAACCGAATAAGGCGATTGGTGTTGCGCTTAATTTAGATTTTGAAACATGGGTTATGATTTTGTAACATAATCTGCAATTTATGCAACATGATGCCGTTTTGACGTACGTAGAGTGCGTTTTTCACTCCTACGGACGCATAATGTGGTGCTTTGCCACTGTGTCTTTGAAAGTGAAATGTGAAAAGGGTGAAGCATGCACCATGACATGCGGAACAGATTCACGGATGAAGCGTTTATCCCGTCCGTGCAAGGTCTATTGTTTTCGTTGAAGATAGGTCACAAATTGGGGCTTTTACCCAAATCGCAGAAAAAA
>Ga0181612_117345_pt1 | contig 107120 bp, 75 predicted proteins | sample HoacroProtozoa21_FD_119630 | JGI IMG/M metagenome (GOLD analysis project Ga0181612, IMG submission 119630) | Hoatzin crop microbial communities from Cojedes, Venezuel. Combined Assembly of Gp0051906, Gp0051904, Gp0051908
CGGCTCCAAAAAGGAGGTGTTCCAGCCACACCTTCCGGTACGGCTACCTTGTTACGACTTAGCCCCAATCACCTGTTTCGCCCTAGGCCGCTCCTTCCGGTCACGGACTTCAGGCGCCCCAGGCTTTCATGGCTTGACGGGCGGTGTGTACAAGGCCCGGGAACGTATTCACCGCGCCATGGCTGATGCGCGATTACTAGCGAATCCAGCTTCACGGAGTCGGGTTGCAGACTCCGATCCGAACTGAGGCGGGCTTTCGAGATCCGCTCCCCGTCGCCGGGTGGCATCCCTCTGTACCCGCCATTGTATCACGTGTGTCGCCCCGGACGTAAGGGCCGTGCTGATTTGACGTCATCCCCCCCCTCCTCACACCTTGCGGTGGCAGTCCCGCCAGAGTCCCCACCATTGCGTGCTGGCAACTGACGGCAAGGGTTGCGCTCGTTATGGCACTTGAGCCGACACCTCACGGCACGAGCTGACGACAACCATGCAGCACCTCGACAGCCGCCCCGGAGGGCCTCCCCATCTCTGGGTCGTCCGGCTGCCGTTCGAGCCCGGGTAAGGTTCCTCGCGTATCATCGAATTAAACCACATGATCCTCCGCTTGTGCGGGCCCCCGTCAATTCCTTTGAGTTTCAACCTTGCGGTCGTACTCCCCAGGTGGATGGCTTATCGCTTTCGCTTGGCCACCGACTGTGTGTCGCCGGCGGTTAGCCATCATCGTTTACGGCGTGGACTACCAGGGTATCTAATCCTGTTCGATCCCCACGCTTTCGTGCATGAGCGTCAGTACACCCTTCGTGAGGTGCCTTCGCAATCGGTGTTCTGAGTGATATCTAAGCATTTCACCGCTACACCACTCATTCCCCCCACGGCAAGGTGACTCGAGCACGCCAGTATCAACGGCAGGTCCCGGGTTGAGCCCGGGGGTTTCACCGCCGACTTGGCGCGCCGCCTGCGCACCCTTTAAACCCAATAAATCCGGATAACGCTCGCATCCTCCGTCTTACCGCGGCTGCTGGCACGGAGTTAGCCGATGCTTATTCGTCGCATACTCTCATCGGGCCACGCGTGGCCCTTATTGCTCTGCGACAAAAGAAGTTTACGACCCATAGGGCCTCAGTCCTTCACGCGGCATGGCTGGATCAGGGTTGCCCCCATTGTCCAATATTCCTCACTGCTGCCTCCCGTAGGAGTCTGGGCCGTGTCTCAGTCCCAGTGTGGGGGATCTTCCTCTCAGAACCCCTAGACATCGTCGCCTCGGTGGGCCGTCGCCCCGCCGACTAGCTAATGTCCCGCGAGCCCATCCGTGACCGACGGGTCTTTCAAGAAGGGACCATGCGGCCCCCGCTGTTATGGGGTATTAGGCGGCGTTTCCGCCGGTTATCCCCCGGTCACGGGCAGGTTGCTCACGTGTTACGCACCCTTCCGCCGGTCGCCGGCGGGACATTGCTGCCCCCCGCTGCCCCTCGACTTGCATGTGTTAAGCCTGCCGCTAGCGTTCATCCTGAGCCAGGATCAAACTCTTCTTTGTATAGTTCTTAAGTTTCTAGCCTGACTTCCGCTCTTCCATTCTATATAAAGGAATCAACGCTCTCGTTCTTTTTGTTCTCGGTACTTGCTACTTGTACTTTCCTTCAGTCTTTTCAATGAGCTTTCAAACGCGCCCTTTTCTTCAAGCGCGGACTACAAAGGTACGCATTTTTTTATTCCCTCCAAACATTTTTTAAAAAAATTTCAAAAAAAAATGTCCGACCTTTTTCCCGGCCGGACCATGAAAAAAATCATGTTTTCAGATAACTACTTTTTGTTCAGAGCGATGCGCGCTTTCAGCTCCCAGGTCCTGATCTTGTCCTTGTAGTAGTTGTTCGCGTTCATCTTCACAACATCGAGCGATGCATCCGAGTTGTCCTCCCATCTGCGGCAGTTGTACATGACATCGTATATCCTTCCGATACGCCACTCGCGGCTTACCCTCAGGCCTACCGCATAATCCTCCCCGTACTTGGTCGGAGGGAAGTTCAGCTTGCGAAGGAACGGGGTGTAGAATCCCCTGGGGGCTCCGAGGCCGTTTATACGGAGGGCGTTGTTGCGTCCGTTGTCCTCAGTCCACTCCCTATGGTCGATGACTCCCGGAGGTATGGGCCTAAGGTTGATGTCGGTGAGCTGGTATGTTCCAACGACCATTCCGCATTTCTGCTCCCTGAAGGCATCGACGAACTTCTGGACGGTATTCTCGTCGCTGTACATGTCATCCGAGTCAAGCTGGAGGGCGAACCTTCCGCACTTGGGATGGTGAAGGGCTGAATTCCAGTTGCCGCCTATGCCATGCCAGGTCCTGTCCTGGGCGATGTACACCAGGCGCGGATCCGAAAGGTGGCTCTTTATCACATCCACCGTACCGTCCGTGGAATTGTCATCCACAACTATCACATTGTACTTGAAAGAAGTCTTCTGCGAGAGGGCGGATTCTATGGCGTCCCCTATCGTGCGCACCCTGTTCTTGCAGGGGATTACAACGGAAGCCTCATACTCGAACTGCTCGTCGCCGAACTCCACGTCCTTGAACCCGGGAGCCAGGTACGCACCTATGTCCTTCAGATGGGATGTGCAAGCCTTCTCCATTTCGATCTGCACTCCCCTGTTCTTCGGATCCACGTAGTCGAATATCTTCTCACCGGATTTCCTGGTGTCGGTCTCTATGTCATAATATAGGTATTCGCTGATATGTTCAAGCGCTCCCCTCTGCGAGGCCTTGAGGCGAAGGTCGTACAGTCCGGCTGCCTTGTAGTCCTCTGTCATCCTCGATACCACATCCTTGAGGATATCCGAACGGTACAGGAGCACCGAGCCGAAATCAAAGTCATCCCTCAGGGCTCCCATCTGGCAGTCGATGACGGGCGCTTCAATGCGCGTTTCCCCGCTTACGTTGAAATGGTCGGCATACGCCATGGCGCACCTGGTGTCCTCGGCTATCGCCACCATCCTTTCAAGGGAGTATGCTCCGAAAGAAAGGGTCGTATACTTTGTATATATAAGAATGTAAGGGGCCGTGGAGACGGAAGCTATCTGACGCACCATGTCCGTGCTCCTGTTTGATGTGGCATGGATTACGGAATATCCATCCGGAACATCCCTGGAACTTTCAGGAGTTGCCACAAGGTGGATGGATGCTATCTCATTTTCACGAGAAAGGTTCTCCAGGGTCTTTTCAATCTGCCCCTTGTCCATGAAAGGCAGGAAACAATCAATCCTCTGCATGATTACAAAACAATGTATATTTTAAAAATTTGAAAAACCGAAACGCTTCTTTGCAAAATTAGTTGAAAAATCGGTAAATTTGAAACTACGCAAGTGACATATTCAGCACCTACCGAAACTTTTACTTCCAGAATGAATACCGCAAAGACAATCCTTTCAGCCCTGTGTGCCATAGCCCTAGGCCAGGGCGCACTTTCGGCCCAGGACCCGCTATGGCTCAGAAAATGTGAAATTTCCCCTGACGGGACCCTTGTCGCCTTCTGCTACAAGGGGGACATCTATACCGTAAGCTCCACCGGAGGAGAGGCCCGCCAGATAACATCAAACCAGGCCTATGATTCCGACCCCATGTGGACAAGGGACGGAAAGTGGATCGTATTCTCATCCTACAGGGAAGGGGGAAAGGACATCTTCATGACAAGATACGATGGCGGTGTTCCCAAAAGGATAACGAACTACCCTGGATCCGAGACTCCAATGGCCGTACTTCCCGATGGGAGGATACTTTTCAGCGCATCTATCCAGAGCGACGCCTCATATGTGGGATTTCCAGGCGGGACGCAGCTGTACATGACAGATACGACATCCTCGAAGATGCCTTCGCTGGTCACTTCGCTGCGGATTTCGGAAATCAGCGTATCAAGGGACGGAAGAGTGCTGTATGAAGACTACAAGGGATACGAGGATCCCATGAGAAAGCACCACACATCCTCTGTCACCAGGGATATCTATCTGTACGAAGGAGCTTCCCTAGGCGAAGGTTTCAGGATAGATGGCAGCGGAACCTTCACACAGCTTACCTCCTACTCCGGGGAGGACAGGGACCCATTCTTCCTTCCGGGGACCGACACCTATTATTATATAAGCGAACAGGACGGCAGCACCCTCAACATTTTTAAGGGAAGCACGTCCGGGGGCACCCCCACCCAGCTCACCTTCGGGAAGGACTACCCGGCAAGGTACGTTTCAGTCTCTGATGACGGACTCATCCTCTACTCCATGAACGGGGAGCTCTACACCCTAAGGGAGGGAGGCTCTCCCAGCAAGCTTTCCATAACGCTAAGAAGGGATGAAAGCGAAAGGCAGAGCATAAAAAGGACGCTCTCCAGCGGTGCATCCGCCATCGCCGTCTCTGAAAAAGGAAAGGAAGTCGCTTTCGTGGCGCACGGAGACGTGTTCGTGACCAGCGAGGAATACAGGACGACAAAGAGGATAACCGACACTCCGTGCCAGGAAAGGGGCGTAAGCTTCAATGATGACGGCAGGGAGCTCTACTACGCCTCCGAACGCGACGGCTTCTGGGGCATATACCGCAGCGTCCTATCCGACAAGAGCGAGAAATGCTTCACCTATGCCACTAAGATAAAGGAGGAGCTGTTCTCGGAGAAGGACCGCACATCGTTCCAGCCGCAGGTCTCCCCTGACGGGAAGTGGGTTGCCTATCTTAGGGACCGCACCGAACTGGTTGTGAAAAGGACTTCCGGCGGCGCCGTGAAATCCCTTCTCAAAGACGTCAACTACTCCTACACCGACGGCGACCAGAGTTTCGAATGGAGCCCCGACAGCCGCTTCCTGCTGTGCAACTACCAGGCGAACGGCGGATGGAACAACTCGGACGTGGCCGTAATCGAAGTGGATACGGGAAAGGTCATCGACCTTACCGAGAGCGGATACTCGGACGGATCGTTCCGCTGGGCCCTTGGCGGCAAGGCAATGACATGGGAGAGCGACCGGAACGGCTACCGCAGCCATGGAAGCTGGGGAGCCGAGAGCGACATCTACATCATGTTCTTCGACGGGAAGGCCATGACGGAGTTCACCCGCGAAAAGGAGGATGACGACATCGAAAAGATGCGCCTAGGCGAAAAGAAGGCCGAGAAGAAAGAGAAGAAGGACAGCCTTGAAAGGGAGAAGCCAAAGAAGCTCGACCCCGACTTCGAACATAGGGAGGACAGGATAAGGAGGCTGACAAAGTCTTCCGCATCCCTTGGCGACCACTTCCTCTCCCCCGACGGACGCAAACTCTACTACGTCACGCCGCTGGAAAACGGAAGGGGACTATGCGAACTTGACATCAGAAAAGGCGAGGTACGCGTCCTGCAAAGGGGCGTAAGCGGAAGGATAACCCCTTCCAAGGACGGGAAGAGCATATATGTCCTCTCCGGGAACGGCATATCGAAGATAGACGTCGGCGCAGGCGGAAAGCAGAAAGCTATCTCCTTCTCCGGAGAGTTCCAGTGGAGACCCGCCCAGGAAAGGGAGTACATGTTCAGCCACGTCTGGAGGCAGGTAAAGGAGAAGTTCTACGATCCCGCCCTCCACGGAGTAGACTGGGATGGATGCAGGGAGAACTACTCGAGGTTCCTCCCCCACATAAACAACAACTTCGACTTCGCTGAAATGCTCTCCGAGATGCTGGGAGAGCTCAACGGCTCCCATACCGGGGCCCGCTACTACGCCCCTTCGGGAGAATCTCTCGGAAGGCTGGGGATACTCTTCGACTGGGACTACAAGGGTGACGGGATAAAGATAAGGGAAGTGCTTCCTGACGGAGTGCTGAACCTCGCCGACTCGGAGATAAAGGCCGGAAACGTGATCGAGAGTATTGACGGCCACAAGATTGAAGCTGGAGAAAACTGGCTGCCGCTGCTTTCCGGAAAGGCAGGGAAAAGGGTCGCAGTCACCGTGAGGAAGGGAGGAAAGAAGGTAGACCTCATCGTAAAGCCATCTTCAAGCGAAAGCACCCTTCTGTACAGGAGGTGGGTGCGTAAGAAGGAGGCCCTCGCCCGGGAAGCCTCCGGCGGAAAGGTCGGATACGTCCACGTCAAGGGCATGGACTCCCCCAGCTTCAGGGATGTGTACTCCAGGGCCCTTGGAAAGTACCGCACTTGTGACGCCCTTGTCGTCGATACGCGTCACAACGGAGGAGGATGGCTCCATGACGACCTGGCGACGTTCCTCTCTGGAAAGGGATACATCCGGTTCACTCCCAGGGGGCAGTACATCGGAACGGAACCCTACAGCAAATGGACAAAGCCTTCGTGCGTACTTGTATGCCAGGACAACTACTCCGACGCATCAGGGTTCCCCTACGTTTACAAGACCCTCGGCATAGGGAAGCTCGTAGGCACTCCTGTTCCCGGAACCATGACCGCCGTATGGTGGGAGAGGCTTATCGACTCCTCCATAGTGTTCGGAATTCCCCAGGTGGGCTCATGGGCCGTAAAGGAAGGAAGGTACCTGGAGAACTTCGACCTCGCGCCCGACGTTCTCGTATACGACTCACCCAAGGACCTTCTTACCGGCAGGGACCCCCAGCTGGAGGCTGCCGTAAGAGAAATGTTGAAGGGAATCGACCATAATACAAAATAAAATACCTAAATTGCACAAGAAATTGATAACACCAGGTGCTATGGGCGACAAGATTGTAATCATCCCGACATACAACGAGAAAGAGAACATCGAGAAGATAATTCGCAAAGTGTTCTCCCTCGAGGGTGGTTTTAACGTACTTGTCATAGATGACGGCTCCCCAGACGGGACTGCAGGGATAGTCAAGACTCTCCAGGGTGAATTCAGCGACCGTCTATTCATGATTGAGAGGAAGGGCAAGCTGGGGCTCGGAACCGCCTACATAACAGGATTCAAATGGTGCCTTGAGAACGGCTACGGCTACATCTTCGAAATGGACGCCGACTTCTCCCACAACCCGGACGACCTGCTGCGCCTCTACAATGCCTGCGCAAACGGAGCCGACCTCGCCATAGGATCGCGCTACTGCGACGGAGTCAGCGTCGTGAACTGGCCAATTGGAAGGATCATAATGTCCTACTACGCTTCGGTCTATGTCCGCAAGGTCCTCGGGATGAAGGTATACGACAGCACCGCTGGATTCGTGTGCTACACCCGCAGGGTGCTCGAGTGCATCGACCTTGACGACGTGCAAATGAAGGGGTACGGATTCCAGATAGAGATGAAATACACCGCCTATATGCTGGGTTTCAAGATCGAGGAGGTTCCGATAATCTTCGTAAACCGCAAGGAAGGCACATCGAAGATGAGCAGCGGAATCTTCGGCGAAGCCTTCTGGGGTGTTCTGAAGATGCGTTTCCGCAAGTTCCACATGGCGGAAGGATACCAAGGCGGCAAAGATGAAAAGACTGCTTGAAAACGCAATGATAGTGACAGGGGCATCCTCCAGAAGGGGTGCCCTTCTGCTTGATGGGGACAGGATCGAGCGCATATTCCACTACACCGACGGTCCCCTGCCCCAGATGGACTCTGTCTCAAGGGAGGACCTTGGGGGAATGCCTCTAATGGCGGGAGCCATCGATGCGCACGTGCATTTCAGGGAACCCGGAATGACTGCGAAGGCCGACATAGCATCCGAGTCCAGGGCGGCCCTTTTCGGAGGGGTCACCTCATACATTGACATGCCTAACAACAATCCTCCTACGATAAGCGCCCTGGCCCTTGACGACAAGCTCCTCAGAACTGAAGGCCGCTCACTTGCCAACTACGGCTTCCACCTCGGGGTCACAAGGGGAGCCACGGGAGAGATAGGCGCCTGCATTATGCCGTTCGGTTCGGTCAAGGTCTTCATGGGTTCATCTACGGGAGGCATGCTCCTGGATGATGACGGCGCCCTTTTGGATGTATTCAAAGCCTCCGAAGCCAGGGGAAAGAGGATATTCCTGCACTGCGAGGACGAATCCATCATAAGGCAGTCACTCCTGAAAGCGAAGGAAAGGTATCCTGACGGCATTCCCTTTTCAGCGCATCCTCTGATAAGGCCGCGGGAAGGCTGCATCGAATCTACAAAAAGAGCCATGCGCCTGGCACTTTCAACCGGGGCGCACATTCACATTTGCCACGTATCCACGAAGGAGGAGGTTGAGCTTATCGAAGATTTCAAAGACAGGCACCCAGGTATCCTTACGGCAGAGACCAGCGCCAACTACCTATGGTTCTGCGACGAGGACTACGATCGCCTTGGAGGACGCCTAAAGTGCAATCCTGCAATAAAATCTTCCTCCGACAGGACCGCCCTCCGCAAGGCCGTCGCCAGCGGAGTCATCGACACGATCGGCTCCGACCATGCCCCGCACCTGCCGCAGGAGAAGGAGCGAGCGTATCTTTCATGCCCATCCGGAATGCCAAGCGTGGAGCAGTCCTTCGGCGTAATGCTCACAGTGGCAAGGGAGGAAGGGATTCCCCTTACGAGGGTTGCTTCCCTAATGTCGGAGAACATTGCATCCATTCTCGGAATAGAGTCAAGGGGAGCAATAGTTGAAGGAGCGTATGCAGACCTTGTCGTAGTGGATCCGGAGATATCCTACAAGGTCGGGGATGCGCGTCCCGCCTGCGGCAACGCCCGGATTGACTACAAATGCGGATGGTCGCCCTATGACGGGACCTTCCTCAAAGGTGGGGTCAAGGCCGTATACATAAACGGGGAAAAAGCCATCCAGGACGGACGGCCGCAAACAGAAAAAGCCCTCGGAAGGGCTCTGGAATTTTCATCTTAGGGGAATCTAAATCACTCTGGACGCTCCGTAGAAGTACCGGCTCCAGTACGCATCCTTGGAACTGTTCACCATCACACCGCTGTTGCTAGCGTGGATGAACTGGAAGGAGTCGCCGTCGGTCTCGGTCACTATTCCTATGTGGAACATGTAGCCTCCGCGCGCGAAAACCACGAGGTCTCCCGGCTTGAGGTGATGCATGCCCACTTTCTTTCCTGATGCGAACTGGTCTCCTGCGACCCTTGGCAGTTCGTATCCGAAGTGTCTGTAGACGAACTGCACAAACCCGGAGCAGTCGAACCTGTCTGGACCGGTACACCCCCAGCCGTAGGGTCTTCCGAGGTATTCGCTTGCGTAGCTTACTATCTCACCTCCCTTTTCACGGGAAATCTTGCGCTCGCGCTTTTTCATTTCCCTGGTGCCTTCCGGCTTGTCTACATGGTCTGGAGTGCGCACCATTGCATAGAGCTTATCCCTGACCTTCTCCTTTACATTGGATGATGCTACGCTGCCCTGCTTTCCGTGGTCTGGAGAGGAGTATCCCCTCTGGGACTTCTGTACCTGGGCTGAACGCTCCCAGGCGGCATCGTTGGCCTTCTGCAAGGCCGAGCACGAGCACAGTGTCAAGGCCGCAAGTATATATGGAATAATTCTAAACCTCATAAAACAATAGACGAAATGTCCCTGAATCACTCCAGGGAGCACTTCCTTTTTTTACCCGCAGGATTTTACTGCAAAAAAGGAGCCAATCAGGTGTACGGACAGCCGGCCCACTGGAGGAGGGACTACTTCAAAAGCCTGAGGGATATCCTTCTGCGGTCAAGGTCAACTCCTATGACACTTACCCTTACATGCTGGTGCAGTTTCAGTATCTTGGATGGGATTACCTGCCCCTTGACACCCGGAAGACGCATTTGCGATACATGGATAAGGCCGTTGTCGTGGATGCCTATGTCGACAAAAGCCCCGAACGCAGTTATGTTCGTGACTATTCCCGGAAGCTCCATCCCCTCGTGGAGGTCCTCGATGTCATGGACATCCTCGCTGAAGGAGAACTCCTGGGCGCTCTGGCGAGGGTCTAGCCCCGGTTTGGAAAGTTCCTTCAGGATGTCATTTATGGTAGGAAGCCCGAAATCCCCCTCTACGTAGCGCGAAGGGTCTATCTTCTCAATCAGAGGCTTGTTCCCCACCAGTTCCTTTGTGGATACGCCCAGCTCGGAGGCCATCCTGTCAACGATGTGGTAGCACTCGGGATGGACCGCCGAGTCATCGAGCGGGTTGGCTGCTCCTCTAACCCGCAGGAATCCGGCGCACTGCTCGAATGCCTTGTCACCAAGGCGGGGAACCTTCCTGAGGTCCGAGCGGCTGGAGAATCCGCCTGCCTCGGTGCGGTATTTTACGATCGCCCCGGCAAGGGAAGGTCCTATTCCGGAGACGTACCTAAGAAGATAGGGGCTTGCCGTATTGAGGTTCACACCAACCGTATTTACGCAGATGACCACCGTAGTGTCAAGCTTTTCCTTTAGAAGAGACTGGTCCACATCGTACTGGTACTGCCCGACACCTAGCGACTTGGGGTCGATCTTCACCAGCTCCGCCAGAGGGTCCATGAGCCTTCTTCCTATGGAGACGGCTCCCCTTACTGTCACATCCTCATCCGGGAACTCCTCCCTTGCCACTTCCGAAGCGGAGTATATCGAAGCGCCGTCCTCGCTTACCGTGTAGACCTTCACATTATCCGGAAGACCCACCCTGTGGATGAAGTCCTCGGTCTCGCGGCTTGCCGTGCCGTTTCCGATGGCGATCACCTCGATCGAGTACTTCTCAACCATGTCGGATACGGCCATTATCGATTTGACCTTCTCGCTCTGGGGAGGATGGGGGTATATTATCTGGTGGTGGAGAAGGCTTCCGTTCTCGTCCAGGCACACTATCTTGCACCCGTTTCGGAATCCGGGGTCGATTGCCATGGTCCTCTTCTGCCCCACGGGCGGAGCCAGAAGGAGCTGCCGAAGGTTCTCCCCGAATACGTTAATACTCTCGACGTCAGCCTTTTCCTTGGCCTCTTTCAGGATCTCGTTTGTAATGGAAGGGAAAAGGAGCCTGGAAAGGGAGTCGTCCACGGCCATCCTTATCTGGTCGCCAAGGGCCTTGGATGGATGCCTTCCGCTCTTGCAGAAATCGTAGAAGAGCTTGTTGCCGCACTTTGTGGCATCGGCATCTATCTTAACGGAAAGATACCCTTCATCCCTTCCGCGAAGCATTGCAAGGAGCCTGTGGGAAGCCACTCTTGAAAGGGGTTCCGCATAGTCGAAATATCCCTTGAACTTGAGAGCGTCGCCACCTTCTTCCGCCGCCTTGGTGGCCTTGGATACGACCCTTCTTGTCCGGAAAATCTCCCGCAGGGTTTCCCTCGCCTGGGGAGTCTCGGACAGTCTTTCAGCCAGTATGTCACGGGCTCCGGAAAGAGCTGCATCCACGTCAGGAACCTTTTCTCCGACATATTTCCGAGCCTCCCTTTCAGGGTCGAAAGCCTTGCAGTCCCACATGGCGTCGGCAAGGGGCTCAAGTCCCGCCTCGCGGGCTGCCGTGGCCCTTGTCCTTCTCTTTGGCCTGTAAGGAAGATAGAGGTCTTCAAGTTCGGATGATGATACGCACTCCTCTATCCGGGTCTTCAATTCATCCGTCAGCTTTCCCTGTTCGGAGATGACTCCAAGGATCGTCTCCTTCCTCTTCTCCATCTCCGAGAATATGCCCTCCCAGTGGCTTATGGAAGCGACCTGCTCATCGTCAAGCCCGCCGGTGCGCTCCTTGCGGTAGCGGCTTATGAAAGGTATGGTGGCGCCTTCCTCGAGCAGCAGGGCGCAGTTCTCGACCTGCCATGCCTTTACGGAAAGGGTTTCCGCTATGTAGTCTATGTATATCTGTTTCATGTGAATATGTGGTTATCGTTTTGTTGTGATGGCAGATACCTGTCCCGATGGGTCCGGCTACTCCTGGGAGAGTTCCTTCAGCTCATCCCTGTATGCGGAGAATATCTTCGCCTTCGAGAGGAACCCGATGTATACCCTGTCCGGTCCCACTACCGGAAGGATCCACGCCCCGCTTCGCTCGAACTTCTTCATTACGCTCTCCATCCCCTCGCCCTGGTGGATGTACTCCGGAGCCGACTTTATGTAGTTGAAGACGTGCTTCTTGTCATACAGGGATGTCTGGAACATGTCCTGACGCACATCTCCAAGGGATACCATCCCGTGGAAGCGTCCGTTTCTGTCAATGACCGGATAGGTGTTGCGGTCCGAGGATGATATGACCCCGACAAGGCTTCCCAGGGTGTCGTCGATCTTCACCGGCACGAAATCCTTCTCAATGAGGTCATCCATCTTCAGGAGCGTCAGCACCGCCTTGTCGGAATCGTGGGTCAGGAGCTCTCCTGTCTGGGCGATACGCTTTGTGTATATCGAGTACTTCTCAAAGATGTTCACTGTCCCGAACGATATCGCGGAGGTGAGGATGAGCGGAACCAGGAGGGCGTATCCTCCCGTAATCTCCGCAATGAGGAATATCGCCGTCATCGGCGCCTGCATTACCCCTGCCATCAGCCCTGCCATTCCGACAAGCACGAAATTCGGCTCCGGGACTGCATATGGGGAATCGGTAAGGATGAGGTTTATGCTGCGCGCCACGACAAACCCCGCAATCGCACCGAAGAAAAGGGTCGGTCCGAATGTTCCTCCCACTCCCCCGCCGGCATTGGTAAATGTCATTGAGAACACCTTCAGGAGCATTACCAAAAGGAAGAACACCGGAACCATCCACGGCTTGTGAAGCATGGATGCAAGCGGAGTCATTCCGTCATAGAAGGGCTCTATCCCGCTGTTCAGGAGAGGATGGAGGGAATCGTACCCTTCACCGTACAGAGGCGGGAAAAGGAATATGAGAATGCCAAGGGCAACGGCGCAAACCGCCCACCTCAGGTACGTGTTCTTCATATGCTTTGCTATCATGTCCTCCATCCACAGGGTCGTCCTTGTGAAATACAGGGAGCAGAACCCGCAGACAATGCCCAGCAGCACATAGAACGGTACGTTCTTCATCGAGAACGCCGTTATGGTGCACTGGAACGGGAGGGCGTCGCCAAGGAAGATGTAGCTCACCAGGGTTGCCGATATGGTAGAGAGCAGAAACGGCATGAGCGAAGACATCGACATGCTGAAAAGAAGGATCTCCAGGGTGAAGAGGATGCCGGCCATCGGGGCCTTGAATATTCCGGCGACGGCGCCGGCGGCACCGCACCCCAGGAGGATTGTCGCGCTCCTGTAGGAGAGCCCCATGTAACGGGCGAAGTTGGACCCTATCGCCGCACCGGTATAGACAATCGGGGCTTCCGCTCCCACCGACCCTCCGAATCCTATGGTAAGGGAGCTGGTGAGCACCGAGGACCACATGTTGTGCTTCTTTATGCGGGACTCGTTCTTGCTCATCGCCACGAGCACCTTGGTAACTCCGTGCCCTATGTTGTCCTTTATGACATATTTTACGATGAGAAGGGCAAGGAGCATTCCGATACCAGGATATACGAGGTACAGGAGGTAGTCCCGGTCGGAAGTGAACCAGAAAGTAAGGGCGTAGCGTATCCACTCGACAAGCTTCAGGAGGACTACCGCGGCAAGGCCGCTGCACATCCCCACGACAAGGCTCAGCACGAGGAGCTTGCTTCGCTCCGACATGCCGGAAGACAGTCTCCTCAGCGGGGACCACAGCCTCTTTACCATCGGGTTGTCCATTCTACTTCAAAAAAGTATCCTTCCTTTGAACAAAACACAAATTTAGTCATTCTTCGGGATAAGTGGCACGAAGGGACAGGCGGAATTTCCACGGGCAATGGGCAAAATAAAGGGAGGCCTTCCCGAAAAGGAGACCTCCCATATCGAAATATCCTGTTTGCTAATTTTCCCTGGCGCGGAATCTATGCGTCCTGGCTGTCTTCATCGGAGCTGTACTGGGCGATGTTGTCGTCGGGCAGCTCTCCGGAGTTGTCCCCTCCGCTTGAGGAAGATCCTCCCTCGTCCTCTCCTCCTTCATCATCATTGTCAAGCCAGCGCTCCACGTCCTCGGCCGCATCTATCTTCATGTTTATCTTCACGAGGTATATCGCGTCGGGAATCTCTATCGTGACCGCATAGAAGCATGTGCCGTTGGGCTTGTCATACTTCATGACATCGGGCAGATAGTCCTGGAATCCTCTGGGGTACTTCTCATCAAAGGCGGCCTTGAGCTCCGAGGACATGTTCTCGTAGCTGATGACGGCTCTCTTTTTCACTGTTGGTGCCATACGGTTTTTTCTATCCTTTTAGTTTTCGCCTGCAATATTACGATTGATTTTTTTCTCTCGCAATATCCCGAGCGGTAATTTTTCAAAAAAAATGCTGTTTGTGAATTTTTCCGGACTTTTTCCCGCGCAAAAGGCACTGCAAGGGAGCGCTAGTGGCCGTTCACCTTGAAGAAAAACTCCTTCTGCCGCCTTTTTCCTTCGGGGTCCTTCTCAACGAACACTTCCTTCATGGTGCGGGGGTCGATGCCGCTATAGAACATAACGGATGATGTCGTCATAGGAGTCGGGGTGAAGTCCTGCACCTGGTCCATGTAGAGCCCCTTGAGGGAAGGGTTGCGGGAGAGCTTCTCCATGTCTTTCAGGGTACAGCCCGGATGTGACGATATGAAATAAGGCACGAGAGAAGTCCTTCTTCCGGCCTGACGGCATATCCTGTCGAACTCCGTCCTCAGCCTTTCAAAGAGCTTGAAGGAAGGTTTCCCCATATAGGAGAGGACCTTGTCCTCGGTATGTTCCGGGGCCACCTTGAGCCTGCCCGAGGTATGGTCGAGGATGAGTGCCTTCAGATAGGGCTTGGAGCTTTCGTCCACAAAACCTTCCTCGGTGAGAAAAAGGTCGTATCGCACTCCGCTGCCTATGTATATGTGACGGATCCCCTTGACGGCGGCAACCCTGTCGTATAGCCCCAGCAGACGCGCATGGCTCCGGTCTAGGTTGGGGCAGGCCTTCGGGAAGAGGCAGCTTGTCCTGTGGCAGGCCTCGCATGCGGCCTTCTTCCGCCCGGCCATCCCGTACATGTTTGCTGACGGCGCCCCGAGGTCGGATATGTTCCCCGAGAATCCTTTCATCGCGGCAAGAGCCTTCGCCTCACTTACGATGCTCTCCTCCGAGCGGGTCTGTATGAAGCGTCCCTGCTGGGCCGCTATCGTGCAGAAGTTGCACCCTCCGAAACATCCCCTGTGGGTCGTTATTGACTCCTTTATCATATCGTACGCGGGAATCCTCTTCCCCCTGTAGCGTGGATGCGGGAGCCTTGTGTAGGGAAGGTCCCAGAAAGAGTCCATCTCCTGCTGTGTCGCCGGAGGATAGGGAGGGTTGACTTGGATATATCCATCCCCTACGGGCTCGATGATGGTGTCGGCATGCATGAGGTTCACCTGCTCCTCTATGACCGCGAAGTTCTCAGCAAAGGCCCTCTTGTCCTCCAGACACTTTTCATAGGAGTTGAGAATCACCTTTCCTTTTCCCTCGCGAGGTTTTCCGCTGAGGAAGAAGGCTATCTGGGGAATCTGCCTCATCTGATGGGGAGAACGCCTTGAGTCTATTGCGCGGGTGAGCTCCAGCATGGGCCGCTCCCCCATTCCGTAGCAGATGTAGTCGGCACCGCTGTCCACAAGGATCGAGGGCATGAGGCGGTCGTCCCAGTAATCGTAGTGGGTGAGGCGTCTTAGCGAGGCCTCTATTCCACCTATCACAACCGGGATGCCGGGATATATTTCCTTGAGTATCTTCGTATATACGGTGACAGCCCGGTCAGGTCTCGCCCCGGCCTTCCCTTCGGGAGTGTAGGCGTCATTGTGGCGGAGCCTTCGCGCTGCCGTATAGTGGTTCACCATGGAATCCATGGCTCCGGAATTAACGGCAAAGAAGAGCCTCGGGGCGCCAAGCTTTCGGAAATCCCTGAGGTCGTCCCTCCAGTTCGGCTGCGGGACGACGGCAACGCGGTAGCCCCATTTCTGAAGCCACCGCGAAAGTACGGCCGTTCCGAAGGAAGGATGGTCCACGAAGGCGTCACCCGTGAAGAATATCACATCGATATAGTCCCACCCGAGGGCTTCTACATCCTTTTTCGAGGTGGGAATCATATAGGCGGTACCTTCCGATGCCATACCCTACATCCTTTCCGGAAGCTCTATTCCTAGCATGCCCATGGCGCTACGCAGGGTGCGGGCCATGCAGTCGATAAGGACAAGCCTCATCCTGAGGACCTTCTGGTCCGGTTCACGGAGGATTGTCGTATCGTGGTAGTACTGGTTGAACTCCTTTGCAAGCTCATAGGAGTAGTTGGCGATGACGGCAGGCGAAAGGGCCTGGGCGGCCTCGGCAATCTTTTCCGGGAAAAGGTCCAGAAGCTTTATGAGCCTGACCTCCTTTGGCTGGGGCTCGAGAGATGAATCAATGTCATCGGGACCGAAGGATGTCCCCATCTCGGCGGCCCTTCTAAGGATGGACTGGATTCTTGCGTGCGTATACTGTATGAAGGGGCCGGTGTTCCCGTTGAAGTCTATGGACTCCTTGGGGTTGAACAGCATGGTCTTCTTCGGGTCTACCTTGATTATGAAGTACTTCAGGGCGCCAAGGCCTATCATGTGATAGAGGCGCTCCTTCTCGTCCTCGGGGATGTCCACAAGCTTTCCGCTCTCCTGGGATATCTGCTTTGCGGAGGAGTACATCTCATCTATGAGCTCGTCTGCGTCAACGACGGTCCCCTCGCGGGACTTCATCTTGCCCTCGGGGAGCTCGACCATTCCGTATGAGAGGTGGTAGATCCTGTCAGCCCAGTCGAAACCGAGTTTCGAGAGGATTAGTTTCAGCACCTGGAAATGGTAGTCCTGTTCGTTTCCCACTACATATACGTGGGAATCGAGGTTGTAGGTAGAGAACCTTCTCTCGGCTGTTCCAAGGTCCTGGGTTATGTATACGCTTGTTCCGTCCGAGCGGAGAACCAGCTTGCGGTCGAGCCCGTCGGCGGTAAGGTCGCACCAGACGCTTCCGTCGGGGTCCTTTGTGAACACTCCTTCATCAAGTCCCTTCTGGACAAGCTCCTTTCCAAGGAGATATGTCTGGGATTCGTAGTCGACTACGTCAAAGGATATCCCGAGGGCCTTGTATGTCTGGTCGAAGCCTTCGAGAACCCAGGAGTTCATCTTCTTCCACAGGGCCCTTACATCGGGATCGCCCTTCTCCCAGGCCACTAGCATGTCATGGGCCTCCTTCATGCAGGGAGCATCCTTCTCGGCCTGTTCTTTTGGCATTCCGCCCTTTACCAGAGCGTCAACCTCGTCCTTGTATATGTTGTTGAATGCAACATACATGTCTCCCACAAGATGGTCTCCCTTCTTTCCGGAGGACTCGGGGGTGGCCCCGTTCCCCACCTTCTGCCAGGCCAGCATGGACTTGCAGATATGTATGCCTCGGTCGTTCACGATGGTGGATTTCACCACATCGTTTCCGGCAGCCTTCAGAAGCCTTGACACCGAATCACCGAGCAGGTTGTTGCGGATGTGCCCAAGGTGAAGCGGCTTGTTGGTGTTGGGGGATGAGAACTCAACCATTATCCTCTTTCCCGTAGAGGGGAGCTGTCCCCACGAAGCGTCGGAGGCGATCCTCGAGAGGGTCTCGTCCCAGTACACGGTGGAGAAGAGGATGTTGAGGAATCCCTTTACGCAGTTGAACCCTTCTATCTCAGGGACATTGTCCTTGAGGTACTGCCCGATGGCGTTTCCGGTTGCCTCGGGAGCACAGTGGGATATGCGTAAAAGAGGGAAGACGACTAGTGTGTAGTCGCCTTCGAACTCTTTGCGTGTAACGCTTACCTGCAGCGATGCAGGATCGACGTCAGTATTGTACAGGGCGCTGATGGCCTTGGCGGCCTGGCCCTGGAGGAATACTTCAGGTGTCATCTAAATTCTGTTGCAGTTTTTTACGGTATGTACCTACCTAGCCGAGGTAGCTCTTCAGAAGCTTGCTGCGCGAAGGACTCTTGAGTCTTCTTATGGCCTTCTCCTTTATCTGGCGCACCCTTTCACGGGTAAGGCCGAAGTGCTCTCCGATCTCTTCGAGGGTCATCTCCTGGCATCCGATTCCGAAGAAGGACTTGATGATCTCCCTCTCGCGGGAGCTCAGCGTCGAAAGCGCCCTCTCGATCTCGGTGTTCAGCGATTCGTTCACCAGCCCCCTGTCGGCGCTCGGCGAGTCGTCGTTGGGAAGGACGTCCAGAAGCGAGTTGTCCTCGCCTTCCACGAACGGGGCATCCACACTGACGTGACGGCCCGATACGCGGATGGTATCGGCGATCTTCTCGCTAGGGATGTCGGTAAGCTCGGCAAGCTCGTCGCTTGACGGAGCCCTCTCGTTCTCCTGTTCGAAGCGGGAAAGGGCCTTGTTTATCTTGTTCAGCGATCCAACCTGGTTCAGGGGAAGCCTTACGATCCTCGACTGCTCTGCAAGAGCCTGGAGGATAGACTGGCGGATCCACCACACTGCGTAGGATATGAACTTGAATCCTCTGGTCTCATCGAACTTCTCTGCGGCCTTGATAAGTCCGAGGTTGCCCTCGTTTATAAGGTCGGGAAGGCTCAGTCCCTGGTTCTGGTACTGCTTTGCTACTGAAACCACGAACCGCAGGTTCGCCCGTGTAAGCTTCTCCAGTGCGGCCTGGTCGCCCTTCCGGATCCTCTGGGCGAGCTCCACCTCCTCCTCGGGGGTTACCAGCTCCTCCCTTCCAATCTCCTGGAGATACTTGTCCAACGAAGCGCTCTCGCGGTTGGTGATAGATTTTGTAATCTTAAGCTGTCTCATATTTATATTTCAGCGCCCATCCATTAACTAACTTTCCTTTTGCGGGGGCGCAGCCTTTCGGGTGAACCTCTCTAGTTCTTGCCGAAGGCGTAGTAGGCAGAGCGGCCGTCGGCTGTCACACCTTCAAGATAGATGGCCCTTCTGCTCTTCTTCGCTATTGCGACAACATCCTCGGGCTTGGATACAGGCTCTTCGTTCACGTACTGGATCACAAATCCCGTAGGAACGCCGGCATTCTGCATCTTGCCCTCCGAGAGGGAGGTTACCACAACACCGTTCTTTATTCCGAGAGATGAGAGAGTCTCCTTGTCAGCCGCCTTGAGGGCTGCTCCATAGAATGCGGTCGTGCCGTCATCGGCAACGGTTCCGGTCTCGGACATGTCGCCCTGGAAGGTGACATCAAGGTCGATCTCCTTTCCGCCACGGTCAACCGTGAAGCGGGCCTTGTCTCCGGGGTGGAAGCTGTTCACCTTCACCTGAAGCTCGGAAGCTGTGTTGATGGGGCTGCCGTCGATGGCAGTTACGATGTCCTTTGCCTTGATACCTGCCTTCTCTGCGGCACTGCCCTTCAAAACCTCACTGATATATACGCCCGAAGTTCGGGAAAGTTTCATTTCCTCGGCGATTTTCTCATCGATGGTGCCCATCGTCACGCCCAGTCTCGCCCTCTTTACGGAGCCATAGTCAATAAGGTCATCCACAATCTTTTTCACGATGTTCACTGGCACTGCGAAAGAGTATCCGGAGTAGGATCCGGTCTGGGATACGATAGCCGTGTTGATGCCGACAAGCTCGCCAGTCTTGTTCACGAGCGCACCACCCGAGTTGCCGGGGTTGACGGCTGCGTCAGTCTGGATGAAGGACTCGATCTTGAATTCCTTGGTCTCCGAAGGCATTGAACGACCCTTTGCGCTTACGATACCTGCGGTGATGGTTCCGCGGAGCTGCTCGCCAAGGGGAGAGCCGATTGCAAGGACCCACTCTCCAAGGCGGAGGTTGTCAGAATCTCCGAAGGGGATGGTAGGAAGGTCTGTAGCGTTTATCTTTATCAGAGCCACGTCCGTTGCGGGGTCTGTTCCTACGACGGTAGCCTCGAAAGTCCTGTTGTCGTTGAGGGTCACCTCCACCTTCGTAGCGTTTGCAACCACATGGTTGTTGGTAACGATGTATCCGTCAGGGCGGATGATAACGCCAGAGCCGCTGCCCTGCTGCTCGAACGACTGGCCGTCACGGCCGAATCCGAAGAAGTACCTCAGGAACGGGTCGATCTGGTACTGCTGCCTTACCGTAACCTTTACAAATACGACGGCCTTTACCGCAGACTCTGCGGCATATGTAAGGTCCGGATAGTCAGACTGTGACAGATTGACAGTCTTGTAGACCGTCCCGGCATCAGAAGAAGCTCCATTGCCGTTTACGGCTGAATTTCTGCTGGGAGTGCAGGCCTGCACTGCCCCGAACGCGGTGAAACCCGCAACCAATACGGATGTCAGCACTGTAATGATTCCTTTTTTCATGATGTATGGTTTTTCTATATTTTTCTGATTTCGGGATAAAGGCAATTTATATGCCAAAACTTTTTCATATCTTTGTTTGCTGAGCGCATCCTGATGTAGGAGCCAGGGTGAGCGCAAAACCACAGAAAAACTAAAAACGCGTTTTTACATATGAAATTCATAGTATCCAGCTCAGAACTGCTGAAAGGAGTACTTACGGTACAGAAGGCCATTCCCGCAAAGCCCTCGGAGGCTATCCTGGAATGCTACCTCCTGGAACTCGTGGGAGACAGGCTTCTGATAATGGCATCGGACGGCGAGATCACGATGCGCACCGAGGTGAAGGTTGACGTATGCGAAGAGGAGGGCAAGGCTGCCTTCCCTTCAAGGCAGCTTACCGAACTTCTAAAGGAGCTTCCCGAACAGCCCATCACGATAAACACCGCCACCGAGAACACCTTCGAGTGCAAATGGTCCAGCGGAGAGTCCACACTTCCCTACTATTCGGGAGAGGACTACCCCGAGTCGAAGACCGTGGAGGGAGACTCCTTCACCATAACCGTTCCCGCGGAAATACTCCAGGAGGGCATCGGAAGCACTATCTACGCATCCTCAGACGAGACCAACCGCGCTGTGATGAACAGCATCTTCTTCGACGTCAAGCCCGACCTTACGACCCTCGTGGCTTCCGACCTCCAGAAGCTCGTGTGCTACAACTCCACCGACTTCAAGTGCGACGACGAGGCTTCGTTCATCCTCAACAAGAGGCATGCGGCAGTCCTGAGGCAGACCCTCAGCAAGGACTTCGGCGACGTTACCATCATATTCAACGACAGGTACGCCGAGTTCCACTTCGACGCCACCATAATGGTATGCTGCCTTGTGACCGGAAAGTACCCCGACTACAAGACCATCATTCCGAAGAACAACTCCAACATCATGAGGATCAGCCGCACCGAACTCCTGAACACCGTAAGGAGGATCGCGGTATGCTCCCCCAAGGCATCCAACCACATCAAGTTCGACATCTCCCCCGACACCCTTGAGATATCGGCCCAGGACCTCGGCTATGAAATGGCCGCCCGCGACACCGTCGCCTGCCACTACGACGGAGAGCCCATGACCATCGGCTTCAAGTCAACCCACCTCATCGAGATACTGACGAACCTCTCCTGCGACGAGGTCATCCTCAAGCTCGCAGACAAGAAGCGTAGCGTCCTTGTCCTTCCTAGCGAGGAGGAGGCTGCAAAGGAGAAGGTATTCGGCATCGTAATGCCTATAATGGTCCACTAGAATACCCGTACCTGATATGGAACTCAATCTCGAAAGGCCCCTTCTGGTGTTCGACATCGAAAGCACGGGCCTTAACATCGTAAGCGACGGTATCGCCGAACTCAGCTTCGTCAAGGTGACCCCTGACGGGACCACCAGCGTAAAGACATGGAGAGTGCGCCCCTGGGACTACGAGAACCACAGGCAGATACCGATGAATCCCCAGGCAAGCGAAGTCAACGGCATAAAGGACGAGGACCTCGCCGGCTGCCCCAAGTTCATAGACATAGTCCTCGAGGTCGAGGACTGGCTCCGCGGAGCCGACCTCGCAGGATACAACTCCACCAAATTCGACCTTCCGATGCTAGCCGAGGAAATCGAAAGGGTCAGGGCGTACTGCGAAAAGAGGATTTCCGATCCATCAGCACCGCAGGAGAAGAAGGACAAGGCGAAGGAGTTCCTCTCCCACCTTGACGTGGACCTTCATGCGGCAAGGATGGTGGACGTACAGACCATATACCATTTCATGGAGCCACGCAACCTCAAGGCCGCCTACCGCTTCTACTGCGGAGGCGAGGACTTCGAGAACGCCCACTCTGCCGAGGCAGACACCCTTGCGACGCTCGCCGTCCTGAAAGGCCAGCTGGACATGTACCAGGAACCCGACAAGTATCACGAGACCGTACTCAAAAACGACGTGGAGTTCCTGGCGAACCTTGGCGGAAGGCCGAAGGGCGTAGACTACGCCGGCCGCATAATCCTGAAGGACGGAGTGCCCACCATAAACTTCGGAAAGTACAAGGACGTGTCTGTCCTGGATGTATTCAACAAGGACCGCAACTACTTCGACTGGATCCAGAAGGGAGACTTCCCCATGGATACGAAGAGGCAGTTCAGGATCCTGCATGAAAAGTATGCCGCCGATCTTCTGAAAAACAAGTTCGGTTCCAAATGAACATAATATGTAGAACGTACGGCGGGGCCACCGTGTTCCGTCCCGACACTACATGGGAGAGATACAGCAGGGATTTCTACCCGCCGGATATGGTGAGCGAGATTTCCCTGTCTGTGTGTCTTTTCACACAGGTGACACGGCCAGGCAAATGCATCGGGGAGAAATTCGCCCCGAGGTATTTCTCCGAAGTCCATTACGGAGTCCTCCTGTATCCTGAGAACCTTGTCGGGAACTCCCCTGAGGGCTTCGCCGAGGCTCTCACCCTTGACCACACTTCATGCCTTACCCTCCCATCGGAGAGCGGATACTCATCCTTCATGCTGAAAGTGGACGGGAAGGAAGTGTTCACCCACTGCGGCAATGCCCGTCAGATCATAGGAAAGGGCCTTGTCGAGGCGACAGGGACGACTCTTCTCCGGAATGGCGACATCCTCGCCGTCGAGATATCCCGGAGGATTCCCGTGCACAGAAGGGAAAGCGGGAACACCCGGATCGAGGGAATCACCCCCGAAGGAGTGTCACTGGACTTTAATATAGTAGTAGAGTAGGGAATCCCTGCCCGAAAAAATCCTTGAAAGGTCCTCCAGGACAAGATCGCACCTGAGGGCGCCGCTCTCCCAGAAATCATTTCCGCCCTGGGGAGTCGTCCTTGCTATGTTGTTATAGATTAGAGGTATATCAAAAAGGGAGAATGAAGGGTTGACTTTCATAAGCTCATCCCTTGAAGTGCAGCCACCGGGATTGAGCCAGAAGCGCGCATCCCTTGAGAGCACCAGGCACTCCTCCAGGCTGGCCACCCTTGAAGCTGACTCCCCTTCCCTTGCCCCAAGGACTTCCCCTCCCGCATCCTTCACAAGGTGCGACATGTAGTTCTCCGCCCCGGGAATGAACCACTGGTCCGCATATGGGATGTTCAGAAGAGCCTTGGCAACCGGAGCCCCCGCCCTGGAGACTTTCGAGCGGATGGAATCATACCTGAACGCTATCCTTTCATATATGGAGTCGGCCTTCTGCCTTCTGTCCGTAAGCGCACCGAAGAGCCTTATGTACGATGCCCTTGCAAGGGGATGCTCCTCCAGGTGCTCGTGAAGGGTGAATACCCTCACCCCCAGACTCTTAAGCTTTGATATGTACGCAGGCTCCCCGCCGCCCACTGCATATGTTATGAAAAGGTCCGGGGAAAGGGAGAGAATCCTTTCATAGTCAAGGGCAGCCTCGTACCCTACGTCATAGAGGGGATTGGGGCAGACGCCCTTCATAGTAAGGGAGTCGCGCATTCGTATCGAAGGCGATGATATATACCCCGCACCCGACACTGCGCACACCACGCTGTCACATCCCAGGGCGTCCAGGAACCCTATGTACGAAGAGGACATGCAGACAAGCCTTCCCATCGGAGAGTCCACCCTTAGCGTATCGGGTCTTCCGCCATCCGGAGGAATGGACACTATCCTGAGCGGGTTCTCCAGAATGTTGAAATAGTGCGCATCCCTGGAATCTACGCTGGCATCCACGCGCGCATGCCTGCAGCCGGATACGGCTGCAAGTGATAGCAGCATAAGGCAAATGTCCCTTGGGAAACGTCTCATCTTTCAAAAATCGCCCTGCAAGTTAGCCACAATGGGGCAAAAAAGCAACGACAAGGGACCACGCCCTTCAGCAAGACGTGTCAAACAAAGGCAAAAAGGGCTATCTTTGCACCTAGTCAGATAAAGACAATGGCAAAGCTGGACAAAAAGATACAGATGTTGGATGCGGGAGCGGCCCTCCTTCAGTCGACTCTCCCCTTCGGCTCCATGATGGGAGCCCTTAAAAAGGAGCTGGAAGCACACGGAAAGGTCTACAGTGACATTCCAGAGGATGAGCTTCCACTTGGAGCGCATCCCTGCGACATGCTCCTTGACTACAGCACCCCCTGGAGAAGGATGTACATATCATGCCGCCTGGAAAGCGACGGGGCCGTACACGGCCACCTCTCCCCCGACGGCCATCTTTTGAAGGATCCCGAAAGCGGAAGCGTTCCGGTATACAGGTACGCGGTCGTCTTCAACCAGGGTGACGGGAACACTCCGCTAAGGATCGCGGCCATCATCATTCCTTCGCTCATCCTATGCGTCCTCGGTTTTGCCGCCGCCCCGAAGTGGGGCTGGGTGATAGTGGCAGCGTGCGTTCTTGCAGGCGCCAGGATAATGATATCCCAGTCGAAGAAGGCCCATGAAAAAGTGAAGGCCATCATCCGCTCCCTGCAGGAGCAGAGCGCGGGAAAGGATAGTGCGGGGCAGGCCCTATAAATTATCTGGCAAGGAAAAAGGCAATGATATTCTACTTTTCAGGTACGGGTAACACCAGGTGGGCTTCCGGTGTTCTTTCAAAGAAGACCGGAGAAGAGATGGTATTCATTCCAGATGCTATTGAGAAAGGCGCCTATTCATATACCCTGAAGGAAAAAGAGCGTATAGGCTTCTGTTTTCCGGTGCACGGATGGAGACCGCCAAAGATAGTGAGGGGATTTATCGAGAAGCTTCACATCGAAAACGCACAGGACCGCTACTGCTATGCCCTCTGCACCTGCGGAGACAATATCGGCGAATGCACCCGCGAGCTTCAGAAATCCCTTTCCAAGGCCGGCCTTCATGCGGAGAGCGTATTCTCCCTCATAATGCCGAACACATACCTAGGGCTGCCGGGGTTCCACCTGGACGGAAAGCCCCTCGAGAACGAGAAAATCCGCAGGGCGGAGATCCAGATAGAAAAGATCTCAGATCTGATACTGAAGAAGGCGGCAGGAGAGGAAATGACCATCAAAGGTGGCCATCCATGGATGAAGACATACTTTCTTGGTGGATTCTTCGCGCAGTTCCTAATTACCGACAGGCCATTCAAGGTAGATCCAGATAAGTGCATAAGCTGCGGCCTGTGCTTTTCGGCCTGCCCGGTCGGCAACATCCTGTGGACAAAAGGAGGCATCCCTTCGTGGAAGAGGGACGGCAGCTGCACCTCATGCCTTTCATGCTACCATCACTGTCCAAGGCACGCTATCGAGTATGGCAGGAACACCCTGAAAGAGGGGCAGTACTGCTATCGGGACAACAAGGAGCAAGAGGGTTCCGCAAAAAAGGCTTCCCCGGAAGAGTAGCGCAAAAGTAGCTATTTCCTGCTCAGGTAGAATTTCAGATAATAGGTCACGCCAATGCTGAAAGAGTTCCTTTTTGAAAGTTCGTTGTGTGAGAAATACGCATGAAGCCTTAGGTCCTTGCTGTCGCGAAGTGGATACCATGACAGTCCTCCACCCACAACCCAGGCATTGAGCGGACTGACATCAGAGCCGGCTTCCGCCTTTTCCTCCTCATCATCATGTGACTTCTCCGAGCTGTCGTAATTGAAGTCAACTTCATCCTTGGTATGCTCGTATCCGACCTTCCCCTCGATCTCGAGCTTTTCGGGGATGGGGTACCAGGAGACAAGTCCGTGTGCCGAGATTCCTTTGTGCAGATATTCGTCGCATACCCTGTTGAATACGTCAAGGGTGATTTTCATGTTGTCTGAAGGCGAATAGCTTTGGCCAAGGGAGACTAGCGGGGTGTACTTCCCCCTTTCGGTCGCCACCAGTGAAATCTGCCACATGTTCTGTATGGGGCCGTACTCGCCCCTCCACTCAAGACCGAAAGAGTACATTCCCTTGTAGAAGAATTTCTTTCCATAGGGCGAGGTCGCCACTTGCGCAGAAATTATCGTCCTCTCGTCCGGAGTGTACCATCCTACATTGACTCCCCACTGGTATATGGGAAAGTTGTACCATATGGATGAGCACAAGTCACCTATGGCTGAACATCGTTCGCAGTTAAGGTCGTAGTCATACTCGTCATTCTCCATGCTGCCGGCGAAAAGGAGGCCTTTTCCGGCCTGGACATAGATATTGCTCGGGAAATCGTACCTCAGGTAGGCCATGTTCAGCCAGTTGAACGAATTGGGACGACCGGTATCCTTATAGAGGTCAATTGGCTCATCGGTCAGCCAGACGTTTGAAACACAGAAGAAAAGCTCTGGGGTGATATCGCCCTCGAAAACTGAGTAAAGAGCGGTATCTCCTTCATCGAAGCCGCTCTTCTTCGACTCCCAGTCACGATAAGCGTTCCTATCGATCCTGGATACCACAAGCCCTGTACGGGCACCGGGCTCGTATCCATCCTCTTGCGCAAGCAAGATAGGGGATGACAGCAGCAGGACTGCCAAGGTCAAGAGCATTCTTTTCATCTGGACTGGTCAAATTTTGCCTGACATATTGATAGTGAAAGAAAAGCACATGGATATCTGGCGACAGACGATCTATCCGGCTAGCGGAAAGATAAGCTGCAGATCTTTCTCTTATCTTTTGCAAAACTACCACAAATAGGCGTAAAATCAAAATATGGGCGCGGGTAAGGCAATTCTGCAGACAAGGTGACTTGCAAAACAAAAAAGCACTTTCCGAAGCGGAGAGTACTTTGCAGAGACTGTTATTTTAGAATTTAGCAGTAACTTTGAGCCGCAAGCGGGATTCGAACCCGCGACCTGCTCATTACGAATGAGCTGCTCTACCACTGAGCTAAAGCGGCTTGATTAGGACTGCAAATATACGCATTTTTTTGAACAAGGCAAGTTGGACTACGACATAATAATAATAGGTGGAGGGGCATCCGGCCTGATGGCTTCCCTTGGAGCGGCCTCCGTATCCAGGGGCGCAAGGATAGCCGTCCTTGAAAAGATGCCGCGCCCCGCAAGGAAGATCCTCCTTACGGGAAAGGGACGCTGCAACATGACAAACAGAAAGCAGTGGGACGACTTCTCACAGCACATAAAGTCCGGCGCCGCCTTCATCTCCCCCTCTTTTCACAACCTCACTCCCGAGGATGTCATCGCTCTTTTCGAGGACGAAGGGCTTAGGACAGTGACGGAAAGGGGCGACAGGGTATTCCCTGAATCCCACAGGGCCGTAGATGTCGTAGACACCCTTGTTGCAGCCTGCCGCAAAAGGGGAATATCCATCCTGACAGGACAGGAAGTCTGGTCAATGGAAGTGGACGGAACGGCCTCAGAACCGCATTTTGCAATAAGGACCAGAAGTTCGTCCTTCTCATGCAAGAGGCTCATTGTAGCAACAGGAGGTCTCTCCTACCCCTCGACCGGAAGCACTGGTGACGGATATGCCTTTGCAAAAGAGACCGGACACCAGATAAGGCCGACGTTCCCTTCCCTTACCGCACTGGTTCCAAGGGGCTACAAGCTAGACTGGGAGAAGGACCCTCTTCTTAAAGGCCACATAGACAGGGGCGCCCCCCTCTCCGAAATGGGAAAATCCCTTTGCGGAAACTCCCTTAAAAACGTGGGGCTCACCCTTTCCATAAACGGAGAAGAGCTTCAGGACGAGTTCGGAGACATCGATTTCACGGACGGAGGCATCGAAGGGCCGATAGGATTCCATGTAAGCAGGGCGTGTGTAAAGGCCATGCTATCGGGAGCAAAGGCTTCGGTCTGTATAAACACCAAATACGGAGTGGAGGCAGGTGAGCTTTTCCAAAGAGTCGAAAAGCTATGGAGCGAGGTAAAGGCTGACCCTAGAAGCAGGAAGCTTACCCTTCGCCGCATGGCGGAGGTGCTCCTTGGAAAACTCCTTCCAAGGGATGTCATCCACGCCTTTTTGCAGTGCAATCCTGCCATCGTAAAAGGGAAGGGGCCGAAGGCTCACCTTGACACAAAGGCCCTCTGCTCAGCCCTGCAAAGCTGGACCTTCGAAATCGAAGGGTTCGTCGGATACGAAAGGGCCGTTGTAACCGCCGGCGGGGTATCCATATCAGATATCGTCGCAAAGACCCTCGAGTCCAGAAAGGTCAGGGGGCTGCACTTCTGCGGAGAAGTGCTGGATATAGACGCAGACACTGGAGGATACAACCTCCAGTGCGCATTCTCCAGCGGCTATCTGGCAGGACAGAGTGCCGCCAAGGCTCTTTGTGGGAATCCTGCCTGAGGGGTGTCCTACTTCTTCCTTATGGAGTCAAGGTCGGCTTGAAGTTCCTTCACGATGTCTTCGTGAGATGATGCCACGTTCTCGTCCTGGTGACGGTCGTCCCTTATGTTGAAAAGTCCCACTTCGGAGAGGTTTCCGAGCTCGTTCCCCGTTATGTTCTTCTTCTGACCCTTGTAGGGAGGTATCATCACCCAGTCGCCCTTACGTATTGCAAGGCGTCCTCCGGCCTCGAGCACCTGCTCACCCCTACCGCTGTCGGATTTCCCGAGGAGCGCATCCAGATGCTCTTCCGAGTCAAGTCCCTTCGGAGGCTCAATGCCGAGCATCTTTGCAAAGGACGCGAAAAAGTCCATCTGGCAGATGTATGCATCGCTGACCTTGTGGGTGAGGTGGTTCTTCCAATATACTATGAAAGGGATGTGGGTTCCGCCGTCAAAGAGGGAGTACTTTCCTCCGCGAAGCCCTCCGTGGGGGTCGTGGTCGGCAAGGAGGGAGTCGCTAAGGTCCTTGTAGCCGTCCTGTACCACCGCACCGTTGTCGGATGTGAATATTATTATGGTATTTTCCAGGAGTCCCTTCCTGTCAAGGTGGCGCACTATCTCCCCTACGAGATGGTCGGCTTCAACCACGACATCACCCCTGACACCATACTTTGTCTTTCCCCTGAACTCGTCGGCAGGAGTGCGGGGAACGTGCGGCTCGTGAAGGCCGTAGTAGAGGAAGAATGGACCTTTGACGGTATCCACGAAGGCCTTGGCCTTCTCAAGGAAATAGTACGGCATCGTGCTGTCATCCCATAGGGCCGACTTCCCGCCAGTCATATGCCCAATCCTGGGAATTCCGTTTATTATCGTACCGTCATGCCCGTGATGGAACGGCATCGTCATAAGGTCGGGATTGTCCCTTCCGGTCACCTCGCCCGGGAACTTCTCATCCTTGTATGTCACCCTTATGGGGTCGGAAGGGTCCAGGTTCACGACCTTTCCGTTCTCTACGTATACGCACGGAACCCTGTCGACAGTGGCCGGGATGAGGTTCGTATAGTCAAACCCCACGGTGTTGGCCGGTGGATCAAGAGGCTTGTTCCAGTCGGTCTTTCCCGCGCCCATTCCAAGATGCCACTTCCCTATGGCGGCAGTGCGGTAGCCCTGCCCCTGGAACATCTTCGGCATGGTTGGCATGTCCTGGGGTATCACAAGGGGCGCATCGCCTTCAAGGATTGCCATGTTCGCCCTCCAGGGGTACATTCCGGTGAACATCGCATAGCGGCTGGGCGTGGAGGTCGCGCTGGTGGCATACGCCCTGTTGAAAAGAACGCCTGCGCGAGAGAGGGTATCCAGGTTTGGAGTGGGGATGGTATTCGAGCCATAGCAGCTCACATCACCGATTCCGAGGTCGTCAGCGACAATCAGCACCACATTGGGCATGGCCGCCTTCTGCTGACCGCACCCGCAGAGGGCCAGCAGTGAAGCCGGGAGCAAGAGTTTCCTATCCATAGAGTAGTGTATTAAAACCTTTAAATTTACTGAGAAATTCCGACATTTTTGCTAAATTTCGCTTCAAATGGCCGATACCTTCAAAAATACCCTGACTCTTGGCGACGCCATGCGCCTTTCCGGTCCCCTGGCTTTCAACATAATGCTGAAGCCGGCCGGCAGCCTCTGCAACCTGGACTGCAAGTACTGCTACTACCTTGACAAGGCAGAGATCTACGGAGGCAGGGAGCCAAGGATGACAGAGGAGATGCTGGAAACGGTCATAAGGGAATATATCGCGGCCAACGAAGTCGAGGATGTGACTTTCAACTGGCACGGCGGCGAGCCCCTGGTCCTTGGAAAGGACTTCTACAGAAAGGCCCTCTCCCTTCAAAGGAAGTACTCCGGCGGAAAGAAGATTCACAACACCCTGCAGACCAACGGCACCCTTCTGGACAGCGAATGGGCCGACATCCTGAGGGAAGGGGACTTCCTTGTCGGGGTATCCATTGACGGTCCATCCTCAATACACGACAGGTTCAGGAAGGACAAGGGCGGAGCGCCTACCTTCGAAAAGGTCCTTCGCGGGATACGCACCCTTCAAAGAGCCGGGGTGGAGTTCAATACAATGTCCACCGTGAACAGGGCGTCCGAGGGCAGAGGGATCGAGGTCTACAATTTCCTGAAAAGCATCGGAAGCCGCTACATGCAGTTCATGCCCGTAGTGGAGCATGTGAAATACCCCCTGAAAAACGGGAAGCCAGACAAGGGGGCGAGGCCTTTTATCGTGGACCCTTCCACCCCTGATGCTGCAATAGCCCCGTGGAGCGTCTCGGACATCGCATTCGGGAAGTTCCTCATCCAGATATTCGACGAATGGATGAAGGCCGACGTGGGGACATATTTCGTGAACTATTTCGATGCGGCCCTGGCGTGCTGGTGCTCCGTGCAGCCGGGAATATGCGTCTTTGCGCAGACCTGCGGCGGAAACGCCGTCATAGAGCACAACGGGGACATGTACCCATGCGACCACTTCGTATACCCGAAGTACAAGCTTGGGAACATAAAGGAAAAGACAATACGGGAAATGATGGAGGACCCCGTCATGGGGAAATTCGGAATAGACAAGAGAAACACCCTGCCGTCGAAGTGCAGGCGCTGCAAGTGGCTTTTCGCATGCAACGGAGAGTGCCCCAAGCACCGCTTCTCGAAGACGGAGAAGGGAGAGACGGGCCTCAACACCCTATGCCAGGGGCTGCAGCTTTTCTACAGCCACATATCCCCCTACATGGACAAGATGAAGGAATACCTTGAAAGCGGACAGTCCCCCGCCTACGTAATGTTCTGGGCAAGAATGAGAAATGGAAAATAGCATTGGAAAGATAGCCCTCCTGGGAGCGCTCGGGGCATCCTGCATAGGAGCATCGGCACAAAGCAGGCCGAACATAATTCTCTTTCTTGTCGACGACATGGGCTGGCAGGAGACAAGCGTCCCCTTCCATAGCGAGAGGACGCCTCTGAATGAAAGGTACCGCACTCCCAACATGGAAAGGCTTGCATCCATGGGAGTGAAGTTCACAAGGGCCTACGCCTGCGCGATCTCCAGCCCGTCAAGGTGCAGCCTCCTTAGCGGAATGAACGCAGCCCGTCACAGGGTCACCAACTGGACCCTCCACTACGACACCAAGACTGACGCCCCTTCATCCGAGCTTGAAATCCCCCAGTGGAGCTACAACGGAATCCAGCCCGCTTCAGCGGCAACTGCGCACGACCTTGCGCACTCCACACCCGTTACCGCACTTCCGCAGATCCTTCACGACAACGGCTACTACACCATCCACTGCGGAAAAGCCCATTTCGCGGCGGAGACCACCCTCGGAGCCGACCCCCTCAACTTCGGATTCGATGTCAACATCGCTGGCGGAGCCAACGGGGCACCGGGGAGCTACCTGTGCGAAAAGGAGTACGGGAGCGGAGCCTTCCACGTAAACGGCCTTGAGAAATACTACGGAACAGGAACATTCCTTACGGAAGCGCTTACGCTCGAGGCCATTTCGGCGATGGAAAAGCCAATCTCCGAAGGAAGGCCCTTCTTCCTTTACATGTCCCACTACGCCATACACTCCCCCTACAATCCCGACAGCAGGTTTACCGGAGGATACAAGGGCGTAGACCCTATGCTCGGAGAGCCCCTCAACGAAAAGGAGGTAAACCATGCAGCCCTTGTGGAAGGCATGGACAAGAGCCTTGGGGACATCATGGACTTCCTTGAGAAGGATCCGTCCATTGCACGCAATACCATCATCCTCTTCATGTCAGATAACGGAGGCCAGGGCGTAGGGCCGCGCCAGGGCCGCCACAACAGGGACCAGAACTACCCTGCCAGGGGCGGCAAGGGAAGCGCATTCGAAGGAGGAGTGCACGAGCCCATGATAGTGTCGTGGCCGGGAGTGACAAGGCCTGGCTCCGAAAGCGGCAGCCTTGTCATGATCGAGGACTTCTTCCCGACAATCCTCGAGATGGCCGGCGTAAAAAGCTACCATAGCGTTCAGAAAGTTGACGGAGTGAGCTTCGTCCCTGTCCTTAAAGATCCGTCAAAGTCCACCCGGAGAAGGATACTCTGGCATTTTCCGAACCTCTGGGGAGAGACCCAGGACCCCGAGGAAGGATACGGTGCGTACTCAGCCCTCATGGAAGGAGACTACCACCTCATATACAGCTACTCCACTGGGAAGTCGCGCCTCTATAACGTAAAGGAAGACATCTCCGAGCAGAACGACCTTTCCTCCTCCGACAGAAGAAGGACTCGCCGGATGATGCGAACCATGCACCGCATGCTAAGGGAGTGCGGGGCACAGATTCCCTTGAAGAAATGAAAAGACTCTGCATCATAATCGCCTTTATCCTGACCATTCACATCGGAGTTTCCGCCCAGAGCGACTACATCTTTCAGCAAATCGGCCAGGACATGGGGATGACGCCCTATGTGCAGTGCATCAGCATGGACCGTCAGAGGGTGGTCGTATGGGCCGGGACCGGAGCGGGAGTGTGCCGGTACAACGGCTATGGGGTAAGGAGCTACCGCATAGGCCTTGTAGGCTCCCTTTTGGTTGACAATTCAAACGGAGTATGGGCCATTACGGACAAGGGCCTATACCGCTACGATGACGCCTCCGACGATTTTCTGCAGGCAAAGGACACCGACGGCAATCCCGTAGTGGCTACGGCAATGACGCTCGTCGAGGGCGGAGTCGTGTTCGGAGGAAGGACGACCTTCTACAGGTACTCCTATGACAGCGGGGAGATCTCGACAACCGGTTTCGTATCGGGACAGAGAAGCAACATAGCATCCCTGGTGCAGTGGGACGGGGATGTGTTCCTCTGCACAAACCGGTGGAACGTCCCCACGCTTGTCAACGCCGTTAGCGGAGAAGTGTCCCCAGCCCCCATAAAGGATGCCCGCATAAGGGACATCTCCATTGACACAAAAGGGAATGTATGGGTCACCCCGTATAACAAAGGGATAAGGTGCTATTCCAAAGACGGTACGCTCATTCAGTCCTTCGATACGTCAAACTCTTCCCTTACGACAAACATCATCCTGTGCATCAACCATATAGGCGAACATATTGCAGTAGGGACGGATGGCGAGGGCATCTTCCTCATAGACCCCTCGAGCGGAAAGGCCGAGAACCTGCGCCATGAATCCGGCAATCCCTATTCGCTTCCCGCCAACTCCATCCTCTGCCTGGAGGAGGATTCCAAGGGGAACATATGGGCCGGCAGCGTACGCAACGGACTCATCCGCATAAAGAAGGCCTTCCTGAAATTCTATGGCGAAATCCCCGAGGGACTCTCCTACGGGCTTTCATCAAAGACGGTGAACAGTCTTCACAGGGACCCTGACGGCACACTCTGGATAGGCACGGACGGAGGTGGCATCAACTCCCTGGACCCTTCCTCCGGAGAATTCCGCCACATACCTTCCACAAAGGGGCTGAAGATATCCTCTATGACCGAGGCAGGAGGAGGCAGGCTTCTGGTCTCGGTGTTCGGAAAGGGCGTATACTTCTTTGACAAGACCACAGGCGCCCTGCAAAGGATAACCGTTGTTGACGAAAAGACAGACAGGGAGCTTACCCAGGGCGGAAGATCCATATACCTTTCAAGGGACAAGGACAGCGACGACATCATTTTCCTATGCTCCAGGCCATGCAGGTTCTCCCCTGGAAGCGGCACCTTCACCCCCCTTTCATTGCATACGGACTTGACAGGGAACCTCCTCCCGCTTTCAAACGACTCCCAGTGCGAATACTTCTACGACTCGCGCAACATATACTATCTTGTGAACGACTCGTTTACGGCGGTGTATTCGGCACATCCGGACTCCCTCATAAGGGCTGCGGAAATCGATGGCAACGGCACCATCTGGACAGGTGACGACTGGGGGCTCACAAGGGTCGATGTCCGCAACTCTTCTTCGCAGAGGATAAGCCAGAAGCTCATCTCATATGTCAACGCTATAGTCTACGACAGGAAAGGCTCCCTTGTGATAGGGACCGACCACCAGATGTTCGCCTACGGGATAAACACCGGAAAGATAAGGCTCTTCGGCGAGGACGACGGGCTTCCGGGAACCGTCTACCGCGAGCAGGCATGCATCTCAGGCGATGACGGAGAAATCTTCATGGGAACAATCTCGGGGCTGCTCCAGCTGGACGGGATTCCGCCGGAGAAGACACAGTCCGATGTTGACGTGGAGCTGTTCGAAGTGCTCATCTCCGGTGAGCGGACCCAGGTGAAAGACGGGCGCCTGAAGATAAGGGAAAGCGACCTTCCACTTGAAATCTACACCGTGGCAAGGGGAAAGGACATATTTGCAAAGCCACTGTACCGCTTCCGCATAGAAGGCACACGCACAAGCACCGAATACATCGAAAGGCCTCCCTACAGGATAATCACCATGCCGCCCGGCAGGTACACGATAAAGGCCAGCTGCTCGGACAGGGATACCGAGTGGACAAGGGAGAATACCATCCTCAGTCTCATCGTAAAGGCTCCCATATACAGAAGGAGCTGGTTCATAATCCTTTGCCTTCTGTTTGCAGCCGGGATTGTCTACGGCCTCATCTACCGCAAGATGACCCGCCAGAAGCACAGCCTTGACATGACGCTGAAGGAGCAGGAGATAAGAAGCGAAGAGGAGAAGGTGCACTTCCTCATCAACATAAACCATGAGCTGAGGACGCCTCTGACGCTCATCCACACTCCCCTGAAGCAGATCCTCTCGACCCTTCCTCCGCACGACAGGAACTACGCACTTCTGCAGAACGTCACCCGTCAGTCGGAGAAGATGAAAAAGCTCCTTGACATGGTGCTTGACGTGAGGAAGATGGAAGTTGCGCAGAGCACCCTCACCCGTGAGGACGTCCCCCTGGAGCAGTGGCTGGGTGACATGATTTCGGATTTCATACCCGAAGCATCCAGCAGGGGCATTAGCATAGTGACCCAGACAAAGGGGGCTCCAGAGACAGTGTGCATGGACCGGAGCAAATGCTCCTCGATAATAGGGAACCTCCTTTCCAACGCCCTCAAGTACTCCCCCGACCACTCCACGATTGTAGTGGATGCAATCCTCAGGGAAGGATTCACACGAATCAGCGTAAGCGACCAGGGAAGGGGCCTTGCCGGAGTCGACATGGAGCATCTTTTCGACAGGTTCTACCAGGGCTCCGCAAGCAAACCGGGAACCGGAATAGGCCTCGCCTACTCCAAAGTGCTTGTCGAGCAGCAGGGCGGGCACATAGGAGCGTTTCAGAATGAAGGCGTAAACGGATCCACTTTCTGGTTCGAGCTACCGGTTGACGTTTCTCCCGGAGTCGTGCAGCTATCCCCCAACACCCAGGTAAGCGACCTGTACAAGGCATTCGAGGAGACTCCCGTAAAGGAGGGGGACATATTCTCAAAGGACCTTTCATCCCTTTCCATCCTCATCGTAGAAGACAACGAGGAGCTCACAGACTATCTTGTCGGAGCCTGCAGGGAACGCTTCAGGGAAGTGTACGGCGCCCTTGACGGAGCCAGGGCCCTTTCGATATGCCTTGAAAAGAGTCCCGATATCGTCGTCAGCGATGTGCAGATGCCGGTGATGGACGGATTCGAGCTATGCAGGAGCATAAAGGGGAACATCCAGATAAGCCACATTCCGGTCATCCTCCTGACGGCCCGTGTTGACGAGCAGAGCAGAAGCGGAGGATACAAGAGCGGAGCCGACGCCTATGTAACCAAGCCCTTCGACATGGACGAGCTACTTTCCATCGTACAGAGCCAGGTATTCAACCGTCAGAAGATGAGGGAGAGGTTCTCACATGAATCGGACACCCTTCCTTCTGCATCGGAGAGCACCTTCAGCGTAGCGGACGAGACCTTCCTTGGAAAGCTCAACTCCCTTGTCGACGAGCACCTCTCCCAGGAGTCACTCGACGTGGAGGCCCTCTACACAATGATGGCGATGGGAAGGTCGTCCTTCTACTCAAAGCTCAAGATCCTCACCGGAATGAGCCCCAACGACTACGTAACGCACCGCAGGATAGACCGTGCGGCAGACCTTCTGCGCACCTCCGACATGAGGATAAACGAGATATCGGACGCCTGCGGGTTCTCGACCCAGAGGTACTTCTCAACCGTCTTCAAGCAGTACAAGGGATGCACCCCTTCACAGTGGAGGAGCTCCGGCGGGAAAGAGGAGAATTAGAGAGCCCCGGCTCGACTCACGCCGGACCGGGACCCTCGCCTCCATTATCAACCAACGGGCTATAGTACCGTAAAATAGAATCTGAAATCGTAAGGCTTTATGGGAACCTGGTACTTTTGCTGGACTCCCGGGCCGCACGTGGCGGTTCCGACTCCGCTCTGCACGACGTCAAGGTGCACGGTAAGGTATCCTGCATCCTCGAGGCCGCTGATGTGGGTTGCCGCCTCTATGTTCTCATCCGTATAGGGTGTCGCGCTGAACTCGAAGGGGACGTCTCCCCATATGAGTAGCGTCCTTCCGTCACGCAGCTTCATAGTCATCCATCTGGTGTCGGTATGGTTTCCGCTGGCCTGCGGACGGACGTACCCCATGTGATAGTATTCCCCGAGGGTGTACTTCCCTATCGTGCCGGACTGCTTCCTGTCCGCATAGGTTTCATGAGGACCCCTTCCCAGGTACTCTATGCCGCTTCCCTTGATGGCGAACTTTATTCCAACCCTGGCTACCGAAGTGAGTCCCATGGATGAAGGGTCCACGCTGGCATGGACGACATATATGCCTTTGCTGTAGGAGCAGTTGACATTACCGGCCTTCAGACTCTCAAGGCCTTCCTCTCTCCATACCTTGGCTCCGCCTTCCTTCTCCCTGTTGTCATTGTCCGTTGCAGGTCTCCACAGGGATACTTCGAAAGGTGACTCGAGGTACTTCTCCACGCTGGAGCCTCTTCTGAGGTTGAAATTGTGCACAGGGCTCTTTGACTCGTTCACGGGGATTACGAACTGGTCGTATGCGCAGTAGTAGGGGCCTTCCGAGTCCCAGGTGATGTCAAGGTAAAGCTCCCTTGCACTACCGTAGTCGGGCAGAGACTTGCGCAGCACCTTTGTCACGCTCTCATGGGGAGCGCATGAGACTGTCTCGTTCCCCTTTGCCAGAGTCTTTCCCGAATCATCTTTCAGCGTCCAGCTGAACCCATGGGCGGAAAGGTCCATGAAATCGTGCCAGTTCACTATCCTTATTTCAAGGGGCGAAGTTCCAATCAGGGAGCATTTCACATACTGGTATTCCTTGCGAACCTCCTCAAGGTGCGGATGTGGGACCCTGTCCGCTCCGACAAGGCCGTTGCAGCAGAAGTTGCCGAACGAAGGTACGCCTTCGGGGCCGTAGTCTCCGCCGTATGTCCAGTAGCTCCTCCCCCTCTCATCCTTTTCAAGCCAGCTCTGATCCACCCAGTCCCAGATGCAGCCGCCCTGCAGGATACGCTCGCTCTCGAATGCATCCATGTATTCCTTGAGGCCTCCGCAGGAGTTGCCCATGGCATGCAGATACTCAGTCATTATGAACGGGCGGTATACGGGAGGGTCGGTCTGTCTTGTGTAGTCCATAAGGACATCCACGCTGCGGTACATCCTGCAGTAGATATCCGTATTGTAGTTCTGCTCTGCTCTTTCATACTGTACGGGACGCGCCTTCTCAACCTTTTTGAGATAATCGTAGGTCTTCTCGAAATTCACCCCGTTTCCGGCCTCGTTGCCAAGAGACCAGATGATTACGCAAGCGTGGTTCTTGCTTCGCTCGTACATCCTCCGGGTTCGGTCCATATGGGCGGACAGCCATGTGGTATCCTTTGCAAGGGACTCCTTTCCGTAGCCCATTCCATGGCTTTCGATGTTGGCCTCGTCGATGACATAGAGACCGTACTGGTCGCACAGCTCGTACCACCTTCGGGCATTGGGATAGTGGGCGTTACGGACGGTATTTATGTTGGACTGCTTCATGAGGAGGATATCCTTCAGCATGAGATCCTCCGATACGGTCCTCCCGAGGTCTGAGTGTTCGTGGCGGTTAACTCCCTTTATTATTATGGGGACGCCGTTAAGGAGGAACACTCCGTCCTTGACTTCGCTTGTGCGGAATCCCACTTTCGAGGAGATCTTCTCGGTAGCCTTGCCCTTTTCGTCGCGAAGGGTGATTTCAAGTGAGTAGAGGTTGGGGGTCTCTGCATTCCACGGCTTTACGGAAGGGATCTCCCCAAAGAAGGCGACCTTGCTCGATACGGGTCCTTCCCCGTGAAGAACGGAGGAGCCGCGGTCGTCCCTCAGCACATACCCGACGCTCCCCTCATGCTCGCCCTGCATCATCATGACAAGGGAGAACTCACCGTCCTTGTAGCCGTTTACAAGGGTAGCCTCCACCTCGTAGTCGGAAAGGTATGTCTTCGGGGTGCTATAAAGGTATACCGAACGCTCGATTCCGCTTATCCTCCACATGTCCTGGCACTCCAGGTACGACCCCGCGCTCCAGCGGTACACTTCAAGGGCAAGGGTGTTCTCACCCTCTCTCACCTTGTCTGTTATGTCCCACTCGGCAGGAGTCTTCGAGCCCTGGTTGTAGCCAAGAAGCTCCCCGTTAAGATAGACGTAGTAGAAGGATATCACACCTTCGCAGCAGAGCACGATCCTTCTTCCGTCCCACGATGAAGGAACTGTGAAAGTCCTCCGGTAGCATCCCACCTCGTTCTCGTCGTGGGGCACAAGGGGCGGATTTTTCTTGAAATTGAAGAGCGGGTCGTCAAACTCGTAGGTCTCGTTAACATATATGGGATAGCCGTATCCCTGCCTCTCCCAGTTGCCGGGAACCTTTATCTCGTCCCACGAGGACACGTCGAATGAAGGATTCTCGAAACCCTTGGGACGGGCGTCGGGATTGCGGTTCCAGTGGAACTTCCACACTCCGTCAAGGCTCAGGGTCATGTCCCCGTCATCAGGTATCACATAGCTGTGAGGCTCTATCTTGCCCTTTCCAATGGCGTACTGGCTCTGCCATTCCTGGGCGAAGAGTCCCTGGCATGAAAGCACTGCCAGGGCTGTTGCTATAAAGAATCTTCCGGTCATAGCACAATGATTTCGTCAGTATATACTTTCACCTGGTTGCCTTCCCTGACATGGCCGTCAGGACAGGTTCCTGGAGATGTGAGGGTGCAGCGGATGTATCTTGCCGTAGCGTCGAAGGCGAAAAGGGCATCCTCTGTGAACGTTCCCTCCTTGAATATCTCATCTGCGGAATAGGATTTTTGCGCCACCACCTTGAATTCCTTTCCGTCAGAAGAGATTGATATCTCAATGTGTGAAGGCTTGTGGCAGCCCATTCCGTAGTTGTTGTAAAGACCTAGTGTCACTGATTTGATAGGAGTGTCCTTCCCGAGGTCGACCGTGAATGTATTGTCAAATGGCGGCGGTCCTAAGGTCCACTCGAAATCCGAGCAGCGGTCGCTTCCGCGAAGGCCGTTGGTCAGGACATAGCCGTATTCTCCCCCGCCTGTCACCTTGCATCCTACGGCCTTGTGGGAGAGGAATTTCAGTTCAAGGGGCTCACCCACCTCCTCATCGTCTATGAAGGAGCGGGCAGTGAGCCTGCTTCTGTCAGGGGACCATTCCTTCCTTATCTCGACATCAGGGCGTATGCACTCCAAAGACACGTCAAGCGAGTCACCCTGAGGTCTTACAGTATGCTGGATGTTGTACATGGAGCGTGCCCATGTAATATCCATGCCGTCAAGTATTTCCGTAAAGCCGTCGACTCCCTTTATGAAATCCTCCCAGTCCTTGTTCTGGGGAAGTGTCCACCCTACCTCTGATACGGCGAGAAGACGCGGGAATATCATGTACTCGACATCCTCTGCGCTCTGGCAGAACTCTGTCCACATCGAGCCCTGGATTCCGTCAAGCCTTTTCACCCAGTCGACATCCCAGTTCTTCCCTACAGGGTCGTACTCGAATACGTCCTTGAGGGTGACATTTCCGAAGTATGTGAAAGGCTCGAACCACTGGGGACCCTGGTAGCGGATGAGGTACATCTTCTTTGCAGGGGTCATGACAATCCTGTGCCCCTGTCTGAGAGCCTTGAGGGCTGCATTTCCCATACCCTGCCAGCCGTACACGACCATTCCGGTGGGTATCTTCGAGTTTGTGACCTCGTCCCAGCCGGCCGGAATCCTTCCCTTCTCCCTAACATACGATGCGATTCTCTCCATGAACCAGCCCTGGAGCTGTTCGGCGTCGGTGAATCCTTCCTCGGCCATTCTCCTTCTGCATAGGGGGCACTGCCTCCAGTGAGTCTTGTCGGCCTCGTCGCCGCCAAGGTGAATGTACTTGGAAGGGAAAAGTTCGAACACTTCGTCAAGGACCCCGCGAAGCATCTCGAAGACCTTGTCGTTGCCTGCGCAGTATATTATCTTGGCATTGTGCCCCCCTATTCCGGGAAGGACACCGATAAAATCCTTCACCGTTGGACATGCGAGCGACGGATACGCCGCCAGGGCAGCATTGCTGTGGGCCGGCATCTCGATTTCGGGAATCACCTCGATGTGGCGCTCCCCTGCATACTGGACAATTTCCCTAATGTCGTCCTGGGTGTAGTAGCCCATCTCTACGGTCGGCTCGTCCCTTCTCTGGTTCTCCCTTTCGGGGAAGAGCTTGCCGGGACGTTCGACCCTCCGGGAGCCGACTTCGGTAAGGGCGGGGTATTTCTTTATCTCTATCCGCCAGCCGTTGTCGTCGGTAAGGTGCAGATGAAGCTTGTTTATCTTGAGGCGGGAGGCGGCGTCTATTATGGAGAGAAGGTCATCCTTCGGAGTGAAGTACCTTGTGACATCCACCATGAGCCCGCGATAGTCGAACCTTGGATAGTCGTGGATCCTGAGGCATGGAGACCTCCACATTTTTCCGGTGTCGCCGCCGGCTATCTGGGAAAGGGTCTGCATCGCGTAGAACTCGCCCTTTTCCGATGAGCAGGTGATCTTTACCCTGCGTCCGATTTCAAGGATGTACTCTTCCTCGCGAAGATGGGAGTCCTGCACAATCTCTATCTTGTGGGCCCGCTTGTGATGATACGATCCGCCGGTATAGGTTATCTCCTGCGGCTGAGGCACGATGTGCACATCGCCAACCTGCCTTTCCTTGCATGAAAAGGCTAGAAAGCACAGTGACAATATCGCAAATAGGCTGACCGGTCTTCTCATATGGGATTGCATTTCTATTCCTTGTCCCTGTCAAGGGATATCCGGGTAGGGTCGTTATACTTTTCCTGGAGTTTCACTAGCTGCGCCTTCAGGTCCTCGATGAGGGTCTTGTTGGCAGGGTCGTCGTAGATGTTGTGCATCTCGTGGGGGTCGTTCTTAAGGTCATACAGCTCCCACTTGTCTATGTCGTTGTAGAAATGGATGAGCTTGTAGCGGTCGGTACGGATTCCGTAGTGACGTTTTACCATGTGCTCGGCGGGATACTCGTAGAAGTGGTAGTACAGGGAATTCCTCCAGTCCTTGGGATGCTCACCCTTTAGCAGCGGCACAAGGGATACTCCGTGGATGTCGGAGGGTACGGTCACGCCTGCAAGCTCGAGGAAAGTCGGGGCGTAGTCGATGTTCTGCACCATCTCCGTGATGTCGCCCCTTGCGGAGAAGCCCTTTGGAAGATGCATGATAAGAGGAGTGTGCATGCTCTCTTCGTACATGAACCTCTTGTCGAACCATCCGTGCTCTCCCATGTAGAAGCCCTGGTCGGATGTGTAGACCACGAGGGTGTTGTCCAGCATGCCCTTCTCCTTCAGATAGTCTAGAACCCTTCCGACATTGTCGTCAAGGCTCTTTACGACCTTCATGTAGTCCCTCATGTAGCGAGTGAACTTCCACTTTGCAAGCTCGTCGCCCTCGGGATGCTCTGCGTAGAACTTCTCTATGATAGGGTTGTAGAAGTCGTCCCACGCCTTTCTCTGCTGCTCGTCAAGTCTTCCGAGGAAGCTCTCGTAAAGGGAGCGGAGACGCGACTCCTTGCCGTCAGCGAGCATCTTGAGGTCGTATATCTCGTCCATGTCCTTGACGATGCTCATTTCCTGGGCTGCGGCTGCAGGCCTTCCCTCGTAGGTATCGAAGAAGTTCTCCGGAAGCGGGAATTCCTTGTCCTCGAACAGGGCCAGGTCGGGAGTGTTGGCCATCCAGTTGCGATGGATCGCCTTGTGATGGATCATAAGGCAGAAGGGCTTTGACTTGTCCCTTTCGTTTTCAAGCCAGGAAAGCGCCTTGTCCGTCACGATGTCGGTCACATAGCCGTGCACCTGGACGGTGTCGTTCGTCTGGGTTATGAAACGGGGGTTGTAGTAGTCGCCCTGTCCCGGGAAAACCTCCCAGTGGTCGAATCCCGTAGGAAGGGACTCAAGGTGCCACTTGCCCACTATTGCTGTCTGGTATCCGGCCTGGCGCAGAAGCTTCGGGAAGGTCTGCTGGGAAGAATCGAATACACAGGTCGTATTGTCGTAGAAATGGTTCTGGCAGCTGTGCTTTCCGGTAAGGATGCAGGCCCTCGAGGGTCCGCTCAAGGAATTGGGCACGAAGCTGTTTGTAAAGCGAACGCCGTCACGGGCTATCCTGTCCAGGTTCGGGGTCTCCATGTATCGGGTGTCATAGCAGCTCATCATCTGGGCCGTATGGTCATCCGTCATTATGAAGACGATATTCATCTTTCCGGGATCCTTCTGGCTGCAGGAGGACAGGGCGGACAGGGCGGCCAGAGATGCCGCTGTCATTGAAAATCCGAAGGGTGAAATGTTTCTCATCGCTCTTACTATCCCTTAAAATCCCCTTTTCAGGGGCCGGAGGCAGCGGGACTCCTCCGCGCATGGGTTGGACTTCAGGTCTTATTGGGATCCCGCAGGGGTATCACCACCCTGCGGGACATCATCTACAGACAGGTGATCCTGTCCGGGGAAGGAACTCTAATAACCGTAATTGTTCTCGGAAATCAGTGCGTTGGCATCAATCTCGGTCTGAGGTATCGGAAGAAGGAGGTTCTTCTGCGCGAAAGCGGTGGAGATGGTTCCTCCGTTCTCGAGAACCCTGTCAGCGATAGTCGCACCGGGATTGGCCTTGTAAGCCTCGTCACCGAGAATCGTTATCTCGTGGTCGTTCTGGTGCTGGATGAGACCCTTGAAGATCTCAACACCGAACATTCTCAGGCTTTCGAAGTTGTTGGGCTCACCTGCGAACTCGAATATGAACTCCTTGGCGAGGCGCTCGGTGAACTCGCTCTTTGAAATCGAAGAAGACCAGTCGGCGGGCTCGGTCGCTCCGGATGCGGTCTTGCGGGCGCGGGCGAGAACCTGGTTCACAAGCGCGACAGCCGAAGAAGTGTTGCCAAGCTCGTTGTAGGTATCGGCGAGCAGGAACAGAAGCTCCGCATAGCGGTACACCATGAGGTTGTGGTGATCCCTGGTACCCACGGCGTTCTGGTCATAAAGCTTCTCAAATACGGGCCACCAGTTCTTGTTTCCGGTGCCTGAGAACTTTCCAGGAAGTTTCTTGACATTGTTGACATACTGATTGATTCCAGGACCACTATAGTTCTCAAGTTCCGAAACCGAAGGATTGGTAGGATCCGAGAGATACTCGTAAGGAATCCTTCCGGCAACCAGGAGTTTGGTTTCCTTGGCGGCACCCTCTACATTCTGTCCGTTCTGATGGGTGAAATAAGGGTACATGTAGGTAGAGTCATTGGCGCAAAGCGTGCTTCCGACCTGAGCCTTGGGATTGGCCTGGTTGTTACCGCCGCGGGTACGATACTGGCTCTGGTAGGTGTACTTGATACGGGGGTCGCCAATATATGTTCCGTAGTGGAGGTCAACGACCCACTTGTTTACATAGTACGTTCCCCATGCAATTCCGGATGTGGACGCCTGATGGGCGAACCTGTTGGAACCACGGTTGAAGCATGTGGTATTGTCGATGTTGAAGTTAAGCTGGAAGATAGCCTCGCTTGAGCCGTTCACATGGTCTCCCCAGAGGTTTGCATAGCTGCTCTCAAGAGCGTAGGGACCGCTGTTGTACACCTTCTCAAGATAGGTCTTGGCATTGGCGTAGTTGGTAGAGGCGTCGATTCCAAGACGTGCCATCATATGATATGTCTTGCCAAGGTATGCCATTGCCGCCCATGCATTAGCCCTTCCATCCTCCATTGCGGATGCAGACTGGGTAAGATTGTCAGCTGCGTACTTGAAGTCCTCGACAACCTGGTTGTAGACATCAGCCCTCGGTGAACGCTCGATCGCGATTCCATCGGATGATGATGCGGTGGTCTTGAGGGGCACATCTCCGAAATGGGTGGCGAGGTTGTAGTAGCACACCGCCCTTAGGAAGCGGGCCTCGGCTCCGTAGGTAGTCTTGATATCATCATCAAGTTCGCTAGCCTCTATCGAGGAGATGAAGGCGTTGGCCTCGGCGATTACCTTGTACATTCCGGTCCAAGGGTAGTCGGCCATTACGCTGGAAGGCTGGAGAGCCAGCGATGTCATAAGGTCCTGGTCCGAACCGTTGCGCATTCCGCAGGCAAGGCCGGACATTGCGATAGGGACCTCCTGCCACATCTGACCATATGCGTTTGTCGTGGTCATGTATCCGTAGCATCCAAGAAGAGCCTGCTCGGCGTTGGTCGCACTGGAGAACACAACCTGCGAGTTCTGGGTGTACTTGGGATGCTCGTCCAGGGCCTTGCTGCATGAGAAGGCGCTCAGGACGCAGATGCCGGCGATAAAGATTTTTGCTATATTTTTCATTTCGTAGTTCCTTTTAAATTAGAATGTGAGGTTCAGACCGAAGATGAACGAACGGGGTGTAGGATATGAGTTCATATCCACTCCGGGACGAAGTCCGTCGAAAGCGAAGGAGTTGACCTCGGGGTCGTAGCCGCTGTACTTGGTGATTATGAAAGCATTCTTCACAGATGCTGAGATCGTGGCATACTTGCAGCCGATCTTGCTTATCCAGAGCGAAGGAAGGCTGTAGGAGATGGTGATGTCCGAGCAGCGCAGGTAGCTTCCATCCTCGATGAAGCGGTCATATACGACTTTCTGGGCGGAATATATGCTTGAAGGATATGTTGCTGTAGCGTCATTGGTCGCTGTCCACATTCCGTCATAGGCCTTGCGGAGGATGTTGGCTCCGTTGCCCTGTCCGGGAAGGCCGATGTAACGGAGACCCGTGTTCATGATGTCACGTCCGTGCACTCCCTGGAAGCTTGCCGAGAAGGAAAGGTTCTTGTAGGAGAGGTTGGTGTTGAATCCGTAGGTGAAATCAGGGTTGGGATCGCCAAGGGTCGTACGGTCTGTCTCGTCGATTATTCCATCCTCGTTCACATCAACGAAATTGACATCTCCCGCAGAGGGGGTAACACCGTTGACGGAAGTGTAATATCCAGTCGATCCATCAGCCTTGATGTATTTGACTGCGGCAACTTCCGCTCCGTCGACAGTGACAGTTGTCAGGTCGCTAGTTGAAACGATGCCGTTGGTCTTGTAACCGTAGAAAAGTCCAGGGGCGTAGCCAACCATGAAGATATGGCCGTATCCGAAGTGGTCGCCGATGAAGTTTCCAAGGTAGCCGGTCTGCTCGCCGAGCGCTCCGAAGTCTGAGGGATCAAGTCCGAGCTTTGTGATCTTGGTCTTGTTGAAGCCGATGTTTCCGCCGACTGTCCACTTGAGGTCGTTCTTCTTTATGATGTTTGCGTTAAGCGTAAGCTCGACTCCGTTGTTTGTGAGCTCACCCTCGTTGTAGTAGGTTGTCGAGAATCCTGAAGAGCCAGGGAGCGAACGTGCTACGAGAAGGTCCTTGGTCTTCTTACGGTAGTAGTCGATGGTACCTGAAAGGACGTCTCCGAAGAGGCCGAAGTCCATACCGAGGTCAATCGTGGAAGTCTTCTCCCATGTGAGACCGTCGTTCTCGAGGTTGGTTACCACCATGGTCGTGAGGGCATTGCCATAAGGATCTGCGTAGATTATGTCACCGCCGCCGTACATGCTGAAGGTGGAATAGGGGTCTATACTCTGGTTACCGGTCACACCGTAGCTGAGACGGAACTTGAGGAAGGATATGGGCTCGATGCTCCTTATGAAGTCCTCCTGGGATGCGATCCATGCGAAGGATGCCGAAGGGAAGTATCCCCAGCGGTGTCCCTTTGCGAACTTGGAGGATCCGTCAGCACGGAGCGAAGCTGTGAAGAGGTACTTGTCATACAGTCCTAGGTTGACCCTTCCAAGGAATGACATCAGCTGGTAGTCTTTCTGGACGGGCTGCTTGTAGAGGATGGAAGAAGCCATGTGCATTCCGTTCTCGCGGAAGCCGGTTATCGAGAAGTTGGTTCCGACAACGTTCTTGTTCAGCCAGTTGTAATCCTCGTAGGTTGCTCCTGCGGTAGCATCGAAGGTGATGTTCTCGCCGAAGGTTGTCGTATAGGTGAAGATGTTCTCGACCGAGTAGTTGCTCTTTGAAAGGTTGCTATGGATGAGGTATCCCTGGTTGTTCATACCCTGATAGAGCTCAAGGCCCCACCATCTCTTGCGGTCGTTGTTGTTGAGGTTGCCACCGGTACGAAGGTCGTAGCGGAGCTTGTCGGTGATTCTCCATGTAAGTTCCATGGAAGCGTTGAAGGTCTGGTCTACGGCTATATCCTCATAGTCGTCAAGCCAGGAGAATACCGTCGTCTTGTTAAGGTCGGTGAGGCTGGGATCTCCGTCTGGCATCTCGAAAGGCACATAATCAAGCGCAGTACGTGATACCGCGGTCGTGGATCCACCGAGGGTGTTACCTCCGGCCATCATGTTGTTGCGGCGGATAGCTCCGGCAAGGGCGAGCTTCATGTCAACCCTGTCACCGAACTTGGCGCCGATGTTGGCCCTGAGGTTGCCCTGCTTGAGACCGGTCTGCTTCACAACGCCGTTTACATCCTGGAAGTTGGCGGATACATAATATGTAGCGCCGGGGGTTCCGCCGCTGACAGCGACACCGTACTTCTGTGAGAAGGCGGTGCGATATATCTCCTTCTGCCAGTCGCGGTTGGTAACCACATTGTAGGTAGAGGGATTGTTTGCATCGTACTCATCAAGAACATTGGAATAGACATACCTTACCTCGTTTCCTACGATATGGAAGGGGGTTCCTCCTGAAACCACCCTTGAGTTCGCATAGGCTGCATAGGTCTCAAGGTCGAGGACATCCATGAGGCGGGTAGGCTGCGCAAGTGTATAGTTGGCGCTTACCATTACCTTGGGCTTGCCCTGGGAGCCTTTCTTTGTGGTAATAAGGATGACTCCGTTCGCTCCGCGGGATCCGTAGATTGCGGTCGAGGAAGCATCCTTGAGGACTGTTATGCTCTCAATGTCGGCAGGGTTGAGGTTTGCCAGGGGGTCCTGGGCAATCTGGTAGTCATTGTCCTGGCCAGACTCTGCAAATTCACCGGTCGATGACTGGGGGATGTTGTCGATTACATAGAGAGGCTGGTTGTCTCCACGGAGCGAGGAAGCGCCTCGGATGGTAACCGAGCTAGCGGCACCAGGGGTGGAGGAAGCGCTGCTCACGACAAGACCCGCAACCTTTCCGTTAAGGAGGTTGTCAAGCGATCCGGCCTTCATGGCGTCCTCGTCCGAGGGCCTCATGCTGGTAAGCGCACCGGTAAGGTCTTTCTTGCGTGCGGATCCGTAGGCCACCACTACGACTTCGTCAAGCTTCTGGGAGTCGTCCTTGAGGACTACGTTGATAACGCTCTGGCTTCCGACTACGATCTCCTGGTCGGTGTAGCCCAGGCAGGAGAATACCAGTGTCGTGGAAGCGTCGGGGACTGTTACGGTGTAATTTCCATCGATGTCGGTAATGGCACCAGTGGTGGTTCCCTTTACCAGCACTCCGGCACCCGGGATTCCCAGGTTCGAAGAGTCATACACCGTTCCGCTGACTTGGATCTGAGCCATTGCCACTACTGAGGAGAGCAGCAGGCCAGCAAGCGAGAGATAGGTAAATTTTAGCTTCATGAAAATTTTGGTTATTAAAGTTGGTAAAAAGTGTATCCTTTTTGTTGTCGTGCGGTCTCATAGGGTCAAGGCCTTGCAGTGGTATCAAGGCGGCTTCGCGCCGCACACATTGGTCGTGTGCAAATATCCTTAATTAACTAAAACGTTTTGTCCGGAATCGTCCGAAAATGTTCCAAAATTGTTCAAACATGCCCTACAGTGCCATAAAATGCGTATATTCGTGCATGATACCTTTAGCATTACTCGCAGCGGCATCCCTGCCGAACATCGTATTCATAATGTGTGACGACATGGGCTACGGCGACCTCGCCTGCTATGGACAGCCATACATCAACACCCCGAACATTGACCGCATGGCACGCGAGGGGGTCCGCTTTACCCAGGCATACTGCGGCTCACCCGTGAGCGCTCCATCTAGGGCTTCGCTTATGACCGGGCAGCATACCGGGCACACCCACGTGCGCGGAAACAAGGAATACTGGAAGAACTCCCCAAAGGTCCGCTATGGTGAAAACGTCGACTACGGCGTAGTCGGGCAGGAGCCCTACGACCCCCAGAGGCCGATAATTCCCGAACTCCTGAAGGGAAGGGGGTACACCACCGCCCTTTTCGGCAAATGGGCCGGAGGATACGAGGGAAGCGTCTCCACCCCAGACAAGAGAGGGATCGACGAGTTCTACGGATACATATGCCAGTTCCAGGCGCACCTCTACTACCCCAATTTCCTGAACCGCTACAGCAAATCCAAAGGCGATGAAGGCGTAAAGAGGATCACTCTCGAAGAAAACATTCCCCATCCCATGTTCGGGGAAGGCTACGAAAAGAGGACGCAGTACTCGGCCGACCTCATCCACAGGGAAGCCATGGAGTTCCTGGGAAGGCAGGATGGAGAGAAGCCTTTCTGTGCTTTCCTCACCTACACCATACCCCATGCGGAGCTCCGCCAGCCGGAGGACTCACTCCTATCATATTATAAGGAAAGGTTCAATCCCGACGGATCGTATGCAGGGGGCAAGTGGAGCAGGTACAACCCTGTCGAGCACACCCACGCCCAGTTCGCTGCAATGATAACAAGGCTGGACACATATGTCGGGGAGATTCTCCAGCTTCTGAAGGACAAGGGGCTGGATGAGAACACACTTGTGATATTCACATCCGACAACGGTCCCCACGAGGAAGGAGGGGCAGACCCTACCTTCTTTGGCAGGGACGGAAAGCTTCGGGGGCTGAAAAGGCAGACCTACGAGGGCGGAATCCGCATCCCGTTCATCGCCAGATGGCCAGGGACCATATCCCCAGGCAGGGTCGAAGACACCCAGATAGCATTCTACGATGTCATGCCGACCTTCTGTGAAATTACCGGTGCTACATGCCCGGTAACTGACGGAATCTCCTTCCTCCCTACCCTGAGCGGAAAGGGAAGGCAGAAAAAGCACAGCTTCCTGTACTGGGAATTTCACGAAACAGACCAGATCGCCCTGAGGCAGGGAGACTGGAAAATGGTGGTGATAGAGGGAGTGCCGCACCTGTACGACCTCTCAAGGGACATACATGAAGACCATGACGTCGCCGCAGAAAATCCCCGCAGGGTCAGGAAAATGGTAAGACGCATACTCCGGGAGCACAAGGAAGGAGACCCCTTCTTCAAAGTGACGCTCCCTGCGCTATAGAGAACAGCTGGTAGAGGATCTTTCCCGTAGCCAGGCTATCCTACGATCTCCTCTTTCCAGTCACTGATGTTATGGACATTCTCACTGGATGAGAAGTTTATGGCCAGCTTGTGGATTTTCATCCCTTTCACATCCACGAGGGGCAGGAATTTCTGGATATACTGCCTGTCATCTATCTGGGACATTGCCTCAGCGCTTGACTTATTCAGTTTGAACTCAATCACGTATAGATGGTTTCCAGCCCACAGGACTCCATCGATACGTCCTACGTTCGTCAGGCTCTCCGAATCCATGCGAAGCCCGGTATCCTTCAACATGCAGTGGATGACAGTGTGGAAATAGCTTTCTCTGTCACCATGAAGAGTCGTGGGGATATCTGCGATATATGTCTTCATGGCATCTATCATGTCAGATGTACGGCCTTCGACTGCCGCCTTGCGCGCATTCCTAAGTGACGACCTCGCGACAGAAGGTACATACAATTTTGACAGAAGATCATCGAATGACGACTCTACCTCGTAATTTGGGAATCTCAGCGTGCACTCATCCATCGACATAGGCACCCTCTCACCAAGTGTAAGATAGCCGCTCTGATAGAGAAGCTGATATATCCTGTCGTCATCAATGACATCATCCGTAAGCTCGCTGATGTCAAACATCTCGAACGAAGTTGAAGCGAGGGTGGCCCCTGCCACATTTGACAGCATCAGGTGATTCTGCCTGAGAAGTTTCACAAGATACTTCGGCGAGCCTGTCGAGAACCAGTAGTTCATGAACTTTCCACCTTCCTTGAAGAACCTTCCAACAGACACAGGGTTATAGACGGTCGGAGCGTCAGGAGAGAATCTCAGACCATCATACCAGCGCTTTATTTCAGATACGGTCTCTTCCCTGTCCAATGTCCTCTCCCCCACTCCACGAACCCCGGACTGTACCACCTTGTCAATCCACTCGGAGAAATTGTCCTCCAGCTCATCCTGTGTGTATCCAAACATGCATGCATAGTCACTACTCATGCTCAGGTCCGTAAGGTTGTTAAGAGTGCTGAACATGGACACCTTGGAGAATTTGGTGATACCGGTGACAAATACGAAACGCAGACGGGATTCAGAAGTTTTTATCATCTCGTAGAAGGAATCCATAAAATTTCGCACATCCTCTGCCTTGACGCCATCCTCTATGACATCAAGCATCGGCTTGTCATACTCGTCAATGAGTATGACTACTCCCTTCCCGTATTTTGTGTCAAGTTTTTTGATGAGTTCCTTGAAGGCTCCTGCCGGGCGGGGATTTTCAAGCAAGACACCATACTTCGAAGCTATCTCGCAAAGTGTGCTGTGAAGGTCTTCCGCAAACACTTCAAGGGAACTCTTCTCTATTCCCGCAAAGTCAATATGTATTACGGGATATGTCTCCCAGTCGTATTCGACAGAATCCATGTAAAGCCCTCGAAAGAGGTCCCGCCTCCCTTGGAATATGGAGTCCAGGGTAGACACCATGAGGCTCTTTCCGAACCTACGTGGACGTGATAGGAAAAACTGCCCATCAGGGTCCGTGAGCATTTTGTATATGTACATCGTCTTGTCCACGTAGAGAAGATCATCCCTGCGAAGACTCTCAAATGTGAACCTTGACGTAGTTATGTTTTTCATCAGGAGTCGTTTTTGAACATTTCAAAGATAGGCATTTTTATGAGAAAAGACAAAGAGTGACAGCATGCATGTGGGTCCAATTCCATATTTATAAATGTCCGCAGGGACATGATATGTCATGCTCGCATTGGATTTTTCCATCCTGTCTGGTATCTTTGCATAGGAGAGGGCCCATCCCTTTCCTTTCAAGACATGAGATGCGTAATACAGAGAGTGAATGAAGCTTCAGTCACAATTGGCTCGCACGTGAAATCGTCCATCGGAAGAGGCCTTCTGGTGCTTCTCGGCGTAGGAAGTGACGACACCGCCTCCGACATAGACTGGCTCGTCCGCAAGATAGTGGGCATGAGGATATTTCCCGATAGCGAGGGAGTCATGAACATTAGCGTGCAGGACATCTGCGGAGAAGTCCTTGTCGTAAGCCAGTTCACCCTTATGGCATCATGCAAGAAAGGGAACCGCCCTTCGTATGTGAATGCGGCTCCCCACGAGATTTCAATACCGCTCTACGAGGAGTTCTGCTCAAGGCTCTCATCGGCCCTCGGTCGCGAAGTAGGCACGGGTGAGTTCGGTGCTGACATGAAGGTGTCCCTTGTAAACGACGGGCCCGTCACAATCTGCCTCGACTCGAAGAATCCCCTCTAGCAGATTGCCTCGAAGTCCGGGGTGAAGTTCTTCTGTATCATGAGGGCGAAAAGGTTGGCTATCTCCTTTTTCGAATAGCCGAACACGTTCTCCCCGAGGTCGTATGCGAGTTCCACCTCGTTGCGGCTCAGTTTCTTGTCCGATATGATGAGGTTCAGCATGTAGATGAACATGTCCTCCCTCATGCTGGGGTTAATCTGCATTATCTTCTTCACGGCCTCGTTGAAAAGGGATACCACGTCCCCTTCGTTCACCGAATCCAGGTACTCTATCGGGAACATCTGGTAGTCGGCCAGAGTGTTCAGTATATGGTGGTACTCTTTCTGGCTTATCGCCCCGTCCGCGGATGCTATTATAAGGCCCGCGGTCGCGATGAACTGCGCCAGGTACTTGTCCAGCTCGGTGTTGCGGATCTTAAGAAGGATTCCGATGAGGTCCTCCATCTTCTTTTCAAGCTCCTTGTTCGTCTTGCAGGTAGCGTAGAGGTTGAGGGACTGCACCCTTATGGGGTTAACCGGATGGTCGGCAATGTTTATCCCCTCGTCCTTGAGGAAGTAGTCCAGCCTCTTGAGGTTGTCCTCGAGGAATATGTCCATGTTCATGTTTATCTTGCTCATGTCAAGGCCGGAGGTCATCTTGAAGAAGGCCGACACGCATACCTTGAGGTCCGGGACGGACATGTAGCCGTACCTGTCGGCGACCAGTTCGGAAAGGTTCTGCCACAGGTGCTCCTTGTACTGGAGCATGATCGGCATCGTCCTTTCGTCAGGGAATATGAAATTTATCAGCCGCAGGAGCGCCGTATCCTTGTTTATCAGGTGCCCCAGCTCATGCCCTACGACAAAGCGAAGCTCGTCGTCGTCCATCAGCTCGATAAGGGCTGAGTTGATGTTCACGATATGGGGCTGCCCCTTGGTGTCGGAAGCCAGGGAGAAGGCGTTCACGGAAGAGTCCCCGGTTATGTAGAAATCTACGTCATCCTTGAAATCCAGCTTCTGCTTCACTCCGTAGAAAATGTCATAGAGATGGGGCATCAGCCTTTTCTCGACCTTGAAGCTGTGACCTTCCATGGACGAGCGGAAGTAGCTGTCGTTGGAAGACGTCGTGGCCTGGCGGAGAACCTTCTCCACTATCTTGCCCTGAAGGGCTTCGTAGAGCTGCTTTGAAAGCTTTCGCTCCAGTGATATCTGAGGTTTTAGCATGTGTTATGTGGTTATTGTGATAAAGATAGGCGTTTCCCTTGAAAAAAGCAATCCGCTTTCACTCCCATCGGACAAAGAAAGCGCCCCACGGGCATAGGAAAACCCGCGCGAAGCTATCTGCTTATGGGACCGCTTCCCAGCATCTGTCCCTCGGAATCGTACCAGACGGCGAACTGTCCCGCGGTGACTCCCCTCTGTGGGGAATCGAAAAGAACGTATATGCCGCTGCATGGATCCCCGTCCCCGGGGGTTCCGCGCACTATGAGCGTGGCGTCCTGAAGGGGCTGGCGGTAGCGGATCCGCACCTTCATCCTAAGGATGTCTCCATCCTTGAAGGACAGGTCCTCCCTTATGTAGTGGGCCTCTTCGTGCAGGATCCTCAGGCAGCTTCGGGAAAGTCCCTTGTGGGTGTGCCCCTCACCTACATATATTATATTGGAAGGGATGTCCGTTGCGATAACGAAAACAGAGTCCTTGTGGCCTCCGATGCCAAGGCCCTTCCTCTGCCCTATCGTATAGAACTGGGCCCCGTCATGCTTTCCGAGGATGGCGCCCCATGGGTTGTCCTTGTAGCGCGTCTTTTTCTGATGGTGCTTTCCGCTGCGGTATGTCTCAGTCTCGAACCTTATCTCTGAATACGATACTGGTGCCGATAGAGTAAGAAGATCCTCGGATGGAAGCCTGGATATCTTTTCCTCCGAATATATGTTCCTGTCCCCTGTAGGAGTGCTCTTGTCCTCGGAAATGTAGGAAGTCACCATGTTGGCAGGCGAGCCGTCAGCGGTAAGGGATGAAAGGATCTCCTTCTGCCTGTTGTAGAGTGGATTGCTGGAATAGAATTCGTCAAATACCTCGACAACGTCCCCTTCCTTTGGAGAGAGCTTCTGCGAAAGGAAGGTGGGAAGGTCCACCTTGCCGACAAAGCATATCCCCTGGGAGTCTTTCTTGTCGGCTGAAGGAAGGTCGGCCTCGTGCGCGATGGTCCTCACTTCACTCTTGAGGAGGTCTCCTATGGGGAAAAGTGCCTTCGAGAGCTGCTCCTGGCTAAGCTGGCAGAGGAAGTAGCTCTGGTCCTTCCCAGGGTCCCTGCCCTGGAATATCCTCTGCACGGTACGCCCGTCAGGGAGTGTCACCTCATCCTTTATGCAGTAGTGGCCGGTGGCCACCATGTCGGCCCCAAGGCTTTTTGCGGCATTCATGAAGGCATCGAACTTTATCTCCCTGTTGCACAGCACGTCGGGATTGGGGGTGCGGCCGCGCGAATACTCGTCGAACATGTAGTCGACAACCCTTTTGCGGTACTCCTTCGACAGGTCCACGAAATAGAACGGGATTCCTACCTTTCGCGCCACCAGCTCGGCCACATACCTGTCCTCCTCCCACTCACAGTCTCCGTGGAGTGTGGCGTCGGCATCATGCCAGTTCTGCATGAACATCGCGAATACATCATAGCCAGCCCTCTTGAGAAGAAGGGCGGCAACCGAAGAATCGACTCCGCCGGATAGGCCTACGCAGATTTTCATATGCTACTGAATGTGAATGTGTCGAGTAAAGGGTACGAAAAAAGGGAAAGCTTGGCACATCGCACCGCTACGACCTCCTACCCTTGCTACCTTCCGGTCCTGGGGGAATTCAGAGGGAGCTGGTCGTGTACGACTTTCCCTATGCAAATGTACGACTTTTTGGGGAATCGGCAAACAAAACGGCACATTAACCGCTTCCACGTGAGCCTCGCCTTCCGAAGCCGCCCTAGTCCAGGGATGTGAATATCATCGGGAGCATGTCGTCGACCTTGGTGAATTTCCAGATCTTCTTCGCCCCGTACATGATGACCGCGATCTTGTTTGAATGTATCTTCTGATACTCGGCCATGACCTGCAGGCATGCCCCGCAAGGGGTTGCAGGGTCGTCACAGATGGTATATTCCGGTCCTCCGGCTATCGCGATTGCAACGATAGGAGTCTTGGGATACATGTGACCGGCTGCGAAAAACGCCGTCCTTTCGGCGCAGAGGCCGGAGGGAGATGCCGCGTTCTCCTGGTTTGATCCGGTGACGACCTTCCCGTCCTCGAGAAGCACCGCGGCCCCGACATTGAACTTCGAATAGGGGGCGTAGGAGTTCTTCTGCGCCTTTTCCGCCTTCTTCACAAGGGAGCGGTCCTGCTGTGAAAGTTCATCCAGGGATGAGTACTCAAAGTATTCTATTTCAATCTTTTTCTTCTCCATTGAAAAATGTGGCTCATTGGTTTGGATTCCAAATATAGAAAAGTTTTTCGTAAAACGTTCAAATTGACCTCCAAAAATGCCCGGTAGTGCAAAAAAGGAGCCATCCGGCCCCTCTTTCTCTCATATTCCAATTGCGAGTTTCCTATTCCTGGGACTCGCCCTCCTCATCCGAAGGAGTATTCTCTTCCGGTTCCGGTTCGGGACAGAGGTATCTCTTTGCCGCAAGGGCGCAGTTTATTCCGTCAATTGCGGAAGTTACGATTCCGCCAGCATATCCGGCGCCTTCCCCGCAAGGGAACAGACCGGGAATCGTGGTGCAGCAGAAGGTATCGGGATCACGGACAACCCTCACCGGAGACGAAGTCCTGGACTCCACTCCGAGAAGAAGGGCCTCGTTTGTGAAGTACTGCTTCATGCCGTGACGGGACACCTGCTCGAAGGCGGAAGCAAGGCGGCGGGCCACAAATGAAGGCAGGAGACTGTGAAGCGGGGCTGATACTACGCCAGGCTTGTAGGAAGTCTCCGGAAGAGTCTGCGAGACGACTCCGTTGCAGAAGTCAAGCATTCTCTGGGCAGGTGCGGCAAGGGGATTTATGGAGGGGTCCTCCTTTCTCTTTTCGGCTATGAAATCATTCATAGTCTTCTCCACATCGTGCTGGAAATCAAGCAGCGAGAAAGGTCCGTCTCCGTACCCTTCACCCTCGTCCCCGGGCTCTATCTGGACTACCACGCCGGCATTTGCCCAGCGGGAGTTGCGGGCCGAGTTGCTCATTCCGTTAAGGACGGTCTCACCGTCTGAGGTAGGAGTTGGGACAAGGATTCCGCCGGGGCACATGCAGAAGGAGTACACTCCCCTTCCGATCTCTTTTGCGTTCTCCTGTTCCACGGGCGCATCTTCCTCAATAGGCTCTGCGTTCATCTCCTCTTCGCTCTCCTCAGGAAGGTCCTCCTCCAGGACTACGTTCTCGACAAAGGAGTACTCTGCGGCAGGCATGCCTTCCTCCCACTGTCCGCGGTAGCGGATCTTGTTAATGAGGGACTGCGGATGCTCCACCCTGACTCCGAGGGCGAATCCCTTCGGCTGGAGCTCGGCACCCTTTTCCTGCAGCATCATGTACATGTCCTTTGCGGAATGTCCCATGGCAAGGATCACGGCAGAAGCCTTGAATGTCTTCTTTGGCATCTTCTCAGATGAAGTGTCGGTGCACTTTACGTTGAAGGAGCCGTTCTTCAGTTTCACTATGTCGTCGACCCTGGTCGAGAAATGGTACTCTCCGCCCATCTGCTCAATGGTCTTTCGGATGTTCTCGACAAGGCGCGGAAGCTTGTCCGTCCCAAGGTGCGGGTGGGCGTCTATGAGGATGGCGGGATCCGCCCCCATCTGGACGAAACGGTAGAGGATCTCCCTTACATCACCCCTTTTTGAGGAACGCGTGAGAAGCTTTCCGTCAGAGAACGTTCCGGCACCGCCCTCTCCGTAGCAGTAGTTGGATTCAGGGTTTACGATACCCTCGCGAGAAGCGGCTGCAATGTCCTTCTTCCTTCCGTGGACATCCTTCCCCCTTTCAAGGACGATGGGTCTGAACCCGAGGGAGAGAAGCTTCAGGGCAGCGAACATTCCGGCGGGGCCGCAGCCGACGACAATCACGTCGCCAAGGCTCCCCTCGTGGACGTCCTTGAGCTCGGGAAGCTCGTACTCGCCCTGGTACTCGCGGGCGTAGTAGGCCTCTATCCTGTATACCATCTTCACATCCCCGCGTGCATCGATCGAGCGGTGGGCTATGCGGCACACCGCATCGGGGCGCATCATCATGCTCTGGTAGGACTTCGTGGGGTCCACTACGTTAATGACCGAATTGCGGCGAAGATGCAGCACCTCGGCGGCCATCTCCCTGATCTTGTCCTCACGGGGCATCCTGCCGACGGGGCAGGTGATTTCGAATGTCTTCATCTATCTTGAGTAGTATGTTGTATGTTCCTAGTAGTCTGCGAGTCTTGCAACCGGAGCGATATCAAGCGGAGTCCTCTCCCCGGCAAGGAAATGGTAGTGTCCTGCGACAGCTATCATTGCGGCATTGTCGGTAGTGAACTTGAGCGGCGGGAGGAATCCCCTCCATCCCCTCTTCTTTCCTTCAAGGAGCATCCTCTCGCGAAGGGCGCTGTTAGCCGCCACGCCACCGCCTATGGCTATGTCCCTTATTCCGCTCTGGCGGGCTGCCTTTGTGAGCTTGTCCATAAGGATGTCAACGAGTGTTTTCTGGAAAGATGCGCAGATGTCCTCCTTGTTCTTCTCCAAGAAATCCGGATCTTCCTTCAGGCGGTCCCTTACAAAATAGAGAAGCGATGTCTTCACGCCTGAGAAGCTGTAGTCAAGCCCAGGGATATGGGGCTTGGCGAAGGAGAACCTCTCCGGGTCGCCGTTTTTGGCAAGGCGGTCAATGACCGGTCCGCCAGGGTACCCGAGGCCGAGCATCTTGGAGCACTTGTCGAAGGCCTCGCCTACGGCATCGTCTATGGTCTTTCCCATTATTTCGAAGGTGAGCGGATCGGACACCTTCACTATCTGGGAGTTCCCTCCCGAAGCCAGAAGGCACAGATACGGGAACGATGGCTCCACGACCTCCTTTCCTTCCTCCCTTATGAAGCATGCAAGGACGTGTCCCTGAAGATGGTTTACCATGACAAGGGGCTTTCCAAGGGAAAGGGCCAGGCCCTTCGCGAACGAGGTTCCCACAAGCAGCGACCCAAGGAGTCCGGGGCCTCTTGTGAACGCTATCGCATCAAGGTCCTCGCCTCTTACCCCGGCCTTTGCGAGAGCCTGGCTTACGACCGGCACGATGTTCTGTTCGTGCGCCCTTGAGGCCAGTTCGGGGACGACTCCGCCATAGTCCTTGTGGACCTGCTGGCTCGCTATCACGTTGGAAAGCAGGACGCGGTCACGGATTACCGCCGCCGAAGTATCATCGCAGGATGACTCTATTCCGAGAATAAGTGTAGACATAGACCTTGTTGATTGACCATCTTACAATGGAAACGGCTGCAAAGTTAGCGAAATTATGGAAGTTAATACTTTGATAACCTTTCGTTTCCATTAAAACCCTTTCTAGGGTACAAAGATACGTTTTTTCTGAAAAATAAAAGATTCTGGAGCGTGGAAAAGTATCGAAAAAGGTGTGGAAAAATCAAAAAATTCCACACCTCGCAAAAATAACGAGGGGAGAAGAGCTCTAAAGAGGTGCATGGTGCCTCTCAGGTTACGAAAGAAAAGTGTTATCTTTGCGATACGATACGACATACCGTTGCCGTGTCGAAAGATAACTCAATGCGAGCGCAGATGCCGTGAAGGTACCTGCGCTTTTTTCTTATTTAATTGTCAAGCAATACTTTACGGGGGGGGTACCCAAAATATCTTCTTCCGTTGATACGCACCTGATGCATCTAATTTTTTTTCGTGATTTTTACCTAAAGCAAAACTACAGGTAAATTAATGTAAAAAATTATCTTCGATTTATTTGATTCGTTAAAATTCTTTTCTTATCTTTGTATCAACACGAAATAAAAGGATGTTTTAGTGGCCTTGAGCCTGCATCGGTCCGTTATTTCTCTCATGAATTGTCAGAGAGAAGTATGCGGACTTTTTCGTTTTATATCTTGTTTATACTATAAATTTTAAAAAATGAACTCGATTGTAATGTTAAACAAGTCTGACCTCCTAGAGGCTATTAGGGTAGTAACCGAAGAAGCAGTCGCTCCGCTAAAGGAGATGCTAGAGGCGAGTTCTACCGCCACAACCTCTGCGAAGTATCTAACTAGAGATGAGGTGTGCAATGCTCTTCGCATTTCCCGACCTACCTTTCATAAGCTTGTAAGAGATGGAGTGCTCAACATAACCAAGCTGGGCAGAAAAACTTTGGTAGATGCTGCCGAGCTAGAGCGAGTCAGTGAAAACTGGCGAAAGTACGACCGATAGAATTAGAAAAAAAAGGCCCACCGTAAAAAGTGGACCTCTAATAAAAACAAACTACGACATGAACAAAGGTACGAAATATCTTGAAAAAACGCAGGGAGGACTGTTGTTCTATTCACTAAAAGCAGTCACGGACCATATTATTGAGTATGGCATGGTACACGGCTACGTGAGCACCCCAGTTAGGAACGGATTTGGCGATTTTTACGATGAGATGCGGGGCGTGCTTACACCAACCGCAGAGGGAATACAAACATCCCATAACGGGAACTATTGGAAATGGACCACTTGCTACATCTACGATGAGATAAGGGGAGCTTTTATCGCACACAAAGGGGTGCCTACCAACTTTATGCCGATAGCTCCCTATGCTCCAGTGTGCTACACTCGCATTAACCTTGATGAGAGCATCAAGGATGAGCTCAGAAGGGAATTGTGGGAGGACTGGGGTAGATGTCGTGACGAGGGCACCCTTAAGATATTCTTTTGGCGCGATATGAGATTCGACTTCGTTCCAACCGCGATAGCTAGGGCCCCGCTAGACTTGCGCAGTAAGCTTCCTACTGGGGAGTTCTACTATGCGGAGGATATCGGGAATAGTTCCGATGATTGGGAGAAATTTAGAGAGGTCGTGCAGAATGGGGTACGGATAGCCGCCGATGGCAGCGTGCGAACTGGGCTCGCTGCAAGGATGCTGGATGTAAACTCTCCTTTCGCTCGGACCTCTGACACGCTCCTTTCCATTGCAGGTGTGCCGTTCATTACGCGGGGGAACCTGAGTTGCCTGAAGGGGGCTCCAAAAGCGGGAAAATCCACCATTAATTCTGTCATTGTTGCGGTGTGCGAGAGCGGAGTGCCGTACCTTAATATCGAGGGGAGGAAGCTCGATGTCCTCTTCATTGATACCGAGCAGAGCGAGGAACAGTCCATCTACGTTGCCCAACGAGCCAAGATGATGGCAGGTGTGAATACCCTTAAGAACGTTCAAGTGCAGTGGCTGCGCATGGACCCGCCAAAAACGAGGATGAAGTTCATCGAGGAGGCACTTGACGAGTACCGCCCCGACCTAGTGCTCCTTGATGGCGTTTCTGACCTTGCTACTTTGGGAGTGAACGATGCGGAAGAGGCGCAGAGCATCGTTACCACCCTGACGATGTTATGCACGGAGTACCGCTGCGCGATGCTCGCCGTTATCCATACTAACACCTCGGATGATGCAGGGAAGGCGAGGGGGCACTTGGGAAGTGAACTGGAAAGAAAGTGCGAGTCGGTCCTGACTTTGACAAAGGACAGCGACACCGAGATTTTCACACTCGCGCCCGCATACATGAGGGGAGGGAATTTCCCGAAGTTCAACTTCAGAATGGATGCGCGAAAGATACCCTACCTCACCGATGATGAGCCGATGCCAAAGAGCCAAAAATCAAAGTCAGGCCGCCCTCACCGAAGAGCGCAGACCGCCGAGGAAATCCTCTTTCACGGCATGGAGCTAGGCAAGGAATACACTAAGCAGGAACTGGAGAAGATAGTAACCGATGGGGGCAGGAGCGATAGGTCTTTCAGGGATGCTCTTTCTAAGCTCATGAATTCTTTTGCCATCGTACACCACACCTCCACTGACAAGTATTACCTGCGGGAAACTGAGGCAGGGGGAGGGGCCTAGTTGGATGCGGGGGGGAGGTAGGCTCTTTCCTAAAGGAAAGAGAGCCTCCCCTCCCCGCCCGCGAAAAAACATAAACCTAGAGGCAGGACACCTCCCCCGTGAGGCTCCGCCCCGCACCAAAAATGAACGTAAAATGAAAAAAGAAAAACAAACAAAATACCCTCCTACGGTCACGTTCAGTCAGACCGACCTCGCCCTCATGGTTGCCGTTGCTTTTCCTGCCGTGAATTGGAAAACGATTTACAACCTAGCGAAGGGAGTCGCACCCGATACTCCCCAGTTCGATGCCACCGTGAGCCGATGGAAAAACCTCGATTCCACCCAAAAGAGGATGGCAGAAATCAAAGCTTCCTACGATGCTTCCCGCCCTGCACTCTCCATCGATGATGCATATTCAGGGGACACGGAATTGTTCTCACGAAAGGAGCTCCTAGTGCAACTTCATAAGCAGTTCGCCATAGCGCAGGAGCCAAAGCTAAGGACCGACATTTTGATGAAGATTGCGGACCTCGAACGATTCAAGGATACGGATGGAACGAGGGAGCCGCCGAAAAGATACTACCTCCCCCTCACGTGCAAGGACTGCCGACTTTACCAGTTGGGAGAGCAGGGAATTCAGGACTTTCTAGTAAACAACGAAAAATCGCTCGCCAAATAAGTAGCGATAGGTTTAATTTCAACTTTTTAAGTTTATGAAAAAGACATTTTTCAAAATCGGGGATGGCTCCATGTTCTATAGGGACACGGACTCCACCACCCACCTCGATGCTCAGGTTTTCGAGCTCGACCGCTTCCTCTCCACCGTGCCCCTCCGTTGCGAGGGCATGGGGTACTCTTTCACCGATTCGTACTTCATGGCAGGGGTGCTCTTCTATGGCTCCACCTACCTTGCGGCCCATGCCACCGATGCCTTCATTGATGCGATTCGGGAGATTCGCGAGATTCCCTCTTCCATGAGAGCCGACATGATGCGATCCATGCCTCTCACCCTGCCTGAAGAGGTCACCGCCGAGGCCGACTCCATGAGCAGGGCCTTCCATGCGATTGCGGATGAGTTCATCTTCCCTCTTACTGAGAGCGACCTTGTGTACAAGAACGGATTTCTTTATGTTGGATACGACTACCTTCACCGCGCTAGGACCTTCTTCACCTTCCCAGTGGATGATGATATGATTGCCGTTGCCGTTGAGGATGGGCTGAAAAATGGAACACTTTAGAATAGAAAAACTTATGAAAGAATTAATACGAAAAAACAAAAAAACATTCCTTGTCGATAGCGATAATATCGAGAAGATGCGAATGGCGGTAAAGGGACTTAACGAGTTCCTCTCCACCCTGCCCGCCACCTCCACCGCTTGCGGCTACGAGCCCACCGAGGATGTACTTAAGGGAATTCTCTCCAAAGGGGAGAACTATGTCACGGAGCGAGTCCGCACCGACTCCCTTAACGCTCTTAAGGCGATAGGAATTCCTCAGTGGCAGGCCGAAACCATTACGGAGCAGACCGCCTCCAAGATTCCTGCATACTTCACAAAAGCGTGTGCAGATGCTAGGGCCCATTACTCTGAACTAATTAAAGAATTTGCCATCCGCCCAAAGATGGAGGACATCGAATTCAAGAACGGATGTCTACGCCTGAAGGACTCCTTCATGGAGGATTTCGAGAAGCTGCACACCATCGAGCTTCGCAACGACCATATCGAACTAGCGCAGGACCTCCTTGATGTCGCCATGCGACTTAAGGAGATTGAGTCAAAGGGCCTATTCACCCGCGACTCGCGAGAGGGGAAAGGGGTGCTTTCGCTGCTTGTCGAGAGCGACTCTCCCGACCTTGACTTCGTACTCCTACGAATGGAGGACATGATGCGAAAGCATATGCTATTCATTACCAACAAGTAGCATATGGAGCCTATGTCACTTTTCGTTATAGCATTGGTAACTATCATCGTTGCCATGCTCACACTAGAGAACAACTAAATAATTAATTATTAATCTTTTAAAATATTTTAATATGGAAAATTTAATGGAATTTGCTAACGTTTTGCAGGGACTTACATCGGTCGTTGCTCAACTAGTGGAGCGTGTGGACCACCTCTCCGCACCTACTAGCGGCAACCACCCTACCAACACCGAGGACATCGAGGCTGCGCAGGAAAAGCTCAGGAAGGCATACGAAGAGAAGATGCGCTCCTTGCCCATCGACTACGACCGCATCAAGAGGAACTTATATCGCCCAGAGCAAAAGCACTAGCCCAGTGCTTACCGCAGGGGGATGGAGATGCACCATCCCCCTTTTGAAAAGCCCTAATTTTCGATTTAAGACACTTTCTCTGATTCAGTGAACAACTACACTACACGAAGCGATAAAATACAGGAGAACGGAAATAAAGGGCATTTTGAAAGGGATGGCGGATTGTCGGGATGAAATGTTTCTCGCTAATCGCAAGAAATCCCTTTATCTTTAACAAAAGCATTAACTAGCCATATGTTAATTTCCCCACAATTTTCAAGGCCCTTAACACGACCGCCTCCCCTCCGTAAACGCGGCAAATGCAGCCCGAATGGATTTCATCTGATATGGCACCCTCCCGCCGTGTGGGGTGCTTTCTCTTTATCATAGTGGAGATTGTACGCCGCCGACCTTTGACTTCCTGATAAGGCCGTTTCCGTGCGATTCAGTGGATATGAAAAGGGCCTCCCGAAAAAAAGGAGGCCCTTGTCTGTCATTGTTTTGGATGAGGTGCGGGACTACCCACCGCCCACCTCGGTTGAGCCCTACTCCCTATGCGAATAGGGCGGGGTTTTGCTCCCTGATCCTCTTCGCCCTCTCCCTCTTTTCAGCCTTGATGTAGCGGTTGAGCATCTGAACTGACTTGTGACCAGTTATCGACATGATGTCCTCATGCGCAAGACCAAGCAGGTACATCCGTGTCGCACCAGTTCTGCGTGCAGTGTGGGTGCATATGAAGTTATACTTTGGCCCTCTCTCTCCGTTGATTGTCACCTCATCATCTATTCCTGCCATCCGAGCTATAGCACGGATATACTCCGTGAACGAATAACGATTTATCGAGCCCATTCCTTCAGGGTATTTCTTCAGGATGTCATGCAGCTTGGATGAGCAAGGGATAATTACTTCCTCATCGGTCTTTTGTTGGATTACCCTGACAACCAGTCCATCCTCATCGATATATACATCCTTAAGTCCGAGCTTGGAATAATCCGAGTATCGCTGCGCAGTGTAAATACCTACCATGAACATATCCCTCGCGAGCTCCAGCCTATCCGATGAAGTCCTCACGATGTCGTACTTCTTTAGATTCTCTGACGATAGGTCCACGCTCAGGAAGCGGTTGATTTCTTCCTCGGTTAGATAGATGTTTTCTACCTCCTTAGTGCTAATGCAGAACTCTCCCGATGCGAAGAAGGAACTTTGCTCTATCCCCTCCCTGCGCGCATATCGCAGTATCGTGTGTATATAGGTGATTGTGTTCGCGCAATAGTTGTGCGAGTAGCCCTTTCCCTCCATGTAGGCGTAGAAATCATCCCTCCATCCGAGGGTGAAGTCCGACCAGTCCATGCAGACCTTGCGGTCCTTCTCATAGCTTAGAAGCATATCCATTGCGCTATCCCAGCACTTGCGAGTTCCTTCGCTTACAACCTCGCCCTTATGCCTCATGCTCGCTATCCTTTCGCGCTCCCTGAACTGCGACAGATAACTATGCAGGGTTATGCGCTTCGCTTCCTCTTCCTTCGCCTTCAGTTCCGCTTTTATGCGCTCTTGCTTCTCTATTCTCTCACGATTGAGGATGCCGTCAATGATTGCGTTCACCTCATCATTGCAGAGTCCATCATGCGGTTTGATAGCGGATAGCTCCTTTGCGATTTCCGCAACCTTCAGGTCAAAGTTGCCGTTCATTTCCGACCATCTGATGCGCTTTTTGGATGTAACATCCATGTTCCACACCTCACTAGAGCAAGTGTAGCCCTTGAGCTTGCGGTCAATGTCCACAAAGGAAGTCTTTTTACCATCCTTTAAACCAGTAACACGAAAACGAATGTAGATTGATTCGTTGCGAAGATTGAATTTTACCGTTGCCATGATTCTTAAGATTATTTAAAAATTGATAACTCGTTTGTCTTATCTAACTATATGCAAGTTACTAAAAATTCCTGAAACGACAAAGGTTTTATGTCAAAAAATGTGGAAAGAGTGTGGATTTTTTCAAAGGTAAGTAAAAACTTTTTCGTAACTAATTGAAAATAAGTAAATTATATTTCATTATGCATAATTAGCGAAATTATGTCTAAATTTGTAGTTTGTGAACGATTCTCCGAAACGCTCCGTGGCAAAAAAGGTGCTGCGCGTTGCAGGCTGGCTGCTGCTGGCCTTGCTGGTAGTCCTTCTGGGATGCGCAATTGCGATACAGTCCCCGAAGGTCCAGACCCATATTGCCCAGAGGGTCACCCAGAATCTGCAGAAGAAACTGGGCGGGGACATCTCGTTCGAGAAGCTCCAGATTCATCCCTTCGACGCAGTCCAGATACAGAATATCACCATCATCGACCGCGACCCCGTGGCCGGGACCGCCACCGCTCCCCAGGACACATTCTTCCATGCGGACCTCGTGACTGCGAAGTTTTCCCTGAAGGGCCTTTTCAACCCGGACGGGCTCACGATAAAAAGCGCCAAGGTACAGGGCGGAAGGATGGCCCTTGTAACGGAGACGAAGCTTTCCGAAGACGGAACGCCGATGCTTGACATAGACGGGTATACGAAGACGACAACGAACCTTGCGAGGATATTCCGCCTCAAGGAAAGCTCCGACAAGAAAGAGAACGACAAGACCATCTTTGACATAGGCAGCGTGGAAGTCAAGGACTTCGAGTTCAGGATGATAAACACGGCGCATCCGTCGCCATCAAAGGAAGGAGCCATAAACTGGACCGACCTTGACGTGATGGACATAAACGTCAAGGGAAAGAACCTGAAGATGAAAGGCAAGGTCCTTGGCGGAGAAGTCCAGGAAGGCTCCTTCAGGGAAAAGAGCGGCTACAGGGTGGAGGCCCTGAAGGGAAGGACGTCGGTCGGGGACGGCAAGGCCGACATAAAGGAGCTTCACCTGAAGGATGGCTGGTCCGACCTCACGCTGCCGACCCTGGTATTCTCCTATGATGACGCCTCGGCCTGGAGCAGGTTCGTAGACGACGTCACCATTGACGGCACCATAGACAAGGGGTCCCGGCTCAGCTTCGAGTCCCTGGGGTACTTCGCCCCCGGACTGCAGAAGACAAAAGGGCTTTCCCTGGACCTTGACGGAAAGGTGCACGGCCCTGTAAGCGAACTCTCCGTAGAAGGGCTGAACGTAAAGTCAGGAGACATTGACGGTACGGTCGACGGGAACATCAGCGGACTTCCCACTATCCGCAACACTGACGTGAACGCCCAGGTAAGGGACCTTCATTTCACGACAGAGGCCATAGAGACACTCATAAAGGACATTTCCCCGAGCGCAAAGGCATCGCTTTCCAAGCTCTCCCCCGGTGTCCGCTACACGGCAGACGTCACGGCGAGGGGTCCGCTTCGCAACATGGATGTGGACCTTGACCTCCAGGGTGGGGAATCATCCCTGCAGGCAAGCGCCAATGTGAAGGGAGTCGTAGACAAGGGTGTTCCAATCACAATCCAGGGCGACGTAGCCACTCGCAATGTCGACCTTGGCGGGATTCTCGGCACGGATGCACTGGGGACATGCTCGATGCAGTCATCCCTTAGCGCCACCCTCTCGGACGAAGGTCCCGTAATCGGCATAGACTCGGTGTACATAGACAGGATAGGGCTCCTGGGAAGGGAGATCGGGAATGTCAGCGCAACCGGACAGTACACTTCAGAAGGATTTGACGGGCACGTTGTAAGCTACGACCCCTCACTTGAAATGGTATTCGACGGAAAGGTCACCCCCTCAAAGGAGAACGGCCTTGGACTGGACTTCACCGCCGATATCGCCAAAGCCGACCTGGACGCCCTTGGAATTGACAAGCGCGAAGGCAGCTGGGCCAGCGGCCTTGCGAGCGGAAAACTCTCCATAAAGGACGGAGCCATTGACGGAAAGGCCAATATAAAGGATCTTGAACTCTCCGACGGAAAGACATCCTACGACCTCGGGGACGCCAACCTCGTGGCTTCAAGCTCCGACGGGACCAACTCAATCGACCTTTACACGGACTGGGCGGACATCAGCTTCCAGGGAACGGGGACAATCGGCAACTTCATCTCCGACGCCCAGGAGCTCTCGACCCGAAGGGACATGGACGCGCTCTCCGGAGGAAGCAAGACCCCGTGGAGTGGCAATACCTATTCCGTCAGGGCCAACCTTCACGACAGGGGACGCGCGCTCCCCTACTTCAAGGAAGGCCTGTACGTGGCCGACAGCACATCGGCTCTCGTCACCATAGACCGCAGCGGCCTTCTGAAGGGAAAGGTCCTCTCACCCAGGATCGCAATCCGCGACAAGTTCATAAAGGACGCCGACATAGACCTTGACAACGCCTCCGGAAAGGTATCGGCCACGGTAAGGTCATCCCACATAAGCGCCGGCCCCCTGGAGCTAAGGGACAACACCATCGTAGCCAGCGTGGACGACAACGCCTTCAACGTAAGGTACTCATTCGACAACGGGAGCGAGTCCGGGAGCGGAGGGACACTCCATCTTGGAGGCGACCTTTCACGCTCGTGGAACGACAAGCTGAGGGTTGACGCGCAGACTTTTCCCACAAAGATAAGGGCCGGAGGACAGACCTGGGACATCCACTCATCGGGAATATCCTTCTGTGACGGAGAGATTCTCGCTGACGGATTCCAGATAAGCAGCGGAGAGCAATTCCTGAAGGCCCACGGTGGAGTTTCGAAGAACAGTGCCGACACCCTTGACGTGAAGCTGAACCGCTTCAACATCGGCGTATTCCAGGAACTTCTCGGCGATGGGATCTCCATAGAGGGACTCGCCAGCGGAAACGCCCGGATGGTATCCCCCACAAAAGAGGGGCTGAGGATAGACGCAGACATCCAGAGCGACTCGACCTACCTCATGAACGAGAGCCTTGGGACGCTATACGTAAAGAGCACATTCGACAAAGAAGCTGACAGGGTGAACCTCAGCGCCTACAACAACCTGAACTACAGAAGGAACATAGACCTTAGCGGACACTTCCGTCCCAGTGACAAGTACATGGAAGGAAAGGTGGTGCTGGATTCCCTGAAGCTCGCATATGCAGCCCCGTTCCTTAGAAGCGTATTCTCATCTATGGGAGGCTGCGCTTCGGGAGAGCTTGCGCTGAGCGGCCCGCTCAAGGAGCTGTCGCTCTCCAGCCAGGGAATACACCTTGACGACGCACTTCTTACCGTAGACTATACGAAAGTTCCATATATCGCCACCGGAATGGTGACAATAGACGATAGCGGGGCCCACTTTGAGAAGGTGTCCCTGAAGGACGAGGCGGGAGATACCGGAAGAGTCTCGGGAAGCATAGGATGGAACCATTTCAAGGACATATCTCTTGACCTTGGCATCGTGTTCCGCGAAATGGAAGTCCTGCGCCTTCGCCAGAAGGACAATCCTACCTTCTACGGAAACATATTCGGCACCGGAAGGGTCGGCATTACAGGCCCTCTTAGCGCCATCCTGCTTGACATCAGGGCCAACACCACAAAGGACGGAGACTTCCATCTGCCCCTTGGCGGAAGCGACGCAAAGGCTAGCGGCGACCTGCTGGTGTTCACCCAGAGGGAGGCCCCCAGGTCGGCCGACCCCTATGACGACATACTCCAGAGAATAGCGGCCGAGAACGCATCCGCGAAGAAGTCCTCCGGAAGCGACCTGCAGGTGAAGCTCAACGTCGGTGTGCATCCCGGCATAAAGGCATACATAGAGATAGACAAGGAAACGCGCAACATGCTCACCGGCTACGGAGACGGTCTTATCGAGCTTGACGTAAGGCCGAATACCGGAGTGTTCAACCTCACCGGAAACTACGAGCTTGAAGGCGGCAACTACCACTTCGAGCAGCTGGGCATAATAAACAAGGACTTCGACATAAAGCAGGGCAGCAACGTCCAGTTCGCAGGCGACGTGATGAGCACCCAGCTCGACATCGACGCAGTCTACAAGCTTAAGACGAACATCAACACCCTGATCGCCGACTCCACAAGCACGGTAAGAAGGACTGTCGAGTGCGGAATAAAGATAACGGACCAGCTGAGGAACCCCTCCATCAACTTCACAATAGACATTCCCGACCTCGACCCTACGACGCAGTCCAAGGTGCAGAACGCCCTGAGCACTACGGACCAGGTCCAGAAACAGTTCCTTTCGCTGCTTATTTCAGGAGGGTTCCTGCCCGACGAGCAGAGCGGGATATTCGATTCATCCACCATGATGGCGTCCACCGTCACAGAAATGATGGCAAACCAGCTGAACAACATCCTCTCAAGCCTGAACATCCCTCTTGACCTGGGGCTGGGGTACCAGCAGTCGACAACGGGAAGCTCCGATGTCTTCGACGTGGCCGTATCGACAGCCCTGTGGGATGACAGGGTCATAATAAACGGAGTGATCGGCAACAAACAGAACAGCTACCTCGGATACAACGAGATGGCCGGAGACCTTGATGTCGAGATAAAGATAGACAAGCCGGGGTCCCTGCGCCTGAAGCTCTTCTCCCATTCGGCCGACGCATATACCTCCCTCCTGGACAACTCCCAGAGGAACGGCGTCGGTGTGACCTACCAGAAAGAGTTCGACACGCTGAGCGAGTTCTTCAAGGGGATGTTCACCTTTGGGAGAAGGAAAGTATCCCGCGAGGCCCTTCCGCCACAGGAGGCTCCAAGGGTTGAGGCCCCCTCATCCACCACATCGGCAAGGGAGAGGGAAGGCAGAAGGAACGAGTCTGCCGAAAGGCCGAGGAGAAGAAGGGAAAGGGAAATGACAAGGATAACAATCACCCAGGAAAATGACGCCGACAGATAGCAACAGTGCCCGGAAGGGCTGCCTCTACCTCATTCCAAGCCCGCTGGGGGAAGGGGACGTAACGGAAGTGATACCGCAGGGCGCGCTCTCTGTGATCCAGAGAGTCAAGACCTACGTCGTGGAGGAGGAGAGGACAGTCAGGAGATACCTCTCCCAGGCCGGGCTGCGGGGAAGGATCCAGGATCTGGACCTGCATGTCCTGAACGAGCACACCCAGCCAAAGGATATCGAGGAGATGGAAAGCCTCTTTGACGGAGGAAACGATGTGGGACTGATTTCGGAGGCGGGGCTCCCTGCCGTAGCGGACCCGGGAGCGCTTCTCGTGGACCTCTGCCACCGCAAAGGCATAAGGGTGGTCCCCCTATGCGGCCCGTCGTCCCTTATGATGGCGCTCATGGCATCCGGGCTCAACGGACAGAGGTTCACCTTCAAGGGATACCTCCCCCAAAAGAAAGAGGAGCGGCGAAAGGCCATCCAGGCACTTGAAAAGAGGTCTTCCCAGGAAAGCGAGACCCAGATTTTCATAGAGACTCCCTACAGGAACGACTCCCTCCTGGAGGACATCCTGCAGACATGCCGCCCACAGACAAGGGTGTGCATAGCAAGGGGGATAACCACCCCTGATGAAATGATACAGACAAAGACGGTCGGGCAGTGGCGCAGGGACACCCCCGTCATTGGAAAGATTCCCTGCGTATTTCTTCTGCTGGGATGAAGATAGCCTTTCAGACACTGGGCTGCAAGCTCAACTATGCGGAGACCTCCACATACGAAAGAGGCTTCCAGGATAGTGGCGTAGAGGTCGTTGACTACAGGGACAACCCAGACGTGATCCTTGTCAACACATGCTCCGTCACGCAGCACTCCGACAACAAGTGCCGCAACATAATCCGCAAGTGCCACAGGGTCGCCCCCGGGGCCAGGATAGTCGTAGCCGGCTGCTACGCTTCCCTCCGAAGGGAGGAGATCCTCGCAATAGAAGGCGTCCAAAAGGTCTTCGGAGCCACGGAGAAAGGACTGGTAGTGCCCGAGACCCTCTCCCTTATGGGCATAGAGGACATTCCTCTTTCAAAGGAGCAGTACAAGGCAGACCCATTCATGGCTTTCTCCTCCGGAGAGAGGACACGCTCATTCCTTAAGGTCCAGGACGGATGCGACAACATGTGCGCCTACTGCACGGTGCCGCTAGCCCGCGGAAGGAGCCGCTCCCCGCTCATTGAAGAAGTGATTCCCCAGGCCCTCCAGATCGCCCGCATGGGCATACGGGAAGTCGTGCTCACGGGAGTGAATACCGGAGACTTCGGAAGAAAGAACGGGGAGAGTTTCCTGGATCTCCTTAAAAGGCTCAACGACATAGACGGCATACAGAGGTACAGGATATCTTCGATAGAGCCGAACCTCCTTAGTGACGATATAATAGACTGGATCGCGTCCGGAACGAAGTTCCAACCCCACTTCCACATACCGCTTCAGAGCGGAGACGATGAGATCCTGAGGAAAGTGGGAAGGCGCTATGACACTGAACTTTTCTCATCAAGAATCGACCGCGTGAGGCAGAAGATGGGAGATGACGTCTTCTTCGGAATAGACGTAATAGTGGGGCTTCCCGGAGAAGATGAAGAGAGCTTCCAGAGGACGTACTCCTTCCTTGAAAAAAGGATCCGACCGGCTTTCATCCACATATTCCCGTATTCGAAGCGTCCGGGAACAAGGGCATACCTTATGAAAGACCAGATTCAGGACAGGATAAAGACCGAAAGGGTGGAAAAGCTTGAAGAGCTCTGCTCCATCCTTAACAAAGAGTTCATCCTATCCAACAAGGGGCGCAAGGCCCTCGTCCTGTGGGAGTCCACCAACAAGGACGGGATGATGAGCGGATATACGGGAAACTACATAAGGGTCGAAGCGCCGTATGCAGAGGAAAAGGTCGGCACAATCGAGGAGGTAACAATCTAGGCGGAAAAGGGAGAACAAAGCCATATGGAAGAAGACGGAAAGGTAAGACTGACTTTCATGGGAACGGGCACGTCCCAGGGCATCCCCATAATAGGGTGCCACTGCCCCGTGTGCTCATCCACTGATCCAAGGGACAGACGCTACCGCTCATCCGCCCTTTTCCGGACCAGGGGGACAAACATCCTGGTGGACGCAGGACCTGACTTCCGCAGCCAGATGCTAAGGGAAGGGATAGGCCACCTTGACGCCGTGCTCCTGACGCACAACCACAAGGACCACACCGGAGGGATGGATGACCTCAGGGCGCTCAACTACACAGACAGCAGGGTCGTTGACATATACTGCGAGAAAAGGGTCCTGAAATCCCTGGAGAAGGAATATGAATACGCCTTCAGGGAGAACAAGTACCCTGGGGCCCCGGAATGGAGGATACATCTTATAGATGAGAACCCGTTCACCGTGGAAAAGGACCCTACGGCGAGAGAGCTCGTGTGGGTGCATGACGTGGGATACCGCTACCGCCTGGAGGACGGATCCCTTGTCCCGACCGGAGAGCGGATCGTAAACGCGAGCGATACAGGCAAAGGCGTACTGGTCACACCGATAAGGGGATATCACGACACCATGCCGGTACTTGGGTTCAGAATCGGGGATATCGCATACATTACCGACATGAGCAGCATTCCGGAAAGCGAATTTTCAAAGCTGGAAGGCCTCAGCCACTTAACCCTCAACACCGTAGGATACAAGAAGCACCACTCCCACTTCTCCCTGTACGAAGCGCTGGACCTATCTGGCAGGATAGGGGCAAGGTACACATACCTGACGCATCTCAGCCATACATTCCCCGTCTATGGAGAGTTCTGCCAGGAACTGGAGAGGCTGTGCGCTGAAAGAGGAGTGCAGTCAATCGTAAGGCCATCCTACGACACCCTTACGATAGAATCCCTATAGATATTGGTGCAAATCGGCTATTGCAAATCAGCCTTTTACGAATCCTGGGAAGATCCCTCCCCTTCCTTGCAGGACTTCGCCTTTGCAAGGCATACGTCACACACACCGCAAGGCTCCCCTTCCGCCACTCCGAAATACCTCTTCATATATGTCTGGCGGCACTCATCCTCTTCCTTTGCATATCCCAGCATTGCATCCATCCTGGAGCGCATGCCTTCGCTAAGAAGGGCATGCCTTTTAGGAGAAAGGGCCACATCCCCTTCACGAAGGCGTGGATGCCTAAGTATTATGACATCGGCATGGTCTGCAGGGACATAGCGGATCACCTTCTTTACGGACAGGTCGTAGAGGAGCTCTCGAAGAGCGGGCACCTTCACGCCAAGACTGGCGGAGAACCATTCCTCGTCGAGAGGCACAAGGAACGCGAACACACCCTCGCACTTTCTCATGACAAGCTCCAGAAGGTCCCTTTCCTTCTCCCCTCCAAGGTCCACATCGTATAGGGCGTCCCTCTCCAGGAGTATCTTCACCCTGGTTGGAGTGTCCATGTTCTCGCAGAAGCTCCAGTGCCCCTCCCTTTCTATATACTTTATAGCATAGTACGCCTTGCTGGGGTCAAGGGAGAACTTCGCGCAGAATGAGGCCAGCTCCAGCCTCAGCTCCCTGCCTTCCCCCGCACCGTAGGGAATCTGGAAGAAGACGTGCACCTTGTGATATATGTCCTCGATGTAGTCGACCGAAGGGAAGGAGTTCTGGTACAGCCTGTCAAGGCGTGCCCTGTCGCTGCCGTTCCACACAAGGACCGCCCAGGAACGCTTTCCGTCACGGCCGGCCCTTCCCGCCTCCTGGAAATACGCCTCCGGCGAATCCGGCAGGTCGTAGTGGACTACAAAGCGGACATCGGCCTTGTCGATGCCCATTCCGAAGGCATTGGTGCAGACCATCACCCGCGTCTTTCCGGACGTCCATGCGGCCTGGGCCTCTTCACGGGCGTGCCGCCCCATTCCTGCATGGTAGGGTCTTGCATCCACGCCTCCCTCACACAGGAGAGTGGCAAGTTCCTCGGTGCGCTTCCGGCTCCGAAGGTAGACTATTCCGCTGCCGGGAAGGCTCTGGCAGATTTCAAGGAGCTTGGCCTTCTTGTCCCCCGCCCTTCTTACCATGTAGGATATGTTGGGACGTGAGAAGTCACCGGTCAGAAGGTTCTCCTGCCTGAATGACAGCTGCGTCATTATGTCCCTGGCAACCTTGGGGGTAGCTGTCGCGGTAAGGGCTATCACCGGAGCGTCAACCTTCTGACGGACCTTTCCAATGGCAAGATAGTCAGGGCGGAAGTCATACCCCCACTGGGATATGCAATGGGCCTCGTCAACGACTATGAAGTTTATGTTGAGGACTTCAAGATATGAGCGGAACAGAAAGGACGACAGCCTCTCCGGGGAGACATACAGGAACTTGTAGCCTCCGTATGCCGCATTGTTGAGCGCCAGGTCCACCTCGTGGCGGTTCATTCCGGCATGCACGGCCATGGCCTTCACACCCATGTCCTCTAGCCTTGCCACCTGGTCCTTCATGAGGGCGATGAGCGGTGTCACCACGAGAGCGATGCCTTCCTTCATGAGGGCGGGCACCTGGAAGCAGACGGACTTCCCCGCCCCCGTAGGGAGGATCGCGAGGGTGTCCTTCCCTTCAAGAGCGGATGAAATCACCGCCTCCTGCATGGGGCGGAAAGAGGTGTATCCCCAGTATTCCCTTAGTATGTCGAGAGCTTTGCCCATGGTTTGCCTGCATTAAATCCTTTTATGTGTAAAAGTGCCACAAAAAAGCGCCCAAGTGGCAAATAATTTGTAGCGCTTCACAATTGCAAAAATAGCCAAAAATCCCTATTTTTGTAATCCTTTGAAAGGAAGGAATGAAATTCATTCAAATTTTATAATAAATACTAAAGCACTATGCCAAAAATGGATTTGAGAAAGTACGGAATAAGGAAGACCCAGGAGGTCCTCTACAATCCTACTTATGAAGTCCTCTACGATGAGGAGACCAAACCCGGTCTCGAGGGTTATGACAAAGGCCAGGTAACCGAGCTGGGCGCAATCAACGTAATGACAGGAGTCTACACGGGACGCTCCCCCAAGGACAAGTACATCGTTGTAGACAAGGAGTCAAAGAAGAATGTCTGGTGGACTAGCGAGGAGTACCCCAACGACAACCACCCCATGGACCTCAAGGTATGGAAGGAGGTTCGCAAGCTCGCCCTCGAGCAGCTCTCCGGAAAGAGGCTCTTCGTTGTCGACGGATACTGCGGAACCCACAAGGACACCCGCATGAAGGTCCGCTTCATCATGGAGGTTGCATGGCAGGCCCACTTCGTGACCAACATGTTCATCCGTCCCAAGACCCAGGAGGAGTTCGACCAGGAGCCCGATTTCGTAGTATACTGCGCTTCCAAGGCAAAGGTTGAGAACTACAAGGAGCTTGGACTCCGTTCCGACACCTGCGTTGCGTTCAACGTAACCTCCCACGAGCAGGTCATCCTCAACACATGGTACGGCGGCGAGATGAAGAAGGGAATGTTCTCCATGATGAACTACTACCTTCCCCTCAAGGGCATCGCAGCAATGCACTGCTCTGCCAACACCGACATGAACGGAGAGAACACGGCCATCTTCTTCGGACTCTCAGGAACCGGAAAGACCACACTTTCAACCGATCCCAAGCGCCTTCTCATCGGTGACGACGAGCACGGCTGGGACAACAAGGGCGTGTTCAACTTCGAGGGCGGATGCTACGCCAAGGTGATCAACCTTGACAAGGAAAGCGAGCCCGACATCTACAACGCCATCCACCGTGACGCCCTCCTCGAGAACGTTACCGTTGACAAGGACGGCAAGATCGACTTCGCAGACAAGTCCGTCACCGAGAACACCCGCGTAAGCTATCCTATCTACCACATCAAGAACATCGTACGTCCCGTTTCACACGGCCCCGCTGCAAAGCAGGTGATCTTCCTTTCAGCAGACGCATTCGGAGTACTCCCTCCCGTATCGATCCTTGATGACAAGCAGACCCAGTACTACTTCCTCTCAGGCTTCACCGCAAAGCTTGCCGGAACCGAGAGGGGAATCACCGAGCCCACCCCGACCTTCTCCGCATGCTTCGGACAGGCCTTCCTTGAGCTCCACCCCACAAAGTACGCTCATGAGCTTGTACGCCACATGAAGAAGAGCGGCGCAAAGGCATACCTGGTAAACACCGGATGGAACGGAACCGGCAAGAGGATCTCCATCAAGGACACCCGCGGAATCATCGACGCCATCCTCAACCACTCCATCGACAGCGCTCCTACAAAGAAGATCCCTTACTTCAACTTCACGGTTCCTACAAGGCTCGAGGGAGTCGACACCAACATCCTCGATCCTCGTGACACCTACAAGGACGCAAAGCTGTGGGATGAGAAGGCAAAGGACCTCGCTTCAAGGTTCATCAAGAACTTCCACAAGTACGAGTCCAATGCAGCCGGAAAGGCTCTTGTAAAGGCTGGTCCCCAGCTCTAGGAAACATTCTCTCACATCATAGGCATGCCCGGCCGGAAGGTCGGGCATTCTTATTTGCATATTTACATGCTGATCAAGGGAGCAAGGTCCTGAAGCAGTGTCTGATCCTCCGGGCGTTACAGGGAGTTCGAGGAGGAGCGGGCGTCTTCGGGGTGCAGGGTGCGCGAGCGGTTTACAAGGAAGACTCCCGCAAAGACCAGAAGTATCGCCGCGACCTTCGGGACATCAAGTGTGTCCCTTCCATAGGCTATGCTCACCGCGACAGCCACGATAGGTTGCAGATAGACGTACATGCTCACCACCGTAGGACGCAGCCTCTGCTGCCCCAGCGGGATTAGGAAGTACGCCAGGAATGTCGCGAACACGACAAGGTATCCTATCTCGGCGACCAGCTTCCAGGAAAGCGCCGACCACTGCATGTCCATTATCGGACGGGCGGATATTGGAATGCTGAAAAGGAAGCTGAAAAGGAACATCCACTTCATGAACTCCACTACCGGATACTTCTGTATCAGGGGACGGAATATCCCGAGGTAGGAGGCGAACGAGATGCTGTTTGCAACGAGCAAGGCGAATCCAAGCGGAGTCGTGACGTTGTCACCCCGCGTAAAGTGGATCGATGTGAAGATAAGGAGGAAAATCCCCATAAGGGAAAGCACTATTCCCAGCACCTTCTTTCCCGTGATGGGCTCACCCAGGAATATCGCGGCCACGATCATGGTGACGACAGGGGTGAACGCACTCATTATGGACGTGTCGACAACCGTCGAGCAGGTTATCGCCTTGAGGAAGGTGAACTGCGGAAGGACCAGTCCGAGAAGCGAAGCAAGGGCCGTCTTCAGAAGGTCTCCCCTTTCCATCTTCCTTCCGCCCCTTCCCCTTGTCAGGAGTGAAAGGGTCCAGAAGATCAGAGCCGCAAGGATCATCCTCACCCCGAAAAGGACCTCGGGGGATATTACGGATGAATCCGCTATATCCTTGCAAAATACGATGTTAAGTCCAAATATTGTATATGCTGCGCCGATGGCAAGATGCCCGGCAAGTCTGCTGCCATTCATATTCAAGGCTGCAAAGATACCAAAATTTCCGCTACTTGGATTGTGGCCGCTCACCTATCGGAATGTTTTTAGGCTCCCATCCGATTGCAAAATGAGGCAAAGTCACTATCTTAGCATGACAAAACCACATTTTTCACTTAGCACAAAAATTCATTACATGAGAAAAAGCATAATTCTGGCAATCATAGCGCTGCCCTTGCTCCTTCTTTCATGCGGGGAGAAATCCGGCAGCACGATATCGGTTTCCAAGGTGGAGCTCAGCTCCTCCTCCCTTTCCCTTTCAGTTGGCGAAAGCGCAGTCCTCACGGCCACCGTCTCTCCAAGCGGAGCTACGGACAGGACCGTGTCATGGAGCTCATCGGACGCCTCCGTGGCGAGCGTTTCGAAAGGGACTGTAACGGGAGTATCCGAGGGCAGCGCCACCATAACGGCCGCAGCCGGCGGAAAGACATCATCCTGCCTTGTCACGGTAAAAGCATCGTCTTCATCCGAAAGCACATTCGCCAAGGGAGCCGACGTAAGCTGGGTTACCGAAATGGAGAATGACGGAAAGACATTCTCGGACTCCAAGGGTAACAAGGATCTCTTCGCAGTGCTTTCCGGCCTAGGGATGAACGCCGTACGCCTGAGGGTGTGGGTTGAGCCCACGACCGGAGGGTGGTGCACTACGGACGATGTGGTTAAAAAGGCGAAAAGGGCGGCTGCTGCCGGGCTTGACGTCATGATAGACTTCCACTACAGCAGCTTCTTTGCAGACCCTACGACCCAGGATACACCCTCGGCATGGAGCAGCATGACTCTTTCCGAGCTCACTTCCCAGGTATCGTCCCACACAAATGAAGTTCTCAGCGCAATAAAGAAAGCGGGTGTCACTCCCAAATGGGTCCAGGTCGGAAACGAGACCCGTCAGGGAATGCTCTGGGACAAGGGCAAGATTACCTGGAGCGGCAGCACTTCAAGCGGATGGGACAGCTACGCCGCCCTTAGCAATGCAGGATACGACGCGGTCAAGAAGGTATTCCCTTCCGCAGAGGTCATCGTGCATCTGAACCACGCATACGAGGACAACGAGTGGTGGTTCACCTCCTTCAAAAATGCAGGCGGAAAATTCGATGCGATAGGACTTTCCCACTATCCCCAGACAGACAACTCATCTTCTTCATGGACAGACCTTAACAAGAGCGCAGCCTCGAATGCGAAGGCCCTTGCTTCGAAGTTCTCCTGCGGCATAATGATATGCGAAGTGGGAGTGAAGCTGTCGGATGTATCCACGGGAGCCAAGATCATGGAAGATTTCATGACAAGGATGAAGGCCGTATCCGCATGTGAAGGCGTATTCTACTGGGAGCCCGAGGTTGACGGAAGCTGGAAGCCGGCAATCTACACTTCAAAGGGCTGGAATGCCTACGACATGGGAGCGTTCACATCCGATGGAAACGATGGAAAGCCGACCGCAATCCTTGACTGCTTCGCCGAATAGGAAAGACAGCCACATATCAAAAATAAGGGATGCCTCACGGCATCCCTTATCCTTAATACTACTGACTAATAACTAACCAATATGAAACTACTTCTATTGCACTGGCAAAGTTGCAAAAAATATTTTTAAACGCCACATCCGTTGCCAAAAAAAATTGCAATTATAAGCCAATCCCCACTTTTTTTCAGCGAATCTGACGCAATCACCCTTCAAAAAAACGTTATAAATTACAGATTTCACGCTTGCAGGTCCCTGGCCATGCACCCTGTCTCCAAGCACTGGCACCCCTTCATCCCCCATTTTTATTGGGGATTGGTATTTTTGCATTATCTTTGTGGAACATTCAGCGTTCCACGCTGGATTCATACATATTATTTAATATGGGAAAAGTCATTGCAATAGCAAACCAGAAAGGCGGAGTCGGGAAGACCACCACCGCGATAAACCTTGCCGCATCGCTTGCAGTCCTTGAAAAGAAGGTCCTGGTAATTGATGCGGACCCGCAGGCCAACACCACATCGGGCCTGAACTTCAATCCCGAGGACGACCGCAAAAGGACTCTATACGAAGTTATGATAGGCGACCTGGATGTCAGGGACGCCCTCATCCAGACGGAGATGGAAGGTCTTCACATGATTCCCTCACACATCAACCTGGTTGGAGCCGAGATAGAGCTCCTGGAGGCGGAAGAAAGGGAGTCCGTCCTCAAAAAGAGGCTCTCCCCCATAAGGGGCGACTACGACTTCATAATCATTGACTGCTCCCCTTCCCTTGGCATCATAACGGTGAACTGCCTGACGGCGGCAGATTCAGTGATAATCCCCGTCCAGCCTGAATTCTTCGCCCTCGAGGGACTGGGAAAGCTCCTTCAGACAATCCGCCTCGTGCAGAACGGCCCCAACCACAACCTCACCATAGAAGGGTTCGTGGTAACAATGTTCGACGGCCGCACAAGGGTGCACACCCAGGTTGTGAACGAGCTCAGGGAGCATTTCAAGGACATGGTATTCAAGACCATAATACAAAGGAACATACGTCTTAGCGAGGCCCCGTCCCACGGAAAGCCCATCATCCTTTACGACGTGATGAGCACGGGGGCGGCCAACTACCTGAACCTCGCCAAAGAGGTACTCGACAAGAATTCAACCACCAGCAAGCAATGAGCAGCAAGAATACCAGAGGTCTTGGAAAGGGGCTGGGAGCCCTGCTCCAGGACGCGGCAGTAGACGTTGAGGCGCTTCGAACCCCCGTCGGATACGTAAACAAACAGGTTGTGGGAAGCGTGGAGCCCCAGGACACATCCGATGTGCTGAGGATTCCGGTGGACATGATCGAGCCGAACCCCTTCCAGCCAAGGATGTCCTTCGACCAGGACGCCCTGGCAGAGCTGTCAGAGTCGATAAAGACTTTCGGACTCATCCAGCCCATAACCGTAAGGAAGAAAGCATCCGGCAAGTACCAGATAATAAGCGGAGAGAGACGTTTCCGTGCATGCCGCATGGCAGGGATGGACATGATTCCCGCCTACATCAGAGACGCCAACGACCAGGGCATGCTCGAGATGGCCATCGTGGAGAACATCCAGAGGGAGAACCTCGACCCCATAGAGGTGTCCATGAGCTACCAGAGGCTCATCGAAGAGTGCAAGCTCACGCAGGAGCAGCTGGCCGACCGCGTCGGGAAGAAAAGGGCATCGGTAGCCAACTACCTCAGGCTCCTCAAGCTCCCCGCCAAGGTCCAGCACGACCTCAAGGTTGGCCTTCTCAGCGTCGGGCACGCCAAGGTCCTCCTCGGAATCGACGACCCCATGGTGCAGGAGCAGCTCTGCGACCTGGTGATAAAGAGCGACATGTCAGTGCGCCAGCTAGAGGAGAAGCTCCGAAAGATGGAGCAGGACGACGACATCCCATCAAAGAAGAAGGCGCGCTCCCAGCAGGACCTTCCGGACGAGTACTACAAGGTTCTCGAGCACATCGGCAAGTACTTCAGCAACAACATAAGCCTCAGAAGGGGTGAGAACGGAAAGGGTACGATGACCATCCGTTTCGACAGCGACCAGGAGATGGCGGATTTCCTGAAAGCCCTGGAGGAAAAGAATTTCTAAGCCAGTCTATGAACATCCTTAGATACATAGCGGCCGGAGCCGGTATGCTCGTTCTCTTCTGCACAGGCCTGCAGGCCCAGACAAAGAAGACCGAGGACCAGTTCAAGGACGAGCCCTTCAGCCAGACCTATGTCGACGAGAACGACACTACGGGAAGGGACTCCACCGACGCCGTCTTCACGCTGAAGTCCTACATGAGGGGCCTGACCCACAAGGAGCCCCAGAACATAGGGACGATGTTCGCCGGCTCCACAGTGCTCATAGGAGGCCAGCAGATCTACAACAGGGACTACTGGAAGCTCCCGGTAATATACGGAGGCATGGCAGCAACCGCAGCCGTCGGGATATCCAAGCTAAGGAGCGACGACGACTCGGCAAAGAAGACCGGGCGCATGATGCTGGCTGGAACCGCCCTCATATACTGGGCTTCGCTCATGGACGGAGCCGTATGCTACAGGGGTGACGACCCGCACAACGCCGGAAGGGCCACCATATACTCCATACTGCTCCCGGGAATGGGGCAGGTCTACAACGGAGAACTGTGGAAGGTGCCCATCTACTACACCGGAATGGCATTCTCAATCCATTTCCTCATAACAAACAACAAGAACTACCATCGCTACAAGTGGATACACAACGAAGCGACTAGGGAGAGGGAGGAAGGCGAAGAATCCTACGACGGCCCCGTCACAGAGTCCACCGCCCTCTACTACAGGGATGTGTTCAGACGCTACAGGGACTACTCCATCGTAGCCCTTGCGGCAGTGTATCTTCTGCAGGTGATAGACGCCAACGTGTTCTCCTACATGAGGGACTTCCAGCTGACGGACGACGTTTCGCTGAGCGTAAAGCCGGCCGTCGTATCCACCGGTAGCGACACGGCCCTCGCATTCAATCCCAGCTCCTCGTACGGAATCGGGATGAGGGTAGGACTTAGATTCTAGGGGGGATGGGTATCTGGAAAAGTAGGCTCATACGGTCATTCTGCCTTGCTGCGTTCCTTCTTCTTTCGGGAGGAAGCGCCGAGGCACAGGTATGGGACCGCATCTTTTCCAGGGACAGGGAAAAGAAGGAGGACGTAGAGAGGCAGCACAAGGACGAAGTCGACGGGCTTAAGAAGGAGAACCACAGGATAAGGAACGAGCTGGACTCCCTCAAGTCCATCCTCGAAAGGTACCGCTCCAAGGCTGAAAAGGCAGACTCCATAGAGGCGGCCCGCAAGGCTACGCTCAGCGCCCCGCACAGCTACGACCCCCATGCAACCGATAGCCTGATTCACCTGTGGTATCTTAAAGAAGGCGAGAAAGGCTCCCTTGGCGAGGGCGATTTCAACGGTCAGAGCTTCCGCACGAATGTTCCCGACAGCACCATAATAAGGAGGATATCGAAGATGAACTACTTCATAACCCTCCCCTACAACGCCGCCCTCAGGAACTACATCATCCTCTATACGGAGAAGATGCCCGGAAGGACCAGCAAGATGATGGGCCTGTCGAAGTACTACTTCCCCATCATAGAGGAGATCTTCTCAAAGCACGACCTTCCCCTCGAGCTGAAGTATCTGGCACTCATAGAGTCCACCCTCAACCCTTCGGCCGTTTCTCCGGCAGGGGCCACGGGACTGTGGCAGTTCATGTACAGGACAGCCAAGGGATACGGGCTCAGGATCACATCCTACGTTGACGAAAGGAAGGATCCGGTGAGGTCCACCGAGGCCGCAGCCCTGTACCTGAAGGATGCGTACAAGATCTTCGGGGACTGGAACCTTGCAATCGCAGCGTACAACTGCGGGTTCGGCAATGTCACGAAGGCGATGAGAAGGGCAGGCGGGAGCCGCAACTTCTGGGACATCTACAACTACCTGCCCTACGAGACAAGGGGCTACGTACCCGCCTTCATAGCGGCGATGTACGCCTTCACCTACAAGGGAGAGCTAGGGCTCGAGGACGTCGAATCCCCCCTTCCCCTGCAGGTTGACACGATAGCTGCCAAAACAACCCTCCACCTGGGGCAGATATCCGAGCTGTCGGGGGCTCCGCTGGAGACACTTCGCGCCCTCAATCCTCAGTACTCCAAGGACATAGTCCCCCAGGACAGCAAGGATCCGTACATAGTGAAGATTCCCTACCAGTACATGGCCTCACTCATAGAGAAGGAGGACGCCCTGAAAGGAAAGTCGGATTCCCGGTACGTCAGCGAGTCCACCCGCAGGAGCATCGAGGAGTCAAACCGCTCCCAGAGCGACCCCCCGTCGGGAGAGAAGTTCTACTACACCGTGAAAAGCGGGGACTACCTTGGAAGGATCGCGGCCACCTACCACGTCACAGTGTTGCAGATAAAGAAGTGGAACGGGCTTTCCAGCGACCGCCTTTCGGTCGGCCAGCGGCTTCTCATCTACAGAAGATAGGGATATTTCGCGTCCAAAATGAGCCTTTATTCCCACAAAATGCGTATTTTTGCAAATCCCAAACGCATTTTTCCATGGACCAGAAGAAGATAAGACTCAATGACAAGACTTTCAAGCCGTTCATTTCCAACGAGCAGATAGAGGCCGCAATAGACAGGGTGGCCGGGGAGCTGAACCGCGACTTCGAAGGTTCGAAGGATGTTCCGGTCCTTCTGTGCATCCTCAACGGCTCCATCCTCTTTACGGCGGAGCTCATGAAAAGGATCTCCTTCAACGTCGAGCTCATCTCCATGAAACTCTCCTCATACGTTGGAACCCGTTCCACAGGCAAGGTGCGCGAAGTCATGGGGCTTACCGGAAGCGTCGAGGGGAAGAGGGTGATTATCACCGAAGACATCGTTGACACGGGGAACACCATAGAGGACATCACAAGGCTCATGAAGGAAAGGGGCGCAACCGAAGTGAGGGTCTGCACCATGCTCTTCAAGCCTGCAGTATACACAAAGGACGTAAAGCTTGACTATGTCGGAATGGAGATACCAAACGACTTCATCGTAGGCTTCGGACTGGACTATGACGAAATCGGAAGGAACCTCAAGGACATCTACGTCCTCGACCCGGAACCAGATTACCATGTTATAGACGGAAATATGAAATACTATGTACTTTTCGGCCCTCCGGGAGCCGGCAAGGGGACCCAGGCGTCCTCAATGGTTGAGAAATACGGACTCTGCCACCTTTCGACGGGAGCCCTCCTCAGGGCTGAGATCGCCGAGGGTTCGGAGCTCGGAAAGAAGGCCAGCAAGCTTATCGAAAACGGACAGCTCGTACCTGACGAAGTTGTCGAGGGTATGATCGAGAACAAGTTCGCATCGGAAAAGGGCTACAACGGGTTCCTTCTTGACGGATTCCCCCGCACCATGGCCCAGGCCGAGGCACTTGACAGGATGCTGGAAAAGACCAGGGAGCAGGTTACCGCATGCATTTCGCTCATGATACCGGACGAGATGATAGTGGAGAGGATATCTCACCGCGCACAGGTTGAAGGCAGGAGCGACGACGCCTCCATAGAGACCATAAAGAACAGGATCTCCACCTACCACAGCCAGACCGAGCCCCTTATCGAGTTCTACAAGAAGCAGGGCAAATATTTCGAAGTGGACGGAACAGGCACCATAGACGAAGTTCGTGAGCGCATTTTCGCCACAATGGACAGACTGTAGGGAACATTACGATACCTGTGCCCTCATGTCGCAAGGCCTGGGGGCATTTTTCGGCAAAAAAACAACAGAAGGAAAAGACAATGGCTGAATCGAATTTCATTGACTATGTAAAGATATTCTGCTCCTCCGGACACGGCGGAGCGGGATCGACCCACCTTCACAGGGCGAAGTACGTCCCCAAGGGCGGGCCGGACGGAGGAGACGGCGGAAGAGGAGGCCATATCATTCTGAGGGCCAACCCGCAGTTCTGGACCCTGATACACCTCAAGTACCGCAAGTTCATAAAGGCTGATTCCGGAGGGGACGGAAGCGGAGAGCTCCGCACCGGAAAGCAGGGGCAGGACATAATCCTCGATGTTCCCGTAGGTACTGTCGTCAAGGACGCAGAGACCGGGGAGGTACTTTTCGAAATGGTCGAAAGCGGACAGAAGAAGATCCTCTGCAAGGGAGGAAGGGGCGGACTTGGGAACAACAACTTCAAGAGCGCAACGATGCAGACCCCGCGCTTTGCCCAGAGCGGAGAGGAAGGCCAGGAAGGATGGTTCATCCTCGAGCTCAAGGTGCTTGCAGACGTAGGCCTGGTGGGGTTCCCGAACGCAGGGAAGTCCACCCTTCTCGCTTCCATTACATCGGCGAAGCCCAAGATCGCATCCTACGCATTCACCACCCTGGAGCCCAATCTCGGGATAGTCCGCTACTACGACGACAAGTCGTTCGTGATGGCAGATATCCCCGGCATCATAGAAGGTGCGCACGAGGGGAAGGGCATCGGGCTGAGGTTCCTCCGCCACATAGAGAGGAACTCCGTCCTGCTGTTCCTGGTTTCAGCGGAAGAGGAGGATGTGAAAAAGGGATACGAAGTGCTCCTTGGCGAACTTCGCAAGTACAACCCCGAGCTCATGGCGAAGGACAGGCTTCTTGCCATATCCAAGTGCGACCTCGTGGACGAAAAGAGGATGAAGGAGATAGAGGACAGCATCCCCTCCGACATTCCATACATATTCATTTCATCGGTCTCAGGAATGGGGCTCAAGGAACTCAAGGACTCCCTATGGGAGATGCTTAGCCGGGGAAATGCTTGATACGCTCATAGGATGGGACAAGGCCGCGACCCTGTGGATCAACGGGCACTACAGCCCGCTGACAGACCAGGTGTGGTTCTTCCTCTCTAGCGTCAAGGTATGGTTTCCCCTGTATGCGGCCCTTGCCTGGATGTTCATCAGAAGGCTTGGCTGGAGAAGGGGGATGGTTGCCATAATCGCCCTCAGCCTGTCCACATTGGTGTGCGACCAGACAGGCAACCTCGTGAAGAACTCCGTATGCAGGCTCAGGCCCTGCTATGACAGCCTCATGATTGGCAGAGGGCTCCATATTCTTGAGGGAAGGGGCAACCACTTCGGCTTTTTCTCGGCCCATGCCGCGAATGCGTTCTCACTTGCCTGCTGCACCCTTCTGTGCTTCCGGCAGGACAGGTCCCACCACTACGTCAATTACGCATTGTTTGCGTTCCTGTGGGCGTTTCTCATTGCGGCAAGCCGGATATTCGCAGGAAAGCATTACCTTGGAGACGTGATTGCAGGCGCCCTCGTCGGAATTTTCTTCGGGTGCCTTTTCGGATATCTGGCAAGAAAAATCTCCTCCCGGCTGTGGCCGCAGAGGAGATATGAGTACGCAAAGGGATTCAGGTACCGCCGCTAGAGCGCGGGAATGACCTTTTCCATCATTATTCCACGGGAGCCCTTCACAAGGATTGTGGCTCCCGAAATGTTTTCCTTCGACAGCTTTTCAAAAAGGGCCTCAGAAGAAGGGTACCACTCGACGTTGGAAGGCTTCTCCATGGAGGAAAGGGCCTTTCTGAACTCCTCTCCCACAAGGCATACCCTGCCGAACTCCCCTGTCTTTGCAACTATGGCCTCGTGCTCCCTTACCGAGTCCTCGCCAAGTTCGCGCATATCCCCGAGAAGGGCTATCTTTACGGGCGCCTGCACCATGGAGAAATTCTCCAGGGCGGCCGCCATGCTGGTAGGATTGGCATTGTAGGCATCCACGATGAGGGTGTTCCTTTCCGTCCTTGTCATCTGGGAGCGGTTGTTTGAAGGCACATATGAAGATACCGCATCGACGGCGTCATCCAGGGACACTCCGAAATAAAGTCCAATGGCGATTGCCGCCAGCACATTGGGGGCGTTGTAGGACCCGACAAGATTTGTTGACGCGACAAGGGCGCCTTCGGCGGAGCTATCCGAAATTTCCCTTGGAATAGATATCCTAAGGAACGGGTGCTCCCCGTCGCAGGGAAGGATTTCGCAGCCCCAGTGCTTCAGGCCGTAGGGGACTATGCCGGAAAGGTTTCTTGAGGAAGCCATCTCGCAGAGAACCGGATCGTCCGCATTTACGAAGACCACGCCTCCTTTTCCAGATATCCAGTCATAGAGTGCGCCCTTTGCCTTCTTCACACCTTCGAAGCTTCCGAATCCCAGCAGATGGGCCTTGCCAACGTTCGTAATGAGGCCATAGTCCGGTTCGCACACCTTCACAAGCTTCTCTATGTCATCGGGGTGGCTTGCCCCCATCTCCACTACCGCAATCTGCGCAGAATGTCCTATGCCGAGCAGGGTGAGGGGCACTCCTATGTCGTTGTTGAGATTGCCCTTTGTGGCAGAGACACTGAGCTTCCGCTCAAGGACGCAGCGGATGAGCTCCTTTGTCGTAGTCTTTCCGTTTGTTCCGGTAAGGCCGACAACCGGAAGGCGCTTCCCATCCACGGAAAGGCTCTCCCTGTGTGTCCTTGCAAGGGATGAAAGAGAAGAAAGCGTATCGTCTACCGCAATGATCCTGGAATCGGAAAGGGCCGCTGCGGCGCTCCCCTTCTCAACCACTGCATACGCAGCACCGTCCCTGAGGGCGCCCTCTGCATAGGCGTTCCCGTCAAAGTTCTCTCCCCTGAGGGCAAAGAACATCTCTCCGCCCTTTATCGTGCGGCTGTCAGTGGACACTCCGCTGCAGCCAAGGAATTTCTCGTAAAGGTCCATTTTGAAACTATTTTACACCGGTGCTCCCGAATCCCCCTTCGCCCCTCTGGGTCTGGTCAAGGGAATCAGTCTCCTCCCACTCTACCCTTTCATGGCGGGATACCACCATCTGCGCTATCCTCTCCCCCCTTTCAATGGTGAAAGGTTCGTTGGAGAGGTTCACCAGGATGACCTTGACCTCCCCCCTGTAGTCGGCATCGATTGTGCCCGGAGAGTTAAGGACCGTTATCCCGCGCTTTGCGGCAAGACCGCTGCGGGGCCTCACCTGGCACTCGGCGCCCTCGGGGAGCGCGATCCTTATTCCGGTCGGTATCATGGCCCGCTCAAGAGGGCCGATGGTTACGGGGTCGGTGATATCCGCCCTCAGGTCCATTCCTGCCGAAAGAGGTGTGGAATACTGCGGAAGCGGGAATCCCGACGTGTTTACTATCTTGACATTCATCTTGGGTATGGTTTTCTACTTTGGCGCTATCCTGTAGAGTACGGCCGCCACTATCGCAAACAGAAGGTTGGGCAGCCACAGGGCAAGGAAAGGCGGGAGCGTCCCCGTATAGACGAACATCTCGCTGAAGCGCAGAAAAAGTATGTAGGAGAAGGACAGGGCTATGCCGATTGTAAGGTTCCAGCCGATTCCTCCCCTTTTCTTCCTTGAGGACAGGGCTACTCCTATTATCGTAAGTATGAAGGCCGAGAACGGTACGGCCGACCTCTGGTTCTTTTCGTACAGGGAATACTTCACATTGGCGTCACCTCGGAGCTTCTGGGTCTTTATCAGCTGGTTAAGCTGTCCCTCCGGGAGTTCCTTCACAGTATTGTGGTTGAGGTAGAAGTCCGTTACCGTAAGCTCAATGACGGTATCTATCTGGCTTCCGACAGTGACCTTGTCCGATAGGGTGTTCTCGGGATATTCCCTCAGGAAGTACTTCTTCAGGGTCCACCCTCCGAACGTGCTGTCCCACACGGCCTGCTCGGCGCTTAGCTTGGATACCAGGCGGTTGTTCTCTATGGACTCGAGGGTGAAGCGGTAGGCGGTGTTGTTCCATTTGCTGAAGGACTCCACATATACGAACTTTCCGGGAGCTATCTGATAGTGTATGTTCCTCTCTCCGGGCCGTGCCCGCTTTTTGACATACGTGGTCTCGAAGGCCAGACGCTTGGCGTTGGCGTTCGGAATCACCCACATGTTGAGTCCGAGGGACATGAGAGCCAGGACAGCCGCCGTCACAAGGTAGGGCACCATCAGGCGGTGGAAGCTGACTCCGCAGGAGAGCATCGCCACGATCTCCGAGTTCGCCGCCATCCTCGACGTGAAGAAGATCACCGAGATGAAGATGAACAGCGGGCTGAACATGTTGATGTAGTAAGGGATGAAGTTGAAATAGTAGTCCACTATTATCGACTTTAGCGGAGCCTGCTTCGACACGAAGTCATCTATCTTCTCACTTATGTCGAAGATGATGATGATGCCGATTATGAGTATGATGGCGATGAAGAAGGTCGTGAAGAACTTCTTCGCAATGTAGATGTCAAGCTTCTTGAGTCCGAGCTTAGAGGGAGACAGCGCCCTGGCGGCGGCGCCCCCCTTCTCCTTCATCCATCCCTGTATGTCAGAAAACGTCATCCTAGAGTCTACGCATTAGTTTTTTCACCGCAGCTTCCTTCCACGGCGTGAAATCCCCCATCTGGATGTGCAGCGACGCCTGGCGCACAAGGTCCAGATAGAAAGCGAGGTTGTGCTCGCTTGCAATCATCGGCCCGAACATCTCTCCAGCTACGAACAGATGCCTCAGATATGCCTTCGAATAGGCCTTGTCCACAAATGACGTACCGAGGGGGTCTATCGGCGAGAAATCATCCTGCCATTTGCGGTTTCTCATGTTCATGATCCCCTCCCAGGTGAACAGCATGCCGTTGCGCCCGTTGCGGGTAGGCATCACGCAATCGAACATATCCACTCCGCGCGCTATCCCCTCGAGTATGTTTGCAGGCGTACCCACGCCCATGAGGTAGCGGGGCCTGTCCTTGGGCAGCAGAGGGCATACGAGCTCCAGCATCTGGTACATCTGCTCTGTCGGCTCCCCTACGGCAAGTCCTCCTATGGCGTACCCTTCCCTGTCAAATGAGAGGGCGTGCTCCACGGCCCTTTTGCGGAGGTCCGGATAGACGCAACCCTGTACTATGGGGAACACAGTCTGGGAATATCCGTACAAGGGCTCGCTTTCGTCGAAAGCCTTGAGAAACCGCTCGAGCCACCCCTGCGTTAGCGAGAGGGACTTTTCGGCATACTCGTAGGAGGCATCGCCAGGGCAGCACTCATCCAGGGCCATCATGATGTCGGCCCCTATGATGCGCTGGGTGGTCACGTTGTTCTCCGGCGTGAAGGTGTGCCTCGAACCATCTATGTGGGAGGCGAAGGTGCATCCTTCAGGTGTAAGCTTTCTTGAAGATGTAAGCGAGAACACCTGGAATCCGCCGCTGTCGGTCAGGATCGGACGGTCCCATCCTATGAACTTGTGAAGGCCGCCGGCCTCCTTCAGAATGTCAAGGCCGGGACGCAGGTACAGGTGATAGGTGTTCCCAAGAATTATCCTGGCACCGATATCGTCCTTGAGGTCCCTGTGATACACCCCTTTCACGGAGCCGACGGTTCCCACGGGCATGAATATGGGCGTAGGGATCTCCCCATGGTCCGTTTCAATGACTCCGCAGCGGGCTCCCGATCCAGGGTCGGAGTATGTCACCTTGAACTTCATATGCAAAAATAATTTTCAAAGATAGAAAATCTCCGGCAAAATTTGTAATTTTGAACGATATACCACGCCTGCACTACAGGCCTAAACCTCAAAAAGAATGAAAAACAACGGCATTACACCAAGGCTCATCATAATGAACTTTCTGCAGTATGCAGTATGGGGAGCCTATCTTACATCCATGGGAAGCTATCTGGCCAACGTAGGCCTGGGTCCCAAGATATGGCTGTTCTTCGCCATGCAGGGAATCGTTTCCATTTTCATGCCGGCCATCGTAGGAATCGTAGCCGACAAGTGGATTCCCGCACAGAAGACGCTCTCCATCTGCCACGGCCTGGCAGGAGCATTCATGCTTGCGGCAGGACTCTACGCGATGAAAAGCGGGAGCTCCCTTTCGTTCGGGACTTTCTTCACGCTCTACGCCCTCAGCGTAGCCTTCTACATGCCGACAATCGCCATATCGAACTCCGTGGCATACAACGCCCTCGAGGTAAGCGGGAAGGATCCCGTCAAGGACTTTCCACCGATAAGGGTGTTCGGAACCGTAGGCTTCATATGCAGCATGCTCTTTGTGAACTTCATGAAGGGTTCGGACGGGATACAGTTCCAGCATAGCTACAACCAGTTCCTGGTATGCGGAACTCTCGGACTCATCCTCTGCGTATACGCCCTCACCCTTCCCAACTGTCCCTGCAAGCCCAAGAGCGCGGAAAAGCAGTCATTCGCAGAGGCAAGCGGACTTTCAGCATTCAAGCTCTTCAAGGAAGGCCAGTTCGCAGTGTTCTTCATTTTCAGCATGCTCCTGGGAGCATCCCTGCAGATTACAAACGGCTATGCCAATACGTTCATAACATCATTCAAGGACAATCCCCAGTTCGCAAACGCATGGGCGGCCCAGAACGCCAACGCACTGATATCCCTGAGCCAGCTTTCCGAGACTCTCTGCATCCTTCTCATCCCCTTCTTCATGAAGAGGTACGGAATCAAAAAGGTAATGCTCATTGCTATGTTCGCGTGGGTGTTCCGATTCGGGTTCTTCGGCCTCGGAAACCCCGGATGGCCCGGAGTGCTTCTCTTCGTTCTCAGCTGCATAGTCTACGGCGTGGCTTTCGACTTCTTCAACATCTCCGGATCCCTTTATGTCAATGAGAACACGGACAAGAGCATCCGCTCAAGTGCACAGGGACTTTTCATGCTGATGACAAACGGACTTGGAGCTTCCATCGGAACATGGGCCGCAGGGAAAGTCGTTAATGCTTGCGTATACAACTCCGCCAACCCTTCATGGAGCAAGGCCTGGTATATCTTCGCCGCGTACGCACTTGTTGTCGCCGTGCTGTTCCTCATCCTGTTCAAGGATCCAGCAAAGCAGGCAAAAGCCCAGGAGAAGGCATAAGGAGACTTCCTCTAAAAAGACAATACGCTGTCCGTCACATGTGATGGGCAGCGTATCTTTTTCATTGCATACGGGGAAAACCAACTTCACCTTACTATCTCCTCCTTCCACTCTGTCATGTTGTGGAGATCCCCGTTAATGGAAAAGCCTATTGAAAGCCTGTGGATTGTCATCCCATCCAAACATGACAATGGGACAAACCTCCTGATGTAATTGTCCACATCCATCTGCGACATCCCATCATTGGTGAAACTACCTAGACTGAGCCCAATCACATATAAGTGGTCCATCGCCCACAGGACTCCCCCGACACGGGATGTATCGGCATAGCTTTCGGAGTCAATCCTCATTCCAACCTCCTTTAGCATGCAGTGGACAATCGTATGGAAATAGCTCATATTTCTGCCACATGGCACAACCGGGATGGTCGAGAGATACTCCTTCATACCAGCAATCATGTCAGCGGTGCGACCTTGCTCAGCGGCATCTTGCATCCTATCGATGATCCGCCCTGCCGAAAGAGGGGCATATGCCATAATAAAGAGGTCGGTAATCGAGGACTCTACATCGTAGTTCGGGAAACGAAGGGCGATTTTTCCCGAACCATTCACCTTGGAATCTTCTGATAGCGTAAGGTAGCCAGACTGGAAAAGAAGGCTGGTTATGCGCTCATCATCAAGGCCATCTTCCATGAGATCTGAAGCATCAAACATTCCAAGGGATGCAACATCAAGTGACGCTCCGGCAATGTCGGAAATCATCAGACTGTTCCTTTTCAGAAGCTTGACAAGGAAAGCTGGCGTCCCTGTCGAAAACCAGTAGTTCGAGAACTTTGCACGGTTCCTGAAGAACTTTCCGATAGCAACCGGATTGTATACGGGTTCCACACCAGGACAGAACAAAAAACCGCCATACCACATCCTTATCTCGAAAAGAATCCCATTCCTGTCATATGTGATGCCGCGATTTGACTTGGTCCATAGCTCAACTGCATTGTCAATCCACTCCGAGAAGTATCTCTCAAATTCATCCTGGGTGTACCCCAGCATGCATGAATACTCGGAATTCGTGCTAATGTCTGTGAGATTATCCAGCCGGCCAAGAATGGAGTCGTTGGAGAAATGTGTGACTCCAGTTATGAACACAAAGCGCAACAGGTCCTCACATTCTTTAAGCACCATGTAAAAAGACTCCATGAAGGCGCTAAACTGCTCAAATCTGTCCTTGTCTTCAATATAATCAAGCCAAGGTTTGTCATATTCGTCAACAAGGATAACGACCCCTATGCCTGCCTTTTCATGCAATGCGACAATCAGCTCACGAAACATATTGACAGGATTCACTTCCCCTAACAATATGTCATATCTTTTGGCTATAAGTCTCAGGTCAAAAGATAGAGACTTGTTTAAATCCGCTGGCGTTGCCATCACTGCATTAGCAAAGTTGATATTGACAACAGGGTATTCTTCCCAACCATAGTCCACGGAATCCATGTATAGACCTTTGAAAAGATTACGCCTTCCACTAAACACAGCATCTAGCGTAGAGACTGTTAAACTCTTTCCAAATCTTCGGGGATGGGACAAGAAAAAACGTCCTTTTGGTTTGGAAACCATCTTATGAATATACCTTGTCTTATCGACATATAGGCAATCATGCTCGACTAGGTCAGGGAAGCAGGAAATGGATGTGCTAATGGTCTTCATGGACGGTCCTTTGCTCGGGACTTCAAAATTAGGCAATTTCCCATTCAATCGCAACACGTTGCCCATCCCGAAGATTACCCTGTCAACTATACGATACGCCGCCCTTTTTGTTGCGGACAGCGTATCTTTAATGCGTTTAAGGTTGCCATAGAGGGACCAGTATCAATGCACGATTTCTTCCTTCCAATCACTTATGTTGTGGACATTCTCATCAGTTGAAAAATTGATTGCTAACTTATGGATGGTCATCCCTCTTCCATATGTCAGAGGGATAAACTTCTGAATGTAATTCTTTGCATCTATCTGGGACATGGCCTCTCCGCTGGACTTGTCCAACTTGAACTCCATCACATAGATATGGTTCTCTGCCCAAAGAACACCATCAATACGTCCAATGTTCGTAAGACTTTCTGAGTCAATTCTTAGCCCTGCATCCTTCAGCATGCAGTGAACTATAGTATGAAAGTAGCTCTCTCTTCCTATATGAAGCGTAGTCGGTATATCAGAAATATACGTCTTCATATGGCATATCATTTCCTCGGTATTTCCTTGTTCTGCAGCATCCCGAACTTTGTCAATGACACTTATTGCTGAAAAAGGCACATATGCATCAATTAATAGTTCTGAGAACGATGATTCAACTTCATAGTTTGGGAACCGCATTGCATACTTCCCTATCATCGATGCTTTAGGGTCATCTGAAAACGTAAGGTATCCTGTCTGGAAAAGAAGCTGGTATATGCGATCATTTCTTATCAGGTTCTCCGCCAGATCCGCAATATCGAACATACTAAAGGACGACTTCGAAATCTTTGCACCGGCGATATCAGACAACATCAGAGAGTTTCGTTTCAAAAGCTTGACCAGGAAGGTCGGAGTACCGGTCGAGAACCAGTAATTTGAAAACTTTGCATTATTCTTAAAGAACTGCCCCACGGATACCGGGTTGTAAACAGATTCCGAGCCAGGACAAAAGACAAAACCATCATACCATCGCTTGATATCGGAAAGAAGCTGGTCCCTTCCTAAGCTGAAGTTATCATTTCCCCCAGAGACCATTTCCTTTGCATTTTCAATCAATTCTGAAAAGTTATTCTGAAACTCCTCTTGTGTGTATCCCAACATGCATGCGTAGTCTTCATTCAAGCTTATGTCATCCAAGTTATTCAATTTGCTGAATATGGAAACTTTAGAGAATTTTGTAATTCCTGTTATAAAAACAAAACGCAAGAGATGTTCACTTCCCTTGATTATCTGATAAAAAGAATCCATGAATGTTCGGAACTGTTCGGGCCTATCCTTATCACTTAAATGATCCAGCAGAGGCTTATCATACTCATCAACTAATATGACAACACCTAATCCGGTTTTTTCATACAATGTAGCTATCAACTCGCGAAACATATGAACAGGCCCCTCTTCATCCAATGGAACTCCATACTTTTTTGCAATCATTCTTAAATCAAAAGATAGAGATCTGCTTAAATCAGAAAGTGTTATCGTTACAGCATTAGCAAAGTTGATGTGAATAATTGGATATTCTTTCCAATCATAATCAGCAGAATCCAAATATAGACCACGGAATAGATCGCGTCTACCCTGAAATACAGCCTCAAGAGTAGAGACAGTAAGGCTCTTCCCAAACCTTCGTGGACGAGATAGGAAGAACTGTCCCTTGGGATCGGACAACATCCGGTAAATATATTCGGTCTTATCTACATAAAGGCAATTTCCTTTGATGAGATCCGGAAAGTAGGAAATAGAAGTGCTAAGAATCTTATTCATCGTAATAATAGTATGAATCAAAGTCTATATTTTTCAACAATCTGCAAACCAGCAGTTTGATTCACCTGTCCAATAAAATCGCAGACATACCTAGAATACATAGCTTACAGCCAGGATTATGTCATTGGCCCGTGCAAACATCTTTCTTCCAGAGTCTATGGTAAGGCCGCACACCGGACAGCTGTAGGTCTTGAACACATCCAGTCCTCCCCACAGTCCAAGCCCGACTTCCACATTGAAGTGTTTTCCCAGCAGATAGGTATACCCAAGGGATGCTCCTATCCCATAGCGGTCTCCTTCGCTTGTCTGAAGGGAATTCCTGCCACCGGTATTGTACATCTGATACTGCGCCTTGGAGGCAACCCACCAGCCGGAGAATATGTGCCACGGCCAGTATCGTGCCCCGACTGACAGGCTAAGCTGCTTGTCCCTATAGTCGTAGCCGTCCATTCCTCCTCTGAATTCCCAGGGATTGTAGGCTATTCCTCCAGTCAGGGATATGTGCCTGGCAACAGCATACGAGGCCTCGGCATTCATTGTAAGAAGATGGGCATAGCCCACGAAATTGGTTGAGATCACCGTCTTCTGACAGTAGGCATGGCCCGGGAAAAGGACCATTGCAGCCGCAAATGCGGCAGTTGCGATAAGTTTTTTCATGTGAATAACACAATAACAAGGTTTGACAATAATAGATTATCCGGGCTTCGACGGCAGAGGGAGAATCCCGGGCGGATGGGAGAAGGGCCCGCCACGGTCCGCGTCCAGCCTGAGGCCATTGTATGGCGCGGGGCAAAAGTGGAAAATCATTCCGAGAATCGCAAGGGTTTTCCAGGGGCGGATGGAAATAAATACGCAATCCGCAAAAAATCGGCAGTTTTCAAATTTTTGCGAAAAAAGTATCGCGTACGATATACCATTTGTTTTTCACAAAAAATTCGCACAAAAAGCGGCAAAAATTTGCGAAAAACGTATTTCTGCACCCATTTCGCCACATCGCTATCCGCACTCCGGAAAGAAGCACCTTACTTTGTCCTGCCCGCGGATAGGCCCGGGCACAACCAAAAACCTTTTTATAAAGATGGACTTCATCAACAAAATCGAACTGCGGGGACGCGTCGGGAGAGTCACCCTCCGTCCCTCAGGCCGCAACGGACCTTGCCGCTTCACAGTGGTGACAAACTTCGTCATGAACTCCTACGAGGGAGAGATCATCGAAAGCACCTGGTTCAATGTGCTTGCATGGCCGTCACCCACCACTCCTCCGCTAAGTGAACTGAAGACGGGAGACTGCGTCCACATCTGGGGAAGAGTACGGGTAAGGCTGATCGAAATCGCAGGAGGACTCACCCAGACGGTAGTGGAGGTACTTTCCAGCAGGCTCGTCATCGAGCAGGCAGGCAAGGAAACCACAAGGACAAAGGACCGTGACTTCAGCAACGTTTAACAACATGAATCCGTATGAGCACCTATTATTATAATAAAGCAAAGCGGCAATGCCTTGCGGCAGCCTGCCTTCTGAGTGCGGCCCTCTGTATCGGAGGCTGCTCCACCATAAGGAAGGCGAGGATTCTGAAGGCAAAGCAGACCGTAGCTACGCTCAGCCTTCCCAAGGAGGACCGGTATCCGGCACCCAAGGAAGACTTTCCCAAGAGAGATACTCTTGTCGTCAAGGGAGAAGACGGCAGGGACATCCTCATAATGAAAGCGATGCGAAGCGAGAGTGGCGAGATGGTCGCTACGGATGTGATAAGCGCGGCTGTGGTGACGGCAAGATTCAGGAACGTTGCCGAGAGAAGCGGGAAGGTCGACATCAGCTTCGATGTAACCGTACCACGCTCCATGCAGGACAGCAAGTGGCAGCTGAGGCTTCAGCCAGACATGCACATCGCAGGGAAGGTTGTAGCACTCGACCCGGTGGTGATAACGGGAGACGGATTCCGCAAGGTCCAGCTAAGGGGATACCAGCACTATCAGAGGTTCCTTTCCAGGATCATCACCGATACCACCAAGCTGATCGACATGCACCAGCTTGAAGTCTTCATCAGAAGGAACCTTCCGCAAGTGTACAGCTTCAAGAACGACACATCCTTCGTATCCGACGAGAATTTCGCATCCGCATTCGGCGTTACCGGCGGAATGGCCGAGAAGCACTACACCATAGGCTACCTGGTCAGGCGGAACGGAAGGCTCATGGCCAAGAGGGACAGGATGTTCAAAAGGTTCGTCCGCACTCCCATCGAGACGGAAGGGCTTCGCCTTGACACCGTCCTAAGGAACCCCAACCAGGACTTTGTCTACCGCTACACGCAGACGGTTACCGCCAGGCCCAGCCTCAAAAAGGTCGGTGTCGACCTCGGAGGCCTCATCTACGAGCACGACCGGAAAATCTACGAGATTCCGCGAAGCGACATGCTGACATTCTACATCAGCTCCCTGTCATCATTTGTCGACAACTGCGACAAGTACATGACAAAGGTCGTGGAGCGAAGGGTTGAGGAGAGCTCCACGTGCCAGCTAGACTTCGACAAGGGCGACTGGAAAGTGGACCCTGCAAAGGGGGACAACTTCCGTGAGATAGACAGGATAAAGGGCAACCTCTCATCCCTCATGGAAAACGTGCAGTTCGACCTCGACTCGATAGTGGTCACTGCCACATGCTCCCCTGAAGGAGGGTTTCGCTTCAACGAGGGACTCTCCCGCAAAAGGGGCGAATCAGTCTGCGGCTACTTCGAGAACTTCATGAAAAGGTGGAGGGATTCTACCGCATCCCAGGCCGGATTCGTGGCGACTCTCGGAGGGGAGATGGCAAAAAGAAGCGATCCCGCCCCCATAAGGTTCACTTCCCGCGCCATGGCCCAGAACTGGGACGGACTTGACACACTCGTGGAAAAGGATACGACCCTCACCCTCAGCCAGAAGGAGTCGTATAGGAGAATCCGCGCTGTAGGAGACCCCGACGTGACAGAAAACCTCCTGCAGAAGGAAGACTACTACCCCTATCTGCGCAACGAGCTCTATCCCAGGCTCAGGACCGTAAGTTTCGATTTTCACCTGCACCGCAAAGGCATGGTGAAGGATACCGTCCACACCTCGGTCAAGGATACCACATACCAGAGGGGCGTCCAGGCACTAAGGGACATGGACTACGAGACTGCGGTAAACGTACTCCGCCCCTACAGGGACTACAACACCGCAGTAGCCTACTGTGCGACAGAGCGCAACTCCTCCGCCCTGGACATACTCCGCACCCTGGAGAGCAGCGACAAGGTGGACTACCTCATGGCAATTCTCCTGAGCCGCCAGGGCGATGAAAGGGGTGCCGTGGAGAAGTACATGTCCGCATGCAGGATGAACCAATCGATGGTAAGCCGCGGCAACCTGGATCCGGAGATTTCCCACCTGATAAGAAAATACGGCCTCAACCAGGACAGGTAGGCCGCATGTAAAAACTTTTCTATTCACAAACTCAATCAACTAAAAAAAACGATGAACAAGTTCCTACTTTCATCCCTGCTCGCAGTCCCCTTTTGCTGGGTGGCCTGCAGCAAGAACGCAGACATTCCTCCAGAGCGTGAAAGCGAGGAGGAAATGGTGGAGCTGTCATTCAGCGCCAACGCAAGTCCGATGACAAAGGCGGACGGCACTAGCGACGATGGCATCATCCACTCTCTGGACATCTTCATCTTCAATTACTCGCAGGATAGCGACGGCTGTCTCGAAGCCTACGGCTTCTACACGCCGGAGACCAGCTCATTCTCGACAGTGATGAAGATTTCAAAAGGAGTCAAGGGCGTATACGCAGTTGCGAACGCTCCCGACGGGCTGCTTGACGATGTCACATCCATCCACTCTTATGAGGATGTCCTGTGGCAGTTTTCTCAGAACTCCAGGGAATCCCTGGTCATGCACGGAGACACCGAGATCCTTATAACCGGGGACACCTACGACGTGGACGTATCCCTTGAAAGGTACGTTTGCAAAATGGTGGTGGAAAGCATCACGAACAAGCTTCCTCCCCAGTATGGAGATCTCCAGATAAAGGGGATCTACCTTGACTACGTACCTAGGAACGTCGAGGATGAAGACCAGTTCTGGAGACTCTCCGACGGCGACCTCACGACGGATGTCGAGAGCATGATGACAGGATCCGGCGCAATGAGCATCCCCTATGGCGAGACAGTGAACCTTTCCAGCTGCATAATGTACGGATTCCCAAACAATGCGTCTGAGAGCTACCAGTACAATATCAAGGACAACGTGACAAAGGTTGTCATCGAGACCGAGATCGCCGGAGAGACGTTCTACTACCCGGTAGGGATACCCCTTACCGATGCCAACACCATCTACAACATCAAGAACATTACCATCACAAGACTTGGCAACAGGGCCGAGAACACCTATGTATCTACCATGACGCTTTCCATCGACTGCAACGTAGTTGACTGGCTGACGGGTGACATTACCGGCAGCTTCAACGGGACTGTCGACGGCGGGACCATAACTTTCTAACCAACCTGCAAAATAAATATCCAATCAATTAACTCAGTTTCAGGGAAACGGAAGGACGGGAATCTTTCTAAACCAGCAAACCTAAAAATCAGAAAACAACATGAAAAAAACATTATTTGCGACATACGTCGCCATTGCGGCAATCTGCCTGTCATCATGCAACAAGGAAGCTACAAGGGCTTCTGTAAAAGAGGAGAGCGAGACAACTACGCTATCTGTAAAGGTAAAGGGGCTGCCCCAGACAAAGGGTGTCCCCGACACGGCCATAGCCGAGGGCGAAGACCTGCTGAACTCTCTAGAAGTATTCGTATTCCCTGCCGACGGAGGAACCATCGATGCATACCACAGCGCTTCCGATGATGAAATCTCCGGCAACACCGCATCGTTCTCTCTTAGCTGCAAGACCGGCAAGAAACACATCTATGCCCTTGCAAACGCTTCCGTAGCGTCAGATGTGGAGACAGAAGATGATCTTCTGAATAAAATATCCCTGTACAAGGACAACGCCCTTTCCGACTTTATCATGGTAGGCTCCGCCAAGGATGCATCCTCGAGCTTCGAGCCAACGCTCACCGCCGGCGGCTCAAATTCCGTAAGCGTGCAGCTGAGAAGAATCGTATCGAGGGTTAAGATCGAGACCGTAAAGGCCGCCCTCGAAGCCCCGTCCCTCCAGGGCAACGACTTCGTTGTAAAAAGGGTGTATCTTATGAATATTCCAAAGAATGCCGCATATTTCAACGGAAACTACAATGACGTATTCGGCGTCGAGTCAAGGGGAACCGTAACAGAATCCCCCGACGGTTTCGCTCCCGCATCAACCGTAGGTGTCTACTACTATTTTGCTGCCCCTGCGCAGAACGGTTCCGCGGATGACGGCCTTCTCAACTGGGAGGACCATACGACTTTCACATCATCCGACGAGGTGACAATCGACTCATCCATAAAGGACATGACATGTCTGGAATTCCAGAAGAGCGAGGCGTCCCTCTATTCAAGCGAAGGGAACGCTCTTGATGGCAACACTCTCTCAATCGGGAAATATCTCTACACCTACCCCAACTCATCAGCTCCCGCAGAAGATGAGAACACGGTCGACTTCACCACCAAGCTTGTCATCGAGACAGAGTTCACCACAAGCGAAGGCGAGACCACGACCTACTACTACCCCATCTCGATACCATACACACAGCCCAACTACGCCTACACAATCGGCCAGGTTACGCTCAAGAGGCTTGGCAACCTGACCCCGTTCCTGCCCGTGTCTTCGATAGACTGCTCCTTCACAGTCACAGTCAAGGACTGGGAGAGCGGAGACATCATCGGCAAGTTCAACAACGAGACCGATGACGATGACTTTGAGATATGATCCATCGAATGACATTACTATTGGGCGCGCTTGTCGTGACCCTGTCCTCCTGCACAAGGATAAAGGAGGACCGTAGCGACTGTCCCTGCATACTCACTCTGGAGTTTTCGCAGGTCCCGCAGAGGGTCAAGGACCAGGGCATCATGGTATATGTTACCGACAGGGACGGGAATCTGGTCGTAGACCAGACATTTACGTCGGAGGACTATGACAAGGGAAGTGAAAGTGTCAGCGTGAAGGTCCCGAAGGGGGACGTGCAGATAGCGGCTTTGGGAGGATGGTCCGCCATCACATCTTCAGCCAATAGCATGTCTGTGAACCTTCCAAGCGGAAACGAGGCTGACAGCCTGTTCCTGCATACGCGCAAGATGGCCTGCCTCGGAGAGACGGCCCTGGACAGGGTAGATGTCCACAAGCAGTGGTGCACACTTACCCTTGTCATAGAAGGGGTATCACCAGGATTCGACTACGACTACGCCCTTTCGGGAAACTGGAGCGGGCTTGCGCTCAGCGACTTCTCCCCCATCGCAGGGGATTTCCTCTGCAAGGCAAGGCAGATTGACTACGGCATCCTGCAGGTCAGGATTCCCCGGCAGGGTGACTCTTCACTCACCCTTGGACTCTCCCAGACCGAAACCAGGGGAGACGGCAGCACTTCAAACTGCAGCATCCCCATTGGCGAAATGGTCTCTCAGACCGGTTACGACTGGTCTAAGACGGATTTGGAAGACCTTACCATCACCATAGACTACTCTCTACAGAGTGGTACGTTCACCGTAGTCGGCTGGACTGACGGAGGAAGGGATGACAAGGTTATCTAGATTCGCCTCTACATCCAGAAGCTCCTACACAGGGTCCGCTTCGGCGGACCCTTCTTAAACATTTAGCATTCATCTTCTTATGACGAAAAAGAAACAACCGGAAATCTGGACACATAGTGGAGAGGACCTAGGGGGCCACGGCAATTCCACTGGCAGGAACGACTCTTCAGGGAAGCCGTCATTTGACGTTCTGTCCGAAGCCAGGGACATACTCGACAACGACGAATTCTTCAGCGACATGGATAACGAATCCAGGGAAAGGTTCTATGAGGAATTCTCGGGATCAGTCTTTCTTGACATCAAGCTGGATATCGTTTTCAAAAGAGTGTTCCTTGAAGGAGACAACCTGGCTGCACTTCTGTGTGACATACTCGGAAAGAGCATAAAAAAAGAGGACATCACATTTGACCATCCCATAATGCCTGGAATCGGCACTGAGAAAAAGAGCATCGCATTTGATTTCAGGTGCAGGCTTTCAGACAGGACTGCCATAGGTTGTGAGATGCAGCGTTATCGGATGCCACATATGGTAAAACGGCTAGGATACTACGCATCGAGGCTTGTGGCAGAGAATGTTGGCAAAGGTAACGGATACGAGTATGCTCCTGTATATGTAATTTGCATCTACGACCATCCTTTGAATCTCGCTCGCGAAGAAAAGGTTTTCCTGTTACAGAGATATGGGCAGACTTCTGAAATACCACCACATGAGAAAAACTCCTTGGTAAACATCGTATCCTGCGTCAATCAGAGCACATCGGAAGTCTTTGACATCTTTCACATCATTATCATTGCCCTCCCGGAATTGAAGAAAACGGATATAGAAAACATGAATGATATAGAGAAATGGGCATACGTTTTGAAGAATTGTGTTAACTTCGCAGAGGAGGACATCCAAAGCCTGCCTGAGAAACACAGGAAAGTGCTCGAGGCGGCCAGAAGAATTAACATTAGGAATAGGAAAGAACTACTTAATTATCTTAAGGCTATGAAAACAATCGAAAACGACTCTGTTCGAATGCGCTTGCTCGCAGAAGAAATAAAGTTTGAACTAAGGGGCGAAGTAAGGGACGAAGTAAGGGACGAAGTAAGGGACGAAGTAAAGGACGAAGTAAGGGACGAAGTAAGGGACGAAGTAAGGGACGAAGTAAGGGACGAAGTAAGGGACGAAGAAAGGGCTAAAGGAAGGGCCCAAATAATACAATCCATGATTATTGACGGTATGGAAAAGGCACAGATCCTTAGGATTGCTAAAATCACCAGTGAAGAATTCGAAAGGATTGCCAACATGGCGCCTCAATCCGCATAGACAATTTTTCTTGCATCTACTGCATAGAATGTAAAAAATCCAAGAATCATGACGCCAGACATGGACGATGATGTCAGAATGCGCCTGCTCGGTGAAGAGATAAAGGCCGAACTAAGGGATCAAGTAAAAAATGAATTAAGGGCCGAAGTATGGGCTGAAGAAAAAGCTAAAGTATGGGCTGAAGTAAGAGTCCAATTAATACAATCCATGATTATTGAAGGCCTTGAAAAGGCAAAGATTCTTAGGATTGCTAAAATTTCCGAGGAGGAACTCGATGCCATAGCATCCGAAATGAAAAACCAAGCCTAGCAATTCCCCAGTTTTCCAGCAATGCGCAAGACATATAAGAAAGACCCCGGAGACCATCAAGGCTTCCGGGGCTTTCCAATTATGGAAGTATGTATTCCCTACTTCTTCCAGAGCTTGCTCATATCCTCAAGAGTCTTTCCCTTTGTCTCGGGAACAAGTTTCCATACGAACAGAGCAGCCAGGAGACAGATCACACCGTATATTGCATACGCCATGAAATGTCCGAAATTCTCACCCATCGCACCAAGACGCATACTGTACAGAGGCACGAACGTGGACGAAACGATGAAGTTGAAGATCCACTGGAATGCAACCGCTATGGCCACCGCCTGCGAGCGTATGGTATTGGGGAATATCTCTGAAATCAGAACCCAGCACATAGGTCCCCAGCTGAACATGAAGGAGGCACTGTAGATGAGTATGCTGATAACGGGGATGATTGCAGGGACATTCTGGAATACGTTGCTGAACGCAACTCCGAGAGCGCCGACAGCCATCAGGATCGAGCCCCAGATGAGAAGAGGCTTTCTTCCGACCTTCTCAACGGTAAACACCGCAAGGAGCGTGAAGGAGATGTTGATGATTCCCATTATGACAGTGTATACCATCGGATTGCCAAGGCCCATCGATTCGAATATCCTGGGAGCGAAGTACAGCACCGCATTTATTCCGATAGCCTGCTGGAATACGCTGAGCATGATACCGACGAAGATGACAAGCCATCCGTAGGTGAAGAGCTTCTCCGTCTTCTCCGTAGCGGTCGCCTTTATCTCTGCAAGCGTGTTCTTCGCCACCTCGTACCCGTTTATGCGACTGAGCACATAGAGGGCCTTTTCATCCTGGCCGTTCATGGCAAGATACCTTGGCGTCTCGGGCACAAGCGCTATCAGAAGCGTGAATAGTCCTGCAGGAACCGCTTCGCTGACGAACATCAGCCTCCATCCAGTCTCGGTTGTCCAGGCTGCAGCATCAGGATTCATGACCTTGTTCACACCCTCGACCAAGTCGATGACGGGGTTGGCGTGCGAACCGAGGATCATGAAGTTCACAAAGTATACGACCAGCTGGCCGAATATGATGGCGAACTGGTTCCATGAAACGAGAGTTCCCCTCATCGAGGCGGGAGATATCTCGGCTATGTACATGGGGCATATGGCCGAAGCCAGTCCCACTCCGATTCCTCCGAGCACCCTGTAAAGGTTGAAAGCCACCAGAAGGCTCTTTGTGGGAACGCCCTTTGGGAAGAACAAAAATTCGGGATAGTATGATCCCAGCGCAGAAAGGAAGAAAAGCACTCCCGCAAAGCACAAGGACTTCTTCCTACCCCAGCGTGTGGCCAGAAGACCGGATATGGCGCTACCTATTATACATCCGATAAGGGCGCTGGATGTTGTGAATCCGTGCAGGGCATTGGTGTAGACAAAGTCGCTGGCCCCCATGAAGAAGGCCTGCAGACCCTTTTCAGCACCGGAGATGACTGCCGTATCGTATCCGAACAGCAGTCCTCCGATAACTGCGACAAGCACTATCGAAAACAGATAGCTCTTGCTTCCTTTTTCAGGATAGTTTGCCATGCTACTTGCTGTATAATGCGACGATGGTCTCGTAGAGCTCCTGCTTTCCGCTGGTCTGCTTCGGCTCACCATGACCCTTCGCGTATGCAACCATCTCCTCAAGGGACATCTTGCCGTCCTCGAAGAGCTTGCCCTCTCCGCGGTCGAAGGAGGCGTAGCGCTCCTTCACCATGCCGGGAAGAGGCGACTCCTCTATGATGGCTACGGCGTTGAGAAGGGCCCTAGCCATGGCGTCCATGCCGCTTATGTGGGCGATGAAGATGTCCTCGGGGTCGGTCGAGTTGCGGCGGAGCTTCGCATCGAAGTTCGTGCCTCCGTTGGTGAAGCCGCCTCCGCGGACGATCTGGAGCATGGCCTGCGTCAGCTCGTAGTTGTCGATGGGGAACTGGTCGGTGTCCCAGCCGTTCTGGGCGTCGCCGCGGTTGGCGTCTATACTGCCCAGCATGCCGTTGTCAACAGCAACCGCGAGCTCGTGCTCGAAGGTGTGGCCTGCGAGTGTCGCGTGGTTCACCTCGATGTTGACCTTGAAGTCCTTGTCGAGGCCGTGAGCCCTGAGGAACCCGATGACGGTCTCGGTGTCCACGTCGTACTGGTGCTTGGTCGGCTCCATGGGCTTGGGCTCGATGAGGAACGTGCCCTTGAAGCCGTGGGCGCGGGCGTAGTCGCGGGCGGCCTTCAGCATGTTCGCGAGATGGTCCTTCTCCCTCTGCATCTGGGTGTTCAGGAGGCTCTGGTAGCCTTCCCTGCCGCCCCAGAACACGTAGGACGTGCCGCCGAGCTTTATGGTGGCGTCTATCGCGTTCTTTATCTGGACCGCGGCCCTGGCGACAACGTCGAAGTCGGGGTTCGTGGCGGCGCCGTTCATGTACCTCTTGTGGCCGAACACGTTCGCCGTGCCCCAGAGGAGCTTGTGGGTGGAGCCCTCCATCTTCTTAAGGGCGTAGTCCGTTATGGCCTTCATCCTCTCCTCGTACTCCTCGATGGTGGGAGCCTCGTCGACGAGGTCAACGTCGTGGAAGCAGAAGTACTCGATCCCGAGCTTGTCCATTATCTCGAAGCCCGCGTCCATCTTGTCCTTGGCCCTCTGGACGGGATCGGTGGCCTTGTCCCACTCGTAGGAGCGCGTCTGGCCGCCGAACTGGTCGCCGGAGGCGGGGCCAAGGGTGTGCCACCAGGCCATGGCGAACTTAAGCCAGTCCTTCATCTTCTTTCCATGGACTACCTTTTCAGGCTCATAGTAATGAAATGCCATGGGGTTCTTGCTCTCGGGC